>JAESFU010000125.1_pt1 | contig 120021 bp, 111 predicted proteins | sample 9269461 | NCBI WGS metagenome assembly JAESFU01 (sample SAMN14502556, study PRJNA617107) | algae metagenome | isolation source: Stenomitos rutilans HA7619-LM2 and co-occurring heterotrophs from cave walls | place: USA: Waikapalae cave, Hawaii | collected 2009-07-28
CGTCCAGTTCACAGAAGATTTGCGCGATGTCGAGGCGCGATACGATGGTGTCCATAGCTGAGACCGATACTTCAAAACCAGTCTCAGCTTTTCTTGTATCAATTTCTGTTCGTCGAACTCACGTTAAAGTAGCAGCGATCGTGACCGACCGTCGTGGCGAGTTGGTAAGTAGCAATCCCTGCTCTAGGGCACGAACTCTGTGACTACTCTTCCACCGCTCACAAGGATATTTTTTGTTTGATCGCCGAGGGTTCCCGTTGCTCTGGGCCCTGCCAGATTCATTGGTGGTTGCCCCTGTTGATATCTGACATTGCCATCTGCATCAAACTTTTGGGTGCCGATATTCCAGTTCAGGCGATCGGCATTGAGTTGAGCCTGGTTCTTTTCGCCAACGCCCCGCACGTCGCCCTCCAGGTAAAGCATTTTAGACTTAAGATCAACTCGCCCCTGGTTACCGCTAAGCGTCACTTGCTGCTGGCGGTTGCTGATCGTCAAAAGCTGTTCAGAGCCAACCGTTTGCCCCTGCAGATCCCAAACCAGATCGTTGCTGGCAAGCTGAGCAGGTGGATTTGCCAGGGTGAGTTGTGCGTTTTGCTTCAGCGTAATGGTTTTAGCTTTGAGGTTTGCAATGCCTTGATTAGCGGTAGCTCGATCGGTTAGGTCTGTTTTGTTAAAGCGATCGATCTGCAACGGGCGATCGCTGGCTAACGTCTGTTGCTTAATCTGCCAAATCAACCGTTCAGACTGAAAGGCTAGAGTTGGGTTGGCGGCTTGTGCCCTCACCCCCCCCTGTAATTCCAAGCGCTGGTTGCGGGTAAACAAACGGCCTTCTTTGGCAGCTACCTTTAACTGGCGATGAGTCCCAGTGAGATTGTTACGTACAATCACGAGATCGTTGCGGGGCTGCCACTCCAACTCATCACCTTTCATCACCAGTCCATCGCGCGTATCGGTTGCCACAATTTTGCCACGCAAGAAAATTGTCTGACCATTTTGCTGGACTTCGCCCTGTTGCCCTTTCACCTGCAACACCGACTGACCATCCTGAAAGAACTCTCCTGTTGGTTGTTGCAGGCGAGCAATCTTTTTATCTTTGCTATAGCTAGCTTGCGCGGCTTTCACCTTCCACCACAGCCGCCCTTTGCTATCAAATTCCTCCAGAGTAACCGCATTAAAGGTCAGGCTATTATCAAAATCTTCAGCTTGCTTGCTATCTTGCGCGATTTTTTCGGCAGTAAGGTTGCGGTTGCCGCAAGCTGTGAGCGTACTGAGCAACCCAAAGACCACGATCGACAGCACTAAACCAGCTGTAGATAAGCTGCGACGCGTTTTCTGCAAGCGATTGCGCTGTGAGAGAAACAAAATGGACATGATGACAGTTACTGACCGCGTAAGGAACAGAGCAGAAGACTGTCCTTTAGTCTACAGCCCAATGCTTAACGTCTGAAGGTGAAGACGCTAGTCCCACCCGTTGCGTTCCAGGATTGCCACGTTACACCGAGACCATCTGACGCTTGCAAAGTGCTCTTGCGAACCAAGCATCTGCTCTAGAAGACGTTTGTTCGCTTAATCGTCTTCCGGATCGTCCATTAGTCCTACAGTAGATAAAGGGCGGTAGGTGTAACTACGTGGTGTTTTTTGGATATCTTCTTTAATGTTATCCAGGTCAATGTAGCGATCGGCCACGTTGATCAGACTGTCGCTAGTCATCGATCGCAGGCTTACCACCTCAACGCGGACGCCGCGATAGCTTACTGCATTGACCGCGTAAGCAAGATCGCCGTCGCCACTGACTAAAACAGCCGTATCGTAAGAGCCAACCAGCGACATCATGTCAACGGCGATTTCTACATCTAGATTGGCTTTTTTAGACCCATCAGGAAGCTGCACCAGATCTTTGGAGATCACCCGATAACCGTTCCGTCGCATCCAGAGCAAAAATCCCTGTTGCTTCTCATTTGTGCGATCAACTCCTGTGTAGAAAAAGGATCGCAGTAGCCGCGACCCCGCTGTGAGACGACAGAGAAGTTTGGTGTAGTCGATTTCAATGCCTAACTGAAGCGCCGCATAAAACAAATTGGACCCATCAATAAAAATGGCAACGCGGCCCCGATTTTCAAGAACTTGCTCCTGTGTAAAAACAGATTCATTATCGAAGTTATTACTTAGCATGAGTGTGTTAAGCCTCGGTTTTAAGAGTAGGACAGTTTAATTTAACGATCACAGGCTGAACGCCCAAGGTTCGTTCAGGATGAAACAGCTTCTAAAAGTTCTAAACGTTGAAAAACAGGTTGAGGATTCCCCAACGGCTGCATGGGAGGCAGTGTTCCCCAGGCCGCATGGGATGTAAACGGGGCTGTAATATTAATTAAAGCATGTTCATTAAAATCAACGGAGAAGCCTAACTGCTGATAGACAGTGGTACTGAGCTGGGGGGTGATCGGCGCTAAGAGATAGGCCGCAAGTCTGACAGATTCCAATACAGTGTACAAAATTTGTTCAACTGCCTGCTCGTGTCCTTGCTTATACAATGACCAAGGGGTTTGGTCATCGATATACTTATTGCCTGCTTTCACAAGGCTCAAAATCTCCTCACAAGCTTGGTTGAAAGCAAGTGAATTGTAGGCTTGAGCGACTCGATCGCCCAAATCATGCCCGATTATTGACAGCGTACTCTCTGCCTGCATGATATCCCTCAAAATGTTAGGGACAGAAGCACCACAGTATTTGTGCGCCATCTTCAGCGTCCGGTTGAGTAAATTCCCTAAGTCGTTTGCCAGATCTGCGTTCAATATGTTGACAAATCGCGTTTCGTTAAAATCGCCGTCACGCCCAAACTCAATTTCTTTAAGAAAATAATAGCGAACAGCATCAGAACCGTACCGCTCAACCAACGCAACGGGGTCGAGCACATTCCCCAGCGTTTTGCCCATTTTCTGGCCGTCTTTAGTTAAATGCCCATGACCAAAGACCTTTACAGGAAGGGGCAAGCCAGCAGACCACAACATTGCAGGCCAATAAACGGCGTGAAAGCGCAAAATGTCTTTGCCAATCAGATGTGTATTGATCGGCCACCAGCGGCTCAACGCGTTTTCTAATGTTGGCTCACTTTCAGGATCGAGAAGGGCTGTCACGTACCCCAGGAGCGCATCAAACCAAACGTAAATTGTATGCTTGGTGTCAAAAGGAACACGGATGCCCCAGTCCAGATTAACGCGGGAAATAGAAAAGTCTTGCAACCCCTGAGTCACAAAGCTCAGGACTTCATTGCGACGGGCTTCGGGCTGAATAAAGTTCGGTTGCTCAGCGTAAAGTGCTTCTAGCTTGCTTTGGTACTTAGACAATCGAAAAAAGTAATTCTCTTCGTTACGCCACTCGGCTTCACGGTTGGTGTGAATCGAACAGCGGTGATTATCCAGCAAATCACGTTCTTCCTTAAACTCTTCACAGGAGAGGCAATACCATCCTTGCTGTTGTCCAAGATAGATGTCGCCTTGATCCCAGACGCGCTGAAAAAACTCGTTGACAATCGCTTCGTGGCGAGGATCTGTTGTGCGAATAAAGCGATCGTAGTGAATGTCATACTGATCCCAAAGGGCTTTGAACTTCGCCGCAATTTGATCACAATGCTCTTGAGGCTTCAGCCCGCGACTCTCAGCCGTGCGCTGAATGTTTTGACCATGCTCATCAGTGCCGGTAATCATCAGCACTGCTTTGCCAGCCATCCGCTGAAAACGCGCAATTGCATCTGCTGCGATCGTGGGATACGCGCTACCTACATGGGGTAAACCATTCACATAGTAAAGCGGTGTGGTGATGGCAAATATATTGCTATTTACAGAGCTAGAATTCATGTATTTTGAACGAAAATGCTATCACAGGGAATAGCGTGGTCTTGCTATGGTCTTGACGATGTAAACATTGAATATGAGCGGTAAAGGGCTTCTAGAAAACAATGGCTTTACCAATTAAGAAAAAGATACGGAGGTGAAGAATACTGAAGTAATTGCCTTTCAACCGCTCTAAAAAAATACACCTTTTGACAATTCTAGCTACAAACGGTCTTTCAACCGCTAAGAAAAGCTTAAGTTAATCATCAGATTTACTGACCCTTTTTCTTTACGACACTTTTCTATGAATTCGTCCTTGCTATCACCAATCGTTAATAACAATATCGTTCAAGCGATCGTAGTGACTGTCTTGGCTGTAGCAACCATCGCTTTTCTAAACAGGTGTGGTATACGACGCGTAAACGCTGAACTAGGGACGCAGAGGGGCATTTCTTCTTGGCGACATCGTTGGTACATCAGCATGGGTTCACTTTTTGGCAAATCAGCTTCTCAGTGTCAGCTTCAATCTATAAACCTTCAAGCATTCATTGCAAAGCACTCACACTCATGAAGCAACTACCAACCGCAGTTACAGACAGCGTTTTGCAACTAACAGCAGTTCTTTTAGCTAGGGAGAGTCCCCAGACCCTCGATCAAACCATGTAAAGTAATATTAACACTCTGCTCTCAAGATTGCTCTTTGACATTGCCTTGCCTCATGCCTTCAGACCAACCACTCCAGCTCTCACGCCTTCTACTAACCGTTTTAGGGACTCGTCTTTATACCCACTATCAGGACCGCATCCCCCAAACTGGCCCAGTGCTGATCGTTAGCAACCACCGTAGCTTTTTAGATGCACCGCTATTGATGACTGCGCTCGATCGCTCGATCCGTTTTGCCTGTCACCACTACATGGGACAAGTGCCCCTCATGCGCGACATCGTAGAGAAAATGGGATGCTTTCCCCTCTCGTTGCCAGAACAGCGGCAGCAAACCTTTTTTGACCAGGCTGCTCAGCTTTTGCAGGCCCAGCAAGTGGTGGGGCTGTTTCCCGAAGGGGCTGAGCCGATGGTTAAGCACACGCTGCCAGCACAGGTTGGAGCGTTTCAACGGGGATTTGCCCATTTGGCGTTGCGTGCGCCAGTCCCAGATTTGGTGGTGCTTCCGGTGGCGATCGCCTCTCATACAGAGGCTGTAAATGCTGCGTTTCCATTGCGCTTGTTGAGTCTGTTTGACCCTTCAGAGCCGCTGTTCTTACAAGACGGCTGGCATCCGATGGTGATCTATCAGCGGGTCAATGTCCTAATTGGTCGCCCCTACTGGATTCGTCCGATGCATCGTGAGCACTATCAGGGTAAGCAGGCTAAAGCTCTGGTGACTGAGCTAACCCAACAATGCCATACCGAAATTTGCACGTTACTAAAGCAGGGAAGCTATTAGGTGCGCTCTATTTCGATGTCCTATCCTTCACGCCGTTCTGCCATGACTAACGTTCAAAGCCACCCCTGTTTCCTCACGCCGGAGCGGTTGCAACCAGAATTACCGTTATTTGTGTTTTTGCCAGGAATGGATGGCACGGGTCGCTTACTCAAAACTCAAACTGTAGGGCTAGAGCCAGCGTTTGATGTGCGCTGTCTGGCAATTCCGCCCGATGATTTGACTAACTGGCAGATTTTGACTGAAACGGTTTTGTCGTTGATTAATGCAGAGTTGCAGCAAGCGCCCGATCGCCCCGTGTATCTCTGTGGCGAATCGTTTGGAGGCTGTCTGGCGATGAAGATCGCCCTCGCTGCACCGCAGTTGTTCGATCGCCTGATTCTGGTCAATCCAGCTTCTTCGTTTCGTCGTAAACCGCTAATCGCGTGGGGATCACAAACGACGCGCTGGTTGCCAGAAGCTTTATATCGGCTATCGTCGATCGGCCTCATGCCGTTTCTGGCACATCTGGGACGTATGACCGACCACGATCGACAGGAATTCTATGAGGCTGTTTTGTCAGTGCCGCAAAAAACATCAATCTGGCGGCTGTCCCTGCTTAACGACTTTGATGTGACAGATGAACAACTGGTGCAACTGCGGCAGCCTGTTTTGTTGCTAGCAAGTGCGGCTGATCGCCTACTGCCTTCGCTAGCAGAAGTACACCATTTAGCGCAGTTCTTTCCTCACGCGCAAACGGTTGTGCTGCCATCAAGCGGCCATGCATGCCTATTGGAAGCAGACGTAAACCTGTACAAAATTATGCAAGCCCAGAGATTTCTGATGCAACAAAGCCAGCCCTTATTGCGATCGCGCTGAGGTGAAAGCTATAGGTATGAAAACTCCATCCCCTGGGATTAGCATTCCCCCTTAAGAAACAAGACACAGTCATGCATGAGACTGTAGCGACTGGGTCACAATTTCAAAATAAGGGCGAGTGAGGATTACCTCTTCAGCAGGTAGAGCGACTGCGATCGCGTCTTGTAAGAACCGATAAGCGGTCATGCAGTGCGCAGTCTTTTTATGTGCGAGCAAAATCGTGTCTAGCCAGGACATCATTTGTTCTTTAAAGAAGATTTCGTCATCCCGCAAAATCGACAAGGCAATATACCGCAGCACCTCAGTCATGTCATACTTGCACCGCTGACCATGTTGTTGAATTAACTCTGGATAGGTTTGTGCTAGCTTGCGAAGTGCTTGAATGACGAGCGCGTCGCCACCGTCGCGTAATTTCTGATAAGCCTGTAGTCGCACGGCATAGCTGTGTGCGTACTGTTCTAGAGGAGAAAGCTCCTGAGCGTTGAGGTAGCGTCCATCAGCCTCTAGAAAGCTTTTTTCTAGGGTGTGATTAAGAGTATGCATAGTGAGACGTGTTTGGGTATATACCGACGAGTAGGACGGTCTGGACTGGCTCTAGCAGTGCGATCGTCAGAGTAAGCGCTCCGTCAGTTGGGCAACTCTGATGGAAGCGATCGTCCTTTGGATCATTGCTTTGCTAACGTGCCCATTGCCAAAGCCAGTCGAGACAGGTCGCAGGGATTTGCAATATACCGAATTATTTCTTTACAAAAGCGCGCTAATTTACCGCAACAGACGTGTTAATGCCTGCTGTATACCTCTAGGGAAGCTTACCTGCTTCCTGTGTCAGCTTGAATGTTTCCCTAAGCACGCTCTAGAGCTGAGTGGGGATACCCACACCTACCACGTTCTGGTATCAGCGCGATAGCTTAGTAAAGAGAGAACGTAGAGTACTATCGCGGGCTAGTGCCATGAGTCAAGTTTGGAGCAAGATTGGAAAAGTGGTGGGTGCGCTGTTCTTGTACGGGGGCGGTACGGTTTCACTAGCGATCGTGACAGCGATCCTGACTAGCCATGCGACTGGCGTTGCTTTCACGTTGTTGGCGACCGCGCTGATTTTGTTTGGCTTAGCGCCTGCGTCTTTAGGTGGCTGGTTTCTGCATGCCAGTGCAAAACTTCACAGGCAGGCTATGAGAGAACGCTTTTTTCAAGTGCTTCAAGCAAATCAGGGGAGGGTGTCTGTGTTGAATTTTGCTGCGGCTGCCCGCCTGGAACCCGCGATCGCTCGTCAGCACTTAGATGCTTGGGCCAAAGAATTTTCTGCCACCTTTGACGTCAGTGAAGAAGGCAACATTTACTACATCTTCACAAAAGAACCATTTGCACTGCCTGATACTGGCAACCTGAGTACGTGGAGCCAAATACTCCGCCAATGGCTACAGTCCGCTGTTTGAAGCTTCATGGTTGATCGTGGGTGGATTATGACGTATCCCGTAGTTTTACAGTAGTAACTGGACAACACTCCGAGTAGATTCAAAAGTAATTCGTGTTAGTACTGAGATTGGCTTGGGCATACTTTCATTACTGAAATCGTCAGGGACTAGACAACTGAGTTATGCCCAACCCCTTAAATGTGGTTAGAGGACTTTAATCGGGTATGTAAGCGGTTACTAGCTCGGTTGAATTAGCACGACTGAGCCGTTTGGCTACATAAGCCTGAGCATCGCTGGTGTAATACTTTTTACTTAAACTTTTTTGAAATTCCAGTGCTCACAGTCATCACTCTGCCCCCGGCCAATGCTATGAAACCTGAACATCTTGAAAGCTTGCGCGAATGCTGCCACAGTGATGTCGCTTTTGAGCAGATGCAGCGAATCTTGCTGGCAGCAGAAGCCGAGCACCAGCAGATGGAGTTAAAAACGCTCTGCCAATCGCTGCTAAGTCAGCCGGTTCGTAGCGCTGGTGTCCCTGCAAATGTTAATCGCAATCACTATCTCAAGTCGCTTGAGGAACTCATTCTAGAGCGGACAGCGGATTTGCTCAACACAAATGGTCGGTTGCGGCAAGAAATTGTTGAGCGTAGACGCGCTGAAAAAGCGCTTCAGGAGAGTGAGCAACGCTTTCGATCGCTCATTGAAAATGCCACTGATATCATTGTGGTGCTCGATCGTAAGGGTATCTTTCGCTATTGCAGTCCCTCGGCTGCAAAGGTGCTAGGGTACACCATTCAAGATGTTGTGGGGCACAGCACGGCTGAATTTGTACATCCAGACGATATTTCGATCATTGTGGCTGTGCTGGAAAAAGCGATTGAACACCCTAAAACGAGCCAGCCTGCAATCGAATATCGGGTGCGTAACCGTAACGGTTCCTGGTGCTTTTTTGAAGCGGTTGCGACGAGCTTGCTAGATGTACCAGCCATTAACGGGGTTGTGATCAACTGTCATGATATTACCGAGCGCAAACGGGCAGAAGAGGCACTACTTATTGCTAATCGACAGACAGTCAACATCCTGGAAAGCATTACGGATGCCTTTATGTCGCTGGATCGACAGTGGTGTCTAATCTACGTTAATCAACAGGCCGCGCAGCTATGCCAGCGATCGCGCGAGGAACTCCTGGGACAAAGCCTGTGGGAGGTCTTTCCTGATATCGTCGGCTCGGTTTTTGACCAGGAATATCATAGAGCGCTAGAACAGCAGGTGCCCGTTACCTTTGAAGAGTTTCACCCCTCTTTGAACGCTTGGTTTGATGTCCGATTGTTTCCCTCTGCGGATGGGATGTCCCTCTTCTTTTTAGATGTGACGGAGCGCAAGCAGGCACAGGCCGAATTGCTGGAGATGAGTACGGCTCTCGGTAACGCGGTTGAGGGCATTGCTCGCCTGGACATCAACGGTCATTATATTGCCTTAAATCGAGCTTATGCGGCTTCTCTCGGCTATCAACAAGAAGAAATGATCGGCATGTCTTGGCAGCAGACAGTGCATCCCCATGATCTGGATGTTGTCACTGCCGCTTACCAGCAGATGATGGTTGAGGGGAAAGCCGAAGCCGAAGCGATGGGCTTACGTAAGGACGGTTCAACGTTTTACAAAGAGATGGTCATAGTTGCCGCCTATGATTGGCACGATCGTCTCATTGGTCATCATTGTTTTACGAAGGATATTACAGAGCGTAAGCAAGCAGAAGCCGACCTTTTAGAGAGTCAGGAGCGGCTTAAACTCACGCTAGAGACCACTCAAATGGGCATCTGGGATTATGAGCCAAACCGGGGAACGGTGAAATGGTCTGATAGCTGTGAACAGTTGTATGGGTTTGAACCAGGTACCTTTACTGGCACGAAGGAAGCGTTCTTTGATTGCATTCATCCAGACGATCGTGCTGCCGTCGTCCAGCACACCATTCAGCAGAGCAAGCAAGCAAGTAATTACAGCAAAGAATTTCGGATTATTCGGCGCGATGGCACTGTAGGGTGGATTTCAGAGCGCAGCCATACGTTCCACGATGAAGCAGGTAATCCAGTCCGCATGCTTGGCATCTCGATGGATACTACCGATCGCAAACGGTTTGAAGAAGCGTTGAGCCAGCAAGCAGAACGAGAACGGTTAATGGGGGCGATCGCCCAACGTATTCGCAACTCGCTCGATCTGGAAGAAACATTAAATACAACTGTTTCAGAAGTGCGGCAGTTTTTAAAGGCTGATCGAGTGGTTCTGTTTGCCTCGCAGCAAGCAAAGAGTGGGTTCATTACCGCTGAGTCTGTCGACTTGAGTTGGCTATCAATGCTGGGTCTAAAAATAGAGGGCGACTGGGTTGAGCAGCGCCATACCGAACATCGGCAAAGCAAAAATCTGATTGTTGCCAATATTCAAACCATCGACTCGCACGATGCTTTTCGGCTGTTTCTGGAGCATTGGCAGGTCAAAGCAGTTTTGGCAGTACCCATCTTTCAAGGCAATGCCATTTGGGGCGTGCTCATTGCCCATCAGTGTTTAGCGGAACGCCATTGGGAGCCGTTTGAAATTGGGTTGTTGGAGCAATTGGCAACCCAGGTGGCGATCGCAATCCAGCAGTCAGAGTTGTATCGTCAAGTTCAAAAACTCAATACAGCTTTAGAAGCCCAAGTCCACGATCGCACCGCGCAACTTCAGCAAGCATTGCGGTTTGAAGCCACGCTGAAGCGTATTACTGACTCTGTACGCGACAGTTTAGATGAAGACCGTATTCTACAAACCGCTGTGCAAGAACTGGCATCAGGGTTGGAAATTATGGGCTGCGATGCTTCCCTCTATGATCCTGATCGTCGTACCTCTACTATCTGCTACGAATACATTCTCTCGGACTTGCCCACTGCTAATGGGGTTACTGTAGAGATGGAAGAATTAGCTGAAGTCTACGACTGGCTTTTACGGGAACAGTGCTTTCAATTCTGCCGTATTCATAGCAACAATCCGCGCTTATTGAAAAAGCAATACACCATTCTGGCCTGTCCGATGGTGGATGATCAGGGCGTAATGGGTGATTTATGGCTCTTCCGTTCTTCGGGCGATGCCTTTACAAGTCAGGAGATTCGCTTAGTGCAACAAGTGGCTAACCAGTGCGCGATCGCCATCCGTCAGGCGCGACTCTACCAGGCTGCTCAGGCACAGGTTGCTGCGTTAGAAGAACTCAACCAGCTCAAAGACGACTTCCTCAGCACGGTTTCTCATGAATTGCGGACACCGATGTCTAATATGAAGATGGCGATCCACATGCTGAAAACCGTCTCGACACCAGAACGGCAAGCGCGCTACCTAAATATTTTGCAATCGGAATGTTCGCGTGAGATTGAGCTGATTAATGACTTGCTCGACTTGCAGCGCTTAGAGGCTTCGGCCTACCCCGTCTCGCTGGAGACCGTGAATTTGCACACTTGTCTGGCAACTGTTATTGAGCCGTTTTACTCACGGGCAAACGATCGTCAGCAAGCACTGACCATACACTTTCCTGCTCATCTACCCTCAATGACTACAGATAAAGCAACCTTGCAGCGGGTGGTAGCAGAGTTGCTCAATAATGCCTGCAAATATACATCACCTGGTCATGCCATCACCTTGACGGTTGACTATAAACAACCTTTAGGAGTCGAGCTAAGTGAGGCAATGGCACAAATTATTATTACTGTTGGCAACCAGGCAGAAATTCCCCTAGCTGAATTGCCACACTTGTTTGAAAAGTTCTATCGAGTTCCCAACGCTGACCCCTGGAAGCAGGGTGGAACCGGGTTAGGGTTGGCTTTAGTACAGCGTCTGATCAGCCAGCTTGAAGGAGCCATTCTCGTCGAGAGTTCCAATGGTTGGACACATTTCTCGATTCAGCTACCCCTGCCAGCGCGATCGCTCATGACAGCACTTTCTGCTTAACTTATAGCTATTTTCATTCACCACACCCGATACCCTAAACTCAACACCCGTCCTCAAAGGACTAGGCCTTAGCCAAGCAATAACCGCCGTAAACTCCAATAGCACAGTTTAGGTTGCTGGAGCGAGTATATGTGTATGCGAGCTAGACCTAATCAACTACTTGCAACAGTCCCATTTTCAGACGATCGAAGACGTGTCTTACCTGGCTCTGCTCTTCATGACTTAGCGGCGTATCGGCAATCATGGCATGCAGGAAGTAAGCTTCATCGACGCGGGTAATTCTGCCAGAACTAAAAATCCGCTCAATCACCTGGGCGATCGTTAAGGGGGTTGAGTGATTGGGCAACAGCATTAGGGCACCTCTCATATTTTATGAAGCATGGGGCAACGAAGCTGAGGACGAACGCCCCTTACTTCATTTAATCTTCATGAAACTAGTGTCTCTTAATAGCTGCTTGTTTTGCTCCACCCAACGGCGTCATCCAATCAGGTGAAACACACGCTGATTTAATCCAACTCTGACGTAGGGTGCATGGATAAGGTGATTGGTAAACGCGAAACCAGTGAAACTGGTTGCTCAGTGAACTACACCCTTTAAGCTGTGTGCAGACGGTGAGATTTTTTACTCAGTTTACGGGTCGAGGCTCGATACACTTCTTCTTGGGCAAAACAAATCGACAGACGCGTTGCGCCTACTACAACCCAGGTATACCAACGCAATTGATCAACTTCACTCAAAAGCTGATCGACAATCCAGGGTTCTGAACAGTGAATCTTCAGTGTGCTATTTTGATCAAGGTGCAGAAAGCATTTCGCCAAAGAGTCGGCAAAAAAAGAGCGAAGCCGCTCAAGGCGATGTTTTTCGAGCATGAGCGAGTCTTCAACGGTTAATTCTAGGGACATAGCTGTAATCCTCAAGCGAAGATGTCCTGATTTAACTCTATTGATAGAATTCCTTCCTACGGTAGTTCCTGGGATTTTATTGCACTCCTGCTAATGGCTGTCTACGAGGAATTACGGTTCCTCCTAAGGAGTTAAGCAATCTTTATTCTTGTACAACACGCTTTCTGGTGAAAAAATCATTGTTAAAGAGCGTCAAGCTGAGGTATGTAAGAGGTGATGGATCGGTTGTACAAATCTTCACGCTCTTACCGCTTGCGCTTCATTGGTCAGTCATGTGATGAGCAGTCGTCTCAGCGGTCTGATACGCTGCTATTAGTCTGTAAAGGATTGACATTGTGAGCCAACCACGCGTTCTTTGTCTCGGTGAAGCGTTATATGACTTCTTGGCAGATCAACCAGGAGTACCGCTTAAGCAAGTAAAATCCTGGACACCGTATCCGGGTGGTGCTCCTGCTAATGTTGCCTGCGGGTTGGCAAAGTTAGGCACCCCCACTGGTTTTGTTGGCTGCGTCGGTCAAGATGACTTGGGTACTGGGTTGGTAGAGTTGATGCAGTCGATCGGCGTCGATGTTAGTGGGATTCAGCGCCATCCTACGGCACCCACTCGCGCGGTCTATGTAGTGCGATCGCTGACAGGCGATCGCACCTTTGCAGGCTTTGGCGATCGTGATACGGCTGAGTTTGCAGATACCCATCTTCAGGCTGATCAGCTTTCGATCGCTCAGTTTGAAAGCGCTGATTTTCTGGTGTTAGGCACCTTGGAACTGGCCTACCCAGATAGTCGAGCGGCGATCGGTCGAGCCTTGCAATTAGCAAACCAGCGCTATGTCAAAATTCTGGTCGATGTCAACTGGCGACCCGTTTTTTGGGCTGATGAAGCGTCTGCTTTACCGCTCATTCACGCCGTCATTCAGCAGGCTGACTTTCTCAAGCTTTCTGAAGAAGAAGCTGAGTGGCTTTACAATACGACCGATCCTGGGGTGATTGCCCATCGTTTGGGCAGTGTTGAAGGTGTTCTGGTAACGGCTGGCGAAAAAGGCTGCGCTTACTACTTGGATGGTAACGAAGGCAGCATTCCAGCATTTAAGATTGAGGTAGAAGATACAACCGGGGCTGGTGACAGCTTTGTGGCTGGACTGTTGCATCAACTCTGTCAGCATGGGCTGAAAAGCTTAGCCGATCCTGATGTGGCTAGAAGCGTTGTTGGCTATGCCAGTGCGATGGGAGCCTTGACGACAACTCGCCGAGGCGCGATCGCCGCCCAACCCACTGCCGCTGAGGTTGAAGCCTTTCAGTATTTGCATCAGCAACCAGGATCGTTGTAGGAAAGAGAGCTTGGGGGGTTTAGAGTACAGGGTGTAGAGACAGTGAAAGCTGTATACCAAGAAGCATAGTCTACTCCATCTGTTTTCCACCTTTTGCCTTCTCCTGTCTGCCAATTCAGAACGTTCTTACTTTTGCCAACGTCTGCCATGCCAACCGAAATTGAGCGAAAATTTCTTGTTAAGGGCGATGCGTGGCGATCGTTAGCAAGCGGCGTTGCGTACTGTCAGGGATACATCACCTCGACGGTAGAACGAACCGTACGTGTGCGAGTTGTGGGGCGGCAAGGTTACTTAACCATCAAAGGAGGCACAACAGGCATCTCACGGGCGGAGTTTGAGTATTCCATTCCTGTAGAAGATGCACTGGAACTGTTAAGTACGTTGTGCGAGCCACCGCTGATTCAAAAAAAGCGATACAAAATTGCGCATGCAGGCTTGATTTGGGAGGTTGACGAGTTTGAAGGCGAGAATCAAGGCTTGATTGTAGCTGAGGTAGAACTGGGGGATGCTAATCAGGCGATCGTGCTGCCTGACTGGATCGATCGCGAGGTCTCCGACGATCCCCGCTACTTTAATGCAAATTTAGTCAAGCATCCGTTTAGTCAATGGGAAAAAGATGAGGGATGAAAGTTTTGAGTTTTAAGAAAGAGAGGTGAAAGGTGAGGGATGTGAAAAGAGTTTTGAGGTTTCTTCCCTTGCTTCCCCGCTTCCCTTGCTTCCCCGCTTCCCTTGCTTCCCCTGCTTCCCACTCCCCTTCTGCCTTCAAACATTCAGCGCCTTTCTAATTTGCATCACGATCGCGCTTGGGGATTGATCGATGTCTACTTGAATGGCATCTTCGGGTTCTTCTAAGGTGTCAAACTGGCTTTGCAAAAGGTCTGCTTTCATGTAATGCCCCTGACGCTGTTGCAAGCGCTGCTGAATGAGGGCAAACGAGCCTTTAAGATAGACTTGCTTTACCTGTTGCGATAAGCAAAGCCTTTGACGATATTCAGACTTGAGTGCAGAACAAGCAAGCACTGTATTGGTGTGAGATTGTAGCCAGCCTGCGATCGCCTGCTGTAGCGCCATTAGCCAGGGCAATCGATCGACATCGCTTAACGGTATGCCATGCCGCATTTTGTCAATATTGATGGGCGGGTGAAAGCTGTCAGCATCATAAAACGACCAGTGCAACGCTTCTGCTAACTGGGTGCCGATCGTCGTTTTGCCAGAACCAGAAACACCCATCACTAAAATAATCATTGCAACCGCTCTATTCACGTAGACGAATCGTTCATGTATGATAAGTACGGTATTCCTACTTTATTGTCGTAGATTCTGTTGGATGCCCCCTTCAATCTGGCACTGTCTAACGACGATTTATTAGTCGCTACTTTTCGCTTATGACTGCAACATCCTCTTCTACTACTCTTTTGCGCCAATGGTTGGGAGTCACCACACGGCTGCCCTGGATCTGGATTCTGCCGACAGTATACCTTTGCTTGATGCTGTTGCTACCGACGATCGCGCTCTTGCTCAAGGCCAGTACTGAAGGCCCTACCCGCTTTTGGACGATTGCGACTAGCCCGATCGCGCTCGATGCGTATCGGGTCACTTTTGGCACTGCTGTGGCAACCGCCTTGATCAACGGCATTTTTGGCTTGTTGATTGCCTGGGTGTTAGTGCGCTATGAATTCCCATTCAAGAAGATCATTGACGCAGCGGTTGATCTACCGTTTGCACTGCCAACCTCTGTGGCAGGCTTAACATTGGCCACAGTCTATAGCGAAAATGGTTGGATTGGTTCTCTGTTTGCACCGTTAGGCATCAAGCTAGCGTTTACCCAGTGGGGGGTTGCGATCGCCATGTTGCTCATTTCGCTTCCCTTTGTTGTCCGCACAGTACAGCCTGTCTTAACCGATTTAGAACGGGAAATTGAAGAAGCGGCTTGGTGTTTAGGCGCTAGCAAATTTCAAACGTTTTGGCGCGTGTTGCTGCCGCCAATTTTGCCTGCTACCCTGACGGGCATCGCGCTGGGTTTTTCGCGGGCGGTTGGCGAGTATGGCTCGGTTGTTATTGTGTCATCCAACACGCCATATAAGGATCTGATCGCACCTGTCTTGATCTTTCAACGGCTGGAGCAATACGACTACGCTGGCGCAACCGTCATTGGGGCTGTGTTGTTGGGTCTTTCGTTGGCGCTGCTCGTTTTAATCAATTTGCTGCAAGCATGGGGGCGTCGGTATGGCTAATCTTGGTCCATCACTCAAAACATCAGCTACCAGCCTATCTGTGGCTGATCAAGCGATAGAGGTCAAGCCGCGTGAGTGGTCAAAAATTGGGTTGATTACATTAGCGGTGTTGTATCTTACCCTCATTCTATTTGTCCCAGCGCTTAATGTCTTTATCCAGGCTTTTAGCAAGGGGATTGGGCCGTTTCTGTCTAACTTGACGGAACCAGCGTTCCAAAATGCGGTGAGGCTGACGTTTATCATTGCCGCGATCGCAGTGCCCGTGAACACCATCTTTGGGCTATGTGCGGCCTGGGTAATTGCGCGCCATCGCTTTAAGGGACGGGCGTTTGTCATCAGTATTTTGGACGTGCCATTTTCAGTATCCCCGGTCGTTGCAGGCTTGATGATTGTGTTGCTCTATGGGCGCAACGGTTGGTTTGGCCCCTTTTTAGATGCTCACAACATCAAGATCATTTTTGCGCTGCCCGGTATGATTCTGGCAACAGCGTTTGTCACCATTCCCTTTGTGGCGCGTGAGGTGATCCCGGTGCTGGAAGAAGTTGGCACTGACCAAGAAGAAGCGGCTCAGACGTTAGGCGCAAACAACTGGCAAATTTTTTGGCGTGTTACCTTACCCAGCATCCGATGGGGCTTGCTTTACGGGGTACTGCTGACCAACGCTAGAGCGATGGGTGAGTTTGGTGCAATTTCTGTGGTTTCTGGCAACATTGCAAGCAAAACCCAAACGCTCCCCCTCTTTGTGGAAGAGGCGTATAAGCAATACCAGACGGAAGCCGCCTACTCTGCGGCAGTACTGTTAGCGCTTCTGGCTGTTGTGACCCTCATCTTTAAGGAAATTTTGGAGCGTAAAACTCGCATCAAAGAGGTTAGAGAGGAGGCATGAATGGCAACTGGAAGCACCTCTGAAGATTCACTAGCATTGCCGCCGGATGATATTCGCTCATCTGGCAACCAAGATGACAGCCGCCCTACGCAAAAACGCTTGCGGATTCGGATTCCCAAAAACTATCACGATGAACCCGTTATTTCTCGGCTCATTTCCCATCACGGCTTGACGGTTAATATTACCGCTGCCTTACTGGGGGCGAATGCTAGAGATGATGGCTGGTTTGATCTGGAGCTTCGCGGTACTCGTGAGCAAATTCGCAGTGCTCTACTCTATTTCAACGACCTCGATTTAGAAATTTGGCGCGACGGTACGGAGACGTACAGCGATGGTTGGTAGCAGAACAGCACGATCGCCCCTTTTCCTCAAGCAGATAAAGTATCGCAGCAATAGTGTTTTTCTAAAACGGCCTCAGTAAGATGAGTGGTAGGACAGTTAAAAAAATGTCCAGTGCTGAGTGGGTAGAGCTGATTATCCTTGTACCTTGATGCAAGGATGTGAACACAAGCGGTTAACCCGAATCCTATTCCTCTTTAGAGGAGTCACAGACTAAGCACTTTGGCGATCGAGGAGAAAGCAGAACCATGAAGTGTTCGCTGGACGCAGCCCATTTGACCCCTGACAAACAAAAGCGGCTTAAGACCTTGATGGCTCTCTTGGCAAAGGCAAAAGCTTTTCAGAATGCTTCTGTCCGGGTGGTACATCACTACACCCAACAGGAATGGGAACAAGATTTCACGTTTGCATCACTCGCGTGCGGCAAACGGAGCTATATGCGGGGACGTGGGGGAAGCATTCAGCGAGGCGATCAGATTGTCTTGCAAAATGGCGCTCATACGGTTCGTTATCACGTGGATGAAATTGACTACGAACCAACGCCAGCTAGATTTTGGATCGCCCTTCTACAGCCATGCTCTGAGTTGGTTGTCGATCGTCGCTTTTGGATGCAGCCCGTTGACGAAGCGTGTCGCTCATCAATCTGAGTTTCAATTTATTGCAGGGCGGATTACTGGGAAGATGCAAGATCTGAGTTTCCACCGAAAAGAGCCTGAAGCCATCTAGATCTGTCTTTAAGCAGGCTTTAGCGTACCCGGTACTTCAGACCCGTGTTCAAGCGCTGCTCTACAACCCATCGACCCTTTAGCAGGGTGGTTACGCCATACTGTTTTCGATCGCCCAACGAGCCAGCTCGGTACGGTTGTGCAAACCCGTTTTGCCGAGCATGTTGCTGACGTGGCTTTCGATCGTCCGCTGGCTAACGTTTAATTCATCCGCGATCTCACGATTAGCCATCCCACGCGCCACAAACTGCACTACGCGTAGCTCTGTCGGCGTAAGTTCAACATCGAAGGGGACTTGAATCTTAGGCCCACTGTCGTTCCCCTTGCCGGGGCGATCGGCAATACGAGCAGCCTGCTTGAGCGACGACTCCACTTGTGCAACCAGCTCTTCGGGTTCAAACGGCTTGACCATGTAAACGTCCGCCCCCGTGTTCAGCCCTTTGACCCGATCCTGGCTCTGCCCTTTCGCTGACAAAAACAGCACAGGTACCCAACTGGTGCGAGGATCTTCTCGAACATGTTTGACTAAGGAGTATCCGTCCATCTCAGGCATCATCACATCGCAAATGATCATGTCTGGAATTTCTTGCTCTAACACTTCCAGAGCTTCTCGCCCATTCTCAGCGGTGACTACTTCATAGCCCCGAAACTCCAGGTAGTCCTTAACGAGCAGGATTAGGTTGGGATCATCGTCAATCAGCAGCAGTCGCTTATGATTGCCCACGCTGGTTTCCTTCATGCTGTGCTACTCACTATTCCTGGGTCTAGATCGTTCGTGTGGATGCTGAACGCTTAAAGCAAGTTCCTGCGCCTGCTACAGCAATGATTAGCCTGCGCAAACCAAACGGCTCTGGCATTTGAAACATTATTGTAAGCAGCATCAGGAGAATCGCTGAAATCTAAATAAATCTAAATACTGATTGAATCCTACTTGAATACCCATGTGAAACCACCACCTTAGCGTCAGATTTCACTGTGTCATTATATAGCTTCCTTGAAAATATAGCCTTATTAAGAGCACGTCTCTGGCATAAATGCAGCAGCTGATTGCAGGGTAGGAGAAGTCTGGACGCATTGATGGAAACAGTTGTCTGCAGTTAGTTTATTCTATGACTAAATTTTGGTAGCAGCAAATTTAACCGATGGGTGAAGCTGATTTGCTTAAGTGTCAGTTCATTCAATTAGTTACGCAAAGCCCATTAATGTAACGGCTGCTCATTTGTAGGGATGCTTTGCATAGGTGGTACAAGCGCGATCGTTTTTGTGATAGACGACTGATGCCACATGGCCCAACGGCTGTTGCTGTAGTAAGGAAAGCCGTCTCTCAGACTACGTTTTAGGTCTCAACTAATAGGTGCATGCTGCTGACAAAACCAAGTCGATCGCTATGAAAAGTTGAGCTACTCAGTGGTCACCTCATTGGTCGTTTCTGTGGAAAGCGGCTGTGAGGGGTCTGGTGACTGGTTAGGTGGTAGGGGATGCACTAGAAAGGCATGGCTCTGTACGACCTGGTTGGCAAGCAGATGCTCTTGAATGATCCGTTCAATCACGTCTGGTGTAACGCTGTGGTACCAAATGCCATCTGGATAGACGACCAGAATTGGCCCCTTTATACAAACGCGCAGACAGTTTGCTTTGGTGCGGAAAAGACAATGGGGGGTTTTGTCAGTGGGCCGATCGAGCTCCAGTTCTTTCAAGCGGCGCTTGAGATAGTCCCACGCTTCTAAGCCAACTTCTTTGGGGCAGCATTTGGGGTTGGTCTGGTCAGCACACAGAAAAAGGTGGCGTTGGATCTGGGGTAGCCCAAGTGCCTGTACACAGACAGAGAACGCATTGGCAGTAGACTCTGAGAGAGAAGCTTGGGTATCTTGGGCCGTCATAGACATTACTTAAGAGACAATTCGTGTGGAAACGGTAACGCTCAGTAGACAAGGGGCAATATGGTGATAGCACGCTGCCATTTGACGTTGCTAAGACGCGTTAGGTATGCATGCCGTTCTCTTTGCCTTCTCACCCGACCAGCGACCCATTCTAATCTAAAGCTTAGATGACCCATCCTGAATTTTCAGTGCATCGTTCCGACTCCAGGTCTAACAGGGCGACTCAAGGCAATCTGCTTGGCGTGCTGACAGCGGCTTTCTACGGCCTGTTTACTCTGCTGCCGAACAGCAATAGCTTGATGGTGGCGTGGCCCTGGGTGTTTATTTGGCAGATCGGCTTAGTTTGTCCTGTGCTATGGCTGCTGGGATTGCTGTGGCAGAGACGCTTACACTGGCTGGGGCATCGGCTTGATTGGCTGGTAGGGCTGTTGGTGGTGGGGGTGATCCTTTCAGCCGGGCTGGCGGCGTTTCCGATGCAAGCCCACTGGTATAGTTGGGCAACGTTTTGCTGTCTGGCAGCGCTGTATGCCTTGAGCACATGGCTGGCTGTCCCAGAGCGTCGATCGCGCCTTCTGGTTGCCCAGGGCTATTTGAGTCTCGCGTTTATTCTGGTTAGCCTTACACTGTGGAGCTATACAACACTTTTGCCTGAGCTTGCTCGCTTGCGGTCATGGCAGCAGTATGGGGTGTCGTTACCCTTCGATTTTGCGATCGTGGAGCTGCGCAATTGGGCACCGATCGGGCACCAAAATTATGTGGCGGGTTATTTAGTCCTGACACTGCCGCTTCTGCTGGGGTTGGGGCTGAGCCAAACTGGATGGCGGCGATCGCTCTGGTTTTTAGGCGTTGGTCTGGGGCTACTGGATCTGTATACCACCAGTTCGCGCGGTGGCTGGCTAGGTGTGCTGACGATGGCGATCGTCTCGTTTGGGGTGTTGCTGTGGCGAGGGCGGCTGTCCCGCCGTTGGCTGGGCGCGATCGGAGCGATCGGGCTGGTATCGCTAGTTTTGCTGGCATTGGCAAACAATCGCCTCCGGTCTTTAGCGGCAGGGCTTTTGAGTGGTCAGGCGGGAGGGGAGGTGGCGTATCGCTTAGTGACGACGACGATCGGCTGGCTTATGGGCTGGGTGCATCCATTCACAGGGATTGGCCCTGGCGGGGTGCCGCTACTATTTCAGCAGTATCGCCCGGAGTGGGCTGGGCATCAGGCCGAGTGGGCCTACCAGTTACACAGCACTCCAGCCCATCTGTGGGCAGAGTTGGGTCTCTGGTCAGTTCTGGTCAGTGTTGGGACGATCGTGTTGCTGGGCTGGTTGGCGATCGCCTGGTTACGAGACGGTGCAACCTCCAGTCACCTATCACCCATCTTTGTCGGTTGCCTGTTTAGTAGCCTGTTGGGCTACGGTGTTGTGAGTTTGACGGATTACCAGCTTGATAATGTGTGCATTAGCGGGACGCTGATTGTCCTTCTGGCTCTACTCACTGCCGAATTCCGCGATCGTCAAAGCCTCAAAGATCAGCGAACGCGCGATCGTCCGCTCGTGGAGCCAACGACCGCTGTGCCCCACCCTTTTACGCCTTTACTGCTGTACCCGCTGCCTTTTCTGCCTCTCATGGGGCTTGGTATTCTCATTGCTGCCCTGATCTGGTTGATGCCCGTTCACCGTGCCTGGCTGCTCTCCAGTCAGGGGTTTGCGGCTCTCAGTCGAGAGGACGTGCCCACCTTTGTGCAGCACCTGAAGCAGTCGCATCAACTGGCTCTCTGGGAACCGTACTATGCTTACGAATTGGGGTGGAATTTAGGAAACCTGGGCTTAAAAACCAGCGACCCAAAACAGCGGGAGCAGTTCATGGAAGAGGGTCGCTTCTGGTTGCAGCAAGGGATTCAGAGTTCGCCCAGTCAAGAATTTGGCTATACCAGTCTGGGATGGCTTTTGCTCGATCGCCAGCCGAAAGCTGCTAGCCGCGCGTTTGCTCAGTCTGCCAGATTGGTGTCGGCTAAGCGAGGTCTTTTTTATGGGTTGGGCTTAAGCCTTTTGGCACAGAGAAAACTGGATCTGGCAATAGCCGCGATGACGCTAGAGGCTCTTCGTGATCCCCTCTTGATCACCAGCCCAATCTGGCAGGTGGCAGCCCTGAAACCACTTTACAAACCAGTCACTCAACGGCTCGAAACCGAATTAACATCCTTACTCACAACGGCTACGGCGAACCCCTTAGCAGCGCAGTTGCATCAAATTCGGGGTGGGTTGCGCTGGTGGCAGGGCGACGTCACAGGCGCACGGCTTGATCTCGCAACGGCTGGTACTGCGTTCAGTCAACGGGTGCTTGATTTAGCGGAGGGCAAATCCGTACCATCGCCCCTGATGACTGATTGGGGGCTAAAAGGGGCAACTACCAGCCGCAGTGGGGCGCGGGCGATCGCGGCCTGGCTTGATCCAGCCAATCGTGAGGTGTTGCTCCAGCAAGCATGGATTTTTGCCACGCACACCGATCCTCCTACAAATCTGATGCCTCAGCTTGTGGCTACGATGGCAAGCTCAGCTACGTTTGACCAATGGCTTAAACAAAATGCCCCCAACCAAACGTATCGGCGTGAACGAGCAGGCTTTGGCGTACTCAGTCGCCATATCGACGGGTCGATTCCCGTGGATTTTATGACAGTGGTGGATAACCTTCCCATCGCTCAATTTTGTCAAGATCTGATAGTGTCGTTTGACTATGCTCCAGAGCTAGATAGGGCGCTACAAGCCAAGCGAGATGCGCTGCTGCAAGAGGTCTTGAAGTCGTAAGTTTAGGGGCCGATCACTGAAGCAGTTGTTGGTTGTGGTTGTTAGTTTTTAGCAGAAAACTGACCGCTGACCGCTAATCACTTATCTTCACATAATGATGTAAGCTGCTACAACTCGAAGTCTATTTCATGGTGGATGCGGCTTCTCTTTGTATGCGCTGGAACTATTCCTGGCGCTATTGGGTCAGTGGGAGGAGATTGGGAGACCGCGCTCGCATGCTTTTGTACTGGTTGAAGCGAGACCCGATCGCGCGGGTGCACGCCTGTCATTACCACCTCGATCGGGCTGTTGTCTTGATATGATTGCCTCAACCCTTGAAGCGCTACAATCACCGTTTTGAAGGCCGATCGTAACTGTACTAAAGGTGCGATTCATCAACGCAGAAGAGGCATTTTGCACAGCCGTTCTCGATCAAAAGCGCCATGATTGCTACTATTGTGCTGATTTTACAAATCGCACTAGATGCATCAGAATGGGTAGGCAATTAAGCGCTGTAGAGTGTAGTCGTCTCGCTGTTCACCTGGATAAAGATCTGAATCCATTTATCCTTAACTTTTTTGCCGTTTTAGTGCCAGGAGCAGTCATGAAATCATTGGTTCGCTGGAGTGCAACCGCTGGGTTAGTTGGAAGCGCTCTGATAGGGTCGTTTCTAGCAGGCACCCTGCAAGTCCTTGCTATTCCTCAAGAGCAAATTATCCAAAAGCTTCGCCCCGTGCCTGTTTTTACAATCGCCAACGCGCAGGGTGCTCCACTGGTGGCGTCTCCTCCGACTGGACAGAAAGGGCGAGCAGTGGCGGGTGTCTTCATCAGCCAGAAAGATGCTCAAGATTTTCTTAACAACCTCAAAACCAAAAACCCCGACCTTGCTAAAAATGTGAAGGTTGTGCCCGTTTCACTGGCAGAGGTGTATCAGCTCAATCAAACCAACAAAGGGAAGCCAGAACAGCTTGATTTTGCCTACGTTCCTTCCAAGCAGCAGGTTGATACGGCTGTGGCGCTGTTGAAGCAGCAGGGTGGACAGCAACCTCAGCAATTCAACGGTACGCCGCTCTTTGTGGCTCGTGGTGGTAAAGAGAAAGGCTACCTGACGATTCAGCAGGATGGCAAGTCGATCATTCCAATGTTCTTCAACAAGGAAGAATTGCAGGGGTTGCTCGATCGCTTTAAGCAGCAACAGCCTGACATGTCCAGTAGTGTCGAAATCCAGGTGCTTAATCTAGAAGGGCTGATGGAGATCTTACGCACCAAGAATGATCCTCAATTGGATCAGATTGTGCTGGTGCCCCCGCAACAGTCGATCGAGTTTGTGAAGTCCATCTCGCCTCAGCAAGGTGCGCCTGCTACGAACAAGCCTGCTGCCGCTCCTGCGCCTAAGAAGTAAGCCTGCGGAGTGATGGGTGAACTCTAAAGACGATTTAGACAGCCTCTCGTCTCCATTAAGGGGGCGAGAGGTTTGTGTCTCTGGGCAAGCACTCTGGCAATGGCGAACGGCAGCGTGTCAACAGGCGATCGCCGCTCAGGTTCCGGTAGAGGAAGTGGATTGGCTGCTGCAAGATCTGGCTGGGCTTGATCGCCTGTCGCTGCGATTAGAAACCTTTAAAGATAGAGACGTGATCTGGCTGGCGCGATCGCTGTCAGACTTAACGCTCCTTTGGCAGCGGCGGCTTCAAGAGCGAGTACCTGTGCAGTATTTGACTGGAGTGGCTCCCTGGCGTCATTTTGCGCTAAACGTTTCGCCAGCCGTCCTGATTCCGCGCCCGGAGACAGAATCCCTCATTGATCTTGCGATCGCGGCGGCATGTCCGACACCCGATCCCCCTTACCCAGCACCCCTTACCTACAGCCAATGGGCCGATTTAGGTACGGGCAGCGGAGCGATCGCCATTGGTCTGGCAATGGCTTTTCCGGCAGCGACGGTGCATGCAGTGGATCGAAGTGCTGCCGCGTTGGCGATTGCTCGCGCTAATGCTCAGCAACTCAAGCTGACCGATCGCATTCAGTTTTATGAAGGCTCCTGGCTGCAACCGCTGGCAACTCTCAAAGGTCAGCTCAGCGGCGTAGTTTCCAATCCGCCCTATATTCCCACCGCGATGATACCCACCTTACAGCCAGAGGTGGCCCAGCACGAACCTCACTTAGCGCTGGATGGTGGTGCCGATGGGTTGAATTGCATCAGACATCTGGTAGCAACCGCTCCTGATTACTTGCAACCCGGAGGAGTTTGGCTCATAGAAATGATGGCAGGGCAAGCAAGTACCGTAGCGGCCTTACTTCAAGAGCAGGGAAGCTACTGCCAGATTCAGATTTATCCCGATTTGGCAGGCATTGATCGCTTTGCCCTAGCCTACCGTCGCTAAGCGATCGATCACACGCAGATTTAACAGACTTCATCAATTACTCTGCTGCAACGCATTAGCGCGATCGATCGCCTCTTTTTGCTGCGCCTCTTTACCCTGCGTTTGGTAATACCTTGCGGCAGTCTGAAAACTGTTGATTGCCGCAGTCCGATTGTTGAGTGCTTGCTGCGCTAGCCCAAGATTGTAATGAGCATCCGCATACTCTGGCTGTAACCGAATTGCCCGGTTGTAGTCGCTAATGGCGTCTCTGGTTCGGGTCTGGGTAAACTGTGCATTGCCTCGATTGTTATAAGCTCCAGCTTGAACGGAGCGGGGGGGGTTAAGCGAAAGCGCCTGTTTGTAATCCTGCATTGCACCGTCATAGTCTCCTTTTTTAGACCGCGCATTGGCAAGGTTAATGTGTGCTTGGGCGAGATTTCCGTTCAGCGCCACGGCTTGGTTCCCTTCTTCCAACGCTTTATCGTAATTCTGGCGATCGTAGTAGGCGTAGCTAAGGTTACTGTGTAGCATGGCCGTCTGGGCAGCAGACTGGGGGGTAAGCTTCAGCGCTTGTTCGTAGTCTCGAATGGCAGCGCTCGTATCGCCTAATCGATGGTAGGCAACCCCGCGATTGGTGTAGGCTGATACGTCATTCGGGTTTTTCTCGATCGCATGAGTGTAGTCGGCGATAGCCGCTTTGTTGTCACCACTCTGCGCTTTTTTAAGCCCTTGAGCATTAAGCTGTTGGGCTGCGGTTGCATCAACAGGCGTTTGTTGCCCAAACTTAAACCAGTTGGAGCGATTGGAGAACGGCATAATGGCTGCTAGAATGCCCAGAATCGCTGCAAGCAAGATGGCTGGAACAATCAGCGCTTGATAATTAGACGTAGAGCGTCGAATTCTATCCATAAAATTTGGGTTAGCGTTCGGCAAGGTCGGCGATGGAGCTTCTTGTACAGTGACTGGGCTGGGTGGAGACACTGGGGGCGGCAAAGGCTCTGGCGGGATAGGATTTGGCTCGTTTAGATTGAACAACCGTTGCATGACGGCTTCTTTGGCACGCGAGTCATCTGGCGGAAGTGAAGCAGCGGTCTCTGCTGAAGGTATCTCGGATGGGGGTAAGGTCGGTTGGGGGCTGAATCGGTTTCCTTCTGGCGCTTGCACAGGGTTGGGTTGACTGTCAGGCTCAGCGCTGGAGGGTGCGACTGCTTCTACCTCTGGCTCTGAGTTGTTGCCATCACCGTCCGTTACAAATTGCTGTGCCCGAGTCATCAATTGGGCTTCAAGCGCCTGCACGTCCTCATCTTCTAAGTGTAGTGTCTGTTGCAAGCGGTGGAGCATCGCACGATCGCGCTCATGGAGTGGAAGCTGGCGCTGCATGGCTCTCAGCAAAACCTGTTGATAGTGTGCCAGATGCCCCTGATATTGGGTTTGCTGGTGCTGCTGAAGGGCAAGTGAGGGAGCGATCGTAATCATCGCGACATCCTGATCTCTTAGATAAAGAGCTTGCTGTAGCTGCTTCCATATCTGGCGGCACTGATCAAGCGGGACATCGGACGATCGAGCGCTTTCTGCCACAGTTTCCCGATAAATCGCCATGCGCTGCTGATACTCCTGCTGCGGGCGCAACACCTGCGCTTCTAACTCAGCCGCCTCTCGTGGTGAAAGCCCCAAACTGTGCCGCATATCGTTTAGTAGCGATCGCCCCTCCAGCATCGGCGTTCCTACTGCATCGGTGTCGATTGTTGCAGTCTCAAGCACTTTACGGTAGTGCAGCCGTGGGTGCCCCTGAGACACTTCTAGTAATGGCATGTTAGCCATTTCGTCGCTGCCAGCCAGGTGGGTTTCCAGTGCTGGTGCTGCAACATGCAGCTTCTGCGATGCATAGTTGTGCAGAGCCGCCGCCGTAAGTGACCCCGTATCCTCCCTATCTGCCGCACCGCTCTCAATCCCTTCTGCGAAATAGCGGATGTACGTCCACGCATCAAGCGCGGCTGTTAAGGCTGTTTGGGTTCTATTCGCTGCCGCTAAAACCACCCGTCCTGTACCCTCCAGGGATGCAGCTAACGTGTTGGCAGAGGCAGCCACAATGGGTTGATCCAGTGCTTGCTGACAGTAGCTGTTTACAATTACAACTTGCTGTTTAGCGGGGCTACTATCCATCGCTTCCTGGATGGCGATCGCGGGGATGAGTTGTGCTTTGACCAGCGTACCTTGCGCTGGCAGCGTTGTACTGGGAGTGGCAAAATACAGCCTGCCATCGGTGTCTTGCAAGGTATAACCGCAAAAGAGAAACACAAGTTGGTCATCGCTGATTCGCTGCTTAAAGAACAGCTCAAGGGTTTCCTGCATCTCTTGCAGAGGGCGATCGCACAGGCTCATCACTGACTCAAACTGAAATTGCGGCTGTTTTAGCACGCGCCTCATTACTTCCACATCTTTTTGAGCACTCGGTAGTGGGGCTAACCCCATTGGATACCGACTCACCCCCATCAGTAGCGCTACCCTGGACATCTAATCGCTTCTAAGACTCCCTCTGCACCAGTGAATTGTTGAGTGGATAAGTTTTGGCTCATGACTTACCCTAAATTGCCTGCAAAATACGCGGTTTTATCCGCCTGATATGCTGTTCAGAGCACACCAACAGAATCTATGTAAGGATACTGAATCCTTTGCCAAATGAAACATTAATTACAAGCTGTCGCGATGCCATAGCCCTTATCGGGCGGCGATCGACGTGTTTCGGTGATGTGACGGATCGAGATGCCCAATCCTAACCGTTAAACTCAAGAGCGTTGGACGCTTGGGACTTTATCTGCCTGGCATGGCAGAGTGCTACGGCAAGACGAGCATAAGCGGCTGGTACAACGCTGGCCTCTGCGCCATGCGTGTTTTTTGTGCTGGTGCACCTCCGTAAGCTGCCTTTCAGCACGCAGGACAAGGAATCCCGCCAAAAGCTAGATTAAACATTAGCGGCCTTTGTTGAAGTCATTTTGCTGTTCTAATGCTCGATTTTGCATTCATGTTCATTCCAAGCTCGATGCGATCGCACCCATGCTGCTAGAAATTGCCGCTACATTGCTGCTAGGTGGCCTGTGCTTTCGATGGGGTATGCGCTTTGGTACACTGCTGCTGCGCAAAGGGTCAACTGCTAATGATTTATTCAAAGGTAAAACCTCCCTTTCGCTGTTGTTTCTGGGGCTTTATATTGGGCTGATTCTCTTGGCGCTCAATGTCCCTCAAATGCAGTTTTTGCCTTTAGAGTGGCGTGTATCTGGCATGCGCATCACCTGGACTATTATGCGTGCTGTACTACTGGGGTTTTGCGGACTGGCATACGTCATCAGTTGGCAGACGGCACGGCTACAAGTATTTGCGGTGGTATTGATTGGCGTACTGGGCGTTACTGGGTTCAGTGCTGCCGAAGCCTATTTCCTCTCGCCGATTTATACCTGGCTGCACAACAATCTACAGCCAAACGGGGTGTATAAGCAGACATCAATGAGTAGTTGCGCCCCTTCAGCGCTGGCGACCGTTTTACGGCGCTGGCAGATCGATGCCACAGAGTCGGGCGTTGCACGGTTGGCAGGCACCAGTCGCTTGGGCACATCGATGCCACAACTCATTATGGCTGCTCACGAACTGGGAATGGATGGGACTGAACTCTCGCCAACCTGGGAGCAAATGCAACGCATTAACCGTCCTGGTGTGTTGGGTGTTTGGCTTATTGATGGTGAACGCAAACTGCCTCATGCGGTTGCCCTGTTAGCCATGAATAGTGAACAGGTGGCGATCGGTGATCCTGCACGAGGCAAAATTTATGCCCTAGATCAAGCCCAGTTTGCAACGATTTGGCGACAGCAGTATGTACCGATTTTTCGAGCCAGCGATCGCGCGTTGCCTCCAGCCCAAGCCGCTGATTATCTACAGCGTTTGGGTTATCTCAGCCAGCCCTCTCAAGATCTCAGTCAAGCAATCCGCCGCTTTCAGGCAGCAGTTGGTATTCCAACTACAGGCGAGCTGGATGTACAAACCGTGCTGCTCTTAACGGGGCCGTTTCTAGAGAAGGTGCCGACGCTAACGCCGCAACGGTCTCCTTGAGTGTGTGAAAAATTAAAAAATATGAGCCTATATCAGCTTTGAGCTTTGAATGTGAGCGTTTGTAGCGATCGTCACTTTAAGTAGAGCAAGGGACTTAAGCTCTCTGATGATCTCACTCCCTCAACTTTGTCCTGTCAATTGCCGTGCCTGTCAGGAACTCGGCAAGAATGTCATACAAGGCTCCAATGCATCAATCTCTCTTAAGCGTGAGTCTAAGCTTAACAATTGAAGTTATACATAAGTCTTATACAAACAACTTCTTAAATACTGCAATTTACGCAATCATTTTTCAGCCATGAATTTAATGACTAAGACACCATCTCAAGGACAATCAGAGACCTGCTCTGAGTACATTCTTGTTGTTGACGATATGGCAGATAACTGCTTCTTGCTGAAGGCGATTTTAGAAGCAGAAGGGTACACTGTTGACGTCGCTAATAACGGCAAAGCGGCGTTAGCTAAAGCAGAAGCACTGCCCCCAGCGTTGATGTTGCTTGATGTGATGATGCCCGATATGAGTGGTTATGAGGTAACCCAGCACATTCGACAGAGTATCAAGCTTGCCGATTTGCCGATCGTACTAATCACAGCTCACGATCAGGAGATTGCCATGATGGGTCAGGCGGCTGGAGCAACGAGCTTTATCCGTAAGCCCTTCGATTTTGATGAATTGATTCGGCAAGTACGGACGCATGCAACTTAGGAACGAAAATTAATTAAATAGGACTTACGCAAAAGCGGTCATCTTTCGCCCCCTATCCCCCAATTTTGGGGGAACAGAGCCAACTAAAGCCCCCAGCATTGGGGGTTTGGGGGCAAGTGCGTAAGTCCTATTAAAGTGTGATCTTGAGGTACGGGCGCACGGCCGTGCGCCCCCTACAGAACATCTCACTTGTCGAAGTTATTTAATCCGCAATCCTTAGGTAATTGCTTAGCGCTGCTGATTCTAGAAAAAGCAGTTACAAGAGGCGTGAAACCGAATTTTATGCCTCTTTATTTTCAGTTACGCCAATTTTTTCAGTACGCTGTTTTCTAAACAAATAGACATCATTGCGTTGATAAGTAAGCTGAAAGCTCGGTCCTTTCTGAAGTTGGCTGAGCAGACGATCGACGCAACTTTGAGAGCAACTGCTTCCTGGGTGGAGAGTATCTACCAAGATCGCGCCAAACTCTTCTAAGGTAGTTGGATCAAGCTGATCTGAAAGCAAACGAATGCTTGAACGATGGGTTAAATGGGGGGCTATCTGATGATTTGTCAGTACACTATCTGTTGGTTGAATTTGCGCGATCGCCTCTCGCGTTGCTTGCCAGGTATCAAGTTTGGTTAAATAGAAACCACCAAAAAAACTAAACTTAGCCAAAGCAAAAAAGCCAATTATTGACCATAAAACGATGCCTCGCTGGCTCCGAATCCAGGTTTTATTCGCTGCTAAAGAAGCAATTACTGTTAGCAGAATAAAAGGCAAGATCGGTACAGAATACTGATGAACGAGATCTTTTTGTGGCTGATTTGGGGTAAGTAAGTTCATCGCCAGTTGGGGAGCTGTTGCCAACAAGGGCGCAAGCTGTTGTGGTGAAAGTCCCCAAAAGACGGGAAGAAAAAGTAGGCAAAGATATTCCAAATTTGGTAGCGTAAAGAGATATTTAAGCACTAAGCTGGGTTGAAAAATGAGGTTTTTGACAATGTTTAAAACAGAACTCCCCAAGCCTGCGTAGCGAGTAACGGCCTCAACTCCAAGTGGCCTGAAGTGCGGAATAACGATCTGAATGGCAACGAAAAACCACACGCTTCCTAATACCAGCGCGATCGCTCCACACAGCCGTTTCTTCTCCACCAGCAACAGCCATAGCCCCATTGCTGCGACTGTCAGTGAGAGTGCATCCCGACAGCCCAAGATAAAAATAATGCCTAATGTAAACCACAGAGGGCGATTTTGGCGGGCCGCTAAAACGACGGCTAAAAAGACAGGCAGCGCCATCACTTCAGGGTGAAAATCAAACAGGTTGATGTTGAACACTAAGGGATAGAGAAGATAAGCCACTGTGGTCGCTACCGCTTGACCTGCTTTTACTCCGGCTTCTTGGGCAAGCTGCCATGCAGGGACTACTCCGATCGCTAGTGCGATCGCCTGAAGCGCAAAGAGCCAAAAAACGCTGGGGTAAAGCTTATATAACGGGGCTAAAAAATAGAGAATCCAGTCTGCATGTCCACCTAGAAAATGAAAGCCCCAAAAGGACACGATCGGCGGCTGTCCCTGGCTAATTAAGTACAGTGCTTGGTCAAAATAGCCTAAGTCAAATGCGGCCGATTGAAACAGCAGGTGACGGGCACTGCTCGCCAGAAAGAGAATTGTAGCGCTAACAATGACGAGCCAAGCGATCGTCTTGGCATGCAGAGTTGCGCGATCGTGGGTCGATCCTGGCGGGCTAAACGGCTGCTCCATAGAATTTCAGGTTCGGTCACGAACGAAAGCAATCTAGCAATCTTAAAGCATGCATGGGCAGACTCAAACGGCTGACGATCGCTAGCACCTAACCGCTTATGGCCTTTACCCAAAACTGATTGAGAGTCAGGAACTTGCTTCAGCTTGGCTAGCCAGCTGGTTTAGCGGTTGGTTTGGGGTTAACAACTGGCTGTGCTGGCGTGGTTTTTGCCTGTGGTGTCGTGCGAACGGTTGGTTTGCTCGGTAAGGGCTGTGGCACTGACTGAGAAGCCCGTGGAGAAGGCTTTGCAGGTGCAGCAAGGGGCGTTGATGATGGAGTTACTGTTGGTGAAGCGGTGGGGGCAGTGGGTGAGGTTGTCGGAGTAGCTACAGGGCTAGCCACTGGCGGCTGTCGTTCGCCCAAAATGCTGGCATTGCCTGTATCAAAAACGCCCGCAACGCAAGCAATCATCAGCGTTGCGAGAGTGCCTATAAACAAAGCTTTCCAGCCGAGTTCCGAAATATCTTTGCGACGAGAGGGAATGAGGGCGATCGTGCCGCCTACAAAAATGCCAACCGACGCTAAGTGGGCAAAGCCTGACAGTGCGTAACTAACGATCAGGACGGCACGATCGCTGATGACTCGCTCAGCCGCAGGTAAGGCTGCTGCGGCTGCTAGTGCCTGGTAGGGCGGAATCGCAGTTTCAAACAGCCTGCGTCCAATAATGACGGATGACTCCCACAATTCTTGCCACCCCAGAGAAACGCCTGTGAGCGCTGTCAACGGCAAGAATAATGCGCCCAAAATGTTGGCTAACGTCACGACTTTAAAGACATCACCAACGGGACTGGGCAACCCTGCTAACCAGCCGAAAAATTGGTTGATTAGGGAAACAAGTCCGAGGATTAGAATCAGCACGGCGGCGATCGCGACAGCCATTTTGACTCCATCCAGCGCGCCGACGATTGCGGCATCTAAAGGACTGACGCGCTCGATCGGTTCGCCGCCAACGGTTTCTTGAGGCACTGTTTCCTGGGATAAGGCTGGCAACTCATTATCCTCGTCATCCGTTTGAATGCGAGTGCGAGGAAAATTACCCGCATCAGCAGCAACGTCGGTAGATTCTGTCACCGTATCGCGCACCTTCGTCTGCTTCTCCTCTATTGGAATGCCGCCTGCGGTTAAAGGAACTTCCGTTTCTGGCACCAAAATTTTTGACAGCACAAAGCAGGCAGGGATCGCAATAATCGATGCTGACACTAAATGCCCCAGAATGTTAGGAAAGACAGGCTTTAAGAAGCTGACGTAGATCGCTAACGTAGAGGATGCTGCGGTACCAAAGCAGCAGGCAAGAATGGCACACAGTTCGCTGCGGGTCATTCTTGCCAGAAACGGCTTCACCACGATCGCCGCCTCAATCCCGACAAAAATGTTGGCAGCCCCACTCAGTGCTTCTGCACCGCTCAGCCGCATCGTGGCATAAAAAACTTTGGCAAAGACATTGGTGATCACTTGGATCACACCAATGTTGTAGAGCAACGCCATCAGACCAGAAAAGAAAATGACGGTTGGCAGCGCTCGAAAGGCAAAAATATAGCCTAAATTTACATCAGGCGGCGTTCCTGGTACGGGCACAATGTTTCTGCCAAACACAAACCGCGCTCCGGTATCAGCCGCATCAAACACGCTGTTCAGCAAATTACTGAAGACTTGGAGCGCATCACGCGTTCCTGGCAGGATAAACACGCATGCCCCCAACACAAGCTGAAGCAGAATGCCTGCAATTACTACACGCCAGGGAAAGACCTTTAAGCTGCGATTCTCTGAAAAGAGCCACGCAATAAAGCACAAGCCAAAGATGCCGAGAAACGAAATGATGTTGAGAAGCGGCATGGGTTAAATGTTCCTTCTGAACGCAGTGTCAGCAATCTCGCTCGTGTCAGGTCGTGTCGTGAGGTGCAGTGTCTTAATCACGCCCTCTAGCAGTTGAAGACTACGATCGCCCAAACTATTACACCTTGAAAAGTTACGAACGAAACTGTGACTTCAGTGAAACCATACCCAAAGTAGACGACTTCGGCGCATTTTTTGCTGTGACACTGTAGTTATTTCTCAAAACTTATCGGAGTGGCACTGAGCGGCTGAGAATGAAGATTCAAATACTCGATCGCCCTTTGTCTCTTGAGGCACGGATTCTACCCATTAGTCACTGGGCAGGTTGGGGGTTAAAAGGTTGATAATAGAGGCAATAGTCCTCCTTATGTGTTTGCATGGAAGCGTTTGAGCTAACTCCTCCCGATTGGACTAAACCTGCCGTTCACGCCGCAGAGTTCTGCTGTCCTGCTTGTCGATCGTCTAACAAAGACGCGAAACGAGCTTGGGTTAACCGTCGATCTCCCGTTTACACCGAAGATCACCGCCGCAAATGGCAAGAGTTTTATGAATGCCAATGCGCTAAGGTCTGGTGGGCCTGGAGCAGCGATCGTCCTCCCTCCGACCTTGCCGATAAAGAACGGGAAATTCCCCCACCCCGGTTTTTCAATCCGTTTGATGATTTGTAGCGATCGTAGTGCTACTTGCGCTGTGAGCAGACCATTGCTTTTGGGCAGAGCGTACTTGTACGTGCAGGCTGTTTCGCTCCCAAAACACGCCATCTGTGTATCCCTGAATGCTTGAATCAGCGTCTGCTAAGGCAAGGCGTTTTTCAGCCAAACAGCAGTACAATTCATCCACTTCGACGCCGATGTAGTGCCTACCGAGCTTTTTGGCAACGACAGAGGTAGTGCCTGACCCCAAGAAGGGATCAAACACAACATCGCCAGCGTTAGAACTGGCGAGTATGATTTTTGCCACCAGTTTTTCTGGCTTTTGAGTGGGATGATCTGTGTTTTCTGGCATTGACCAGAAGGGAATTGTTACATCTGTCCACAGGTTAGAGGGATGGGTCAAACGCACGTTGCCTGCTTCTGTAAAGTTCCAATCTTTAGGATTACCGTTAACCGTATAGGGAGCCATCACCTTACGCCTGAGTTTAACGGCATCGACATTGAAGGTATAAGCATCAGAAACGGTGCAAAACCAGATATCCTCAGAGGCATTTTTCCAGTTTTTAGCGGCTCCACGACCTTTTTCGCGTTCCCAGGTGATGCGATTACGTACCTGAAAGCGATGCTTGATGACATCAAAAACGGCTGGCGACGATTGCCAATCGGAGCAAAGGTAGATAGAAGCTGTTGCTTTCAGGATCGGTTGTAACGTCGTTAAATATGTATCAAGCCATTCTGCATACACATCCAAAGCCTGTCGTTTAAAGGTGCGATCGTTAAACGTTTTGGTTAAGTTATACGGTGGATCAATAAACAATAAATCAACGGATTGCTTCGGTGACCACTGTAAAAGGGTGAGTACGTCTTGATGAATTGTTTGATTAAGAATGTCTGCCAGTTCAACGGGCTGCTGCACTTGCAAAAGCTTTTGTTTATAGAACGATCGCTCTTCTTCGCTCAAGGTAATCGTTCGATTGCGGGGGGCACGCGCTTTGTCTGGCAACATGGTTATACCAGTTCTCAGTTTTGAGTGTTGAGTGTTGAGTTACAGAAGCTCTGTGCCATCACTCTTTGAGGTTCTTGATCTGTAGCCCAATTAAGTGTAGATGGTATTACAGGTGAGACTGACTATGCCATGAGTGGATGAGTGACCCCTTTAGTTCGCCTAAGTCTTACTGCCACAGCATCTCAGCTACGTTAACTCAGCCTTACGTCTTTGACTGACAAACTTTGCGCGATCGACCTTGCGCGATCGGAATCGTTGTAGATAGTCTAGCCGCTGAAAGCTTGACGACTAAACTGGTAGGGCAATGAAGGGTAAGGAAAATGCCCAAGAAGATTCGGGAGTTGAAAGGTCTGTTGCTAAAAACTGGCTTTCTTTGTGAACCGGGCAAAGGCAGCCATACAAAATGGTTCCACCCTCTACTAACCGGGAAGGTTGTACTATCGGGTAAGGACGGAGCAGATGCAAAGCTTTATCAATGAGACGTTCGCAGCTCAAGAAGTCCTGGAACGTCTCATTGAATCAGCCTTGAAAAATGGTGAGTCCCTACCAATGAGACGTTCGCAGCTCAAGAAGTCCTGGAACGTCTCATTGAATCAGCCTTGAAAAATGGTGAGTCCCTACCAGAGCCTCGACTCTTTGATAAGACACTACAGGTTGCCTAAATGGGGAGTCGTTACGATGGGTATTGACGAATTACTCAAAGAAAAGCGCGGGGAAATTATTGCCATTGCCGCTAAGCACGGTGCATTCAATGTGCGTGTATTTGGCTCTGTGGCACGCGGAGAGGCGATCCCTGGGAGCGATGTTTTCTCATTGACTACTCCAGCGAACATCGCAGTCCCTGGTTTCCCGTGGGTCTCACTCGTGATTTGGAAGACTTGCTGGGACGCAAAGTGGATATTGCAACCGTAGAAGGCTTGAAAGACCGCATTCGGGCGCGAGTGCTGAGTGAAGCTGTTCCCCTATGAGAAGCGATACGGAACGTTTACACGATATTGTAGAAGCGATCGTAGGGATCGATCGCTTTGCTAGGGTTACTGCCCTGGACTAATACCGTCTTTGGCTTGATGCCTATTTCGCTAATTCTGAGCATTGAGTTCAAAGTATGGCAACTCAATGCTCAGGGAATTTTTTCCAAAAACATTCTTAAGGATTTCTGCTTTTGGCATAGGGCGATCGCTCTACGTTGAAGTATGAGACGTTTTCTGAGCCGTACTTAAGCTGCTAATGCCGCCATACTGCATCCGTTGATAAACCCCCTGCGTAGGAGCCAACCAGACCTTCCCTGTTCCCCGGAACGTCTGAAGCAAAGCCTCACCACTGGTCAATGTTCCAAACAGACTCTTCGTCGATTTCTCCACCGTAAACTCAATATTGCCTGTTCGCATCAGCGCAAAATTACCGTCCACCTTCAATGTTTCATTATTGAGCTGAATACAACGCACTTCGCTAGTAGGTACGGGCAACTCGAACACACAGATTCCACTGCCCTTGATCTTAGTTTGGAAAAAGCCTTCACCGCCCAGAAATGCTGATGATAAGTTCTTTTGCATTGCGACCCCAACTTCCAGTGACGCTTCAGAGCAGTAGAACAATCCTTTGTCAGCAATAATTTCCTCATGATTGAGGTGATAAATCAGAAAGTGCCCTAGAGAAGGTTCTAGATAAATCTCACCCGTCCCTCGGTAGCGCGGTTTGAACGCCGATTCCTGGGTCAGCATCTTATTCAGTACAGCTTTACCTAGTCCACCCATGCCTCCCGCTTTATTTTCAATCTCAATTCGACCATGCATAAAATGAAGCGCACCTGCTTCCACTTGTGCCTCTCCATTCTGAAGCGTAATCCTAACTTGCTTCAATTTGAGTCCAGCCTGGTTGGCAAAGAAAACAGTTTGGGCAGTAAACGGATCGCGGGAACCAGCTAGAGTCCTGTATGCCAAAACTTCTACCTTGAACGCACCATGAGATGCAGAATCGAGTACTTGCAATCCATCATCAGTTTCCTGAGATGAACCATTCTCCCCTTGCGCTTGATGATCCCCAGGCTTATGCACAGGAGGGAGCGGCGGAGACGTAGAAGTAGGGTTCGCTTTTGTAGCTCGCTCAAATAGACCAGTGACTTTTGCTGCTGGCATCCAGCTTCCAGAATCTTGTCGAACGGTTGTCTCTGGCAAAATCAGCCCTTGTGTTACCGCTTGCACCAGTTCTGCTGGCGACAATGGACCGACCTCGTCATCCATAAACCTGTAATACCATACAACTGCCATTCTTGCTCTCCTTAAGTGCTATATACGGTTGATCAGGCAAAAGGAGTGGAGGAAGAATCAACATCTTCTACAAAGACTCTCCTTGATGTCCGGATTTAAAGTTCCCCGTTTGAATGGGAGATTGCTCCGCTGATTGTGCCTAATTAAGCCTTGCACTTACAGAAACTCCTCCATGAGTATTTCAGAGTTAGACTGAGCATTGTCTGGGATATCATCCAAAACGATTTGCCTGAGTTGAAAGCGCAGATTGAAGCGATACTTCGGCAGCTAGAAGGTTAGGGTACGATCGCTCCCATCATCCTCAAACTGCTGTTCGCCCACGCCAACGAGTTCCACAATGACAGTGCGAGCAGGTGGAGTCCAGTTGCCGTGTCGCGGTTGGACGCTGACGGTGGTACGCTCACCTTCTTGCCAAACGCGATACTCCGTAGTGGCCCAGGCACCATCCCGATAGTCAAAACTACTCCCGTCATCCTCATAGAGCGTGTATCGTCCTTCTCCTGACCAGATGCGGAGGCGAATTTCGTCCACAGGGCGTTCATCCACATACTGCATCACGGGCTGCATGGGAATAATGGCTCCCGCTTTCACGTAGAGGGGCATCCGCTCCAAGGGGGCATAGGCGAGGATGTGAGTGTTGCCGTCATAGCGATCGCCTGTCCACCAGTCGTACCACACACCTTCGGGTAGATAGACAGCACGATGGGTGACACCGGGACGATAGACGGGAGCCGCCATGAGAGACTCACCCAGAAAGACCTGATCGTGCAGGGCGTAGGTTTGGCGATCGTTTGGGTAATGGTAGAGCAGGGGACGGAGAATCGGTGCGCCTGTGGTTGCAGCTTCCCAAAAGGCGGTGTAGAGGTAAGGCAGCAGTCGGTAGCGCAGTTCAATGTATTCGCGGCAAATGCGTTCGGTTTGTTCGCCAAAGACCCAGGGTTCGTGCTGTTCAGTTTTCATAGACGAGTGGGCACGCATCAGAGGATAGAGCAAACCGACCTGCATCCAGCGGGCAAAGAGTTCTGCGGTTGCATTGCCAGCAAAGCCGCCAATGTCGCACCCAACGAAGGCGACACCGGAGAGACCCATATTGCAGAGCATGGGAATGGAAAGCTCCAGGTGTTCCCACCAGGACTGGTTATCACCCATCCACACCGACGACCAGCGCTGAATGCCCGCAAAGCCCGATCGCGTCAGTACGAACGATCGCTCGTTAGGACGGAGCCGCTCTAACCCTTCGGCACAGGCTTGCGACATCCCAGACCCGTACAGATTATGCGCTTCGGCGTGAGTTGTTTGTTCCTCAGTATTACCCTGTGGCGAATCGAGGGGAAACCAGATGTGAACGCCGTCATCGCCAAAGGGGCGATCGACAATGGCAGGCTCATTCATATCGTTCCAGATGCCTGCCACGCCCACATCGGTCAGCGCTTTCTGAGCCTTGCCCCACCACTGGCGGACTTCGGGCTTGAGAAAGTCGGGAAACACGGCTTTATCGGGCCACACGTAGCCGTGAAAGATCTCACCATTTGCCTGACGCACAAAGTAATCTTGCTCTAGCCCCTCCTCAAAGATGGTGTAATCGGCTTCCGGTTCATACTTCACGCCCGGATCGACGATCGTCACCACGTTAAAGCCCGTTTCCTTGAGATCGCCAATGAGCTTAGCGGGGTCAGCAAAGCGTTTGGGAGTCCAGGTGAAGACGCGGTAGCCGTTCATGTAATCGATGTCTAAATGAATGACATCACAGGGAATATGACGATCGCGAAACTCTTGCGCCAGCTTTCGCACAATGCTGTCCGACTCGTAGCTCCAGCGGCACTGATGGTAGCCGATCGACCATTTCGGCGGTAGTGGCATCCGTCCTGTAAGCTGCGTATAGGTTTCCAAGATTTTGGCAGGGGTAGGGCCGTAGATGATGTAGTAGTCCAGTTCGCCGCTGTGGGTTTCCATCTGCCAGATGCCGGACTTGGTAGCTCCCAGGTCAAACTGACTCCAAAACGTGGTGTTGAAGAAGATGCCATAGCCCACGTTGGGACGCAGCGCCATGAAGAACGGGATCGCCTGATACATCTCATCCGTCAACGTGGTGTAGTCGAGGGCGTCATTTGTCCAGTTGGTTTTACGCTCCGATCGCTTATCTAACAACCCAGTACGCTCACCAAACCCGTAGAAATGCTCGTCTGTCTCGATCGTCTTCCAACCCGCCACCGTATTTTCTGACCAGCCAATGCCCGTTTCGGCATCCTCTGCGAAGTGTCTGCCTGCCTGATCCATACACACGATGCGGCACGGATTGCGCTCAATGCGGAGCAGCACCTTATCAGTGTTGATCTCGATCGCCTCTTCCGTTTCCTGCACACCCATCAGCACAGGCAAGTAGTCTGAGTCATCCTTTGCCACAGCCCACGATCGGCGGGGTAGGAGTTTTCCAGTCGGTGCCAGTCGTACCCGAATCAACGATTGGGTTAGCACCGTGACGGACAGGAGCGCGTCACCACACTGGCAGTAAACGCCGCGATCGTCCTGCTCAACGGCTGTCACTGCGCCCAGGGTCGTCCAGGAGCGGGCATGAATAGGAAGTTTGCCAAAGACTTGGGGCATAGGAAAAAGGATAAAGGCTGAAGAATAAGAGGTTTGTCCTGCAAGCTTGAATGGCTGTAAATAGTTAGCTCATTGGTATCTCTGGGTACACTGCGCTGCAAGGCAACGCTGATTTTACACTAACTAGAACGCTTGGAGATTGCTATGGGAAGTCTTGTAACCCTCGCTGTGTGGGCTTTATGCGCTTATGCTTGCTACAACATCGCCAAGTCCAAAAATAGAAACAAGGAGCTATGGACAATCCTGGGGATAGTATTCGGTTTGTTTGCCGTAGTTGCGATTTCTTTCATGTCAAATCTGCCGCCTGCATAAATTGGGCGTTGCACACAGAACACCCGCCTTTTAACCTACTGCTACGCAGAAGCAAACTATAGCCTTCAGCCTTTCAACAGCGACTCTGTACCATCGATCCAGACTTCGGTGCCGCTAATGTGGCTGGAAGCATTGGAGACGAGGAACAGTACCAGTTGTGCGACTTGCTCAGAGGTGCCTGGTTTGCCATCGGTGAGCGGAATCTTGCCTTTGGGGAACTCCACAGGTGTTTGAATGTCTTCCAGGTCGCGTTTCTTTGTACTTTCGTTGATTTCGGTTTCGATCGCCCCTGGACAGATGACATTCACCCGCACACGATGCGGTGCCAACTCTAGCGCCACCATTTTGGTAAACGCCACCTGCGCAGCTTTAGACGTAGCGTAAGCTGTTGCGCCTGTGTTGCTAAAAATCCGAGTGCCGTTGACCGATGCTGTGATGACGACTGCTCCACCCTGACGCTTGAGATGAGGCGTGGCGTATTTAACGGTCAAAAACGTGCCTTTGAGGTTGGTATCGAGTGTTTTGTCCCACTCTTCAGGCGCGAGTTCCTCCAAAGGTGCCCATACGCCATTAATACCCGCGTTCGCAAACACAATATCGATGCGCCCAAAGGTCTCACTAATCTGCTGAAAGGATTTTTGCACCTGGTCGGGCTGCGCAATATCGGCAATTGTCACCAGTCCCTTGCCACCGTTTTGCTGCACCTTATCGATCGTCTCCTGACTGTCTTCCGGCGTGTGATCGATGGTGGCGATGATTGCCCCTTCCTGAGCCAACAGCAGCGCTGCCGCTCGACCAAGCCCAGAGCCTGCCCCAGTAATTACAGCAACCTTGCCCTCAAGCATCTGTCCTGTCATGGTTGATTCCTACGGTTAGTGCTTCCATCCGTAAGGGTCATCCACGCACTGCCGCTTTTCCTCTGTCTGTGGGAGAGAGTTGGGCTTCTGTCTGTAGTGGGTTTAATCACGTTCGTGGCATCGCTAAATTACGTGAGACGATAGGACGAGGTTTTTATGACGTACACCACATCAGATCTCAACAGTGAGAAGATTAAAGCATTCCAAAACTTAGATGTTGATCAGCAGTTGGCCTTGTTCTGGTTCATCTACACCGAAATGGGCGAATCCATCACTCCTGCGGCACCCGGTGCAAGTACGGCTTCACCCGCGATCGCCGAAGGGCTGTTTAGTCAGGTCGAGAAGCTGTCGCATGAGGAGCAGTTGCAGCTACAGCGCGATTTGATCACCCACAAGAATACCCAGTTAGCCCGTGAGTATAGTGCGCTTGGTGACACCACAAAACTACTATTCTGGTACCTGTTGGCTCAAGGGATGGACAAAGGCACAGTCGTTCCCGTGCCTGCTGATTACAAACTGCCAGGCGCAGCTGAATCTCTGTTTACCCAGATCAAAGGATTGGAGTTTAACGAGCAAATTACGCTCTTCCGCGACATTGTTTCACCGATGGGTGTCGACCCCAACGCGGTTGAACACGACAGCGAAACAGGTCTGTAAGCCCATCGGCGATCGATGGGCTTACAGTTAGGTCAGTAGGGCAAAGCAGCGCCAGTCATGCTTTGCCCCTTTTGATGCAATGTCCTCTGTGCCACCCCATCCTGCAAGTGAATCGCTTACTTACCCCAAATACTCCTATTCGGGGCGCGTGGGGGAGTTAGGGCCCCACATAGCGGGGGCCGGGGGGAAGTCCCCCGGTCAAATGGTATAAGATCTAAGACCGACCCCTTCAACGATCTTCCATGACCGCCGCTCGCCGCTATCACATCACAACCTTCGGCTGCCAGATGAACAAAGCCGACTCCGAGCGTATGGCTGGCATTCTGGAAACAATGGGCTTTGAGTGGGCAGAGCAGCCTGATGATGCAGACCTCATTCTCTACAACACCTGCACCATCCGCGACAACGCCGAACAAAAGGTGTACTCCTACCTGGGTAGGCAGGCCATTCGCAAGCAAACTCAGCCAGATTTGACGTTAATTGTTGCCGGGTGCGTTGCGCAGCAAGAAGGGGAACAGCTCTTGCGCCGCGTACCCGAACTGGATCTGGTGATGGGGCCACAACACGCTAACCGCTTACAGGATTTGCTGGAAGACGTGTTTAGTGGCAATCAGGTCGTCGCCACCGAGCCGCTCCACATCATGGAGGATATCACCAAGCCGCGCCGCGATAGCACCGTGACGGCCTGGGTCAACGTCATCTATGGCTGCAACGAACGCTGCACCTACTGCGTAGTGCCCAATGTGCGCGGTGTGGAGCAATCCCGCACGCCCGAAGCCATTCGTGCAGAAATTGAGGCACTGGCAGAGCAGGGCTTTAAAGAAATCACGCTCCTGGGACAAAACATTGATGCCTACGGACGCGACCTCCCCGGTTCTACGCCTGAAGGTCGCCACCAGCATACGCTGACTGATTTGCTTTACTACATCCATGATGTCCCAGGGATCGATCGCATCCGGTTTGCCACCAGCCATCCCCGCTACTTTACCGATCGCCTGATTCGTGCCTGCGCGGAGTTACCCAAAGTTTGCGAACACTTCCACATCCCCTTTCAGTCGGGTGACAACGATATCCTCAAAGCAATGGCGCGAGGCTACACCCACGAGAAGTACCGCCGCATTATCGACACCATTCGCCACACCATGCCCGATGCGGCCATCAGTGCGGATGCGATCGTCGGCTTTCCTGGCGAAACCGAAGCGCAGTTTGAACGCACGCTGCAACTGGTCGATGACATTGGCTTTGATCTAGTAAATACGGCAGCCTATTCGCCCCGACCCAACACGCCTGCCGCGCTCTGGCAAAACCAACTCAGCGACGACGTGAAGCGCGATCGCCTCCAGCGTCTTAACCATCTCGTTGCCATTAAAGCGATGGAGCGATCGGAACGATACCGCGATCGGGTCGAAGAAATTCTGGTGGAAGCGCAGAATACGAAAGACCTGACTCAAGTAATGGGACGCACCCGCAGTAATCGCCTCACCTTCTTCCCCGGCGATATTGCCACGATGAAGGGCAAACTCGTTCCCGTCAAAATCACCGCAGCGCGAGCGTTTAGCCTGACGGGTTTAAAGGCCTAACTGCGGCAGTGTGATACGTTATGCCACGGCAACCCAATTTTGTTCCCCTTGCTTCATTCTCGAAGTCTCAGTGATTTCGGCTTTCCCACCGCATCCAGGGAGGCGAACTCTCCAGATTGCTATCGTATGCTGGCGTTACCTCTTCTGGGTGATCTAACGTTGCTAGCGTGATGTCAATAATCTCACTGCCATCGTCCACAACCAAGAGCGAGCTACCACATTTGGGACAAAAGCCCCTCTGGGTGCTTTCTGACGATCGATAGAGGGCTGGCTCTGCCCCTTCATACGTCAGTGAAGCAATGGGAACGTTTGCCCAGGCTACAACGGGTGCTCCTGCTGAACGCTGACACATGCGACAGTGACAAAAATGGGGCGAGCTAGGCTCTTCGCTCAAATGATAACGGATGTACCCACATTGACACCCACCCGTATAGTTGCTCATCTCGCAGACCTCCGCGCAACTTAGAGAAAAGACAGTAGTGTATGCGTACCACAAAAAATGATACCAATTTGAATTGAAAATGCGACACATCCTGTAGGGGAAAGGCATTGCCTTGCCCCTACCCACCGATTGATCTATAGCCGTCATTCTTTAAATCGGTATGAGATGTGCCAAGCCTACACGAGTCGGCACGCAATGAATATGCCTTGCTAGGGGCTATCATCAATTACCAAGACACATGACTTGCAGCAAGGGTTCCAGACCCTAGCCTGGTTTGTGAGGACGGGCGCGGTAAGGCTAATACTCAAGGTTTCTGAGCTTCATTGCTGACACGCCCTAAAGTAGCTTAGTTGGTGGGATTGCTCTGCGACTTATGCTGCGGAGAGTGTGCGTCCGTCGCCTTTTTTTCGCGCTTGAGCTTTTCTTCCATTTCTTGAATCTGTTCTTTGCGGGCTTCTAGATCTGATGAGTGGACATCCATGATCCGTTTCTCACGCTTGAGCTTTTCTTCCATTTCCTGGATTTGCTCTTTGCGGGCTTCCAGCTCCAACGCACGACGATCGAGTTCCTGACTTTGCAGCGTGAGCGACTGTCGCCATTGTTCGGCGCGTTCCGTTTCTTGCTGCAAAAAGGCTGGTGTGATGCCGTTAACCAAAAACTTCTGCACAATGTCTAACAGCCATTCCTTAGCATCTTCAGCAGATAAGACCTGGCGACTAGGGCCTAGCTCAACCAACACAAACATGCCTTCGCTGAAGTTACTGGCTTCTGTGGCAAGAATGGTTTCCTCTTCTAAAAGAAGCGCCCACGCGTTTTCAGACTTCTGCCGCGCTAAGAGCTGTAGCCCTGACTTACCTAAAAGCCCCTTTTTTTGCACTTGCGCCAGATACAGCATTCCCTATCTCTGCCTTCGTGGGTTTAAGAACAACCGTATATCGTCTCGCCTAGACCTTCAAGAGTGGGGCAAACATCCTGGTGATAGGTTCCAAACTATACGGTTTAAACGGTTCTGTTTAAATTGTAAGCTGCACCAGTAGCCTATGGAGATGAGTATAACCTTGACTTGAGCGGTTTCCAAAGTGAACCACAATGACTTCACCTGCAAGCCGCTGCGATCGTCCATTAGCGCACATTGACAAAGCGTTCCTGGGCGATCGCGCGTAGCTGCTGCAAAGCTTCACGACGCGAAACAGACAACGGAATAGTGGCCTTAATGGTGTCAACTAGAATCGCTGTGTCTAAAGGCTTTTGCACGTAAAGGGCACGATAGAGCGCTGCAATAACGGCTTGCTCGATTTCGGCACCGCTAAACCCATCGATCGCCTGCACGAGTGCGAGCAAGTCGAACTGCTGAGGCGATTGCTTGTGCCGTGCCAAGTGAATTTGCAGGATCGTCGCGCGTTCCTGATCATTGGGCAAATCGACAAAGAATAGTTCATCGAACCGTCCCTTCCGCAACAGTTCCGGCGGCAGTTGAGAGAGGTCATTCGCCGTTGCCACCACAAAAATTTCCTGCGATTTTTCTTGCATCCACGTGAGGAAGGAGCCGAACAAGCGCCGACTCAGCCCGCCGTCGGCATCGCTTGTACTGCCACCCAATGCCTTCTCGATTTCGTCAATCCACAAGACGGTGGGTGCCATTGACTCTGCCAGCGCGATCGCCTGCCGAAAGTTTTTCTCCGATTCGCCGACATATTTGTCATACAGACGGCTGGTGTCAAGCTTGAGCAAGGGCATTTTCCACGCGCGGGCGATCGCCTTTGCCGCTAGCGATTTGCCGCATCCCTGAATACCCATAATGAGAATGCCTTTGGGTGGTTTTAGATTCAACGCTTTTGCCTGGGGGCTGAAGCCTACCCGCGCCTCTGCCAGCCATTGCTTGAGTCCGTTAAATCCACCTAGATCCACAGGGGCATCGCTGGTGGGAAAATATTCCAGTACGCCGCCTTCTCGAATGACCTGAGCTTTCCGCTGGAGAATGCGTCCCACATCTTGCAGCGTCAGCTTGCCATCCTCCAAAGCAGCATAGGCAATGACCTGTCGTGCCTGCTTTAACGTCATGCCGCTCAATGCCTGCACCAGCGCTGGCACATCCGCATCCTGTAGCTCGATCGCCACACGATTTTTCACACGCAAAGATCGGATGGCATCAGCAACGACCTGCTGTAGCTCATCGCGTCCGGGTAACTTCAGGTCAAAGTAAACGACATCGTGAGCAATCTCAGCAGGTAGTTTGATCGCATTGCCTGTGAGAACGATCGCCGATCGGCTCTGAGCAAACAGCTGCACGACTTCTCGAAACTGACGCGCCACTTCCGCATCTTCTAAATGCCGAGCAAAGTCCTTGAGCAAGAACACCGCTTTAAAGCTGATGTCCTGCATGTACTTCAGTGCTTTCAGTGGTTCTGTTGTGTTTTCAAAGGCAGCAGGTTTGTGTGCTGCGGGTGGGGCACATTCATCTACCCAACGATTTTCGGATGGACTGCCGAAGTTGCCAGCACCGTGCGATCGCGCCAAGCCCTGTGTGATGCTCCACTCCAGCAACTGCATCTTCATGTCCTGCGTGGCTTCTTGCAGCAAGGACTGCACCCGCTCTTCCTCCACCGTCTCAATCACGATCGCGGGGTGGAACGACATGATCAGCGTTTGCAGTTCGTGAATGCTGGCAGCAAGGGAACTGGGCGACGAGTGCATAGGCGTTACGTAGAGCAGATACCGCTAACTACGCTAGAGTGCCCGTTTATTCCTCAAAGGCAGCATGGACGAAAGGGATCGATCATCTATGTTAAAAGTCTCTATTTTTTACAAAATGCAAACATTTTAGCCAAACACCCATCAGAAGTGGCTTTGGTCTGGACTGCTTTCTGAGTGGCAGGCAAATGGGATCGGCAATTATACATTACCGTTCGAGTTAAAGTGAAAGATAGAACTTACGCAACTGCCCCCTTAAATCCTCCAATTCTGGGGGACTTTGAGTACTTGCTCCCCAAACTTGGGGGCCGGGGGCCAGTTCTGCGAGAATTTGCGTAAGTCCTAAAAGAAACAGATTGCAGCAAGGGCAAACCAATGACAGTTCGCCAAAGACGCGACAGCAAAGAAGAGTTGGCTCAACGAGGGTAAGCACTCTACGAGTCTGGCATCCGGCAGCAAGTTGAGGCAGGCAACGAGGGTACGGAGTCTGAAGCAGGGTCAATGATTTACGGAGTGGTGAATTTACGCCGTGAAGCAATGCTTCCATTGGTGGTCGGTAACTCGAATGAACAGCGGCAAGTAATCGATACGGTGATTGATACAGGATTCAGTGGATTCCTGTCTTAACCCTCTGCGCTCATTGCTACCCTGAATCTACCTTGGAGTGCTTCTGCTATCGTGACTCTGGGCGATGGCAGTGAAACTCTCTTTGATTTGTATGCTGCGATTGTGATTTGGGATGGGCAGTACCGCTGACACAGTAGAGCGCGATGGTGAGGGAGGCTGCTGCTCTGCTGAGTGCGTTTGCTTGAATGCGATCGTCGACCCATGCTTCACAATGCTTCTGGGAGCACTCACGACCAGCCGCATACAAATCGCTGAACCCGCCCGGGTAAAAGCTACTTGCTGAGAACCATCGGTTATTTGCAATCGTCAACTCAATCGTTAGTGAACTTGTTCCATTTCGCAACTCTGGTTTGTTGCGGGTCTTTGTCAGCGATCGCACCCATTGCTCAAACTAATTTTTCGGTTCTGTCGAAATGCCAGTCTCTCGTTCGTCATTAGAGTAGGAAGCAGAGAAGCCAAAACCTCCTGTGCTTGAATCAAACCCAAAACGGACAAGAGCTGATGAAATACGCCATTCTGGTTTACGAGACTGAGCAAGACTTTGCAAACCGTGAACTGCACATGCCCGCCTACAATGCCTACTCACAAGCCCTGGCTGAAGCGGGCGTAGCAGCAGGAGGAGCGGCACTGCACCCCAGCCACACAGGCACAACCATTCGGCTGCACAACGGACAGCGAAACGTGCAAGATGGCCCCTATGCCGATACGAAAGAACAACTGGGCGGCTTTTTTATCATTGATGTTCCCGATCTCGATGTGGCTTTAGATTGGGCTTCCCGTTGCCCTGCCGCCAGCAATTGCGCGGTTGAAGTGCGTCCCTTGCTACCCATGCAGGCATAGGAGATCCGTCATGAAACTTTATTACTTTCCACCTTCGCCCAACACCCGCAAAGCTCATGCTGTTGCAATTCATCTGGGACTGTCGATCGACCTGCGTTTAGTGGATTTGCAGCAAGGCGAACAGCGCACGCCAGAGTTCATGCGGTTAAATCCCACAGGTCGCACGCCAGTCTTACAGGATGGCGAGTTCATTTTGTGGGAATCGACGGCTATTATGCAATATCTGGCTAGCCAGATGCCCAACGCGCTTTGGCCCGATGTACCACAAATTCGGGCAGATATTATGCGCTGGCAAAGCTGGCAACTTGCCCATTGGCATCAGGCTTGTCAGCCCTTGCAGTATGAGAATTTTGTCAAGCCACTCTTACAGCTAGGCGAACCTGATGCGCAAGTGGTGCAACAGGCGACGGAGCGCTTTCATACAGAGGCGATCGTGCTCGATCAGCATCTGGCAGAGCGTGCATTTTTAGTCAACAACACCTTGACGTTGGCTGACTTTTCGGTAGCCAGTGACTTAACGTATGCCGTGCCTGGGCGCTTTCCTTTAGATAACTATCCGCACATTCGGCGGTGGTACGGGCAGCTTGAGCAGTTACCCGCATGGCAAGAAACCGCACCGAGGAGCTAAACGCGGATGGATGCACGCCGAGCGGCAGAATTGGCAGCACGCAACTCCTACGGTCGGTTGGTGGCTTATCTAGCTGCACAAACGCGGGATGTGGCAGCGGCTGAAGATGCCCTCGGTGAAGCATTCCTTGCGGCCCTCAATACCTGGGCAGACAGTGGAATACCCCAAAACCCTGAAGCCTGGTTGTTGACAATAGCACGCCATCGACTGATTGACGTTGCGCGGCGCACGCAGGTTCAGACCAAGGTTCTCAATAAGTTGAAGCTTGATGGATTGGAATGGCAAGCTGAACCATCGTTAGATGCAGTGATCTTTCAAGACGATCGCCTGAAATTACTGTTCCTTTGCGCTCATCCCGCCATTGATGCAGCCATTCACACCCCATTGATGCTGCAAACCGTGCTTGGTTTGAATGCAGTACAGATTGCTTCTGCCTTTTTGGTTGCACCTGCCACCATGAGCCAGCGACTTGTACGAGCAAAGGCGAAGATTCGGGATGCGGGCATTGCGCTTGAGTTACCTGACGCACGAGATTTGCCGACTCGACTGATAGCTGTGCTAGAAGCCATTTATGCCGCGTTTACTCATGCGTGGGAAACCGTAGATGGGGGCGATCCTCGGCATCAAGGACTGGCAGAAGAAGCGGTTTGGCTGGCACGGTTATGCGTTCAGCTCATGCCCCAGGAGCCAGAAGTGCGAGGGTTACTGGCGTTGATGCTTTACTGCGAAGCTCGACGTGAAACGCGTCGCACCACAAATGGTCGCTATGTCCCATTATCGCAGCAAGATACCCAGCTTTGGGCACAGCCCATGATCGATGAAGCTGAGCGTGAATTAGCAAAAGCCGCGACCTATAAGCAATTGGGACGCTTTCAACTGGAAGCAGCCATTCAATCGATCCACGCTCAACGTGCGACAACGCAGCAGGTTAACTGGGAAGCACTGGCCTTGCTTTATGAAGGGTTAGTGCAGCTTTCACCAACGCTGGGTGCGTATGTGAGTCAAGCGGCTGCGATCGCCGAAGCCAAGGGCTCAGACCAGGGCTTACAACAACTTGCGGCACTCCCAACTGAGGCGGTGAAGCATTACCAACCCTATTGGGCTTTGAAGGCTCATCTATTCAAGCAGTTGGGGCGTGAGCCTGAAGCGCAACAGGCTTATACACAGGCGATCGGTTTAACCGAAGATGCCGCTATTCGGGAGTTTCTGCTCCATCAATCGCGCTCTAATTAGAGGGCAAGCGTAAATGCTGCCGCTGCTGCTAGGGCTGCTACCGTCCGTACATGGTTCCAGGCTGTCCAGTTGGTGAGATAGCGAGTCCATAGCGCGGCACCGTCACTGCTGGTTGGTTCGACGGCTGCAAGGGCATCGTTGAGCGGTACGTTAAAAGCGATCGTGACCAGAAACGTGCCGATAAGATACAGCAGACTACCAATGAGTAAGAAAGCTGCACCGGGTTGTTGCCACTTGAGCAGCGACACGATCGCCCAAAAGAAGCAAACGGCGGCTGTGCCAAGAAATGCAGCCATAAACAGAGGATTAATCACGGTAATGTTGATGGCCTGCATAGCCGCAATCCCTTGTGATGGCTGAAGGCGGGCAAGAGCGCTCATGACGAAGGTTGAAAACGCGAAGAAAACGCCTGCGACCAAGCCACAGCCTAAAACCGTGAAAAGCTTCAACACAAAAAGTGCATCATTTGTGATCGCCATAAACCCTCCTGTCACTTACGCCATTGCCTTGTTAGCACCTTCTTTCATGAGTATTACTCTTATTGGATGCCGTCTAGTGCGTGCAGATCATGTTCCAAGACGACCTACCGCTTGGAAACCGTGAGAGTACACCAAGCTGTGGTTTTGCGGTACATTTCTGTGCAACATGTGTTGACTTCATGATGGATAACTCACAGCGTTGCTAAATACTCATCCATGCAGTCAAAGGTGGAGTTCCAACCTGCAACAACGCCCATTTCTTCGTGCTTACGGCGATCGTCTGCTGTAGCGTGCAGGATCAGGAGGGTTAGCTTGGTTTGGTTGCCCAACGCCTCGAAGGTTGCAGTCACGACAATTCCTTGTGGCAAATCAGCATTGATCACCGCTTCAAAGCCTTCATCAAACTCATCGCTCGTAACAATCCGCTCAGGAGCCACGATTTCACGAAACACCCCTTTGACTGGGTATTCCGTGCCATCTGGGCCAAGCATGACATAACGCCATTGCCCACCTGAACGGAAATCTAGCTCAGTAACACGGGTGGTAAAGCCTTTGGGTCCCCACCATTGGGTGATGTGCTGCGGCTCTGTCCAGACCTTGAAGACCAACTCGCGTGGTGCATTGAAGGTGCGGGTGATGACGATCGCACGATCGGACTGAGACTCGGACTGAGCCATTGTGGAATCATGATTGTTGCCCATTGGGATTCTCCTGGGTTTGCGATGCTGTTTGTGAAACTTGCAGGTAATCATCTAGCTATCGAGGCGATCTTCCCAGTATTAGCGATGTTGCTGGAGCCAATCTGCCACTTTCTTGAATGTTCTGCATTGATTTGACAGGGTCGCCATCGAGCCTCTCGCTCGCGTGTGATGAATGAGGATGCTCTACCCCCTAAGTTGTTAGAAATGGCTGAAAGGCTCATCTCATACCAATTTGAATTGAAAATGCGACACATCCTGTAGGGGCAAGGCATTGCCTTGCCCCTACCCACCGATTGATCTGTAGCCGTCATTCTTTAAATCGGTATCAAAGGGCTTTGCCAACTCCAGCGACGAAAGCCTCGTCCTGTATGACTGGGCCAGAAACGCACGTCGAGTGAGATCGGCAAGCGCCGCAAGGGTGGCACTCAGGTGATCAAGAGACATCTGATCGGCAGACCATCCTTTACTTAACCGTGCGGTTAATTACCTAATAGGTTAAGTGTACTAGTCCAGAATGTCAAGGGCTATCTGGTTACTGGCTCACAAAAGGCGCGATCGCAGTTCAATCACAGCGTGCAAGCGTGATCCTAACAAACTGAATCCGTTGAGCGTTGGTTTGGGTAAGGCAGTCTTGAACCGATGCTTAGCAGCAAACAATTTATCACGCAGAATGGTCTCACCTGTTAGAAGATTGCTAGAGCCGTCAAAGCGACTAAACAGGCAAGCTGAATCACTAAGCTCAAGAGCCGAAACAGTGGATTTAGGCCAGCGATGTGAATCAGTGAATGGAGTAGCCGAAAGGCTATGTACACAACAACAATTGAGTCGATGACAGTTCCAGAGACACCGCGAATGGTCAGAAGAAAGACAACCCCCAAATACAGAGGAAGGTTTTCTACTAAGTTGGACTGCACTCGGAATAATCGCCAAAGCAAGCTTTCGTCGTTTTGCATGCCGAAATCTTTGGGAGAACCGCCAGCCGATAGGTGTCGAATTCTAACGGCTAGCAGAAGGACAACGACGGCGATCGTCCATACAATAAAAACGGCTAGGCCCCAAAGTGGTATGGTCATCTCGATCGTAGGCATGATTAAGTTCCTCGACTTCAGTAACGGTTAAAGAATCAACGATGAGCTACTGCTAGAAGCGTCAACCACTTCCACAATTTGTCATAAGGTACCTCAAACAAATAAAATCCCACGTTGAAGGGATAGGTGGCTGGATGGACTCGCCGTAAGATGTTATTTCCCGGCGAGTATCCTGAATAAGCTATTCATGTAGCTAGATAAGCCGATCTTCATTGACTGAGGGTAGTTCGTTGATTGACAGACAAAAGTCTTGAAAGGCTGCTGGCTTTGTTGCTCGTCCGCCCGTGTTTAAAAGCCGGACTAACGGTGCGAAACCCGTTAAAACGAGTTGCAAGGCGCTTGCAGTCCTCTATCCTTCGGGAAGGCAACGCCTACAAATGACTTCCTGTTATTAGTCCGCACTTTGAGTGCAGGGTAGAGCCGAAATCATGGAAAGATTTGTCAGCCAATCAGGGGTAGCTCGATCAATTGAGTCATTTTAGTCCGAGCTGATGCGATCGAGTCTGCCAAACTAGCACCTCCAAACTCGTCACTTTCAACTGCGATAAAGGTAATGTCGGTAATGCCAACAAATCCAAAAATAGTGCTTAGATACGGGTCTTGATGATTCATCTTCTCGTTACGTCCTCCTGGCCCAAAGCCAGAATCCCCTCGCGCTGTCATGATTACCATTTTCTTACCAAGTACGAGCGGCTGATAGCGGTTCTCAACCTGCTCTGGCACAAACCCAAACGTTCTCCCAGGCCGCACAATCTGGTCAATATACGCCTTGAGCGTACTGGGTATGCTGAAGTTATACATCGGCACTCCAAGCACATAAACATCTGCCGCCAGAAACTCGTCTATGAGTCGATCGCTAATGCGAATAGCCTCAAGCTGGGTTGCCTCTGGATGAGAAGTTGCATAGGCCGCTGCAATCCAGGCTTCATCGACATGGGGTACGGGATGGCGACCAATATCTCGATACGTAATCGTGTTTGTAGGATGTGCCTGTGTCCATCGGTCAGCAAATTCTCTAGTCATGCGGCGAGAATGGGAGCGTTCACCACGCGGACTCGCATCGATTTGTAGTAGGTGTGCCATAGCTTCTCCTGATTCACTTACCTGTTCAGCTTAGGCAAACGGTTTCAGCTCAGCTATCTCATTCTTGTGGGGCTATCACAATCTTGCGATCGATTCAGCGCTTGCTGGCAAACTCTCAATGAGAAGCCAAAGGCATACAATCAGAATAAAATTCCTTGGACTGATCTCATGAAGTCGATCGCTCCTCCTGCGCTTGAATGTCCCTGTCTACCTGTGCTGTCTAGCCGAAACAAGGGGTGGGAAAACATTTTGGTGGAACAATTTCAGCACTCATCGGGGGAGGGAAAAACTCGTTTCAAAGAGGAACACACGATTTGTCTGTCGCTGGCATCGCGCCCGGTGCGCTTTCTCTTCATTCAAGGTGGCAAGACGCACACAAGCCTGTATAGCAAGGGCGACATTTCCGTAACGCCTGCTGAAACACCGTTTTTTGCCCGCTGGGACGGCGATGATCACTACTTGCAGATCCGCCTTGCATCCAAGTTTATGCAAACGATCGCCCGCGAAACGCTGGACAAGCAGCCCGATCAGCTAGAGCTATTGCCCACGTTTCGGACGCGTGATCCTCAAATTGAGGCGATCGGGCTGCTGCTGTTGTCCGAACTTCAGCAAAAAAATGTCGGCAGTAGGCTCTACGTCGAGTCGTTAACGAATGTGCTGGCAGTGCATTTACTCAGGCAATATGCTGTGGCGAAACCACACCTATCTGTTTATGAGGGTGGCTTACCTGAGCGTCAACTGCTGTACGTCCTGGAATATCTGCATGAGCATCTGGATCAGGACATTAAGCTCGCGGATTTAGCGGCGTTAGTGGGGATGAGCCAGTTCCATTTCAGCCATTTATTCAAGCAATCGATCGGTCTACCTCCCTATCAATACCTGCTACAACAGCGGGTAGAACGAGCCAAGCAACTATTGAAGCAAACCGATCGCACCATTGTAGAGATTGCTTTTTTATGTGGATTCAATAGCCATAGCCATTTGAGCAAACAGTTTCGGCAATTGACTGGCATTACGCCAACAGCTTACAGAGCTAACTAACGATTATGGATCGTTAAAGCTTAGGAACATGCGATCGATGCTGCTCTCTAAAGATCACAATTTCTAGTGAGCAACAGTCTAGACATCATCTACAAACACTATGCAAGCCGCACTGCGTAGTATCTAACTTTTAAGGTCAACTTTATCTCTTTCTAGGAAGTAACTCGTCTGAAAGCGATGCCAGGACGGGGACTTGAACCCCGGACACGAGGATTTTCAGTCCTCTGCTCTACCAACTGAGCTATCCCGGCGGGGTGTAGCGCTTTAACAACTTAGCAAACCCATGTAACCAATTGCAAGCTAATTTTGAGAAAGAGTTGATCGCGCAGCGAGATAGGCTTTGGATTCAGAGCAGGAAGCCAGTTTCGTGCGGCAAAATGAAGCTAGGTAGTCTCATTCGACTGCGATTCTCTCATCTTCATAACGCATGGATTGGCAGGAAATTTCTGGTAATTGGGTTTTGGTACCGCCACGCCCCACTGCGATCGTCCACTTTTTGGGTGGTGCCTTTGTGGCAACCGCACCTCACGTCACCTACCGCAGGTTTTTAGAGCAATTAGCTACGCAAGGGTATGTAATTGTTGCCACCCCCTTTGTCAATACGTTTGACCACACCGCGATCGCCAAAAGCGTCCTCAAAGAGTTTGAGCAGGCTTTAGAGACGCTCTACGCCAGGGTGTTGCATAAACGCTATTTGCCAATTTATGGCGTAGGTCACAGTATGGGCTGCAAGCTGCATTTGCTCATTGGCAGCTTATTTTCTGTGGAGCGATCGGGCAATATTTTGATTGCCTTCAACAATTTTTCGGCTCGGAACGCCGTGCCTCTGGTCGAACAATTTTCGCCTATCTTTGCAGTCGAGTTCACACCATCACCACTGGAGACGAATCAACTGGTTGCTCAGCGCTACCAGGTACGCCGAAATTTGCTGGTGAACTTTACGAACGACACGATCGACCAGTCTGCTAAGTTAGCTAATGTGTTGCAAACCCGTTTTCCAGGCATGATTGCGACTCAAACCCTGTCTGGCAACCATTTGACCCCACTTGGCCCGGACGTTAGCTGGCAAATGGGCGACGTTTTCACACCTTTTGACGCGATCGGGCAATGGGTTCGTCAAGGTGTTTATCGAGAACTCCATCAGCTAGAACGTACTGTCTTGCGGTGGCTCGATCCATTAGCGTCTTTCAGCTAGCGTCTGTACCACCACCCAGTTTTTGACGACGCTTGCCGCTCCAGCAGAAGAAGTACCTTAGATACAGTTCTGCAAAGATGTAGCATAGTCTGACTGCGACGTAGCTCATTGGGTCTTCGGGATGGCATTTTTCAAGCCTTTGGTTCAACTAGGGGTCGTATGTTTACTCACCGCACTCATGTGTTTAGTAATGGTCGAGTTTTTACAGACCAGCCCCCTGTGTAGCATTGGTTTTTTGTGTCTGGCGACGCTAGGGGCACTTTTAACGGCTAATGCTCTGTGAGGTCGGTGGATCTTCAGTCTCATCAGGACGGGGATCGGTTTTAGAGTACAGGGTATAGGGTTTGGGGAATGCAAACGAAGCAGCTATTACTGTAAGCAACCATTAGTCGTTGGCAATAGAGTGTGATGCAGGAATCGCCATCAATCTTGAATCTCAAGACTTGAATCTCATGATAAGATTCACTGGGTTTAGAGCGATCGCTGTGGCTACCTATGGAGACTGAATCTGACGTTGAGTGGAATGGGTTAATGGACATTGAAGCGGTACAAAAAACGCTCAATCGTTCTAGAGCTTCCATCTATCGCTATGCCAATACGGATGCAAATGCGTTGAATCCGCCCTACGATCCAGCCCTTTTAAACCCTGAATTACGCCTACACAAGGATGATATCTTGCGGTTTCATCCCAACGAAGTGGCTCGCTTTGCCAGAGACGTGCTGAAGATCAAGCATGTCACAGTTGAAGTGCGTGAAGCTCCCCCCACACCTACACAGGAGCTTCTACAGGAGATCCTAGCCGAACTGCAGCGCATTTATGCACTACTGAAGGAGCGATCGTAGAAAAGTAGTCCAGGTAGGCTACAGCATGTGCCTGGAAGTGCAATTTCTCCTGTTGAGGCTCCTCCCTCCTGCTTGACTGACAAATCTCTTTTGTAAGCGATTGTCTTGGGCCGTGACACCCACATAGCCCTCTTGTCCCGGTAGGCGGTCTTGAATGCGTGCCCATTGATCATCGCTCAAAGCGTCACGTCGAGTCGTCATGGTGGTGCTAGTCAGGTGCGTTAATGGTGTTTTCCCTCTAGCTCAACTAATTAATGACACGCTCTAGGGGCTGTCATCAATTACGCATACACATGACTTGCAGTAAGGGTTCCAGCCCCTAGCCTTGTGAGGACGGGCGCGGTAGGGCTGATACTCAAGGTGTCTAAGCTTGATTGATGACGCGCTCTAGGGAAAGTTGACCTTAAGGATGCATTTTGGGCGGCACTTTGGTACTATGTATATAGTTAGGATTCATCCGATTGGGGGATTCCGCACTAAGTTCTCAGCTTTGTTAAAACTTTTTGTTTTTGCTGATTTTAATTTAAGAGCAACCCGAGAAACGTTTCTAAAGCTTTATTAGGATTACTGGTCGCATTTAGTACGCTTACTAGGCACTCCTATAGGGGTTGATACAAGCGCTTACAATGCTTGATGGTACTTTGCCATTATCTCCATCCATAGGTTGCATTCATCCATCTGGAAGCTATGGGGTTTTCTGAGTGATTGCTGTTTCATCTCGTCCTGTCAAGCGCCACTGGAATACGGTTAGCTTTGCCTCTACGCTGTACCTCATTCCAGTTTTGGATTTGTTGTTGGCGGAAATCCCAAATCGTTGGAAGGCAGAGATCCGGCTAGGGTTGCAAGAAGCGTTAGTGAATGCTGCTAAGCACGGCAACGCCTTGGATCCCAGCAAGACGGTTCTTGTGCGGTTTTCGGTTGTTGCCAATCAGCATTGGTGGGTTATCTCAGACCAGGGTGCTGGTTTCAACACACCTGAAGAGGCGCTGCCTTGTGACGAGCAGGAGTGCGGGCGCGGTATGTATATCCTTCACCAAATTTTCGATCAGGTTCAGTGGAATCATCAAGGAACTGAACTGCGCCTCTGTAAGTGCGTCAGAAGTCCTTATCGGTTGCCTTTATTGACTTAGGTCGGTTAAGCAATCTTATCGGCCGCTTGACTTTATTCCATGCGAGATGCGTCTGCGTTTAGCCTTTACTGGTTTGAGTCGCTCTCACTGGTGTTGTCAACAAAGTGGTAGGGCGGTAACGCGCCTCCTAAAGCAATTTGCCATTCGGGGTGCTGCGCCTGCAAGGTTTGGATTGTTTGGCGAAGTTGCTGCTCTCGATCGTATGCGAGTAGCAGGTGAAGGGTCTTGTTTCCTGTTTGGTCTTCGCTCAAGCGACAGTGGCGATATGTTTGAGTGATGGTCTGCTCAATTTGCTTGAACGCTGCTTGCTGCTGTTGTTGGTGCAAGAGCTGGGCTTGAAACTGTTGCTTCTTGGCAAGGAAATAATCTTTACCCTTGATTGCTGAGCCAATGGCTAGCTCTGGTAACGTTTGAGGTATGAGTTTGAGCGTGTATTCGGCCTTTCCTTCTAATTGGGCCAGCTTGTTGAGATAGGTCTGCTGCTGGGTGTACAAATGTGCTTTTAAGCCTTCCAGCGAGTTAAAGCTTGTACCAAAGCGCAAGGGTAGGATGGTTGTTTGCACAAACAAGTCACGAATGACGCGATCGTGCCCAAGGACAGCTTGCATGAGAAGAGTGTCGTCCTGTTTGAGGGCGTCTAAGGAGATGGCTGGCTCAACCAACGCAGAGAGCTGCCCAGTCTCGATCGATTGCACCAAAGCAACAATGCCGTGTGGCAAGTTTAAAGGTGCAGGGGGTGTTTTACAAAAAGCGTAGGTATACATCAAAGGGCGTCCGCAACAAACGCAAGGCTTATACTTAGCTTCATGGTGCCAGTTTGCCAGTCTTGCTCAATGTCTTCAAGCCACGTAATCGAAACACCGTCTTTTAGCAGCCGATAGGCAAACATGGTTTCATCAAGTTGCTGCTGTAGATGATCGATGACTGCTGTGATTGGTGTTGGCTGTGAGCCGACTGCCGTGTTAATTTGAACAACTGTGCTGCTGCTTAGCGAAACTACGTCTGACTCAATCGATCGCCCAGTTGATAAGTCGAGCTGATAGTCTACATCGGTTGCCTTTAAGTGCAATGCTGCAAGCAATCGGAGCGTACCCCGTTGCCAGTGTGCATGGGGTTGTAATACTTGGGCAGATATACCTCCTACGAGTCGCATTATATCGTGTGTGCTGCTGGTGATTGACCACAGCAGGTTTGGGACGAGCTCATCCATTAGCAGCATGGGGTGCAGCAGCTCAAGACCAGACGTGTTGAGCTGCTGCTCACAACTGTCAATTGCGGCTTGGACAATGAGCGCCAGGTGCGCTTCCTTTTCGCCGCACGTTATCTGCTGATGGCGCAGTTGAGCCAGGGTCTGTTCACACTGCTGCTGAGCGGTTTCTTGGGCATAACGCTCTAGAGCCTCGGTTTCGGTCAGCCGCACCAAGGTGGTAGGGCTGAGCAGGCGATCAACTGGATTAACGACGGATACATGGGTTTTGGACAGTAAGCCCGCGATCGCAGGCTTTGCCGCTGTGGGCCATTGGGAGGCGCTATTTTGAGCCAGCCCAACTGTTTCTTCCATGAGCTCTGCTTCAATCAATTCAGGTTCAATCAATTCAGGATGTCTGGCGCTCTCTTCGCTGCCATCAGTTTGAGCGATCTGTGTGCTAAAGGCAAAACCCAAGCGAAGTCGGAGGTCGCCCGCTTGCCAGTCTATTCCAGGCTGTAGTAGCTCGATCGCGACTCCTTGAAGAAATGTATCGAGCCCAGACACACTGGTTTGCAGTTGGCGCAAAACAGCTTGCAGTTGATGCTTTACCTGACAAGGGGAAGCGTCACTGGCTTCGATCGTTGTGCAGCGGATGGGTAATGCCGACTCATCTGATTGAACGATCGCGGTTGGTTCTAACATCAACTCAGGCGGGTAGCCAGTGGCTAAATCAAAACACCAGCGGATGGTGGGCGCTTCTACTTCTAGCATGACCACTAATCGCAGCATGCCACACACCCAGCCTTGCTCCGGTAGCCAGCGCTTTGCGCGAATGCCTTCAATGAGGTGCATGGCGCTGTAAGAACTGCGAGCAAGACGCCAAAGTAAAGAGGGAATCAGGCTCTCGATTGTGGTGAAAGGGCTAGGCAGCGGGGAAATGAGGTCAAACGGACTGACTTGAGGTGAATGGCTAATGGCTGGCTGCGGGCTGTTGACTACCGCCTGACGCTCTGCATGCAAGGCATCCAGCACGTCGTAGGCTTCTTCGCTTACGTAGGGAAGTAAAGTTTCAAGCTTGTGGGCTTCGCTAAGTGAACCTTCTGGAGCGGCCAACGGGGACAATCGCGCCAGGTTGATGATCGCTATCAGCCGCTGCATAGCTGCCAGTAGAGTCTCGGAATTTACTGCTGCCGCGATCGGTTGCCCACACGACAGCGGATTCACAAACTTAAGCACGGTCTGATGCACCGTAGTCCAATCAAATAGTGGAGGTTCTGCTTGCGTTGGACTGGCAGAAGACTTGTCAGATGTGATGAGGAGAGACGGGTTGGGCATAAGTGACCATCATGGGCTGTTCAAAGGCGATTATGGTAAGAATGCCCATTCCGGAGCCTATCTGCAAGAACAGCAGCCTATTCTTAGTGGAGATTTGTAAATCTGAGCAAGTTTGAAGGTGAACGCGTAGCGCTAGTCCCTTCATTCTTAGCTGTAGCCACGTTTAGCAGTCGATATTTCATGCGGTTGCTGGTCAAGTCTCGGTCAGAACGCTCTGCGCAACTTACAATTTTGAGTGTATGGTCATGCCTCGCCATGAACGCTAACGCGCTTAACGACCAGCCCGAATCGCACGTACCGTTTCTCCCCTTTTGTGTCATGTCTCTCGTTGCTTTACCGATCGCCGTCTTTACGTCTCCAGGCCCAATGCTGTTGGAATGGGGGCCGTTCTCCATCCGTTGGTATGGGTTTTTAATCGCATCGGCTGTGCTGATTGGCGTGACGCTTGCCCAATGGTTAGCTAGTCGCCGTGACGTCAACCCAGATCTGCTTAGCGATTTGGCACTTTGGCTCGTCATTGCGGCCATTCCGAGCGCGCGGCTTTATTATGTTGCGTTTCAGTGGCAAGAGTATGCCCAGCATCCCGATCAGATTATTGCCATTTGGAAAGGTGGGATCGCGATTCACGGTGCCATCTTGGGTGGGTTAGTCGCCAGCTTGCTGTTTGCCCGTCTGCGCCATATTTCCTTCTGGCAATTAGCAGATTTAGTAGCACCATCGCTGATTTTGGGGCAGGCGATCGGGCGCTGGGGCAATTTCTTTAATTCGGAAGCGTTTGGTCGTCCGACTGATTTGCCCTGGAAGCTCTACATTCCTTTGGAGCGCCGTCCGGCTGGCTATGAGGGGTTTGAATACTTTCATCCCACGTTTCTGTACGAGTCGGTCTGGAATCTTACGGTGTTCAGTCTTTTGATTGCGCTCTTTTTTTGGGGCTTGAAAGCACCCTCTCGACTGAAGGTTGGTACTCTCTTTTTGGTCTATCTCGTCGCCTATAGCTGTGGCCGCGTTTGGATTGAGGGGCTGCGTACCGATAGCTTGATGCTAGGCCCATTACGCATTGCCCAGGTCGTTAGCTTGACCCAGATTGCGATCGGGCTGTTTGGTTTGGCTTGGCTGTATGGTCTCGATCGCGCTCTACCAGACGTAGCCTCACCTCAGAAGCAAACTGCCGCCAAAGCATCGCATCAGCCAAATCGAATGCCCTAAACACGTTTTGCACCAGATTTTGCCAAAAAAAACACCCCAGAACCAAAGGCTCCAGGGCGAAATCAGGGTGCATCTACCACTCTATTCTTCTGCGCTACGGCGACCCGTCCGGAGAAAATGAAATACACGCCATCTAATGCTTCCCTTTTGTGACTAACCAACTGCCTCAGCCGCCTGCTGTCCCTTTACTCCCTGCGGTCTACATTGTGGGTGCTGGCCCTGGTGCCCCCGATTTGCTGACTGTCAAAGCTCAGCACCTCCTCGCACAGGCAGATGTTGTCTTATTTGCCGATTCTCTCGTGCCTGAGGCGCTTTTGTACGGTGTACGCTCTGCTGCAGAACTGATACCAACGGCTGCAAAAACCTTGGAAGAAATTGTGCAGCTCATGGTGGCACGCGTGCAGGCAGGATGTAGTGTCGTTCGGTTACATTCAGGTGATCCCAGTCTTTACAGTGCTGCGCAAGAGCAAATGCAGGCACTATTGGAGGCTGGCATTCCCTTTGAAGTTGTGCCTGGTATTAGTGCTTTTCAAGCGGCAGCGGCAAAACTTCGTGTTGAGTTAACGCTACCAGGGGTTGTGCAAACTATTATCCTGACTCGCATAAGTGGGCGTACAGAGGTGCCCTCAACCGAGGAACTCACTACGCTAGCAGTTCATCAAGCGAGCTTGTGTCTTTACCTGAGTGCAAAGCATGTTGAGACGGCACAGGCAAAGCTAATGCAGCACTATCCAGCCGACACGCCAGTCGCCATCTGCTTTCGCTTGAGCTGGCAGGATGAAAAAATCTGGTTAGTGCCGTTGTCCGACATGGCTAAGACGACTCAGCAAGAAAAGCTGACGCGGACAACACTTTATATCGTTAGCCCAGCATTGGCTACTGCAACGGTACCAGAGACCGGCATTCATTTAGAAGTCTCTAGCCGTCGATCGCCCTCACGATCGCGTCTTTACAACCCCAGTCATCCGCATCTTTTTCGCCCGTCAAGCTCATAAGTACTGAACGAGCTGATGGGGTAAACACGATCGAGACGATCGTGGTGTGCGTTTCCGGATTGGTGGCGATTCGCTGTGTTGTCATCCTTATGAAGCACTCATAGGTATAAACCCGCCGGATTATCTGGCGGGTTTTTTGTCTACATCGGCAGGGCGCAGTTTGCGCTGAGTAAAGCTGTAAGAATAGAGAAACCACCGCGATACAGATTTTGTTGCGATACCTGTAACTTCTGCCTATGAAAGCGCTTGCGATCCTATTGACCTCTCTTCTTCTGGCTGGCTGGATTAGCGCGATTGCGATTCTGGCGATCCAAAACTTTAGCCCTGTTTCGCTACGCTTTTTGGGCTTTCAGTCAATTAACATTCCTGTTGGCTTAGTGCTGGCCTTTAGCGTTGGCATCGGCGTTTTGGGCACCGCGGTCGTTCAACCGTTGCTTGGGCTTTCCAGCTTCCAGCGAGACGACGATGATTAAGAAAAATTTCGAGTTTTAGGTGATGAGTTTTAAGTTGAAGCCAGCCGTCTGAAAAACAAAGCTGAGAATTAGCAGCCCTGCCGCTTACCGAACCCTTTAAAGTGCGTAGACTTGCCCATCAATCAGCAAGCGGGTGATACCCTTTGCTTGCAGATGCGAAGAGGTTTTTTGTAGCACTTGCGCATCAGGCAGCTTAATCACCCGCTGCGTGCGAGGATTTGAGTAGCGTTTAGCGACTCGATGATTGTCAAAAATGGGCAGCGTTTTTTCTAAAATTTCGGCTTCGGGAATTTGACCCAAATCGCCAAATTCCTTTAACGGTCTGGCAATCAGCTCCGCTGAGCGATCGACAACCAGATAGCAGGTTCGTGGTAGGGCGGCTTCTGCTAAGGGCAATACCTGTACCAGGGCTTTCCCGGCAATGCGGCTTCCTACTAACAGTGCCTCGTCTTCCAGATCATCGTCCAGGTCATCCTCATCTAAATCATCATCATCAAGCCCGTCGTCATCTAGATCATCTTCTTCATCGTTCTCTAGATCGCTAGCCAACTCTGCTTCTGGCAGCAAGTCTTCTCCAGTAATGGCTTCAGCGGTTTTGGACGGGGTAGCAAACACTGCATCCCGATCGTCATAGGTTGGATCAAGGTAGGCTTCACCTGCCGCATCAGAAGGTGAGGCCTCATCCCCAAGCGGCTCTATCGGTAATTGTTCTACTGAGTCGAGCGACTTTGACTTAACGATCGGCGGCGCAATAAATGTGGTTGACGGAGACGCTTCAGGGGGAGCAGAAGAGCGCTTTCGTAGTCGTCGTCCATTGGCTGTAACAGACAATGGCTCACTTGAAGTTTCCACTTGCGGTTGATGGGGCAGCGGTTCGGTAGGCGCTTCGACGACAACCGTCTTAGCATCAAAGGGTTCTTTCAGATTGACCGGACTAGGAGCAACTTCCATTACTTCCGGCCCCAGAGCTTCATGCAGTGTCGATATAGTCTGAGGTGCTGGTTCGTTCAGCGTCTTTGAAGTCTCAGGAGCAAATGCTTCAGAGTCTGAAGTCAGAGATGAGGTGGCCTCGGTTGAGGTGCGGTTTCCCCGCTTCTGCTGAATCAGAATGTCGTATTCTGCTTCAGAGAAACTCTGTTTGAGAATACGGCTGATTGTACTATTGCTCACACCATAGCGGCTTGCCAGCGTAGAGGTTGTCTCACCTGGTTGCCGATAGAGTTGTAAAATTTCCTGCTTGTCAGACTCGGACAGTTTTCGAGAGGTCATGCTTTAGGCTGCAAAGAGAACAGGCCGTTTGCTTCATTCTATGCTGAAGTGTTGGCATCTGGAGGCGATCGCCCAATCAGGCCGAGAACCAGGTAGCCTACTTCAACGGCGAAATTCACAGTAAAACCGCTGCTTAAGATGTCTTGCACGCTGCGTGTCGAATCAAGACGAGGCCCGTCTACGCCCACCTGTACGGCTGCGTGTGCGACTGGATAAATCATGCTCTAGCGCGGCCCCAATACCAAACAACACACCACTAAACACCCAAAAGACTTCCAAAAAGCCGCCGCTTTGATAATTAGCTAAATGCGTCGTCGCGTATTTGAACCAAATGTCAGCCACGTAGAGTGAGAAGGCGGCGGCGGCAATCATGCGCCAGGATTGAGCGAAGCGCCCCCCCCAAAAAGCGAGCAGCAACGTAGTGGCAATAATTAACAGCAGCACATCGCAGACAACGTAAAAGCCATTGACGTAGGGCTTGAGGGGTTTTAACGTTTCCTCTAGCGATAAAGCCCACTCTGGCGGCGGCGCTTTTGTCTCACCAACAGAGACGGAGGACGTTGAACTTCCAGGAGCCATTTCTGGTGCCTTTCTATCAGCAGCGGGGACAGGCGCGACGATGGGTGGTGCAGGCGAGGCAGATGGTTGCGTTGGCTTTGGCTTTGCAACAGAAGCCGCTTTGGGGCTAGCTTTGACAGCAGTTGGCTTTGCCGTTGGTTTTGTGACTGGTTTCGTCGCTGGTGCTGTTTGCGCTGCAACAGGTTGGATCAAGAAAGATTGAGGTGTGCTATCGGCGACTGGCGAGGCTACAAACCATGAAATGACAATGCTCAGCGCCGCAATAACTGCAACCACGCCCCACTGCCAAAGCTCTAGATTCAACCGCCGGGATGCGACGGCAAGCAGAATGCCAACAATAAGAAAGATGTAGGTCAGGATGTAAAAGAAGTCGCCTGGAGACACATCAGCCTCTTGTCCTAAAACCGTTTCCCAGTAGAAGAAAAACAGATTGCCCAGGAAATAAAACAGCATCCCCAACCCAATGCAGAGCCAGACGTTGCGACCGCTTACAATCTGTGGACTACGCCAGTTTCTAAAGCACAGCCAGGCGGCGGTAAAATAGGCAATTTCTTCAAAAACTGTCGTGCCAAGAGAATACCAAAGCGGATGCTCTTGCCCTGGCAGCGTCGCACTGAAAAGCAGGAAAAACAGCAGCGCTAAGACGGCCCAGACAATCTCAGAAAGGACGATCGTCTGGACTGATAACAACGCTTTAGGAGAACTAGATGATTTGTCCAAGGGACTGCCTACCAAACTTCAAGAAGGGTGATGTAGAAGGGGAGCGGCTCAACAGGCACGCTTGCGGCAAGACTCGCATCGTAATCGAAAGGGGCGGCGATGGCTACAAAGCGTGAACATTTCTTAGCTAACGCCACAGCTTACCTAAGGGAGATTGGTTGAGCCAGGCTTGAAAGACCGTGCGATCGTTGCCTGACAGGTCTTGTAAGGTGTCGATCGCCCGTTCTGCAAAGGTAGTATTCCCAAAATAGGCTTTCCCTAAGCGATGGAGTTCTTGCAGGAGCGTATTGAGGTGATGCTCCTGCCAGGGAGGAATTTGCGGCGCATCCAGGGGATCAACCGTGAGCAAATACTTAATCGCCTCTGGCGACTCCGCTTGTGGAAAGCGCCATTGCTTAAACACTTCTGCAATATCTTTCTGAAAAAGACCCGCCTGCCGATTACCCAGCAAATCTTCAATATCGATGTATACAGCTTGTAGCATCAGCAGGGATGCTTTGATGTAAACCGGCGTAGCTGCCGTATCGCCCCCACCGTCTGCATCTGCCGCCAGTTGCTCTAAGCGAATTTTGCCCCAAACACTGTAGCGCTCAGGCTCTTCCAGCAGCACACAAGCTTTGCCCTGGTTGTCAGTGAGATCGCGCCAGAATGTCTTCGCATCTTCCTCTTGGCTTGCATTAAAAACACTCAGCAAACGGAAAGTTTGTCCCTGATACGTAAGAATGGGGATTTGCTGATCCCGTTTTGGGTGCTGAACACTAGTGATCTCAACATCCTGCCTTTTCAGAATAAACATGACGCTGCCAATTAACTCCTGTCGGGACTGGGCGTTTGGGCGGGATGATAGAGCACGATCTCGCCAGTGGTTAAAGGAGGTAGCTCAATAACTGTCAACTACTTTAACGATTGTCAGCTATAGATTCTAAAGTGATGTTAAAGCAAACATACCTTAAGCAATTCCCCATTTTGAGTCACTAATTGACATTCCCTCACGTGACCTCGCCTCAAGTTTTGGGAGGGGCTGTTTTCTGCTTCTAGCTGAGGGCTAATTGCCCTGGGGTGTTTATGGTTAAACTCCTGAAGTTAAAGACATACTGCTTGTAGTGCGTTATCTATTATTTATAAATGGATAGCCTGGCGTAAGGTTTAGTCCTACCAAACGTTACATAAAAGCATCGTACAGCTAGAGTTCAGAGTAGCGCAGAAACCCAAGGTTGAGCATGGTTTATCGTCAACGTCTTAGGACAGTTGTTTCTCACGTGTGCTTGCGGGCTGTAGACAGAGACTTCCTTTGAGGGCTTCGTCTCCAATCGAGCACTCAAACTTCTGAGCAAGCGCAAGGACTTCTTGGTTTATGCTAATGCTATAACAGCACTTATCCTTGGATCCTTAGCTCAGTGGATAGAGCAACCGCCTTCTAAGCGGTCGGCCACAGGTTCAAATCCTGTAGGATCCGCTGGTTTACGTCATTGTCAGATTGAGTAAAGGCTGAACGCAGTAGAAGCGGGTCAGGCTTAGTTCTGGCTATGACGATGACACTGAACTCAGCGACTCAGCGGAGAAAACCTCTCACTAATAGCAGATGCCAGTTAGGAGTAGAGAGCCGACGATCGAATAAGCACGCTAGATAGCGAAAACGGTCCGTTGGATTTAGAGCAAAAGTTGAGCTGCGATGAAGAGTTTAATGCTTCTGGTTCCGTTACTACTGGCGGTCTCAATTCCTGTCCTTGCTCTTTACGCGTACACGCCACCGACTGAGGGTGGGCCTGGATCTTCACGAGGCAGCGGCACCCGTATTCTTTGTCCCATAACATGGGGCGTCATACCTCTGCATGAGACTGCTGTCAGCAGAAGCTAGACAACGTTATTCTTTCTGCTCAATTTAGCTTACCTGTCCTGTTTGTTTGGCTTTTGTTCTTGAGATTCTGTTTCCCGCAAAGCCAGTCTGGCACATAGTTTCGCTTGAGCTAAGTGCGATAGTTCGTGCAATTATGAGGACAGTAATGCAAATTTTATGCAAACCCAGCTATACATTCGTTCACAAACCAGATAAACTTCTCGTTCGTAGGCTTATTGACTTTGTTGAATCGGGATTAATCATGGTTAGATATCGGGCTGCTGTTGCGTTCATATTGACGATGATCGCTGTGATGCTAGTGAGCTTTGGTGGCATTGCAGAGGCAAAAACGCTGTCCTATACCCCCGCACAGGTAGAAGAAATTCAGACGTATGCCGCTGAGGTTTCAGAACTTCGCGATCGCCTGCCTGAGCTTGCTAAGCTGATCCAAGACGAAAACTGGACATTTGCGCGCAACTTCATTCACGGTCCCCTGGGAGAGCTACGCACCAAAATGGCTTACATCTCGCGCAGCTTGGTACCAACTGAGCAGGCAAAAGCCCGTGAACAAGCAAATGAAACCTTTAAAGGTTTCGTCGCGATCGACGCGGCTGCCGAAAAGAAGGATTACAAAGCCGCCATTCGCAATTTTGGTAAAGCGGTCAAAAGTCTGGATGCTTTTCTAGAACTTGTTCCTGGCGCTTAAAGAACCTTATCTGTGAGGAGGGAGCCAGCAAGATTAGATGTCTTGGCAACGGTAAGGCTCCTCCTCAGCCAATAGGGTTTGGTGTCTCCAAAAATCGTGTGCAACGTCTCTTGCTCTGTCGCCAGCGTTTCATGGCCGTTTACAGAGCTTCAAGTGCCTGCTTAAGATCGGCAGTGAGTAATTGAGCGCTCTGCTTCGGTGCTTTCAAGTCGTAAGCAGCCACGTATAGCGGTTGTCCAATGAAAATTTTGACTCGACAACGCCACGGCGCAAGCGGCTTGCTGTAGTACAGCCGAATGGGCACTACTTGAATACCAAGCTTTGGCTGGCTGGCTTCTGCCTGTAACGCGAGTCGTGCCAAACCTGGTTTCAGCCGCTGCACCTGGGTTTCACGAAAAATATTGCCCTCAGGAAAGATCACAAGCGATTCCCGGTTTTGCAGTAGTTCTACGCCATGCCTCAAACTTGCGATCGCCGGACGGCTTGTGTCGATCGGAAACCCACCTAAATGGCGGATAAACCATCCCTGTAGTCCTCTCACCTCATCTGCCGACACCATAAAGCGTAGGTGACGACCCGTCACATCCTGTCCTGCCGCATAAGGAATAAGAACAGCATCCCAACGGGAGCGGTGCGTAGGGGCAAGAATCACTGGCCCCGTCCGAGGTAAGTTTTCGCGCCCAATGACTTCAACTCGTTTGAAGTAAGCAGGCACGACAAGATGACGACCCAAAGGATAAACCAGTGATGCCAACCAGGAAGAGCATTGGGAGTCTGACGGTGGGGCAACAGGGTGACCATGAATGGCGGTTCCTTTCAGCAGGCGCACTGCAAATGAGGCGCTTGACGCAGTTGGCTGCGAAGGGATATCACAATCATCAGAGTGCGAGCTCGCTTGGCAAACTTGCTGCTCGTAGCCAAGTGGACTCACCTGAGTGTCAGAGGCGGCAGGCAGTTGCCCTGCGGTGTAAAACGGTCTAGTCGAATCAAGCGAGTTCATAGCGTACACAGGGCAGACGAGATGCGAAAACAACACGTACATCTACCGTAGAGTGCCCTGAAATTATCGTCGTCTGCTCTAGGGACAGTTTTTAGGGTGGCATGAGAGGAAACGGATGGCTGCGGCGTTGAGCAAACCAGGACTGTAATTGCTGTCGGCACGTCACCTCTAAGATGCCACCCAGCACTGGAAGTCGATGGTTAGAGCAAGCGCCGTCAGGAAGGTTGAGCACCGATCGCACGGCTCCTGCTTTGGGGTCATCGGCTCCATACACTAATTGACCTAACCGTGCTAACACTAAAGCCCCTGCACACATGGGACACGGTTCTAGCGTCACATAGAGAGTGCATTGGGTGAGATGCCAGGAGTTGAGTACCTGCCCTGCGGCTCGTAAAACGAGGATCTCAGCATGAGCAGTAGGGTCGTGATCGCGTTCGCGTCGGTTTTCAGCCTGGGCGATCGCCTGTCCCGCCGCATTGACAATCACTGCCCCAACTGGCACATCCCCAGCATCACCCGCGGCTTGGGCAAGCGCGATCGCCCGCTCCATCCACTGTCGATGTTGCAGGTAGTCTGGATGGTTAAAGGCTTCCGGAACTGACATAGCCGAGACCTGCCAGTCTATAGCGCTGGCTCTATAAGCAGGGGATCTAGTTGCCGCTGCCTGTCTAGTTGATAGAGATCATCACAACCGCCAATGTACCGTCGATTAATAAAAATCTGGGGTACCGATCGACGACCCTCTGCACGTTCAGCCATTTTCGCCCTAGCAGCTTCATCGCCATCAATTTTATATTCTGTAAAATGAACCCCTTTCCACCACAGCAGCAGTTTGGCGCGAATGCAGAACGGGCAAGTCTGCCAGGTGTAGATTTCGACGGTTGCTTTTACTCGTTCGGGATGACGGTTCAGTAGAGAATTGAGTCCTTGAAGCATGGGAGAACTCCACGATCGCGGTGAACAACTAATCAATAAGAGGGGAAGGGTACAACGAGGAGTATGCCGAGTCCAGCGAGGGCAATCGCCAACGAAACCGCTAGCAGTTTGAGGCGCTGCAGCCAGGGATGGCTTGTGGGAGGGCTCTGCTGGGGATTGCGCGATCGTGGCTGGGCAGGCGCAACCAACAGAATGAGGCTACCTAACACCATCAAGCTCCCCAAGATTGCAGTCGTTCCAGCAATCCAGGCAGAAATCAACCAAAGCATTGCATCATCGACGGTTAAAGAAGCTGAACCAGGCACCTTAGCTGAAAAGCGTGTATGCCTCTTAGCTAAGGCAACCTGGACTGAATTAACCCTAATTTTAACGCTAGCAGTACAAGAATCCTCAGCGTGTATCCTATTGAGTGTGCCAATCCAATGCAATTAATTCAGCCAAGTAAGACAGCACTGCTCCAACGCAGGCACTTAGCTAAACATCATAAATTCGGCATTCCACAGCATCGGGGCGCTCGTCGCAATAGCGGTCGAGGCTCGTCTTCTGCTGCAAACGGCGATCAGCAGAAGCAGCCTGTACCTCTTCTACTGCATCCCAAGCCGCAGCACACTCACTGGAAAGATCTCCATTGGTGCTACATGCCGCGCGCGCTTGTTCCAGCATGGACGGTAGCTGCTCTTCGAGGGAGGTGGTGCCGTTTTCTAACGTGTCATTCAACAGCTTAGACATATTGGTTTGAATCTCCTGCTTATGGGGTTGATGTAGCGTTAACCCGTTTACCTGCACGTATGTAGTGAGTGCATAGTTCCAATCTAACGCTGTTTTCCCAGTTTGGTTATGAGGAAACCTGGCTCTTGAGAATGCGGGTAACCGATCAACGACGCTTTTGAAAAGACTTACAGCAGCTCTTGATCGAGTAAGCCACGGTTTGATTGGTGCCGAGGGCCGATGTAGGGTATGGGGTGCGGTGAAGCCAAACGAAACCGGATGCCTGTGTAAAGCAATGAGCGCAGCAAAACTTAACACGCTGAAGCAGCGAGATTCCTATTAAGCGCGTCTCCCCCTTTTGGTAGACTTAAAGACTGAGAACAGCATTTATGAAACCGCGCAAAATCAAGCAGTTGGAGGACTTACTTCGTGGAGAACACGCTCGGTCTAGAGATTATTGAAGTCGTAGAGCAGGCTGCGATCGCATCTGCCCGTTGGATGGGCAAAGGCGAGAAGAACATTGCTGACCAAGTAGCAGTGGAAGCCATGCGCGAACGCATGAACAAGATTTATATGCGGGGACGCATTGTGATCGGAGAGGGCGAGCGGGATGACGCACCGATGCTCTACATCGGCGAAGAAGTCGGTGTTTGTACACAACCAAACGCAAAAGATTTTTGTAATCCCGATGAGTTGATCGAGATTGACATTGCAGTAGACCCTTGCGAAGGCACAAACTTGGTCGCCTATGGACAGCCTGGTTCAATGGCCGTGCTGGCAATCTCCGAAAAAGGCGGGCTTTTTGCCGCACCTGACTTCTACATGAAGAAGTTGGCGGCTCCCGCTGCGGCTAAAGGCAAAGTAGACATTAACAAATCAGCCACTGAAAACCTCAAAATTTTGTCTGAATGCCTGGATCGGTCGATCGAAGAACTGGTGGTTGTCGTGATGAAGCGCGATCGACATGCCGAGCTCATCAAAGAAATTCGGGATGCTGGTGCAAGAGTTTCTCTTATTAGCGATGGAGACGTTGGAGCCGCAATCTCCTGCGGCTTTGCAGGCACAAACATCCATGCGCTCATGGGGATTGGCGCAGCACCCGAAGGTGTAATCTCTGCGGCGGCGATGCGCGCTTTAGGTGGGCATTTCCAGGGACAGCTTATCTATGATCCAGCGATTGTGAAGACGGGTCTCATTGGTGAGAGTAAAGAAGCGAACCTCGATCGTCTGAAGAGCATGAACATCACCGACCCCGATAAAGTCTACGACGCCCATGAACTTGCTTCTGGTGAAACTGTCCTGTTTGCAGGATGTGGCATCACCTCTGGCAATTTAATGGAAGGCGTGCGCTTTTTCGGCGGCGGCGCTAGAACCCAGTCACTGGTTATTTCTAACCAGTCCAACACAGCCCGGTTTGTAGACACTATCCACTTATCTGGACAGCCAAAAGTCGTGCAGTTGCATTAAGTTGTTAGTAATGAGTTGTTAGTTGTTAGACACATTGCTGCTAACAACTAACAACCAAAAGCTAATAACTGGAATTCGGTTCACCACAAAAGAGCGCACTTTTAATAAGATAATTAAGATGAACATTGCCGTTGTAGGGTTAAGCCACAAAACAGCCCCGGTTGACGTTCGAGAAAAACTGAGCATTCCAGAGACCCTTTATGACCGTGCGATCGCGCAGCTTTGCGCTTGCCCACACCTGGAAGAAGTGGCTGTCCTCAGCACCTGTAATCGCCTAGAGATCTATCTAGTCACCAGCGAAACCGAGCAGGGTATCCGCGAAGTCACCCAGTTTTTAGGCGATCACAGTAAGCTTTTTCTCCCTCAGTTACGTCCTCATCTGTTTACTTTGCTGCATCAAGATGCTGTCATGCATTTAATGCGTGTTGCCTCTGGGCTCGATAGCCTGGTGCTGGGCGAAGGACAAATCCTGGCACAGGTCAAGCACTGCCACAAGCTCGGTCAGCAGCATCAGGGCATTGGGCGCATTCTCAATCAACTCTTTAAACAGGCTCTCACCGCAGGCAAACGCGTCCGTACAGAGACTAGTATTGGCACAGGAGCGGTTTCCATTAGTTCTGCGGCAGTGGAATTGGCACAAATCAAAGCCCAAAATTTAGCCGCCTGTCGTGTGGGCATATTGGGCGCAGGTAAGATGTCTCGCCTGCTGGTACAACACTTGTTGTCCAAAGGTGCCGTCAATATTTCAATTTTGAATCGCTCGCTCGAACGCGCCCAAGAGTTAGCCAAGCTCTTTCCAGACGCAGCATTACGCCTACACCCGCTGTCCGACTTATCTACCATACTGGCAAACTCCGACATCGTGTTTACCAGCACAGCCGCCACAGAACCCTTGCTCGATCGCGCCAAACTCGAAATGGTGTTAGATCCCGCACAACCGTTGCTGCTGTTTGATATTGCGGTGCCGCGAAACGTTCACACAGATGTAAACGAATTGCCCCATGTGCAAGCCTTTAACGTGGATGACCTGAAGGCAGTGGTGGCACAAAATCAGGAAAGCCGCCGTCAAATGGCAATGGAAGCAGAGATGCTGCTGGATGAAGAGGTGGATACCTTTGATAGCTGGCTGCGATCGCTCGAAACCGTCTCGACCATCAGCAGCTTGCGTGAAAAAGTGGAAACAATCCGGGCGCAAGAACTTGAAAAAGCCTTGTCGCGTCTGGGCACCGAGTTCGCCGAAAAGCACCAGGAAGTCATCGAAGCGCTCACCCGTGGCATTGTGAACAAAATCTTGCATGACCCAATGGTGCAGTTGCGGGCACAGCAAGATATTGAAGCCAGACGGCAGGCGATGGAAACCCTCACAACCCTGTTTAAGCTTGAATCTACGTCGAATAAGCAGTTTGGCTAAGATGGGGCACTGGGAGGCGGGAGACAGAAGGTAGGAAAGGTATAAAGTCAGAAGGCTAGAATAAACTGGCTGACCCCTGTGATTTCGGCTGGTGAGAAATTTAAGGAAAGGCCAGCGCTGATTTTTTGGAAAAACGGCGATCGTTTGCTTTCGTCGGAAGAGCATTAAGCGATGGCTTGATGCAGGGTTTCAGCCAAGTCCCGCAATCACACTGGCTTCGAGTTATCGGCACTGGCTTCTACTGCCTATGCCGCTTGAAAGTCGCCCAAAATTTTTACTTCTGGCTCCAACTGTAGCGACCATCGCTGCTCGACCTCCTGCTGCACGTGGTGGATCAACCGAAAAATGTCGCTTGCCATCGCATTGCCACAGTTAAGAATGAAGTTTGCGTGCCGCTCCGCTATTTGGGCACCGCCGATCTGGTAGCCTTTGAGGCCAGCCTGCTCAATGAGCCATCCTGCTTTGTGCTGTTCGTTTGGATTACGAAAAACGCTGCCACAGCTAGGTAAGTGATAGGGCTGCGTGCTGCGGCGATGCTGATAGTGCTGATTTGTCAGCCTGGTCAGCTCAGCCGGATCAATCCCTGACTTTAGCTGGAACGTTGCCTGCATCACCAACCAGTTTTTGCCCTGCAACGCTGAAGTGCGATAGCGGTAGCGCAAATCTTGTGGGGTCAGAATTTTTGTTGTACCGTCTGGAAGCAACACATGCGCATTGACGAGGTAGTCTGCCATGCAGCCACCGTGGGCACCTGCGTTCATGACGATCGCGCCGCCCACCGTACCAGGGATGCCCACAGCCCATTCCATACCCTGCAAACCGCGTTCAGCTGCTTGCCATGCCAAGCGGGGTAACGGCTCACCCGCACCGACCGTTACTTGTCCAGACTCTAGGTCAAACAGGCTTTGACGTAAACGACGTGTGCTGATCACTAGACCCGGTAAGCCGCGATCGCTAATCAGCAAATTTGAGCCCGCTCCTAGTAGGGTTACTGGTAACCTGTGAGTCTGTGCCCAGTCAAAGCTTGCCTGTAGCTCTGAAACTTGCTTAGGCGCGACATACCATTGAGCAGGCCCTCCTACTCGAAAGGAGGTTAATGAGGCTAGAGGGACACAGGGTTTGATAAGGCAGTCTGTACCTAACAGGTGCACTGGCTGAGTTGCTGACTGGATGCCGCTTCCAGGAGAGTCAAGGCTTAGCCGCACTGTGTCAGAAAGAGCCACTTTGAGGGGATCGTACGAAAGCGTCATGGTATTAAATCATGGTGTGACCCAACCCGTTAGCGCGGAGTGGGTGCGATGGACTAAGGTCGTCGTTTGGCGCATCACACTAGGCTTGGTTGCACCATGCTTGCGATTGCCCTGGCTCCATGCTTTGATGAAACGCCATAACTTCAGGAATCAGTTGGTTCAGATTCCCAGCCCCCAAAAAGAGGGCGATGTCCCCAGGTACAAGCAGTTGAGTTAAGCGGCGACCGACCGCCTGAAGAGACGGTTGGTAGTCTACTTGAGGATGATAGTTTGCAATTAAATTAGCAACCTGTTGCCCACTGATATTGCCTGGGTTTGCTTCACCAGCACTGTAGATGTCACTGACAATAACCACATCAGCATCGCTAAACGACGTGGCAAAATCTTCTAGAAACGTAAGTGTCCGGCTGTAGCGATGTGGCTGAAAGATAGCGACCACTCGCCGTTTAGAGGATGGAGATGCGCCATAGCTTTGCAAACGTGCTGCTGCCAACGTTGCTCGTAGCTCACTAGGGTGGTGGGCATAGTCATCCACAAACAGGATGCCATTATACTCACCGCGTCGCTCAAACCGTCGTCGTGCCCCTTCAAAGGTGGCGATCGCCTGTGCAATCGTGGCAAACTCTAGTTTCAACGCGCGCCCAACCGCAACGGCTGCGAGGGCATTACTTAGATTATGCTTCCCCAACAGCTTGACATTCAAACGTCCTAGAATGACTCCGCGCTCCCAGACGCGTGCGGTCGTACCATCAGCGCGGCACGTCACACAATCGACCGTATAATCTGCGCCAGAAGCACGATCGAGACTGTAGCTAATGGTAGGCTGAAGTTGATCCCTTACGGTTTGGCAATCGATGCTACCGATCAGCGTTTGACAATGGCTCGCAAAGGTTTTGAAAATAGCAATAACTTCATCCAGATTGCTGTAGTGATCAGGATGATCGAGTTCAATGTTCGTCACGATGCCGATGCTGGCTGCCATCTTCACCAAAGAACCATCCGATTCATCCGCTTCAGCGACTAAATGAGCGCCTTGGCCGAGGCGAGCGTTCCCTTCCCAAGCGTTGACTTCGCCTCCTACTACGATCGTGGGGTCAAGTTCTGCTTGCAACAACATATAACCAATCATGCTGCTGGTCGTTGTTTTACCATGAGTGCCTGCAACGGCAATGCTTTCATACTCTTGCATGAGTCCTGCAAGTACATCCGAGCGATGAAAAATGGGGCAGCCCAGATCGCGTGCTGCTAAATATTCAGCATTGGCTGGATGGATGGCGGTAGAGCAAATGACTTGCGGTAGCGTTTCTTCCACCAGGCTGGTCAGCGATGAAGTTGTTAGCGGTGGGGTTGTCAGCGAGCGTGGCAGCGTGGCTTGCTCTGCTCTTACGGTTGCTGACGCGAAACCGATCGTCGCTGATGGCACTGATTCGCGTGCTAACCGCGTGTTGGCTTGAAAAAACTCTAAATTGCTGGGATCTTGGCTCCAAAATATGTGAGCACCCTCTTCTTGAAGTCGTTGCGTAATCCGACTGAGATGCAAATCAGAACCAGATACGGGTAGTCCACGTTTCGCTAACACATAAGCAAGGGCCGACATCCCAATGCCACCAATGCCGATGAAATGAAATGGTCTACCGCTGAAATCGACGGAATTCAGCATTTTTCTTCCTCACACACCACACCAATGTCTCGCGCTATCATATCAAGGATTATCTTTTCGGGATACAGCTTTCTTATAAATCTCACGGCTTAACAGTGAAGAGGGAATGTTGATGCGTAAGCCTTTCTCCCCAATTGCCACGTCAGCTCAGGCCATGTTTTGGAGCAAACAATCAGCTTCAATGCCTGTGATTGAATGCCTGTGATTGTACTCGCAAAAGACCTGCATGAATCAGGCTTCATACCCATGTTGCAGTTTTATACCGCACTTCTAGGGCCGCTGTAGTCAAGACGATGTCTGACCAGCACTCCGATTTTATAAGCCGCTCTGCACTTGGCTGGGGAGAACTGTGGGTGTTCCTCTTGAGTTAACTACAAGCCCAATGTGATGCATTCCCGATCGCTGCAACAAAAGTCACCAACCGACGCTTGAACCACAGTGTATCAACTGAACCTTGTAGAGATAATGTTGATATATAAGATGCTAAACCTCGTCCATCTTGAGAACTGGAGTTTTTGACACTGAGACGGTAAGCTGAGTTGGAAGGTTAAAGCGGTCGGGCAGATCAAAATGTTGAAAGTGAATCTGGAACGGTGGCAGCACAGCCCTGAAAGATTGCGGGAACAAGCTTTCAGCGCGCATCATGCTCGGACACGAGAACGAGTTTTAGCCCTCTATGAGATCAGTCAGGGCAAAAGTGCGACGCAAATCGGTTGGCAAACTGGGCGTAATCCTCAAACCATCATGGACTGGGTGCATCGATACAATCAAGGGGGGTTGGAGTCTCTGGTGTATCACCGGACTGGCGGACATCCCCCCCTTTGACTCCTGATGTCGAGCAACAACTCGATGACACCATTCGTCAGGCATTAGTCCTGGCGGCAACCCCACCTCAAGAACGTCAAGCTCCTACCCTGCCACGATGGACGTTAAAGCGCTTACTAGTCTGGGTGAAGCAGCAATTTGGCATCGATTGCTGCCGGGACACCTTACGCAAAGTGATGCGGCGGTTGGGCTTTTCTTGGAAGAAAGCCCATAAGTTATTGAACAAAGGCAACCCCCACAAGCGTGCTGCCTTTCTCGAACGGCTTCAGGGACTGCTCGATGAGGCTCTCCATCAACGGTGCTTGCTGGTTTACATCGACGAAGCTCACATCCATCTCGACACCGATGCCGGGTATGGTTGGTCAATTCGAGGTCAGCGGTTTTGGGTCAGTTCCAGTTCGCCTGGGCGTGCCAAGTCTCGTTCTACGGAGTCTACCTATACAACTTGGGACAAGTGCGTGTGTTTGCGTATGACAAGGCAGACCAATTCAATACCATTGATGTCCTCAAGCAATTACGGGTCGAGTTTCCTGAGCGTCCTTTGAAGTTGATTTGGGATGGCGCATCCTATCATCGTGCTCAAACCGTTCAAATTGCTGCCGCTATGCTCGATGTGGCTATCGAGCCTTTACCTGCCTATAGCCCGGACTTTATGCCAGTTGAGCATCTTTGGCAATGGCTCCGCGAGGATGTGACCTATCATGCTTGCTATGCCAATCAAGCCGAGTTGAAGCAACGAGTCGAGCAATTTCAGCAGGAGATTAATGCCAAGTCCCTTGTTCTTGCTGACCGCCTATGGGTGAAGAATCACCTTGACCCCGATGAAGAAAAACTACGGGTTTCGAGTTAGACGAGGTTTACCAACTGATGTGTTGGTTTTACAGCGTGGTTGCTTGAGAGGATACGTCGTGATAAACCATCTTTCATGACTGGGTAAAGCATAGTCAATGAGTCGTTGTGTGAAAGGATGGTACGTAAACACGGTTCAGATGCCTAAGATTGCCGTTTTTGGTGGTACCTTTAACCCAGTTCATTGGGGCCATCTGTTGATTGCCGAAACCGCGATCGATCAATTCCAGCTCGATCGTGTGATCTGGGTACCGACGTTTCGCTCACCTCATAAGGCCCAAGCATTGCTTGCCTTTGACCATCGTCTAGAAATGGTGCAGCGTGCGATCGCTGATCAACCCGCTTTTACGGTATCTGCGATCGAGGGGCAACGGCAGGGGCTTTCGTATGCAAGCGCAACACTCAATACCTTGCAAGCACTGGAACCAGAAGCCCACTGGTACTGGATTATGGGTAATGATGCGTTTCAAAGCCTGCCCAAATGGTATGCCAGCGAGTCTTTAATGGCGCAATGCACCTGGCTGGTCGCACCGCGAAGCGAACTAAACGACATTGACCAGCAGGAAGATGACTTGGGACGAGACCGATTAAGCAGAGATGGCACCAGTTCTGAGCAGTCGATCGCGCTGTGTCAAGCCTCGCAGCCTCCCCTGTCTTTTTCCTCCCAATTACACTGGCATCGATTACAGCTACCGTTGCTTGGCATCTCTTCGACACTGATTCGGCAACGCTGCCAGGAGGGGCACTCGATTCGCTATTTGGTGCCTGAATCTGTGCGTTGCTATATTACACGACAAAACTTGTACCAAATGAGCTAAAATACCTACTCAAGGCTTCAAAGATACAAATAGCAATGTAAGTTCACATCGAGCGCTAAAGTCAGAAATCTTGCCAGCGACGCGATCGTTGGCAGGCGGTAGCTTCAAGACGCGATGACAGTAGAGCGAGTTATTGCACTCGTATCCCTAGAGTCTTATGATCAATTTGACTACCAAGAATCTCTTTAATAGACAGAGGGCAAGACGCAGTGATTAGAGTAGCGATTAACGGATTCGGACGTATCGGACGCAATTTCATGCGGTGCTGGTTAACTCGCGCCAACAGCCAAATAGAAGTAGTTGCCATCAACGACACCTCTGACCCCAAAACCAACGCGCACCTGCTGAGATACGACACGATGTTGGGCACGTTTAATGCTGACATCAGTGCGGATGAAAATACCATCACTGTGAATGGTCACACGATCAAATGTACATCCGATCGTAATCCCGAAAACTTGCCCTGGAAAGATTGGGACATTGACCTCATCATTGAATCCACTGGTGTGTTTGTTAGCAAGGAAGGTGCCTCAAAGCACATCAAAGCGGGCGCTAAAAAAGTTTTGATTACCGCTCCTGGAAAAGGCGACGATGGCACCTTTGTCGTGGGTGTGAACCAGCATGATTACACCCACGAAAACCATTGGGTGATCAGCAACGCAAGCTGCACGACCAATTGCCTCGCACCGATCGCGAAGGTGCTGAACGAGCAATTCGGCATCATCAAGGGTGTGATGACTACTACCCATAGCTATACGGGCGATCAACGCCTGCTGGATGCTAGCCACCGTGATTTGCGTCGGGCAAGAGCGGCGGCCATGAACATTGTGCCGACCTCCACCGGAGCGGCCAAAGCGGTTGCAATGGTGCTGCCTGCGTTGGCTGGCAAGCTGAATGGGATTGCGTTACGTGTTCCCACCCCAAATGTGTCGATCGTCGATCTCGTGGTACAAGTCGAGAAAACAACGTTTGCCGAACAGGTAAACGAAGTACTGAAAGATGCCTCCGAAAACTCACTCAAAGGCATCTTGAAGTATTGCGATTTGCCCCTTGTTTCGAGCGATCACGCTGGTACAGATGAGTCTTCTATTATTGACGCGGCTCTGACGATGGTGATGGGCGGCGATTTGGTGAAAGTGGTCGCTTGGTACGACAACGAATGGGGCTACAGCCAGCGCGTTGTAGACCTCGCCGAGTTAGTGGCTGAGAAGTGGGTCGCTTAGATTCAAGCAGTACGTTCATTTCTGAGATCACTCCCTCGCTGTTCGTGATTGCACCTGATGTGGACATACGAGCATGCGGTTGCGTAGTCATAAGCAGGTTCACCGTTGATTTCACTCTGAACATTCAGGCTGAAGTCAGCGGTGAATCTGTTTGGGTGTTATTTTTGTCTTTGCCCCCTGCCTTTTGCCTTTCGACTTCTACCTTTACCTTCTAGTCTCTGCCTTTTACTTTTTAACTTTTGCCTTCTGCTATATGTCCACGTCAGGTACGACGATCGCCGCGATTGCAACCGCCATTGTGCCTGCTCAGGGCAGCGTTGGCATTGTGCGTCTATCGGGAACTGAGGCAGTCGCGATCGCCCGCGCACTCTTTCACGCGCCCGGTCAACAGGTGTGGGAAAGCCATCACATTCTGTATGGCTATGTACAGCATCCCAAGACGTATCGGGTCGTGGATGAAGTGCTTTTACTGCTCATGCTGGCTCCACGATCGTATACTTGCGAAGATGTGGTGGAGTTTCACTGCCACGGTGGCATGATGCCCGTGCAGCAAGTGTTACAGCTTTGTCTGGAGCAAGGGGCACGACTGGCAGAACCAGGCGAGTTCACGCTCAGAGCGTTTTTAAATGGGCGACTGGATCTCACACAGGTAGAAAGTATTAACGATCTGGTGGGTGCACGATCGCCCCAAGCGGCTCAGACGGCGTTGGCTGGACTCCAAGGCAAGCTGGCTCATCCGATCCGGCACCTTCGCGCTACCTGTCTGGATCTTCTGGCAGAGGTTGAGGCACGCATTGACTTTGAGGAAGATTTGCCACCACTGAATGAAGCGCACATCCAAACGCAACTGGAGCAACTTCTAGCAGACGTGACGCACATTTTGGCAACTGCTGATCGCGGAGCACTCCTGCGTACTGGGCTAAAGGTGGCGATCGTGGGTCGTCCCAATGTGGGCAAATCCAGCCTGCTCAATGCCTGGAGCCGTAGTGATCGCGCGATTGTGACCGAACTTCCCGGCACCACTCGTGACGTAGTGGAATCGCAGTTGGTGGTTGGTGGCATTCCCATTCAGGTGCTGGATACCGCAGGCATCCGTGATACCAACGATCGAGTAGAGAAAATTGGCGTAGAGCGATCGCGCCTTGCGGCCCAAAATGCCGATCTGGTGCTGCTGACGATCGATGCACAAGCAGGCTGGACAGAGGCCGATCAAGCTATCCACGAACAAGTACGCGATCGGCCCCTGATCCTGGTGATCAACAAAATCGATTTGGTTCAGCCTCCCTCCGCTTCCCCACTCCCCACTCCCCACTCCCCACTCCCCACCGTTCCCACTGCCGCCGCTCTCAATCAAGGCATTGATGCCCTAGAAACCGCGATTTTAGAAACGGTTCAACGGGGCACCCTTCGAGCCGCTAACCTTGATATCGCCATTAATCAACGGCAGGCGGCGGCTCTGACACGAGCGAAAGCAGCGCTAGAGCAGGTGCAGAGAACGATCGCCGATCGGCTCCCCCTCGACTTCTGGACAATCGATCTCCGCAGTGCCATTCAAGCACTCGGCGAATTGCTTGGCGAAGACGTGACCGAATCCGTTCTCGATCGCATCTTCAGCCGTTTTTGCATCGGCAAGTAACCATAATTGACCATTGCAAGTTAAGGTCAATGCATATTTTCCCTGAAGCCTCTCTTTGAGCCTCATTCTTTAACGGCCCAGTGTTTACTCGGACAGAGAATGTTGTTCTTGTTTGCTTCGGCAAGGCCGCGCTGCCCTGCTTGCAGTTTAGAGGAGTTGAGGCACGGTTGTGAATCGGCCATGACTCAATCAGCTCAGAGCGGTAACTCCTACTAATAGGAGGTGACTAATACTTCTGTAATTTTCCCGCGTTTTTCTGCATTAGAGTTTATTGCTCTAGAAGCCACGATCGTATAAATCGTAAAGTCTTGATACAGGTCACGCACGAACGGGCAGTCAGAGTTAGAGAGCATCACGTTTACACCACGCTCTGCTAGTTTGACAAATGTATCACGCAGCCGAATTTGATCAGCTTCGGTAAAGGCGTAGCGGTTGTAAGCGGTGAACTTACTGGTGGCGCTGATAGGATGATACGGTGGGTCAAGATAAACAAAATCCTGGCTGCTGTTGGCTTCTTGCAGTACTGCCTCAAAGGAATTTAGCTCAATGTACGTCGATCGCAGAGCGGCTGAAGTGGCATACAGTAACTCAACATCGCAAATCGTTGGATTTTTGTACCGACCAATGGGTACGTTGAATAACCCTTTAGAATTCTCACGGTAAAGCCCGTTAAAACAGGTTTTATTCAGGTAGATTAAGCGTGCTGCTCGTTCCACAGCAGACTCATGCATGCTAGCTCGAACCTGATAGTAATAGTCTGCACAATGGCGATCGCGATGGTCATTCAAGCAAGCAATTAATGACTCAACGTGATCTCTGACGCAACAATAAACATTCACCAACTCTGGATTAATATCCATGAGCCGCGATCGTGACGGCAAGAGGTGAAAAAAAACCGCACCCCCTCCTAAAAACGGCTCGTAGTACGTCGAAAACTGTTTAGGAAAGTGAGGAATGTATTGTTGAATCAGTTGACCTTTGCCGCCAGCCCACTTTAAAAACGGACGGGGATGCAGCCTTAGCGGAAGTCGAGTTTGCATGCACCTATCATAGAGGTGATTCTTCAAGTGGACGCAAGTTTCCGCCTGGTACACTGAATGCAATCGTTTGGCTTCTAAAGTAATACCGATTTGTTTTTCAAAAGCGATACGTGACACGTTTGAAAAGTCAGAAGTTAGAATACATATGCCTCCTGACTTCATCCCAAAGTCCTTGGTCGAAAGTCCAGTAACGTCGAAAGTCCAGTAAAATATAGGAGCAGCACGTTTACTGTGAATCCACGAACGGTATGCCGTTCTCCTTCAAGTCATGCAGAATTTTTGGAATACCGTTTCTAAGTATCCGATCTTCATCACAGGTGTGGTGTTGGGTGTTTTGCTGAATGCGCTCAAGCCGCTTGCCCCGCTGTTGAAGAACCCAGTTACGGCGATCGCGCTCATTAGTTTTTTCATTGCCAGCCTGGTTTTCATCGGCTTGACCTTACGTGCCATGTTGGGACTTGAGGTGGCTTGATTCGCGGTGTGACTGTGATCGACAGTCAGGCGATCACGCATTGCCATGCTCCACAAGTTCGTCAAGCCGCGTACATATTAGAAGGTAGGTTTGTTATGGCTACGAGTCGGCGAGTTGAACGCGTTGCTGAATTGATCAAACGCGAGGTCGGTCAGATGCTGCTTTCCGGCATTAAGGACGATCGAGTCGGCTCAGGCATGGTCAGCGTCACGGATGTGCAAGTGGCAGGCGATTTGCAGCATGCCAAGATTTTCGTCAGCATTTATGGATCGAGCGAAGCCAAAGCTGAAACGATGGCAGGGTTAAAGTCAGCAACGGGCTTTGTGCGTAGCGAACTTGGTCAACGGATTCGCCTGCGTCGTACCCCTGAAGTTGTTTTTCTAGAAGATAGTTCTCTAGAGCGTGGTGACAAAGTGCTTTCGCTACTTAATCGCCTCAGTCAAGAACGGGAGAAGACGGAACAGACAGGTGAGTTTGATGGAAACCAGGCAGAAGTGGAGTAGAGCCATTCGTCTGTAGGGACGTGACATGTCACGTCCCTACAAACGGTTAATTCGCCCCTTCATCCTTCACTGCGATTCCTATGAGATCTCTCTTACCTCACATCGAAGCACTGTCGCTGCAACAGCAAGTGGCGCAAATGGTTGTTGTGCGGGCTTCAGGCTATCTGTTTGACCATCAGATTCAATATCCTGTGTGGGAACCAACCGCTGCAAAACTTCAGCGCTGGATTCAAGATCTAGGTGTAGGCGGAGTGATCTTGCTGGGCGGCAGTGCGGGGGAATTGGCGCTTCGCACACACCAGCTACAGTCCTGGGCAAAAATCCCTTTGTTGATTGCAGCCGATGTAGAAGAAGGGGTTGGACAGCGCTTTGCAGGCGCAACCTGGTTTCCACCGCCGATGGCCCTGGCTGCCGTTGCACAAACCTCACCCGATCGCGCCGAACACTACGCTGAACAGTTGGGACGCACCACCGCACAGGAAGCCCGCGCGATCGGGCTAAATTGGGTGCTGGCCCCGATCGTGGATGTGAACAACAATCCTGACAATCCCGTCATCAATGTGCGGGCGTTTGGCGAAACGTCGGCACTGGCCAGCCAACTTATCACGGCCTTCTTGCATGGCGCACAGCAATATCCTGTACTGACGGCTGCTAAACACTTTCCGGGGCATGGCGACACCGCTGTTGATTCGCACTTGGAGTTGCCCGTCTTACCCCACTCGTTGGAACGGCTGGCTCAGGTCGAAATCCCTCCCTTCAAGGCGGCGATCGCGGCGGGTGTGGATGCAGTCATGAGTGCCCATCTGCAAATTCCAGCCCTTGATCCAACCGCTCCAGCAACGTTATCGTCTCGGATTTTAACGCAGGAGTTACGGCAGGGCTTAGACTTCGACGGTTTAATCGTCACAGATGCCCTAGTGATGGGAGCCATCGCCAACCGTTACGGGGCCAACGAAGCAGCGGTGTTAGCTGTCGAAGCAGGGGCAGACATTTTGCTGATGCCACTCGATCCAGAGGGTGCGATTCAAACCGTCTGTGAGGCAGTAGAATCGGGACGGCTTGCCGCCGATCGCATTCAGTCCTCAGTAGAACGCATTTGGCGGGCGAAATATAAAGTTTGTGCGGTTGTCGAGGATGGCAGCACCTCTCACGATTGGGAAACACGACCTGCGATCGGCGTTGAAGCTCCAACCCTAACGGCGCAGTTAGCGCAACCCCAGACGCACGTTCTTGTGGACAATCTGCTGCGCGATTCAATGCAGATCCACTGTCCTGAGAACTCACGGTTGACTCAAGCACGATGGTCACAGCAACGGCGCAATCTGGTGATTGTGGATGATGTGTTGGCGTGCGAAGGCTTAGGAAGGCAGTGTCCCGCGATCGCCCTGCCCCAAACCTTGGGCTATCAGGTGCAACTGGTTGATCGCCACACGCCCGCGATCGCGCTTGATCCGAACGCGCTAGAGTTTAATGGAAACTGGCAACCAACGCTATTACAACTGTTCATTCGTGGCAACCCCTTTCGCGGTAGTGCGGGATTGACCCAAACCGCGATTGACTGGTTTCACTACTTAGTCGAGACAGACCAACTACTGGCACTTGTCCTCTACGGTAGCCCTTACGTGCTGGATCAGTTTTTGCCAAAGCTACCAGCAGACGTGCCCTATATGTTTACCTACGGACAAATGCCGCAAGCGCAGGCGATCGCGCTAGAGTTCTTAAATCGATCGCCACACGACCCCAATCACTGACTTCTAACTCCTGAATCCTGACTCTCAGATAGCCACTGCAACCCAACCACTAATTACTCACAACCCTATGCCCTGCGAACACTTAAACACACTGACAACGGAAACGATCATCCCGAAAGCTAACTATCCCGTCTTTCGCTGCGAAGAGTGCGTTAAAACCAATAGTCGGTGGGTGCATCTGCGGATTTGTCAGGAATGCGGCAAAATGCTGTGCTGTGATTCTTCTCCCAATCAACACGCAAGCCATCATCATAAAGAAACAGGCCATCCTGTGATTAGTTCAGCCGAAATGGGCGAACAGTGGCTCTGGTGTTTCGTCGATCAAAAAGCCAAGAATTATTAATAGGCGGTTGATATGACAACGCTTGACTCTGCACTCGATACTGTTATGCAGCTTCCTGTAGAGCAGCAAGAGATGCTGGTAGAAATTGTGCGTAAGCGACATATTGAACGTCGCCGCGAAGCGATCGCAAAAGATGCACAGGAATCGATCGCCGCTTTCCATGCAGGTAAATTACAACCGCAACCTGTAGAAACGATTATAAAAGAATTACAGCAGTCGCTAGAAGACCCAGACGAGGAATGAGAGCGCTTGTCCTGACCCCAAAGTTTAAGCGGCCTTCCGCAAGTTTGTGAAACGAGATCAACAGCTCCAACAACGCATCGAAGGGACACTGTTGCAGATGCAGCAAGAAGTGTTTGCACCAAATTTAGGGACACATAAACTAGAAGGTCAATTACAAGGGTTACTTGCTTGCTCCTGTGGCTATGACTGTAGAGTCGTGTTTTTAATTGAGAAAGATAAAGAGACTGGGAGTGAAGCCATTATTCTGCTTGATATCGGAACACACGATGAGATTTATTGAGCTTTCGGTGTTTCCGTCAAATTGGTAGATAGTGAGAATCTAGCGTTGCTGAAATGGAGTAAAGGCACGATCGCGGGAAGGTTTCGGCAGGGAGATCGGTTTCGGCGATCGCTCGTTCAACTGCATTGATGTAACACTCAGCAAAAATCTGCTCTAGATACGGTTTTAAGCTGGGAGAATCTTTCAGTTCATTCTGAATGCGCTGGCGGTGCTCAACGATACTGCCTTTCCAGCTACCGATCCGGCGTTCTGGTTGATACTGCCATTTGAGCAAATGCAGAAGTACAACGACCAAATTACTCGTTAGACTTCTACGTTCACTGCGTCCCATCGCTTCAATTTCATCAATCAGATTTTCCCAATCAACATTGGTGTAGTCCTGCGTTTTCAACTGTTCGGCTGTCGTTTCAATCCACTTTACGAAATCTGTTTCATAAAGATTCTTGCGGCGCTCTTCTAGTTCTGTTGTCATAGCGGTTTCCTCTCAATGTTCCAGTTCAGCGAATGGAAAACTGCTTGTTTCGATCTTAAAACTCCACATCCAGCGGAGCGCGGGGAAAGGGAATCACGTCGCGGATGTTGCCCATGCCCGTGAGGAACTGCACGAGACGCTCGAAGCCCAAACCAAAGCCTGCGTGAGGTACGGTGCCGTAGCGACGGAGATCCAGATACCACCAGTACTCTGCGAGATCCAATCCCTGCTCTTGAATGCGGCGTTCCAGTACGTCTAACCGCTCTTCCCGTTGAGAACCGCCGATGATTTCGCCGATTTTAGGCGCAAGGATGTCCATTGCGCGCACGGTGTTTTCGTCGTCGTTTAGCCGCATGTAGAAGGCTTTGATTTTGGCGGGATAGTCGGTGACGATCGTCGGCTTCTTAAAATGCTCCTCAGCTAGATAGCGTTCGTGTTCCGATTGGAGATCCAAACCCCATTCGACCGGGTATTCAAAGGTCTTGCTGGCTTTTTCGAGAAGCGCGATCGCCTCGGTATAGGTCACGCGGGCAAACTCGTTGTTGATGATGTTATCGGCAGTTGCCAGCACGGAGTTGTCGATCCGCTGGTTGAAGAACTCCATATCTTCGGGGCAGGTTTCCAGCACGTATTGAAAGATGTGCTTGAGGAAGGCTTCTGCCAGATCCATGTCTCCGTCTAAATCGCAAAACGCTATCTCTGGCTCGACCATCCAGAACTCTGCCAGGTGACGAGAGGTGTTGGAGTTTTCGGCGCGAAACGTCGGCCCAAACGTGTAGACGTTGCTGAACGCCATCGCCATGATTTCGGCTTCGAGCTGTCCGCTCACAGTCAGGTAGGCATGTTTACCAAAAAAGTCCTGGCTGAAGTCAACGGCTTTTTTGTCGTCCGTCAGGGGCACTTGCTTCAGGTCAAAGCCTGTCACGGTGAACATTTCGCCTGCCCCTTCGCAGTCGCTAGCACTAATAATGGGGGTATGTACCCACAGAAAGCCTCTTTCCTGAAAGAATTGGTGAATTGCAGTTGAAGCGGCGTTACGGACGCGAAATACGGCGCTGAGGGTGTTGGTACGCGATCGCAAATGCCCAATATCGCGCAAAAATTCAAATGAATGCCGTTTCTTTTGTAAGGGATAGGTTTCTGGATCGGCTTCTCCGTAAACTGCGATCGAGTCCGCTTTGAGTTCTACGCGCTGTCCCTTAGCGGGTGACTCTACTAACACACCCGCAATTTCTACCGATGCACCCGTGCTAAGCCGCTTCATCGTTTCTACGTACCCTGGCGTGTCCTGATTGACAACGACCTGAAGCCCCGCTAAGGAGGAACCATCATTGACTTCAACAAAGCTGAATTCTTTTTGCTCTCGCTTGGTACGCACCCAGCCTTTGATAGTCACAGCTTCGTTGCGCTGTCCGTGGCGGAGGAGATCTACAATGCGTCGAGTCGTAGGCATAAAAGAGAGGGAGTAGGGAGTGGGGTTTAGAGCGCTGAACTTGAGTGTAGCAAAGTGCTTCACCAAGGTTGGATGATCTTAAAGGCTAGGGCGATCGCGGCTTGAGCCAACCGATGTTCAGGCAAATTGCAACAATGGGTTGAACCATGTCTACACTGATTCATCGTCGCGTTGAGGCGGCACGCGCAGGCACTAATCCAACGGTGATTGGTCGTGTGCCGTCGGGTTGGCTGGTTTTAGGGGATGTGCAGTTTTTGCGCGGTTACTCGCTGCTGCTGCCAGATCCGGTGATGCCAGATTTGAATGCGCTGGATGAGCCGGGGCGATCGCAGTTTTTGCACGATATGACCGTCTTAGGCGATGCACTGCTGAAGGTTACAGACGCCTACCGCATCAACTACCAAATTTTGGGCAATCTGGAACCAGCCCTCCACGCCCATGTATTTCCTCGATATTTGACGGAGCCTGAGCCGTACCGCAGCTCGTTGCCACAACTATATGAGCCAGCGTATCGACAGTCCGTTCGGTTTGATGAGGCGCGCGATCGTCCGTTGATGGAGGCGATTAGCAAAGCCGTGCAGCGACGTTTGTGATGTCAGTGGTAGCGGACTAGTAAGATAGCTGAAACGACACAGAGCTTCCAGGTGAGGCACCGGACAATACAGTGTTGCCATGAGCGGGGTGGCGCGATCTCTGACAGCAGCATGCAAGAGTTAGAAGTGAAAAGAAGTGAAGGCTTCAAGACCTCCGTGTGTACTTCATCTAGCTGTAAACCACTTACGTTCTAGCGGTAATCCAGTTCTGTTTGGGTCTTTTCAAAGTTAGAAGGGTCGTAGAGAAATCGGACAATTTCTTCTTCAAGGCGATGAATTAGATACGGCTCAAGCGTGTTGGAGTGTCTAAGGGCCGCCAGGTAGCCATCCACATAGAGGCGCAGGTCGTCAAAACGATAGCCTCGATTCCAGAGTTCAACAACCGCGTCGGTGAGCTTCTGGTAGTAGCGGATAGTGAGAGTGTCCTGCAACATAGGTGGCGTTCGTGTGATGAAGTTAACAGTTAAGACTAGAAGCGGGAAGACTACTTGAGGGTGCTGCAACAGAGGGCAACAATGAGCCCGACCGTTTCAACACCCGTGCTAAACGAAACTGCTATCTGTTTCTTATTTTAACTTTAATGGCTAAAGTTCTTGCTCTTTCTCAGGCTGTAATGCGTAAAAATGCGCAAAACATTTCTGCTGAACTGCAATCGGTTTGCAACACCGCTTGAGGTTGAGGGCAATGTGATCGCCATTTTGAGACGCATCTAGCCTGTCCAAAACTCGCGTTTCTAAAGCGTGAGCGTACAAGCGGCATGATGTTCAATTGCGCAGGGCGTTAAAAAGAGGGTTCCTCGAAAGGCTGAATTGGTAGGGGTAGCACCGATTACAAACCCAGTTCAAAGGCTCTGATAGGTTTATAATCACAATCTTTGAGGAATGCAGCCTCCGTGGGAGCTTTTTGTATTCAAATTGTCGAAGCAAATCCGCATCTGCGATCGCTCCTGGGATGGCATTTGCAGCAGGCAGGGTATTGGGTACACCAAACGGCTGACCTGCATCAAGCGAGGGATGTGTTTCAGCATCGTCAGCCGACGCTAGTCATTCTGGACTCAGAGCTTCCCGATGGCAATGGCATTGAATTTTGCCGTTGGCTGCAACAACAGCAGCAGTCACTCATCTTGATGCTGTCTGCTCGCAGCTCTGAAACAGACATTGTGGAAGGCTTACGGGCAGGAGCCGACGATTACCTCACGAAGCCCTTTGGGATGCAGGAATTTCTCGCCCGCGTAGAAGCGTTGACCCGACGCAGTAAATCGCCTGCGCCACCTGCATCGCTGGATTATGGCGACCTCAAGATTGATCTCGTTCATCGTCGAGTGCGCTTTAAGGGCGATCTGGTTGATTTGACGCCCCAGGAGTTTAGCTTGCTCTACGTCTTAGCTCAGGCGGGGGGCATGCCTTTGAGCCGCCTAGAATTATTACGACGAGCGTGGCCCGATGCGATCGACAATCCTCGCACTGTGGATACTCACGTTTTATCCCTTCGTAAAAAAATTGAAACCGATCCTCGGCAACCCAGCTTAATTCAAACCGTTCGCAACGTGGGCTATCGGTTTAACTTGGAGTTTCTTACATCTGTAGCGGCACAGCCCACCGATTACCCACAGCATCGCAAATCGCTGGCGCGACCGTCGGCAAGGATGATGGTAGGAGAGAGAGGGAGGAGTTAGAGAGGGATTAAGGATGACGAATGAAGGCTAAAGGATGAGGGGTGAGGGCTAAAAGATGAAAGATTAACCCCCCGTGCTTCCCCTGCACCCCTTGCTCCTTCTGCCCTCTGCCTTCTATCCACTCAGCACTAAATTATCTCGATGCACTACGGTTTCTGCACCGGGGTAGCCTAGAATAGCGGCGATCGCGTCCGATTGATGCCCTTTGATCTGCTGGAGTTCGCTACTACGATAGTTGACGATGCCTCTGGCAACTTCTTTACCATCGCGATCGCACAGCAGTACGGCTTCCTGGCTTTGAAATTCACCCTCTACCTGAATAATGCCAGCCGCGAGGAGCGATCGTCCAGCTTTCAGAATTGCTTTGACGGCACCGCCATCTAAATAGAGTTTGCCAGAGGGGACTAAGCCATGCGCAATCCAGCGTTTGCGGGCATTTGCAGGTCGTGGCTGTGGTTCAAACTGAGTGCCGATCGCGTCACCTTGCAGAATCTTTTCCAAATTTTTGGGGAATCGCCCTTCCGTAATCACCGTTCGTACACCCGCACCTGTCGCGATTTGGGCAGCGGCGATTTTTGTCACCATGCCGCCTGTACCCCAACGAGACCCGCGATGCTCCAGGTTAATTTGCAGTTCCTTAAGCTGATCCATGCGGCTAATGTGTGTGATCGGTTCTGCCTTGGGATCGCGGCGTGGATCGGTGGAATAGAGGCGATCAACATCGGTGAGTAGGAAGAGCCAGTCAGCACGCACCAGATTGGCAACGAGTGCCGATAAGGTGTCGTTGTCACCAAACTTGAGTTCGTCTACGGCTACGGTGTCATTTTCGTTGACGATGGGGACAACTCCAAGTTGGAGCAATTGCTGAAAGGTGCGTTCGACGTTGAGGTAGCTGTTGCGCTGCACCAAATCGCTGCGAGTCAGCAAGACTTGGGCGATCGGCTGCTGCAATGAGGTAAAAAAGTCATCGTAGGTGCGAATTAAACGCCCCTGTCCCACAGCCGCTACAGCTTGCTTAAGAGCAATGTCGCGGGGACGCTCCGTCAGCCCAAGGCGAGCACAACCAACCCCGACCGCACCGGAAGAAACCAGAACGACCCGATGCCCTTGCCGTCTCAAGCTGCTTAACACTTCTACCAGGCTGGCGATCGTCGCTAGGGCCAAAAGTCCTGTCTCAGGCTGCGTCAAGCTAGACGTGCCGATTTTGACTACCAGTGTTTGGGGCATTCGTGATCACCTTTTGTGAGCAAGTGATGCCGATTTGCTTTGTCAATGCGATACATAAGATTTCCCTACCTCCAGCATCCCCTTTCATAAGGGGAACTGAAGGGGATCGATTCAGGGCAAAGATCTATCACTATGATTGTTTCAATTGGTATAACGTGTGGACTTGTGAAGGGGGATGGGAAATGGCATCCTTCACCCGTGATTGCTATCAGAATCAGGCAGTTTACAGGCAGCATAACCGCGATCGCTTTAAAATGGCGAAGCGCCAAAACCTTTATTAGCAAGGCTTGGCGCTTCACACATGTATTCACTGGCATTCATCGTTAGAGTCTTTATGTAAGCTGACTCCAGTACTATAATCATCAATTTAGCGCCTGTTTTCGTTGATCCCTGACTGGCTTAAACTTTTCTTAAGATTCTTCTATGCGGTAGATGTTTGATGGGAGCAAGGCATGCTTCCGCTTGGGGATCACTTATCAGGAATAAGGGATGCTCCCAGAGCTTGGGAGAGCCAGACCTCAAACGAATGTATGGGAGACCGCTTGACGGCCTCGTCGGGATTCACCATTGCCTCAACCAGAATGGTAAACATACCTAGACGATTTCCAGCCAACACATCTGTGAACAGACGATCGCCCACCATTGCTACCTGCTCTACAGGTAACGCCATCGCATCAACGGCACGTCTTAGCTTACGGCGAGACGGCTTGCCAGCCCCCGCAATGTAAGGGAGGTCTAACGTCTTAGCAATCCGCTGAATACGCCCTTCGCTGATGTTGTTGCTGACGAGCCACAGTGTTGCGACTTGGCGAATTTCGTTCACCCAAGGCAACAGTTCTGCCGATACTTCAGACATGCGAATTGGCACGAGTGTTTCATCAACATCCAGCACTAGCCCCTTAAGCTGATGCTGTTGCAGCACTTCGGGAGTTAGCTTCAAGATGGGCCCACGCAGGATAAGGTCAGGTTGGAGAAGTTCGCTCCAAGACATAAGCAGTCGGAATAAAGATCATAAGGAGGTAGAAGCAGTGAGGAGTCTGCTTGCTACCAGCAGAAATGGATGGTCAAATCAGCACCCGCTTTCAATCAATGCACGATCCTATTTGGTTAGATTACCCTGCATCGGTTCATTCAATTGGTTTTTCGTTAAGTTTTGCTGGGCTTGGTAGCTTTGCGCTTATCCTGAATTTCTACTTGTGCCGCCTGGTGTTCTGCCAGAGTGCGGCTGAAGACATGAGTACCATCGTACCGCGCAACGAAGTAGAGAAACGCAGTGGTTTCTGGGTTAAGCGCTGCTTTGAAGCTGGCTAAACCAGGGCTGGCGATCGGGGTGGGCGGTAAACCCGTGTTGAGATAGGTATTGTAGGCAGAAGGCGTTCGGACTTGAGCGAGAGTCAGTGGTTGATCGGGTGTTTGCTGAATGCCCAACCCATATTCCACGGTTGGGTCTGCGCCAAGAGGAATTTTTTTGCGGAGTCGATTGAGAAAGACTCCTGCAATGCGAGGGCGTTCGCTGGCGATCACGGCTTCTTTCTCGACGATGCTGGCGAGTGTAACCCATTGGGCAAAGGTCAGGGCGGTTTGTCCTCGTTCCTTTTGATAAAGTGGGAGTGCTACTTGCTCAAAGCGATCGAGCATTTGCTTGAGCACGACTTCAGGCTGTACAGGTGCCCCCGACACGTCGTAAGTATCAGGATAAAGATAGCCTTCTAAAGACCGCTCTCCGGGTGAAGCATGGGTGGGCAGCCAGGCATATTGAGTTGTAGGAAAGGTTTTCGCGGCTGCCAGGAAATCTTGCGCTGAGAAAAAACCCTGTTCCTCAAAATAAGCTGCCATTTGCCGTAGCGACCACCCCTCTGGAATGGTATAGCTCAAACGAACGACATCTCCTGACCAGATTTTGGCGGCAACGGTTGTGAGTGGTTCTGTCTGGGACAGTTGGTACACACCCGCTTTGAAACCACCCTGCGGTTCGTGCAGCATCAACCAGCGTGCCCAGAAATCCCATGCGGTGGCTGAACGAATGACACCCAGAGCCTGCAAATCTCTGCCAATCTCCTGGGCAGACGTGCCCTGTGGTACTCGTAGTTTGACTTTTTTGGTGGGGTTGCCTGCGGCGATCGGTGCGGCATTCGCGGCTGTCCACCAGGCCCAACTACGCCAACCAGCAGCACCGATCGCTGCCAGTAGCAGCAGAACGATGGCACCCCTTACTATGCTGTGTTTTGCTTTCATGCTCTATTGCAGGCTGAATCCGATCGAACGGTCAAAAAAAGCAGTTGTTAGCTGTTGCTGTCGGCTTTTAGCAGCATGACATTTTAACAACTAACAACCAAGCTCTAACAGCAGCTTTACCCGCGTGTTCTTACTCAAACTGGTCAAGCAACTGGTCTTCAATCATGGGCAGCAGCGGCTCAATTTTTTCCAACTCTTCGGGCGAGAGTAGCTGCGGTTGGTTGTCTGCATCAACCCGCGCCAGAATGAAAAATGGGTCAAGTGGCGCGTAAATGCCAAACTCCTGCTCTTCGTAGTAGAAACTTGCTAAGAATTGCAGTTCCTCTTCTTCGCCCTCTGTGTCAGATTCCAGACCAGCCAGGTCGTCTTCCTCGGTGAGATCGGGGAGTTCGCCTTCAACTGTCAGGGTTACAGCCGTGCGCTTCAGCACCAGGTTTTGCTCTTCTAGAACCACTTTGGCGACGGGAAAGAGGACATCAATGTCTTCATCGTCTTCGACTGGGACCGCTTCTTCCTCATCACCATCTTCCTGCCAGGCAATGATTTCGACAGGCGAGTTCACTGGCAGCAACAGCACATACTCTTGCCCTTCTACTTCTAGAGCATGCTCAATGGTGCAGTTAATCGTCCGTCCGGCAGTGTCCGTCAGGGTGACGGTTTCTACATCCATCTCAAGATCCTCTTCATCCATTCCGGACTCTCCACTAAAATCGATCATTTTGCAGGCAATCTACCCACCTCTGCCCGTGACTCAGAAGACGGTAGAATCCAGGGCTTCGGAATCAGCCGCGTCGGGCGTGAGAGATGGTTGAGTGTAAGGTGCCTTGAGGCGGCGCTCATCCAACCATTGTTGCAGAATGAGTGACGCAGCTTTGCGATCGATAAGTCCTTTATGGCGAGAAGGCGAAATCTTTTGTGCGTGAAGCAACTGTTCTGCTTGAAAAGAGGTAAGGCGTTCGTCAACGTATTCCAGTGGTAAATGAAGTGCGGTTGACATGGCCTGAGCAAATTTCTGCACGTGTCGCGCTTGGGTGCCGATCGTGCCGCTCATGGTATACGGCAAACCTACCACCAAAATGGTGACATCGCGCTCAGCGACTAATGCCTGGAGCTGGCTCACCACATGATGAAAGGACAGGCGCTCGATCGTCGTTAAGCCAGTCGCAATCAGCCCTGTTCGATCGCACCCTGCCACTCCAATCCGTTTTTTGCCAACGTCTAAGCCCAACGCAGAGATTTGCATCCTCTGTGCCTCCTCTGGCACCTAACAGCAAGGCCCTTCCTGAGGTGGGTCAGAAAATTCGGCTGGTGTGGGCAAATTTAGTAATGGATTGTTGCTCCGTACCGAGTCATCTGTGTTGCTGGCCTGATGAGGGGGCATACTCACATCTGCCTTTGGATCGGTGGTGGATTGATTCCAGGTACGTAGGAGCGAAATGCGCCCCGGCACAGGCTTACGGGCCGGTTTAAACCCTTGCAGCACTTCAGAAAGCTGGAGCGAGTCAAGCGCCATTGGCAGTTTCGATTCTCGCAGCTTGTGCCACACCGATCGCGACATCATCAGTGTATGAGCGACTCGACTTGCTCCAACCCGCTCCAGATATTCTTCGCGCTCTGGTTGGTAGTCAGAGGAAGCCAGCTCTACGCTTTGGGGTGGCACTTCTTGGGTGATACGCGCCATTTGAGACATCAGTTCAGGGTAGAGCCAGGTGTAGGCAGGGTGAACCGTAAGCTGTGCCTGGTGTGGCTGTGAGCCGTCGCGACAAAGGCGAATTTGAAAGTAGCCGATCGCGGCTTTCCGCTGAGGCTCAAAGACGTATCCACTGACGGCTTCCGCATGGCTAAACCAATTTTTGACTCCACCCATCAGTGAGCTAAACAGGCTCGTTTTGAAATCTAAAACGTGACGATCGAAGACTTGCCGTACCAGGGGAGGCATAGCGGCTGTATCTAGCTGATACAGCAATTGGGCATCCGCATTACTGATAGGTAGAAGGTTGGGCAGGTCGGGTTCGCGCTCAGCAATATCTTGCAGTTGCTCTGGCGCAAGCACCCAGTAGGTCATTTGCGCCAGCGGCTGAAAACCATTCTGCCGATACAGCGCCAGCAGAGCCGTGTCATTAACATCGACTTCCAACAGCCAGGTACGTGCTTCCCAAATCTTTTCAAAGCAGTGTCTTAGAAGCTGGGAACCAACGGTGGCAAGGCTCAGCTTTGGTGGTGCTTTCGATGGTTCGGGGGTTTCTTCTGTAAGCGATTCAATGGTCGGTTCAGCGCTCGGCACGACAGCAACGCGATCGACGCGCCACGTACTGCGAGTGCGGTTGAAGGGCGCAATCCGAATCATGCCGCGCAGTTGGTTGTCCTGGTCTGCCAAGTACGCACCGAAGGTCTGCTGTGATGGTGCCCAAACCAGGCTCAACGCTTTTTTCAACCCATGCAAGGGTTTAAACAATAATGCTTTGGCTGGTTTTTCGACGTTGGTGGTGCCGTGCTCACGATCGCGATCGACATCTGCCTCACAAAGACGTTCGACCGTTTCCAGATCACGATACTGGATCGATCGAATCACAATTGGAGTCGTCTGAGGTAGAACTTGGGTCATCGTGGGTATGGCTGCAACCAGCCGCGCGCAACGTCGAGAACCGGAAGGCTCAATTTACATTCTGGCTCACTTCATATTCTAAAGGGTTTATACACTAAACCGGGTTTTCTAACGTACACAGGCTGAAATTGCAGACAACGCTACAGGCCAGCTATCAGCGGTCAGCGGAGAAGTTTTGAGTTGAACAGCTACCAACCCTCAGCGGGTTTCTAAAAACCAACAACTAATCACTAATAACTTCTCTAGCCTTTTACCTCCTGCCTTGAACCGTTGCTGTCGCTGGCGTTTCTGAGGTTTTGACAGGGCGAATCAACACGACAGGGGTTTGTTCGCTGGCGTTTCCGGCTGGGTTTTTGATCAGGGCTTGCTTGAGAAACGATGTGGTTACGTCTGGAGAAGCCGCCAATATTTTCACGGCTCTCAGGTCGTTGACATCGACGATCGCAGCCGAAAGGCCCGTTTCACGCTTGATTTGATCCACCACTTGCTGCGGGTCTGCTGGCCCCAGGACAATGAACTGGTCATAGGGCGGGATAGTGCCTGTTACATCGTCAATGAGGCGCGCCTGTTCTCCGGCTAGCTGGTAAAAGACACCCGGTTTGCCCAGTACTTTGGCGATCGCGCCGACCGCAAAGGCAACCAGCACGCGCACAGGGCCGACTAAATCAACCAGGGTTTGCAAGCCACAAGCGGTTGCCAAACTGGAGGTGGGTAAAAAGAGGTAGCACAACCGCCGTGCCACCCATCCTGGCTTGATCTCACTGGGATGGCGGAAACGGCCCTGCATCACGGCTAGCGGCGTCTCCCCGATCGTCACAACATCGCCAGGTTGGGCATTTGGCACCACGTAACGCTGCACGACTGCCAATGGGTTATCGAGATGCGTTAGCAGGTGAGTGCGAATGGGCAGCACATCCGCATTGGTCGCGGGTCGCCAGTTTTTAGAATCTTCGGGGCTGGGAAAGGTTAATGGCACAATGACATGACGCACCCTGGGTAGCCGTCCCTGTGGCCCGTAGCTAAAAAAATGGATGCGAATCCAGGCGACTCTCAAAGCGCTCAGGTCTTGCCCTTGAATTTCGACCTGAATTTCGATCGGAGAGGGGTCACGCTTGACGATGTGGCCTTCCCAGTAGCCGTCAGCCCTTGGCTCTGCATCCTTGTAGCGAGGAATAACCTGTGTGCTGGTTGTCATGCCATTGAGGCCAGCGATCGACAGCAGCTTTACGTCTACCCAAATTTCCGGCACCATGACTTCTAGCCGCTGAGTCAGGTTACGAAACTCCAGTTCGCCTACTAGTAAATAGCGCTGCGGTTCGTAGACCTCTAGCTGCCAGTGCCCAGCCGTTAGCTCCAGCTTATTGCCCGGTCGGCGGCGATATTGCACTTCCAGCGCTAGCAGCAACAGAAGTACGATACCAATGACCGCGATCGCAATGCTCCCAAGAATCCCCACAAACGTTTTTTCGCCTAATCACTCTGTTAAAAAGTCTAGTAGGAGTTGGAAGTTTTGCAGCAAGAAGAAGGCAGAAGAAAGGAGGCAGGGGGCAAAAGACAGAAGAAAGGAGTCGGGAGTCGGGAGTCGGCTGATGGCTAACCACTGACCGCTAATTGCTCTTTAACTCAAAACTCAAAACTCAAAACTCTCCCCCTCCTGCTCCCCTTGCCGCCAAAATTTCTTCATCTACTGAAAAATCGATCCCCGCTTTATCTCGTCCAGAGGCGAGATAGTCGGTTTGGTACGAGTCTTTAAGACCTGAGATAAGGTCGTACTGAGGCTGCCAGTGGAGGTCGGTTTGGACTTTTTGAATGGAAGTAAAGAAGTGTTGAGTGCGGAGAGGAAAGGCTTTGCGCTTGCCAAAGTCAAATTGCTTGGGGTCGTAATGAACGATTTTGAGGTCATCGGGCGCTTTGTCAACAGCAATGGCGCAGGCACGGGCCAAACCATCGAAGGTGACGGCACGATCGCCCGATACGTTGTAAACTTGCCCGATCGCGTGAGCCTTACCAAGCACTTGCGTCATGGCTTGCGCTAAATCCTGCACATGTCCAAACTGGGTCAGGTGTTGACCGTGACCTGGAATGGGAATGGGACGATCGCGCACGATGCGATCGAAAAACCAGGCTTCCAGATCGTTGTAGTTTTGAGGCCCGTAGATATAAGTGGGACGAATCGAGGTGAAGGGAACGTCATGCGTGACTAAATACGCTTCTGTCTCATGTTTGCCTTTATGCCGACTTTTGGGATCGATTGGATCGCCTTCAACATGGGGCAATTGATCCGCTTTGAGATACACGCCAGCGGAACTCATGTAGATAACGTGTTCGATTTTGCCTTGGAACAGTTCTATCAGTGGTTGGGTATCACTGAGTTCGCGTCCGTTGTTGTCAAAAATAGCATCAAAAGTTTCACCAGAAAGCGCTGCTTTCAGGTCTTCGGGATGGGTGCGATCGCCATGAAGCTGCTGAATCCCATTTACAGGCGCAGGGTTTTGACCGCGATTAAACAGCACTACCTCGTGGCCCTGTTTCACCAAAAGGCGCGTCAGATACACGCCGATAAACCGGGTGCCGCCCATCATTAAGATTCGCATGTTCTTTACGTCCCGACGGCAACAACACTCCATTCTAAGCGTTCGGCTAAGATACGCACGTCGTCTCCTGTCATGATCGGGCCTGGACGCTCGACCGAACACACAATGCCCCGTCGTTTTTTGGCGACGGACACAAACCGCTGACTCAAGCGAGGCAGATCAGGATACAGCGTTTGGATCACGTCTCCAGGATGACGACAGGGGGCATTTTCGCCTTCACACACTAAGCCGGTGCCGTCTGGTAACAAGAGCCGGGAGCCAGCGGGTAGCTGCGTCAGATGAGGCAACCCGCTGACGAGAAGATTGGCTCCCAACCATTCTGGCAGTAACATGTCCAGCCCTAGCAGTTGAGCGATCTGGTCGCATTCCTCAACGGACACAATGCTGATTTGCCGCCGATTCCGAATTTCGGTGCCGCGTGGATACATGGGTTCTCGTCCCCCTGCTCGACGGGTCAGCCCATAATGGCAATCGCCAGGAATGCCTGCCATGTCTAAATGGACGCGATCAACTCGGCGTGTGACAAACGTTCCTGGTATGTCGGCAAGTAGAACCGATTCAACTGTTGCTGAGACTTTCATGGTGTCTTAATAGGGTAGGCATTGTATTGCTAGCGGCATCGATCGAGCCATTCATTCTCTCTCCAGATGCGGCCGCAAACGGTTAAATCTACTACTCAAGTGGATGTAGTCTGTCAGCATCACCGTCAGACTAGAAGGAGATTTAAGAACATGAGTACTTATGCAACGAAATTTAGCTGCGTCGGCTACGCCAAGTTTATCCCTGTCAGCCTTGATGGAAAGAGAGGTGGTAGAGCCGCGCGATCTGATAGAGCGGGGCGATCGTGCACAAAAGCAAGATCAGTTTGCCCTTTTTACCCTTCCTAACTACGCCGAAGCAGAACAAGCCTTTGTCAAACTGCTTGAGGTAAACAACCTGGATGAGAACCTGGATCAGCATACCCGGTTGCAGACCGTTTTTGAGAGTACAGTGGCAGCAGCCCTGGCAGTTGCTTATAGCGATGAGTATCAATCCGATGCTGCCCATTTGTTTTTGCACCGTATTCTGTATCGCATCAATCGCTTGAAGTTTTTCTGGTATGACGACTTAAACCGCTATACCAACGAGCGATCGCTCTACTTACAGACCATCCGCAATCAGATTGAAGCTGCGTGGCAAGCCTGGGAACTGTCACAGCTAGATGCGGCAAGCCTGAAGCGCCTAAATGTCGTAGAAATATTGCGTGACTGGTCTGCGGCTGACCTAGATCCCGAACTTTCTGATACAGGACGCTATTTTCAGGACGAGATGACTCTGGCAGGTTATCGCAAGATGCTGGAGATTGCGTCGCTGGATGGCTTAGTCGAAGCGAGTCAGCTTTCGCGCACTTTGGGTGGTGTCGCCAACGAAATTCAAAGCGTGATGACGCGCCTGTTAGTAGAAGAATATGGGGTTGGTAAACTAGCACGCAAACACTCGACCCATTTCGCTACCATGTTGTCTGAGTTAGGCATGAGCACCGAGCCAGAAGCCTATTTTGACGCAGTGCCGTGGGAAGTTTTAGCCACTATTAACCACAGCTTTCTCCTGTCTGAGCGCAAGCGTGACTATTTGCGTTACGTCGGCGGGCTACTCCATACGGAAATTTCGGTTCCTGCTGCCTTTAGCCCTTACAGCGCGGCGGCAGAACGACTTGGCCTATCAGCAGAGGCGATGAGCTACTGGACGCTGCATATCAAGGTAGATAAGTTGCATGGCCGCTGGATGCTGGATGAAGTTGCACTGCCTCTGGTTGAGCGCTATCCACACGACGCATGGGAGTTACTACTGGGGTATAAGCAACAGCGGTTTATGGGCGATCGTGCTGGAGAAGCCGTAGCCCGCGCAGCAAAAGTGGCCGATCGAGAAGAATAAAGCGAGAAGAGGGCACAGAGGACGGTGGAGGGGGTGGGGAGTAGGGGAGAGTTTTGAGTAGCGCTTTGCGCCGACAAGCTAGAGAGTTGTGAGTTGCGAATTGTTCCCCTGCTTCTTCTGCTTCTTCTGCCTTCTCCCAATCGCCCCCAACCTTAAACAGCCCTGATAGGATGAAGAGAGATGCACAAACTTAACAAAGCGGCTCATGTCTTCTCTTGGAAATTTGCGTGATCTCTACCAGCAAGTCATTCTAGAACGTTACAAAAAGCCTCGCCATCGTGGCAAGACTGATCCAGTTGATCGCCAACAGCGGGGACACAACCCTTCTTGTGGAGACACGATCGAGTTAACCGTGCAACTTAATGCCACCCACGATCGCATTGAGGATGTCAAATTTGAAGGTGAAGGCTGCGCGATCGCGATGGCATCCGCTGACTTGATGGCAGAAGCTATGCGAGGCCGCACGGTAGCGGAAGCGCTTCAGATGGTGCAGCGTTTTCAAACCATGATGCAAGGTAAAGATGAGTTCCCGTCGGAACTGCGTAAATTGAATGTGATGCAAGGCGTGTCGCAGTTTCCTGTACGAATTAAGTGCGCCACATTAACCTGGCATACTCTCAAGGCCGCATTGGAGACTGCTAACGAAGGCAAGCCGGAGAGCTTTGTGAGCAATGAGAATGAAGACGTTGCCTAGACAGCATCAGGAATGAATTTAAGTGTAGTGACACAAAAGCGCAGAGACCTAAATCTCTGCGCTTTTGCTATGCAAATTGATCAACGGATTAAACCTGTGAGCATGCTAGTACCAGCAAGTGACTCACTAACAGTAGCCTACGAGATTTCAGCCTTTTAGTTCAAATCGAGATCGCACGGTGGGATCACATGCTTTTATTAGCTTGGTCTGGCTAGTTCGGTCTACAGCATAGCGATCGACATCCACAAAGCGTAGCGATCGTCACCAATCACCTCAACATTAAATTAGAGATATTATTGCGAAATGTAAATGTCTGGAAGGCGAGAATCAGCACAGCTAGGATTGTTACGGTTTTTTGCAAACCTGATCGGTGAAAAAGACGTCTTTCAAGCGTAAACCCTGCTTTTGATTTACACATTTTTATAAATACGTACATAACGTAACGAGTGATTTAAGAATGCAGTGATACTATTTAAGTAATTGGATAAGGGGGCATTGGCTCTTCATAAAATGTGTTCTTTGAAGCCAAATTCTAAGGGCTAAGGAGTTGAGACTTATGATTTTTGATGACCTTGATAACATAGAAGTTAAGCCAGAAACTCGTAATCACAGAGGTAGTTTCGTTCAAGAAACATCCTACAAATTGGTCAGTATTGATCGCGCAGGCTGGGCGTTTATTTGCATGAATGATGCCGTCTGCCATTATGTTGATCCTGATAATCTGAAACGTGCAGCAGCGATCGAGTCAGAGAAGGATCTTCTGCAAGCTTAATGCGAGGGCTGACCGTGAATAGGCGTGTCAGATGACTGGTTTTAAACCTAAACCAGTCATCTTTTTTTGCGATTTTTACTAATAGTATTCCTAACCGCACCAGTCCAGAGATGCGGTTCAATGTCGCCGTATGGTTATGTGTTAGCCACTCATGTTTATAATTAATCTGCTAACCAGCCAAGCTTTGCATCTAGCAACCCTGCTCTACAGCCGCCCTAAATCATTCACGAAAAGCTATGGGCGAAAAGTATGGGGTAGTATAAGCATCCAGCGGTCAGCCTGGACTGAAAAGCTGAAAGCTGAAAGCTAATCTAGAGTGACTTTCCCAAACCAAACGGATCGCTATATGAGAGATCGATTGCTTCAGTGGCTGAATGTAGCCTTAATGGTAGATTTATTTCTGGTTCTGTTTAGCTTTCTCTGGCTGGCGGCTGCGGTTGCTGGTCGAGCCGCTAACGTGCCGTTGGGCTTAGATCTCTGGTATAAGCTTTGGGAGCCTGTGTTTACACCCGCGTTGGGTATTTTGATGGCAGGTGCGTTGCTGAGCGGTGTGATTAGCTGGGTGAATAAGCAGTGGCGCGATCGCTCGGCAGACAATCTTTGAGTCGCTTACTACAAAATGTTTGCGATCGCCTGTGATAACGCTGGATATTGATATTGAAAGCCGATCGCCTGAGTCCGTTTTGGCATGACCTGCTGCCCTTCTAGCACCACCTTTGCGCCATCCCCCAACAGCGCTTCCAGGGCAAAGCTTGGGACGGGTAGCCAGGAGGGGCGCTTTAGTACGTCACCTAGCGTCTGGGCCAGTTCAGTCATGCGGACTGGATTGGGAGCGGTTGCATTGTAAACGCCTTCAAACGACCTGTTTGTCAAGGCTTGTAAAATAAGGTTCACCAGATCTTCACGGTGAATCCAGGAAAACCACTGCTTGCCTGTACCAATGGGGCCACCCGCAAACAGCTTGAAGGGGGGAAGCATCTTGGCAAGCGCTCCACCATCCCCTAACACAATGCCGATGCGAACAATCACCAATCGGACTCCCACTTGTGTAACGTTCTGCGCTTCGGCTTCCCATGCCTGACAAACCTGCGCCAAAAAATCATCACCGGGGGCGCTAGTCTCATCAAAGGTTGCGGTTTCACTGGTGCCGTAATAGCCGATCGCAGACGCATTAACTAAAACAGAGGGTTTAGGTGTCGCTTGGACGATCGCCTCAACGAGTTTTTGCGTCCCCACTTTGCGGCTGTCGAGAATGGTCTGCTTGCGTTCGGGTGTCCAACGACTTTCCGCGATCGGCTCTCCCGCTAAGTTCACCACCCCATCACAGCCTGAAAGGGATTGCTGCCAATCTCCAGAAACTTTGGGCGTGTAGCCAACCACTTCAACTGCCGGAAACGCCGTGGCAGGAAACCGTCGCAACGCCTGCTCTGGATTGCGGGTCAGCGCTATGACCTGATGCCCCTCTGCCTGCAAACGCTCGACCAAGCGACCGCCGACAAAGCCAGTTGCACCCGTAATCGCGACTTTCATGCAAAACCTCTCGATGCGATCGTCCGTCAGAGTAAAAGCCAGAAAAGGCTAAAAATGCCACAGTCACCATGTGCCAACGGTAAGCCAGTCAAATCAACAAGCCAGCACCGAAAAGACACAACTTTGAGTATATCGAAGTTCCTGAACCCTTACAGGTCTCTACGGTGAAGCAGAATTGTGTCCTACTCGCGATCGCTCCTCAATTTCCACTACAGTGACATGTAGACCCATTCACGCAATTGACTGCTGCGATGACTGCGCCGCTCTGGTTTTCTACTGTGCCACCGCTCTGGTTGCAAATTGCGATCACTGGAGCCTGGATTGGCTTGCTGGGCTTTTTAGCCGAATGGCTGCATCGCTATACCTCGGTAGAGCCGGAAGTGGTACGTAAGGTGGTACACATTGGTGCAGGGAATGTCATTTTGCTGGCCTGGTGGTTGCAGGTACCTGCCTGGTTGGGCATCAGTGCGTCCATTGTCTTTAGCGCGATCGCCTTTCTCTCCTACCGCTTGCCCATTCTGCCGAGTATCAATGGTATTGGGCGCAAAAGCTTAGGAACTTTTTTCTACGCGGTGAGTATTGGCGTTTTGGTGGCCTGGTTTTGGTCGCAGCAACCGCAGTATGCAGCTTTGGGTGTACTGGTGATGACGTGGGGTGATGGCTTGGCAGCGCTGATTGGGCAACGCTTTGGCAAGCATCCTTATAAACTGTGGGATATGCAAAAAAGCTGGGAAGGGTCACTCACAATGGCGATCGTCAGCGGTCTTGTGAGTCTTCTCATTCTCTTAGCCGTAGAAGGAAACTTCTGGCAGATCTGGAGCATTTCGCTGCTTGTGGCGATCGTTGCCACTGGGTTAGAAGCCTTTTCAAAGTTTGGCGTTGACAATCTCACGGTGCCGCTAGGGAGTGCTATCGTCTGCTTTTTCCTCTGCCAACTGTTGCTGCCAGGGTGACGGATGCCTTCAAGAGAGACTTACGGCCCTCTGCTGCGTACTTCTCAACGATCGTCAGCCTTCTTCTACCTCCTGCCTTCTACCTTCTTTTGCCGTCTGCCCCCCTGAATCAAGGCAAACCTTCGCGCTCCCCATCCTCTGACAAACGTTTATCCTGTTGGGTGAGGTCAGGCTGTGAACGAACATGTCACGATCGGGTGGGTTTGAGTAGCCGGAAACATCCTTATTCAATCTGAAGTCCTGTAGTGTTGGAGTCTTATGATTTTGAAGTCTGGCTGCAAGATTTAAGACCTGTTTCAAGACCTGTAACCACTACACCGATCCTGGTTGTGTTTTCTATCGTAAAGCTATGGCTTCCCCAGTCAAACTGCCCACCCCGACCGCTGTCGAAACGCTGCCTCTCATCTCTCATCCTGATCCGTCGCAGTTGGACAACATCAAGGCTCAATTGGATTTGGTTTTGCTGGCATTAGAGGCTCTGGCTGGCATTGGTTCCGAAGCAATCCTTCAGGCGGCGATCAATCTAAATCTAGAAGCTTTGGTGGCCGATCGAGTGGCTCTGTGGCGGTTGCGCCAGTCCAGCCCGTTACGCAAGGGGCAAGGTGGGCGAAAGAAGCTGGACGTAGAAGAGGCACGCGCTCTAGTGCTGATTAGTTGCCATCTAGCAAAGCAGCAGGCTGAAAAAATCCGTCGTGCAGTGGCTTTGTTAGAGCAAATGGCAGAGCAACAGCGTGAACCCCACCAAACGGCGCTGTTGGGCGATTACCTCGATCGGTTTAACAATATGTATCAGGAGCGTATGGATGAGGGAGAAACTGTGTCGCCTGCGGTGCTGTCAAACCTTGCTCTCAAGCTGTTGATTGATTTGTTGTTCTATAGCGCCACTCACGGCTCTCGGCGACTCTGGCTTGCCCTTATGGATCGATCGAAAGATGGAAGCCATGCATCGATGGCAACGGTTAATCCTTTAAAGGGAGATGGTAAGCGGCAAAAAATCTAGACTGGCACTAGCGGTTACGCCGCGATCGCTCCCGTACAGTCTCTCACGCCATCTTGATGTTCCTCTAGGTTTTCACTCCTTGCATCGTCCCTTCCCCCACTCGCTTGTTCATCTACACGTTGTGTTCATTGCATGTCCCAATCTATCCTGCGACGATACACGCCTCCCACTTGCACGCTAGAGATCATGGCGAAAAACTCGCCGTTGGCTCGCTGGGCAGGGCAGCCTGTGGTAAAGCAACTCCGGTTTCAATTGACGTTGGATGATCCAACCCGACCGCAGGAGCAGTGGATTACGCTGCGTGGCGATCATGGGCAGCTTGAAGCGCTGCATGAAATCGTTTCAACCTACGTGCAGACGTTTTTGGAGCAATCGCACGGTCAGCTTAAGGCTTCTGGGATGCCCTTGTCTGATGCGGCGATCGCAACCCAATCTATGGCAAGGATGGATACCGCCCTTGCAGCCGTTTCATCAGCTTCTCCAGGGCTTTCCTTACGCCCCAAAGGATTCCTGAAGCACGAACTGGCGTTGGGAACGTTGGCAACACCCGAAACGCCCAACATTATTTCCTTAAACGCCCTACAGCTATTTGACCTCGCTAATGCGCTAGATGATTACGCTGCCGATCTGCTGGTATTACCAGAGGGGTTGCAATCACGGCAAGCAGCACCTGCTTTTCTGCGTTGGGGACAGCTAGCGGCGACTGGTCTTATTGTTATTGGGTTATCCGCTTCTGTTGCCAAGCTTATTGATCACAATAAATTAGCCGCCCCTACCGCAAACCAGACGAACGGTGATCAACCAGTAGCGCTTCAGCCTCCAGCGATGCAAAGCCCTCTCCCGTCGATCGCGTCCAATCAAAAATTACCACCCCCCCCACCGCTTGGTTCTACACTTCCTGGCAGTCCAGGGTCACCAGCATTTCCATCTCCGTCTCCTGTAACACCGCTTCCTAAGATTGCTAGCACTAAGACGGGCGGCGCACAGTCCAGTCAGCCTACTCTGACCCTTCCGAATCCATCGCGGACACAGACTGGTAACCAGATTGCGATGGCCCCTCAAAAGAGTAGTCCTTCAACGACAGCGCGATCGGCTCCACCGATGCCAGCGCCACTTGCGATGAAACGAGAGCTTGCCACTGCACCCTCCAGCCAGTCTGCAAGTTTGGAGGGACGAGCCGCCGCAGCCGATCGCGGCCGTCAATCTGAATCGACTACCACAGCCTTTGACACTATTCCACAAATAGCTGAGGCAAGAGAATACCTGCAACAGCGCTGGAGTCCACCTCAGGATTTAACGCAAACTCTAGAATACACGCTCTTTGTCAGCGCAAATGGCACCATTCAACGCACAATGCCTTTGGGACAAGCCGCAGGCGATTACGCCAGTCGCGTCGGCATCCCGTCGGTTGGAGCACCCTTCGTGTCACCTCTCAGCAATGGACGGAACGCCAAAATCCGAGTGGTGCTCAGCCCTGATGGCACGGTAAAAACGTTTTTGGAAGGATACTACTAGTGAAGCTGCTTCAGCAGTTAGCTTTCAGCCGTCAGCCGTCAGTCCATCTAACCTGTGCAATTTTGTTGCATTTGGTGGCTTAGCAAAAAGGCCACAAACAAAAGCAGGATGATGGTTAAACATCCTGCTTACAAAGTCCTTCTAGTACTCGTATGACCTTAAGATGTGGATTTACGTGATTTGAGCTTTTGACGACGGCGATTGCTTGCTACGACAGCCGTATCAACTGGAAAACCCACTAACGGAATGACTTGATACGTGCGCTCTTCCTCTAACCGCTTTAGCTCGGTGTAGTCAACCCAGTGAATACAGTCAACCGGGCACGTGTCGATCGCCTCCTGAAGCAACTCTTCAGAATCACCGTCTTGCCGCACTACGCGCGATCGCCCGTAATCAGGCTCGATGTAAAAGGTGTTACGAGCTACATGAGCGCAGTGCTTGCAGCCAATGCAGGTAATTTCGTCTACGTAAACGCCCTTTTGCCGTAGTGCTCCACCCAGCTCAGGCTCTAGCCCCGATCGCTCTGGTTCATCCCGTAAAAAGCCACCCAATTCAGGCTCCAGGCCTGTGCGAGACGGATCTTGCATCAAACCAGAGTCCAATGGAGCTATTGGATTGGTTGAGTTGGGTGAAGCCGCATCAGTCATTACGCACTCCAGCGCTGCAAGACAAGGCGAATCGAGCCATCTTGTTGCTGCTTCTGCTCAGTGACCTGAAACCCTTTCTGCGCCGTCTCGCTCAACACGGTGTGGTAAGCATAACGCTGGGTCACGCGGCTGAGGAACCGATCAACCGTTAGCTCCTGCCGCCAGTATTGCAAATCAGCCACTAACTCATAGGCGCTGCCGTTCCATCGAAAGCCAATGTCATACCCGTTGTCTTGCTCGATCGCAATCTCGGCTGTTTCAGTGGCCCCACGGTAACCACGGATTGGCTCAGAGCCTGGTTTCCAGGTGATACCTAAGTCGGTCAACGCGGCTTTTAACGACGAAAGGTTGCGAATCTGAGTTTTAATCTGGCTGAAATGTGACATGGTGATTTTAAGGGGATTAAAGACTAGACAGGGAAAAGCTACCACTCGCTAAAGGTGGCTTGATTTTTTGCAAACAACGACTGACCATCTACTTGAGCAAAATATTCAGAGGTTGGCTCTTGGCTGACAACCTGACCTAATTGAGCTTCGATCGCGGCCGTTACTTCAGCACAGGAAGCACCGACAATACCAGTGACAGTTTCCTGCACTCGACCATCGGGGTAAATAATAAATTCGAGCGTTTCCATAGATTTGGTGAGAAGTGAGCGAACGTTTCGATCCTTGAAGCTCAACCGCAGTCAAGACTGAAGCAGATAAACCTCTAACGCCTCATTTAATGGGCTGACTTAAAAGAAAGCTTAAATCATTACAGAGACACAAGTTCTTAAAAGTATGCAGCGCGTTACAGAAGTTAAAATCTGTCTGAAGCAGTGACTCAGATATTTGACAGTTTCGCTTAACTTCCTGTTGCAGTCAAGCTGAAAACGGCAAAGAAATTTGTTTAAAAAAGTTCACAAAAAGCCTGCCAAGCGGTCATTTTGCTGCTTCACCCATGCACGGGTAATCGTCTTGACGCAGAGTAGGCTCAACCGGGAACGATTGAACGGATGAGTGGCAAGACCTTAAATAGTTGGCCTTTAGTTGATTCTGTCTGAGGGGTGAGGCACCGCAGGATCTTTCAGATAGAACAGGTCAGAATGAGGACGATAGGAGACTTGTCCCTATTGTGGTTTAGCTCTCAACGCAACAAAACATGGTGCCCCCTCTTCCCTCAGGAACGGTGCTGCGCCAGCGGTACCTTATTCAGCAGGTTCTCGGTCAGGGCGGGTTTGGTCGCACGTATCTAGCGCTTGATCAGGAACGCTTCAACGAACCCTGTGTCCTTAAAGAATTTATTGTTCCGTATCACGATGGGACGCTGATTGAAAAGTCAAAAATTCTGTTTCACCGCGAAGCCAGCACGCTCTACCAGATTCAGCATCCTCAGATTCCGCGTTTTTGGGCCGCCTTTGAAGATGAGCAGCGCTTCTTCTTAGTGCAAGATTTTGTGGATGGGCAAACCTATCGTCAGCTATTAAGCGATCGTAAGCAAAAGGGGCAGACCTTTTCGGAAACCGAAGCCCTGCATTTTCTCAATCATCTGCTGCCTGTCCTTGCTTCTATTCATAGCCAGGGCATTATTCACCGTGATATTTCGCCCGAAAACGTCATTCTGCAAACGCAGCCAGCCACAACGCTGGAACCCACACAGCCCGCTTCTGAAAGTGGTCTGCCCGTTTTAATTGATTTTGGAGCCGTAAAAGAGGCTACGAGTCACTGGCCCCTGATCTCAACGCCGACGCGGGTGGGGAAGGTGGGCTATGCTCCGCCTGAGCAACTGCAAACCGGGAAGGTGTATCCCAATAGCGACCTGTATGCGCTGGCGGCTACAGCGTTGGTGCTGCTGACGGGACGAGAGCCACAAACGCTTTTAGACAGCCGTACCCTCACCTGGAATTGGGAGCCTTATGCACGGGTGGGTGATGAACTGTCGATGGTACTCCGGCGGCTGTTGGCGGTGTATCCCGGCGATCGCTATCAGTCCGCAGACGAAGTGTTACAAGATCTACAGTCCTTTGGTGCTGCGCCGTTAGAAAGTACGCTGTTGCGATCGCCCTCTCCCCATGCAGCCGAAGCGGATCGTCAGCCAGCCATTGTAAACTTTCTACAGCCCCAGCCCGATCGCGCGGTTCAACCCGTTGAAACGGCTCGCTCTGTCACCTATACATCGCCACCTTCTGACCACCCACGAGAGCCTCGCCAGACGATCGTTACTCACGACGCTATGTTTCCCTGGAAATGGCAGCGCATCGGTGGGCGAGTACGAGCTGGCATTGCGGCCACAGCGCTGGCGGGGCTAGGAGTCGCGTTGCCGATCGTGTGGCAGGTGTGGATGAAAGCGCCCGACAGCACCGGAGATGTTTGGGTTTCTGGTGCCAAACTGCCGCAGTCAGAAGCTTCGCGCATTATTGATTCTCCCGTGACGAACGGCTCGAATTTGGCGATTAAGTCGCCCCCTGACGCTACGGGCACAGAATCCCCTCCAGCTAAAACGAGCCGACCACCGCAACGAATTCAGTTTGCTCGCGGCAAAAGCACCACGGTACTTCAGGGAAGCCTACAGCCATCTGAGGTACAACCCTATGTCCTGCAAGCCTCGCAAGGGCAGATTATGACCGTCACCCTTGAAGGGGCTGAGGCCGTGATGAATGTGCTGCGATCGAACCAGGAAGCGATCGATGCGGCATCTTACCAGACGCGCAGCTGGACGGGACAACTGCCTGCGGACGATCGCTACACCATCCAGGTTTCTGGTACAGGTGCTTACACGTTAGAAATAGCCATTACGCCATTGGTTCGCTCTGCACAGGCAGCGATTCAGCGAGTGACGTTTGCACCTGGCAAAACGGGGACTACAGTCACCGGACAACTGGCACCAAACAAAGTGCAGCGCTATTTGCTTCAAGCCAAACGCGGACAAACGCTAGATGTGAAAGTGCTACAGGGCAATGCTGGTATTAGCGCGATCGCACCCAATGGGCAAAGACTGAGCGGCAGTGCAATCGGCACGAAAAGCTGGCAGGGACGTTTACCTCAAGAAGGTGACTATACCCTTGAAGTTACAGGCAATGCCGCAGGGAGTTACGCGATCGCGCTTGAAGTGCTTTAAATAGGACTTACGCAAACCTCGGAGGGCTTCACCCAGCATCAGGCGTTGTCACCCAATGTCGTCGCTTAAACCTCCGAGGTTTTGGTAAAATGCGGAAGTCCTGTTTATATCAGCTTCTTGCGAACTGCTACTCTTGCCCTCTGCCCCCTCACCCAGTATTCTGCAAAACTTCATTCATTAGTTGCGCCAGTTTGGTAGCTGCTCCTGCTTGTCCTCGTACCTGCCGAAGTTGAGTTTGTATCTGGTTCAGCTTTTCTGGATGGTTGAGCCAGTCTAGAACGATCGCTGTTATGTCTTCGGGTTGCAGGTTGCCAGCCAGTTCAGGCACAATCTCCTTCTTTGCCCACATGTTGGGCCATGCTAACTGCCCCAGCCGTTTTAACGCGAGACGAGTCATGAGGGTTGCAACGCGTCCTCCTACAAGCGGCAGGTTTGCCAGTAGCCCTGGTATGCCATCCCATGTACGAATCTGGTCAATTTGCTGGAGCGGGATCAGCACAAGCATGGGTACCGCCAGTGCGCCTAATTCTGCCGTGTTTGCGCCCACGGTTGTCAGGCAAAGACTGCATTGCGTCAAAATCTCGTAAGCGGGAAATGCTGTCCAGAGTTCGACCTGAAGCCCAGAGCGTGTTTTGAGAAACGGTCGCTCGTTGGGTGCATCTGGCACCGCGAGAGTAGCACCAGACCAACCAAGCTGCTCGATCGCAGGATTCTGCGTAGAGTCAGCAAATGTCGCAAGTGTAGCTAACTCTAGACTAGGTGCGACAGGGATGACAAACCGTGTGGATGGGTTGGCTGCGTAGACCTGTTCTGCGATCGCAAGGCACAGGGGAACACCGAGAGAAAGTTTTGTCGGCTTGGAACCGGGGAGGAGTCCGATGAGGTGATGGGGAGTAGGGCGTGGGGAGTAGGGCGTGGGGAGTGGGGTATAAAGTGTTGAGTGTTGAGTGTTGAGTGTTGAGTGTTGAGTTTCAACGGTCGAATCAAGCTTTTCCCGTTCCCCTGCTTCCTCTGCTTCCCCTTGCGTCTCTGCTTTCCCTGCCTCCCCTGCTTTCCAACGCCCCGCTTCTGCCATTAAATCACCCACAACGGTAAATTTGTGACGGTACTTTGGGGGCACACGGGTCAGAATGCTGTCGCTCATGACTCCAAAGCGATCGATCCAGCGGTGCCAGCGAGCTTCCCATTCGGCATAGATGACGGTGCGGTAACCTAGCCGTTTGCCAATCACGACTGGAAAAAACTGGTCGCCGCCGAGAAAGAGTACTACACCCTGCGATCGCCAATCCCACTTGTCTGCTGTTTGACCCCACAAGAGGAAGGGAAAGAAATGTTCGGCACTCTGGACGCGATCGACTTCTGGGTAACGATGGGCGATCGCGGCTTCCTGCCCACTGGCATTGACACAAGGTGATAGCACCACCGAGATTCTCACTTGCGTGCGATCGTTGCCGCACTGCTGCCGTAACGCTTGTACAACAGGCTTGACCCAGGTTGCTAGTTCTCCAGGGCCGTTGGATAAAATCACAATGTCAACCGCTTGACGCACTCGCTTGTCCTCTCTTAGCCGTTGCTACTCTGGCCGTTACTTCTCTAGCCATTGACTCGATGCTTCTCATTCATGTTGCCTCAGTTCGCATAGCCGCTCTGAATCATGGATGAAACTGTGCGTTGCTGTAAGCGGTCAGTCGTCAGTCTCATTGAAGGTGAAAGCTGACCCTGACCGCTAAAAGCTGATTTATTAAAAGCTAACTCAATAAAAATTGCGCGATCGCTGCTTTGCTAAAGCTGAGGCGATATAGTGAGTTTAATCCCCATATGATGGGAATGCATGCTGTTTAAACTGGGTCAGAGGCACGTTAAAGCGCCCTGATGACGATGAAGCGATGCACCATCTGCCACCAAGACCTTTAGTTGTTGAGGTCTGCCCCCGCATCAACGAGTAGAGCCAACCTCGATGAGCAATTCTACTTCCATCCTGGAAGACCTGCTGCAAACCCTGCCTGAACTCAGAACCCAGCTTTACTTCAAGTCATCCTTGACTGCTCTCTCGCATGCGATGGAAGATCAGGTGCTTGCCGGAGTCGGTAGCTCGTTGGTGATTGCCAGCTTTCAGCGCGAACGGTTTTACCGACAGGAAGCCCATCGCTATTTACGCATTTCTGAACGCGCTGACCAGGTGTATGTTCTAGCCGCACCAGAAACAGATTTTGCGAATCGGTCTGGTCAGTACGAAACGATCGCCTTTGCACCAACGGATGCGCTGGCTCATGAATGGCATCTCGTGGTCATCGGTGCCCGCTATGCCGCCTGTCTAATTTGCCGCGAGAAACAGGTGCCGATCGCCGAAGCAGATTCGACGCAGCTTGCTACCGATCAGGCGCGACGGTTTGAAGGGATCTGGACGTTCGATCGTAAAACGGTTTGTGTGGTCGCAGAACTGCTGCTCGATCGGATTTTAGCGTACCGCCCAGAGTTAGCGACCAAGATTTCTCAGGCGAAAGCGCAGCTTCAGGTGGCACGACGCATCAGTGCCAATAATGCGGATCCCGAACCATTTGCTGAACGGTTAGTTACCTATCTGCAAGCAGGACAGTACAAACTGCTCAAAGCCTATCGCTCGATCGCTGCAAAAGAGCAGAAAGAACGCCTGGTTAATTCCATCACGGCTGCCATTCGGCGATCGTTTGATCCTGAAGAAATTTTTGCGGTAGCTGTGCGAGAACTCGGACAGGCATTGAGGGGTTGCCGTTGTCTAATTTATCGCTGTAAAGAAACCGACCTATCCGTGACCATTCAGCATGAATACCTGGGTGCTGCGGTTGATTCTCTTGTGGGGCAAGCGTGGGTACTGCGTGACAATCCCCTCTTCCAGGCTGTAGTAGAACACCAGGAGCGAGTTTACCTCAACGATGCCCAGGCCGATCCGTGGGTTCTGGAAGACGGACGAACCGTCCTGCCGCCCGGATCGTCGATCGCCCAACCGTCTGCAAGAGAAGCTCAACCCGAATCTCTGGCGCAGCGCTGGACGATCGCCACCTGGCTGATGGTACCCGTCATGCATCAAAACCGTCTTCTGGGCATGGTAGAGCTACATACCTGTGGTGGCACCCTGCATGAATGGACAGAGGCTGAGCTTGGGCTAATTGATGCGATCGCCACTCAAATTGGGGTTGCCCTCATTCAAGCAGAAGCCTATGCCCACCTGGAAGACTTGAACCAACAGCTTGCCGCATTGGATGTCACCCGCAGCAATCTCATCGCTATCACTGGGCACGAACTCCGCACGCCCCTATCAACCATTCAAGTTTGTTTAGAAAGCCTTTCTACCGAACCTGACATGCCTCCAGAACTGCGTCAGATCATGCTCCAATCGGCTCTCTCCGACACTGAACGGATGCGAAAGCTGGTGCAGGACTTTCTTACGCTGTCGCAACTTGAAAGCGGACGGGTACAGTGGCACCTGGAACCGCTGCCGCTGCAAGAATGCGTGGATCTGGCCCTCAGTAGCCTTCGCACCCGCCAGCAGCAAGGGGATCTGCCCGAAATTACGGCTCAAGTGCCAGTAGATCTGCCTCTGGTGCAAACCGATGGTGAATGGCTGGTCGAAGTGCTTTCAAAATTGCTGGACAACGCCTGCAAGTTCACAGACCCCCAAGGACGTGTGGTGGTACAGGCAAATCAAAACGGTGGACAGATGCTCGAAGTGACGGTGGCCGACACGGGGCGCGGCATTGAACCCAATCGTTTGGAAACGGTATTCGATCGCTTCTATCAAGAAGAAGGAGCCTTACGCCGTACCACGGGAGGGACAGGACTGGGACTTGCCATCTGTCGCCAAATTGTCACTGGGTTGGGTGGGCGCATCTGGGCAGAATCTTCTGGTAAAGACCAGGGCAGCCAATTTCACTTCACGGTGCCGATCGTCTGCTCTAAACCAGAGGAAGCATCTCCAAAAAACAGGACAGAGCGAGGTAAAATTCCCCGTGCGCGCAGTCGATGAGAGGCCAAGGCTGAAAGGGATACGATCGTCCCCTGTGGTCTCCTTTGCTTGCACAACACGTCGATTGCTAACAACTGTTACAGATCGTATGAGAGTTTATCGATGGTGACAGACTCAGTGATAGGATTTGCTCAAATATCGAGAGAGAAATCCAATGGCAGAAACTCTTTCTGGACAAGCACCTTTATTCGGCGGTAGTACGGGCGGACTGCTGACCAAAGCTCTTGTTGAAGAAAAATATGCAATCACGTGGACAAGCCCTAAAGAGCAAGTCTTTGAACTGCCCACTGGCGGTGCAGCTGTGATGCGCCAGGGTGAAAACCTGCTGTATCTAGCTCGCAAAGAGCAATGCATTGCGCTGGGTGGTCAGCAACTGCGCGCAAAATTCAAAATCAACGACTATAAAATCTACCGTGTGTATCCTAGCGGAGACATTGAGTACCTCCATCCTAAAGATGGTGTTTTTCCAGAAAAGGTGAATCCTGGCCGTCCTCAAGTGAACAGCGTTGCTCGCAACATCGGCAGCAACCCTGAGCCTGCTAAGTTGAAATTTAGCGGCACTCCAACCTACGAAGCTTAGTTCGCTCTCTTTAGTCATCAAAACAACAACTTAGCGATCGCCTCAGAAATTTAGCTCTGGGGCGATTTTTATTGTTCAGGATTGCAAATTAACTAAGTTGTATAGCATTTATACCAATTTGAATTAAAAATGCGACACATCCTGTAGGGGCAAGGCATTGCCTTGCCCCTACCCACCGATTGATCTGTAGCCGTCATTCTTTAAATCGGTATTACTCGATCGCAAACCGATAGAGGCAATAGAGACAACCCTCAGCGTTCTCTGCGCCTCGGCAGTATTCGACATAATGAATTTTTATTTCTGAGTTGCTACTGTCACCTCCTCCTCAGCGCTTGGGCATAACTAAAAGGTATGACTCAACAAATTTTTGGTGCATGACCTACTGCCTTAAAGTCGCTGATATGCCTGCAACTGAACGTCCACGGGAACGCTTGATTGCACACGGGCCAAAACATCTGGCAACGGCTGAACTACTCGCCATTCTTTTAGCGACAGGACAAGGGCCGGGAAAGCTCTCTGCTGTGGGCCTCGGTCAATACATTCTGCAACACGTTGGACAGCATCAACATGACCCGCTTTCTGCCTTGCGAGAAGTCAGCATTCCAGAGTTAACCGCCATTTCTGGAGTAGGTGAAGCCAAAGCCGCGACGATTCTGGCCGCGATCGAACTTGGTAAACGTGTGTTTCAATCGCGTCCACCCGAACATACGATCGTGGATGACCCCTCCATTGCCGCCGCCGCCCTCAGCCAGGATCTCATGTGGCAACCGCAAGAGCGCTTTGCCATTCTGATGCTAGATGTCAAGCATCGCTTACTGGGAACTCAGGTAATTACGATCGGTACCGCCACCGAGACCCTGGCTCATCCTCGTGATATCTTTCGTGCAGTGCTTAAACAGGGTGCAACGCGCGCGATCGTGGCGCATAATCACCCCTCTGGCAGTGTAGAACCCAGTAACGAAGACATCACGCTGACCCGTCAACTTCTTGCAGGCGCAGAGTTTTTGGGTATCCCCTTACTCGACCATCTCATTTTGGGTAATGGTGATTTTCTCAGCCTACGTCAAACCACCAGCCTGTGGAGTGAGTGCCCTCAAGAGGACTAGAGCGCTTTTAGCTATAACTGGACACAGAATTCTTTACGTGAGAAAATTAAGCGGTTTAGCTAGGTCAAACTTCTTGAATCAGTAATGTTGGTAGATATTCAAAAGCTCAACCTTGGTTCAGATTCCGCAGAACGAGACATTACAGTCGGCTTGTCGGAATATTTCTATCAGAATTCAGCATATCAGAAATTTCTGAACAGCAAAAAGACGATTCTGGTGGGCAATCGAGGCGCTGGTAAAAGTGCAATTTTTAAGTATATTGCATCAACTGAAGCCAAGAAGGGCAATTTAGTTTTAGAACTGTCCCCAGAAGAATACTCTTACGATTTACTTTCAGATTACTTAAAACGTGAAAATGAAGGCTCCTGGGGTAAACAAAGTTCCTATTCTGTTGCGTGGCAGTATCTTTTATATAACTTAATCTTTAATAAGATCGTTGAAAACAAGCGCGGCTTGCTATTGGGGCCTCAACGAGATATTTATAATTATGTCAACGCAAACTCCAGCATGAAAGGGTTGAGCCCGATCGGCGTTTTGGTTAGCTACTTAAAGCAGCTAGAAACGGTCAAGTTCGATGCGCACGAAAGTGTGGTTAAGTCAAAAAATCTGCAAGCGCTTTACAGCTTAGAAGAAATTAAAAATCTGATTCCCAGCCTCAAAAAAGTGTTAGAAAAATCAAGAATGAAGGTCTTGATTGATGAACTTGATAAAGGTTGGGATGATTCTGAAGACGCTAAATACTTTATTGCTGGTTTGTTTCAAGCCACTCAAAAAATTAACCTGATCAGCCCTGACCTGCGCGTGTACGTGTCTATCCGCCAAGAGCTGTTTGATAACATTCCCCAAATTTACGATGATGCCCAAAAGATTAGAGAGGATGTTGAGGTCATCCGTTGGGGTAAAAACGAGTTGCTGGAACTCATTGGGTTAAGAATTGCTCATTCGTTTCCCGAAACGGCCAGATTGGATACTGCAAACCGCTGGAAAACAGTTTTTGCAGCGAAATTAGACTCTAAATTTGAAGATTCAGCAGATTATATTATCGGCAGAACTCAGCTACGCCCTAGAGAACTGCTTCAGTTCTGCAAGCTGTGTGGAGAATACTATGCGGGCAGTAAGAAAATTGATGAATCGGCCATCATGGCAGCCGAAGAAATTTATTCTGAACAAAAGACCAAAGATTTGGCCTCTGAATATCGCTTTCAATATCCTCATCTCTTAGATGTTTTTGAGGTCTTTAGAGGTCGAAACTGCTGCTTTGCAAAAGACGATTTAGATTATTTATTGCTCTCTATGGTCTGTGGTGAAGTGCATGTCGATCGTGCAACCGAATGGGTTTCTGAGATGGACTACCTGGAGCTGAAGAGCCTGCTCTGGCAAATTGGCTTTTTGAAGGCGTGGATACCAAAAGCCACAGGGGATGCAACCAATAAGGGAAGTTATTTAGGACACTATGAGTTACCTACTGTTAATCTAGAGAACATTGAAAAGTTTCGAGTGCATCCTGCGTTTGCCACATTCTTAAGCTTAAAAGGTTAAATGATCAGCTTGTAGTCCGTCGATTGCGTCTAGTGGTCAGCCAAGAGTGATTTGTGGGTTAAAAACGAACAAATATAGGACTTACGCAAAAGCGGCCATCTTTCGCCCCCTAGTCCCCAATTCTGGGGGAATCGAGCCAATTAAACCCCCAATTCTGGGGCTTTATGGGCAAATGCGTAAGTCCTAAAATAATAAGCTTTACTCTATCCCAAGCTCATAAATTGAATGGACTACTAAGGTAAGGATGCGTGAACGCAACGGACGGATGAAACGGAAGTCATCGCAGTTAATACGCCAACTGGAACAAACCGTTCAGTCTATTCCAACCTGGCTGGCGATCGCAGTGACGGTTATTTTCCTGGTGGTGTTAGCGTTGTGGGCTGAGGATGATATACAGCTCCGCTCATGGCAAGACTTGACTTCGCGCGAAACGATCAAAACGGTCTTTGCCCAATCTCAGTCGATCGCCGTTGTCGTCGCGATTATTCTCTATCTCAAAGAAGCGCCCGATCGACGCTCTCAAAAGCATTACGAAGCGTGGCGCGTCATCGACAATGCAGCAGCGGCTAATGTCTCCACCAGTTACGCTCGCCGGATCGCCCTTCAAGATCTCCACAAAGACAGCGTTTCGTTACGAGGCCTGGACGCGGCGGGCGCAAATTTAGCCAGAATTAGGTTACCCAAGGCTGATTTGCAAGAAGCGAATCTCGAAATGGCTAATCTGCAAGAGTCCGATTTACAAGAAGCTGATCTGTCAGCGGCAAACCTATGTGGAGCGAATCTTCAAAAGGCAAACCTGCGCGGAGCCAATCTTCAGGCTGCAAATTTACAAGAAGCGAATCTGCGTGATGCCGATTTGTCTGGGGCCAATTTGCGAGAGACTCATTTACAGAAAGCCAATCTGCGAGGAGCCGAATTATGGCGAGCCGAACTGTGGAACGCTGATTTGGAAGATGCCGACCTTCGCTGGGCCGAGTTTCAGGGGGTTGAACTAAACGGTGCAAGGCTCTGTCGCACAACAATGCCAGATGGAACAGAGCTAAGCCAAGACTGATGCACCTGGTTTGAGAAAACCGATACGGACGTTCATCCTGCCAAAAGTCTGAGGGAATCTGCTAGAATCCTTAGGCTGTCTGGGTTGATGGAGTTAGGACTGTTATTTAGTCCTAAACCTTAAGGGCGATTAGCACAGTGGTAGCGCACTTCCTTCACACGGTTAGCGTTCCTTGCGTAAAATCCCTTAGCAGCGGTACTTACGTCTTTCCCTAAAACAAACGTGTGCGCTAAAGTGTGCGCCAAGGGGAAAGAGATGAGAAAACTAGAGCTTCAAGACCGCAAAGGAAGAATCGGACTTCAGTGGACGGTAGACGGGCAGAGATATAGTCTCTACGGTTTAGGTAATACTGATTCACACTCTGATAAAGCGAAAGCTGAAGCGCTTGTAAGAGCTATCGAAGCAGACATACTAGAGAAATGTTTTGACCCTACGCTAGAGCGTTACAAAGCAGGGCTAAGCAAAGCGGTAAAGAGATTAGGAACTCCTGTAGAAATGTTTGCTAAGTGGGTTGAAGCCCTGAAGGTTAGCGACAAAACTTACAGGGTTCACTATGAGCCAGTGCTGCAAGTTTTAATGAAGCAAGACGTTAGAAGCTTCCACCCTGCTCTTAAGTAGATCAACCAAATTAAGCCTAATATAGAGCGTGTCGATTCAAAGAAGATTTGACTATGCCTGCTCCTGTGTCTGTGACGCTGAGCGAAGAAGAAGACCGGACGTTACGGGAATTGAGTTGTG
>JAESFU010000126.1_pt1 | contig 119702 bp, 93 predicted proteins | sample 9269461 | NCBI WGS metagenome assembly JAESFU01 (sample SAMN14502556, study PRJNA617107) | algae metagenome | isolation source: Stenomitos rutilans HA7619-LM2 and co-occurring heterotrophs from cave walls | place: USA: Waikapalae cave, Hawaii | collected 2009-07-28
AATCAGCGAAGGGCGGCACCCGTGCTAAGCGCCTCAAGGCAGGTTGGGATGACCACTATCTGATGAAGGTGTTGTCTCAATCTAATCCAGTTACTAAAAAATGAAGAAACGTGTGCGTTTGCCCTAGTCACAGTTGCATCAAGACGGGTCTTGGGCTTAGGGTCTTGGGCTTAGGGTCTTGGGTGTGGTGAATTGATGATTAAGCTGCCCATTCAGCAGGCAGAAGCATGGATGTGGTAGAGGTTTGCTCTTGGCAACTGGGATTACGATCGCCGCGTTTTGTGGTTGCGACGGCGGAGCAGAAAGTCTGGTAAATCGACTTTGGGTTCACGGATGAGAGAAGCTTTGGACGGTAGCCCTGGGCCACCAGGTTCGATGGTTTCCTCAACGGCTATTAATAGAGCCGCTAGTGCCGCTGATAACTCAGCCGGGGGATCTGGTAAAGCTTTTTCCAGGAGAACTTTCAGGTTGAGCACACCACTTTGACCACTGAAGCAACGGTCTTTCCAATGTTGAATCGCGGTTTCATACTCACTGGCTTGCTGCGCCTGCCGTAAGATTTGCTCTTGCATATCATTGGTCTGGCTTTCCAGTTCTGCAATGCGAGCCTGTTGGCGATCGCGCTCTTCTTCAAGTTCCTGGCACGCATGTCTAAGCATGGCTTGAGCGGTCGTCTGCTTAGCGGCCTGTGCTTCCAGTGCCGCAATTTTGGCATGGGCAGTCGCTAAATCCGGTGTCACGGCTGAAGCATCTCCCGCAGCCGCATTGACTGGAGCCGCGATCGTACCTGTTGTGCGGTTGTGTGCAGGAGCCTGTTGCAGACGAACCAGCAATGTCTGCTGCTCTTGTAAGGTTAGCTGCGCCTGCTGTAGCTCACCCTCAAGTTGCCTGAGCGCCATCTGGCGATCGTTGAGAATGAGAGAGAGTTCGTTCACTTGAGCGTGCGCCTCTGCCAACCGCGCGGTTAACCCTTCAGACAATGCCTGAGTTTCAAGCCGTTGTGATTCGGTGCGCGACGACGGTGTGTGTATCGTTGCTTGCACCAACACCAACCGTTCCTCCAGTTGGTGTTGGTGCGCCTCCACCTCTGTACGATCGCTCACAAGCTGGGTCTGCAACTGCTCTAGTGCCTGCTGTTGCATCTGGTTGAGCGCTTCCATCGTGTGCAAAAGCGCCTGCAAAGATCGATCGCGCGTTTGCATCTCAATCAACTGCACGCTCAATGCCTGCTGCTGTTGCGCCAACTGTAGCTTTAAGCGCCCGATCGCCTGCTGCTGAATGTTAGAGATTTCTTCCGTCGAGGCAAGCTGAGCTTCGAGGAGGTGCTGATCAACGACTTGCAGCCGCATTTCGCGTAACGTACTGACCGACTGGTCAAGCGCTTGTTCTAGATGGCGAATGCGTTCAATTTGCTCATGGGAGAGCGATCGCGACTGCCCCAATTCTGTCTGTAGCGCAGCTTGCTCTTGCTCCCATTGTTGGCGCTGAGACTCCAGCGCAGCAGCAGCGTATTGGGTGAGGGTCGAGATAAACCCAGGATCGATGGCGGTAATTTCTTGATGAGCGGCAACCCAGGTCTCTAAGTAGCATTTCAACAACTCTGTGCTCTGAACGCAGTCTGCTCCGCCGATCGCACGGGTGGCTCCGGCATTGAGCGCGACAGTATCCAGCAGGCTCTTATCGTCAGAGTGTCTACCCTCCGACAGCAAAGAACTACAGGCTAGATTCGGTTCAGACACACAGGACCTCCCGAAAACGATGAGCCGGGTTCAGGCTCCACGATTCAACACTTTAAGCGCCTTCTTGAGCAACTTCAGACGTAGCTGTTTGAGAACAAGCCCTGAAGCCAGCGTTGATCATCCATCACCTCAAAGGCACCAGACCGACGCTAGATTGAATCTAAAGTAATGGATTAAGTGCATAATCGCCACCGTAAGTGATACCGTTTGCAACAATTTGCGGATGCACGATCGCACCCTGTCCTTGCTTCCGTCAACAGCCAAAGCGCTGGCAACGTATATAGCCCTGAAGCGTTCTGTCGCTCAGGCGCTACTCTTTTTGTAGACTAAGGATTGCTTCAGACAGGGCTTGCTCAGTCGTGAGGTTGTTGAGCGACCAGCGGTATTCGATCGGTAAGTGATGGCGCTCGCAGTCTTCTTCTAGTTGCTTCTGAAGCGCCAGTGCTTTACGAAGCGTGATGATGAGTTGGTGTACTTGAGCCTGAGAAGGCGATTGACGACCCACAGCAGCCATTGTCTGTCGCTCTAGAAGCTGAAGCAGAAGCTCGTAGTGAATATGAGATGGAAGAGGAATGGGTTCCATGAAACCTGATTACCTTATAGCGTGAATCAACCGAGCAAAAGGCTCGAGGCCAGCGTTAGAGCGGTTATGCAAGCAGGCTGTACACTCGCCTGACATCCGATGACGCCCTGCTAAGAAACGTCAGTTGTGTCTGAAGCACTGGCTGCTCCAGAGACAAGTTGTGTAAGTGCCAAGCCTGGGTCAGGTTGGCGCATCAGCGCTTCGCCCACCAGTACCGCACTTGCACCAGCCGTTGCAGCAAACTGTAAATCGTCAGCCGTGTAAAGACCAGATTCACTGACAACCAGAATATCGCGCGATCGCAACTGTTCTCGACGATCGCCCAGCAAGCGGCGCGTGGTTTGTAAATCGACCGAAAAATCCTCTAGATTGCGGTTGTTGATCCCAATCAGGTTAACGCCATCCAGCGCCAGTACGCGATCAAGTTCAGCTAGCGTATGTACCTCAATCAGAGCTGTCATCTCTAGCGCTGCGGCAATCTTCAGAAAATACTGGAGGTCTTTATCCGACAAAATCGCCGCAATGAGCAGCACTGCGTCAGCCCCGTTGACCCGTGCCAGATACATCTGATAAGGGTAAATGACAAATTCTTTGCACAGCAGCGGCAACTGGGTCACGGCGCGGATCTGGGCAAGATAATCAAAACTACCCTGAAAGAATTTTTGATCCGTTAAGACCGAGAGGCAGGTTGCACCCCCTTGCTCGTAGGAACGGGCGATCGCAACGGGATCAAAGTCTTCTCGGATAATCCCCTTGCTAGGAGATGCTTTCTTCACCTCAGCGATGACAGCGGGACGGGTTTTACTCTCCTGAAGCGCCTGCAAGAATGAGCGGGGCGGCGACAAATCTTTGACTTGTTTTTGCAGCTCTAATAGAGGCACGCGATCGCGCAGTTGGGCAACTTCTGCCTCTTTCTGCCAAACAATTTCCTCCAAAATATGGCGAGGGGCCGCATCAGGAACTTTTACCTGGTAGCGTAACTCCTGCACGGAAACCGCAGGATTCGGTGGGCGACGACGGATCTGCATCGGTGGCTTGAACGCGAAGGGAACAGGATGGGCGATCGAAACAATGCTTGACCATTGCTCGATAGAGGGAATAGATAATGCTCTTGATAGCGTAACCTAAGTCTGGAAAGGTACGGGGAAGAAATGTGCCAAGCCGCACAAAATTGACACGATTTTTAAGGGGCAGGGAAGAGGGCTTTGAATTAAGCGTCTAACTTCTCACGCCCAATTGCATCTTGAGCGACCCACATCTATTCGCTAACCGCTACAGACGATGCCTGCATCACCCGACCGCTCTCAACGGTCAGGAGGTCTGTCAAAGCTATGCAAAATTTAACCACCTAGCAACTTCGTACACAATTTCATTTGAATTGTAGTCATCTTCCAAATAACCGCAGTAGTGGTCAATGACCATTCCAAACTCAAATTGGCATCCAACAACAGCGATAAAATCATCGGCGATCGACCACAGATAACTAAATACGCTCTGTGCCCAACCAGCTTCGACAACGAATGCTGGATATTTACCAACCGTACCAATGGACAAATAGGAGAGTGTGTTGGGAGCTACACCATCAATCTGTTGAACGAAAGTGAGCGCCTTTTGGGAGCAAGCAACCTTAGTAAAGCTGTAATAAACTGGACAGTAATGAACAGAGCGAGTTTGAGTGCCGCTCCTAATACCTAATGCAGAAATGGGTAAGAAGCCTGCAATCACCAGGTCGGATTCAGGAGTATAAACACATCGAGCAGTACGCAGTGTCGCCGAGATCGATGGGGAAAGCGATTCGAGCAGCAGGGCGCGATTACGGCGCTGCCGATTAGCAGAAGCTTTAATAGAAATCAGTCTGCGACGCTCACGGGAATCCATACATCACCCGAATCTGCTGCACGAAGTTGTTTTGGCTTGCAGCTTCCCCCCACTCTCTACTCCCCATTCCCCACTCCCTTCTTCCCTAATGCACCGTCACCGCCCGCTTGTACGCTTCATCCAGCACTTCCGACAGCGTGGGATGGGCATGCACCAGGAACGCGAGGTCTTGCACGGTTTGCCGTTGGGCGATCGCGTTTGCCGCTTCCTGGATGAGGTCAGAGGCATGTAGCCCAAAGATGTGAACACCCAGCACTTCGCCCGTATCCTGACGGTAAATCACTTTTGCCACGCCTTCGGTTTCGCCTTCCGCGATCGCTTTTGCGTTGCCCTTAAAGTAGGTGCGAACAGCGGTAATTTCAAAGCCCTCTGCTTTACCTTTTTCCTTCGCGGCGGGTTCCGTCAAGCCCACGAAACCAATTTCGGGATGGGTGAATGCGGCTGCGGGAATGCTGTGGTAGTCAACCGCACGGGGACGAGCGCAGATATTTTCTACCGCTGCTACGCCCTGAGCAGAGGCCGCATGAGCCAGCATGAGTTTGCCCGTTGCATCGCCGATCGCCCAGAGATGGGGAACAGGTTCACCACCTACAAGAACAGCCATGTGGTCGTTGATGGGGATATAGCCCGGCCGCACGGTTTCTACGCCGACTGAATCTAGCCCCAGCTCTTTGGTCAGCGGTACTCGTCCAGTGGCAACCAGGCAAGCATCGACTTCCAGGACTTCCACAGTCTCCTTGGCTTTGACATCTGCCAGTTCAATCACGACTGGCGAACCGGGTGTAATGCGTTTTGCCAGCACACCGACTTTCGTTTCGATGTCGCGGGGGGTGATGAGCACGCGTTGGGCAAGTTTGGCAATATCGGGGTCGAATCCCGGCATGAGTTGGTCGAGCGCTTCGATGAGGGTAATTTCGCAGCCCAGTGCCGAGTATACGTCGGCAAACTCCAGGCCAATGTAGCCACTGCCCACGATCGCAATCCAGGACGGCAAGGATTCTAACCGTACAGCATCGTCACTGGTAAAGACCGTCTTGCCGTCTATTTCAATACCCGGTGGCACAAAGGGTACAGAACCCGGTGCCAGCATAATATCTTTCGCGGTGATGGTCTTTTCGCCGTCTTTCGTAGCAACCGACACCTTTTGCACTCCGGCAATTTTGCCCCAGCCGTGAATCGTGTCTACGCCCAACCGCTTGAGGCTACCGATGAGCGCTTCTCGCTGTTTGGTGACAATGCTGTTGGCGTGGTCTGCGATCGCTTGTCGATCGAACGCCACATCGCCTAATTGAATGCCCAGTGCTTTGAGGTGAGGTGCGTCTTGTAACTCGCGCACCCGTCCCGATGCTGCCAGAAGCGCTTTAGAGGGAATACAGCCTCGATTGACACAGGTGCCACCCATATCGGCAGCTTCGATAACGGCTGTTTTCAGCCCGCAGCTTACCGCGTGGATGGCCGCTCCGTGCCCACCAACTCCAGCTCCAATGATGACCAAATCGTAATCGAATGACTGACTCACATCTCTCTCCTGTTCATTACCTTCCATTGTCGGTTGGAGAGGGGCGATCGGACAAGGGAGGGATGTAGCTTGCTTCCGCTTTGCAGTGGGATGAGAAATGAAAAAAGTGGCTCCAGCACATTCCGAATTGGGTCGAGCCATCTTTTTAACTGGTCGAGCCATCTTTGCAGTGAGTCGAGTTATCTTGAAGCTGAGTTAAGCCATCTCTGCACTCAGTCGATCGAGCTTTTTGCCGGGTCGAGCTATCCCGGCACTCAGTCGAGTCAGCTTTTTATTAGCTTGAGCCATCCCAGCACTCAGTCGAGCAAGCTTTGGGCTGAGTCAGGCCAGTTCTATACCTGGTCGAGCCAGCTTTTTGCTCAGTTGAGCTATCCATGCACTCAGTCGAGCCATCTTTTTACCTGATCGAGCAGTCCCAAAACTGAGTTGAGCAGTCTTTGAGCTAAGTCCCGTAGTTTCTGCACTCGGTCGAGCGATCTTTTGGCTAGCTGAAGCGGTCTCGATCATTGGATCAAGCCATTTTGATGCGGAGTGTGGACTGGTATGCTTGACCAGGCACAGGCTGGTGCTGCTCTGGTCGATCGCTGTGCCACCAGTTCCTCGTAGCATCCGGTAAGTTGACAGCGTAAAGGGTAATGATGATCGGTTCCTGCAAGCCCTGTCCTAAAATCTCGACGCTGTAGGAGGGATGCTTTTTAGTCGCCAGATCTACAATGAAGCGTTTGCCAATCCGCCGCCAGCTTGGTTCTTTGCCGCGCCACTGAAGGCGACAGCAAGGCCAGGGTAGCTGTTCACGATCGAACAGGCGACAGCAAGGCCCAATGACGCGGTAGCTGAAGTGGCAACCGGGGCTAAAGAAAACCTGCCCATGCTGAAGTGGGTGAGACATTGCGCTAGAATCACGAACCGAGCGTTGCTTTAGCGTTTTGCAGCGCCTGCCGTACCTGAGCGAATCCTGTGCCCCCGTAGCTGTTGCGGGCAGAGACGACCTGTGCAGGCGCGATCGCAGCGTAGATATCTGATTCAAACGCAGGATGGATGGCTTTCCATTCCTCTAGCGTCAGATCTTTCAGCAGTTTGCCTTGAGACAGAGAGGTCTTCACAACTTTACCAACCAGATTGTAGGCTTCCCGGAAGGGCACGCTTTTGCCTGCCAGGTAATCTGCCACATCCGTTGCGTTAGAAAAGTCCTCATTCACTGCTTCTTGTAGCCGGGTCACGCGAAACTCCAGCCCTTCTCCCAGCAGAATGGTCATGGCTTCCAGACACCCTTGCACCGTGACAACCGCATCAAAGAGGGCTTCTTTGTCTTCCTGTAAATCTTTGTTGTAGGCAAGAGGCAAGCCTTTCATCAGCACCAACAAGCCTTGAAGGTGCCCAAACACTCTACCCGTTTTGCCACGTACCAGTTCCGGCACATCTGGATTCTTCTTCTGCGGCATGATGCTAGAGCCTGTAGAGCAGCTATCTTTGAGGGTGACAAAGCCAAACTCTTCCGATGCCCACAGGATCACTTCTTCGGACAGGCGACTGAGATGCACCATGATGAGGCTGGCTGCACAAAGAAATTCGATCGCAAAGTCACGATCGCTCACTCCATCCAGGCTATTCGCGTAGACCCCGCCAAAGTTGAGTAGTTCAGCCGTGTAGTGGCGATCGATGGGAAAGGTCGTCCCAGCTAGCGCACCCGAACCGAGCGGCGAGATGTTCACTCGCTGATAGATTTCGCCGAGCCGTTCCCAGTCGCGCTGGCTCATTTCAAAATAGGCCAACAGATGATGAGCCAGACTAAGCGGCTGTGCCCGTTGCAGGTGGGTATAGCCAGGGATCAGCGTTTCGACGTGCTGGTCTGCCAGCGTCACTAAGATCGACTGGAACGATCGCACCCGCTGACGAATCTGTTGGATCTGGTCGCGCAGATACAGGCGCGTATCTGTGCCTACCTGGTCATTGCGCGATCGAGCCGTGTGGAGCTTTTTGCCCACATCCCCCACAATTTCGGTGAGACGACGTTCCACCGCAAAATGCACATCTTCCGCCTCCACACCGGGAATAAACAACCCCTGGCGGTACTCTTGCCGTACCTGTTCCAGCCCGTTCACCAACTGCTCTCCTTCAGCCGCTGGAATGATGCCTGTGTGCGCCAGCATCCGTGCATGCGCTTGCGAACCCGTCAGGTCGTATTCAATGAGTTGGATGTCGAACCGAATGCTGGCGTTAAAGACAGCGATCGCGGGGTGTAGCGCCGTCTCAAAGCGCTGGCTCCAGGTGGAAGGGGGATTTGCGGCTGTCTGAGAGAGGTCTTGGTTCAAGGCAATCCTCAGGGTGATGAAAAAGATGGATTTTGGGCGTTTGGATGCATGAACATCACAACACGTTGACGATGAGGTCAAAAGGACTGACGCAAACCTCGGAGGTTTGGCTCAGGAATCAAGCATCGTCATTCAATGTCGTCGCTAAACCTCCGAGGTTTTGGTCTGACGAACGTTACCCAGATAACGATTACAAAAGCGCTTTATGCCTCTGCCGAAGACGTGCTTCTAAAATAAATGAGTTGCTTAGCCAAAAGACGTAAACGTTTTGACAAAATAGCCAAAAATAATACCAATCAGAAAAGCCCAGACCTGCCCTGTTTTGACAAAGTTATTGAAGGCTTTTTGCACATCACCTGCTAGATCAACCTGTATTTGTTTGTCGCCCATCGCTGCCAGGTCGATCGGCAAGTGCCAGTGGGCTGGTTGTAAGACATTAAGCCAGGATGCGTCAACCCAGGATGTATCAAGCCAGTAGGTTGGTTCCACAAACCAAGTCACGACATCGGGTATCAAGCTAATGACCATTGCCCCTCTCTCCCCTTTCTAATAAATGCAAACCAGCGTGCACGTTTATCTTACAAGACTGAAAGGATACCAGAAAACAATCCTGGCGATCGGACACGCGAATACACATCAGTCTGGCAGCATCCCTACTGACGTTAGGACAGGTTGCCGATCGCGCGGCCTGCTGTTGCCATAAAGCGATCGACCTCAGCTAAGAGCGTCGCCTTCGCTTCAGGTGATAGAAATGCGGCTTGAAAGCCATTGCGGCTTAATTGATGCATCTCAGTTACGGTGAGTGCCAGATGATCTCGAATCGCCTGAAAATTCTCGGCAAGGTACCCGCCAAAGTACGCTGGGTCATCTGAATTGACGGTCACACACAGCCCAGCCGCCAGCAGTTGCTTCAAATTGTGCGTTGCCATGTCATCAAAAACGCAGAGTTTGACATTCGAGAGTGGGCAAACCGTGAGGGGAATTTGGCGTTCTGCCAGATAAGCCACCAGTTTTGGATCTTCCAGGCACCGCACACCATGATCAATCCGCGACACCTTCAAGAGTTCCAAAGCCTGCCAGATATACTCCGGTGGCCCTTCTTCTCCCGCATGCGCCACTGTGAGAAAGCCTTCTGCGCGTGCCCGATCGAACACGGCCTGAAACTTAACGGGGGGATGACCCATCTCAGACGAATCCAGCCCCACACCCACTAACCAATCTTGAAATGGCATCGCCTGCTCTAGTGTTGCCATTGCCGACTCGGCGCTAAGATGCCTGAGAAAGCTACAAATCAACTGCGACGAAACGCCTAGCTGCTTGCCATCGACCAGCGCCTGGTAAATGCCATTGATGACAGTGGCAAACGGAACACCCCGATCGGTATGCGTTTGTGGATCAAAGAAAATCTCGGTATGGCGAATATTCTGCGCCGCGCATCGCTCCAAATACGCCCAGGTCATGTCGTAAAAATCTTGTTCGTGCAGCAGCACCCCTGCCCCGGCATAGTAAATATCCAGAAACGACTGTAAGTTACTAAATTGATAGGCATCGCGAACTGCCACCGCTGAGGGGTAGGGCAGAGCAATCTGGTTGCGCTGAGCGATCGCAAACATCAATTCCGGTTCCAGTGATCCCTCAATATGAATGTGTAACTCAGCCTTGGGTAAGTCACGAATCCATGTGTCCATCCCTTACTCTCCATTGCAGCAAGTAGCGGTCAGCGATCAGCCGTCAGCTTGCACCTCATGTCGATCGCTGGTTCAGCCGTTTGGTCTGGTTAGCATCGCCCATCCCGATCGTTGCATGTCGTATCACCGCGAACAAACGACATGAAAAGTTGGTAGGGGCGATCGTCCGAACCCGCTCACGATCGCTATGTGCCCCCTTTGAACTGATCAACAGCATCAGAGAAACGCTGACCGCTAACTGCTAATCTGCCTCACCTTTGACCTTCATCACGATCAGCGTCATATCATCCACATTGCGGTTCGCCGTGCCCGTAAATTTTTGCACCTGGCTGAACAGGTACTCCAGGATGGCTTGTGGGTGTTCGCAGTGTTGGCATGCCCATTGGAAGGCTTGTGTCAGGTTCTCCTCATCAAACCGCTCACCGCTCTGGTTGGCGGCATCGGTAAATCCATCGGTGTAATAGATCAGCGTGTCGCCGGCCTGAAGCTGAACCTGGGCATCTTGATAGTGGGTATCGGCATCTAGTCCGATCAACATGCCAAGGGTATCCAACCGTCGGATTGTTTTCGTAGCCGCTTGCCACAGTAGCGGTGGGTTATGCGCGGCATTGCTGTAAGATAGCAGCCGGGTCTGGGGGTTGTATTCCGAATAAAACAGCGTGACGAAACGATTGGAGTTTTCCAGATCGGCGTACATGACGCGGTTTAAGTGTTGCAGAATACGAGCAGGTGAGTGTCCGTTCAGGACTTCTGCTCGCAGCATACCCCGTGTCATGGTCATGATGAGACCCGCAGGCACGCCTTTGCCCATCACATCCCCGATCGCCACACTCCATCGTCCGCCTTCACTGCCACCATCTTTTTTAGACCGAATCTGGTCGTAGCTAGCAGGAATAAAGTCGTAAAAATCGCCCCCAACTCGATTGGCAGATTGGCACCGGGCGGCCAGTTCAACGCCCTGAATTTTAGGACACGATCGCGGCAGGAGACGCAGTTGAATCTCGGCTCCAATTTCAAGCTCACGATCGAGACGTTCTTTCTTGCGGAGTTCAACGGTAAGCTCATCGTTTTCGATCGCCACTGCCGTCTGATCAGCCACCAATCGCACAAGCTTCTGTCGGGTTTCAGTCCAGTTATATTGCGGGTCGCGGCTAAAGACATACAGCCGTCCGCGCTCAGTGTTCTTTACGAGAATGGCTGTGCCAAACAGCTGCACCCCAGCGCCCAAATAATGACTAACCTGATGATCGAGCGTAGCAATCGTACTGGGTGTAAGCGCGATCGCCTCTCCAGCAGCCGTGGGAGGCAGGGAAGACGTAACCTGTCGCGTTGCCGTTTCCAGCGCCTTGCGAATGTCCTGACACCAACGGCTATCTTGACAATGCAGTCGTTCTAAACGCACCTGTCCGTTCGGTTTAAACAGCAACAGTGCGCCTCCATCACTGTCAGTGACCCGGCTCGCCATCAGGGGAATCAGCTCTAAAAACTGATTGAGGTTGTTGAAGCTCCGGAGTGCAAAGCCCAGCGAACTGAGCAAATCTTGAATTTTGTGCTGCTCACGGTTAAGTCGCGCCACCAATTCTTTCAGCGCAAAAACTGGCGTAATTTCAGGCGTGCTACCTCCTGCACCTGCGCCAACGGTACCGCCACTAGGAGAACGTGCAGGCAGTCGATCGCGCGCACCTTCCGTGGCAGGCAGATTCGTTACTGAAGGCGGAGTCGTTCCAGCATCCGGTCGTTGTGATGGCTGTCGAGGAAGAGGCACAGCAGTCATTTGAGATCAAGGTGAACAAACGATCACCGCGAGAGCAGGCTGTTGCATTGTGCAGATGATTCTAGCGATAAGTCTCTAGAACCGTCGGTAGGTGTCCTAGCGTTTGAATGGGTGCCCAAACCTGCGCATAGTTTACCAACGTTAGCAGATAAGCTCTCAATTGATAACGTGATTTTGACTTACTCTAGTGAATTGTTGGGAAGGGTGAGGGGTGAGGGAGAGAGTTTTGAGTTTTGAGTTCCGATTCCTGCCTTTTGCTATCAGCGGTCAGCCATTAGCTTTCAAGGCTCATCTGTCCAGCTTGCCTCTAATAACCAACGACTAGCAACCAACAACTTCTGCCTTCTGCCTTTTACCCTCTTATCCATTCAACAGCGCTTCAACAAACTCATAGCTAGAAAACGGTCGTAGGTCTTCGATACCTTCTCCAGCACCAATGAAGCGGATGGGTAGACCAAGTTGTTGAACGATCGCCAGCGCAATGCCACCTTTGGCAGTACCGTCGAGCTTGGTCAGAATGACTCCGCTAAGCTGGGCGGCTTCGGAAAAGACTTCAGCCTGACGCAGACCGTTTTGCCCAAGCGTAGCATCCAACACCAGCAGGGACTCAACGACCGCATTTTCTGATTTTTTGTCGATGATGCGGCGAATCTTGCTAAGTTCGTCCATCAGGTTTTTCTTATTTTGCAACCGCCCTGCTGTGTCCACCAGCAGTAAGTTGGTATCGCGTGATTGGGCAGCCGCGATCGCATCAAAGACTACAGCAGCGGGATCGGTATTTTGCCCCGGATTGGCGATCACTTCGACACCGCTACGACTGCCCCACACTTTGACTTGTTCCACTGCGGCCGCCCTGAAGGTGTCAGCGGCGGCGATCAAACAGTTGTAACCAGACTTTTGGGCAATGTGAGCGAGTTTGCCGATCGTCGTGGTTTTGCCCGCACCGTTGACTCCCGTAATCAGCCAGATGTTGAGGGTGTCATCTTCGGGTGCAAAGAAGCGGCTTTTAGCGTTTTCTAGCGGGGCATCCAGCATATCGCGCAGAATTTGCTTCAGGTAAGTAAGAGCCGCATCTGGCGGTAAGGTTTCCTGTCGTAGCTTGCTTTGCAGTGCCTCAATAATGGCATCGGTTGCCGCCACGCCCACGTCCGCTTGCAGCAGGACGGATTCGATCTCCATCACGGCATCTTCGTTGAGCGGCCCCTGCCCGACGATCGCCCGCAGTTGGTTGATCAGCCCTCGTCGCGTTTTGTCTAAGCCTTGCCGTAGCCGCTTCAGCCAGGTGATTTCTTCGAGCGACACCTGATCGGGTCGCCGCCCCTGCGCTGCCAGCACCTCCGATGACCAGAGAAAGCCTTCGTCTAAGACAAACTCAGGCTCAGCAGGGGTCTCAGCAGGGGCGGGGGTTGGGGTGGTGTCTGGAGAAGCGATCGCGGCTTCTGGCTCTGGTGCGACAATCGCGGTTTCTTTGAGCCGTTCTAATCGCTCCAGCCGCTCGGCTTCTGCTTGCGCCCAGAAAGGCAGAGGTGCCGTTGAGACGGTCTCAGACGTGGTTTCTGAGACAATCGGTTCGACTTCAGAGACGACGGCTTCTGTTGTCAGAGGTTCTACAGCAACGATCGCCTCATCAACCGTTGCTACCTCAGTAATTTCTGGCTCGATCGCCTCAGTAGATTCGTCTACAGCCTCTACTGGCTCTGTTTGCTGCCGCTTCTGGATATTTTGATACGCCGCTTTTGCCCAGTTCAGGTAAGCTTCAGCAACAACTGGCTCCTCTTCATTAGCCGCTTCTGGCTGCACTGGCTCTGGTTCTGCGGCTTGAGTATCCTCAGTTTTAGGGTCGTATTGCCGACGAAACCAGTCAAACGTCATTGCCTTTACCTGAATATGATGCGAGTTGGAACGACAGCGTTGAGCTTACAGACTTGAGTTGAAATCGATCTTAGTGCGATTGACTCCGATCGCCTGACCGCGATCGCTGACAACAAATGACCACACCGATCGCCAGATCGACTCTACTCAACCGTGCTGATTCAACTGTAGGGAAAAATGGTTGAAAAGCCCATAGCTAAAACGACAAAGCTTTTCCTTGCTGCGTTTCGCAACATTGGTCAGCCGTCAACCGTCAGCCTTTGAGTTTATGAAGCGGTCAGCTATCAGCTTTTAGCCCTTATCCTTCATCCCTCATTCTTCCCCCACTCCCTACATCGGTTGCTTCGTCGACTTAAGCTGATCCATCACTCGGCGCAGCACACCGTTAATAAAACGATGCCCGTCGTCGCCGCTGTACCGCTTGGCTAGCTCTACCGCTTCGTTGACGGCAACCCGATCGGGCACGCCCAAAAAGAGAATCTCGGTCACTGCGATCCGAAGAATATCCCGATCGATCCAGGCAAGGCGTGAAAGCTGCCAATCGACCAGGGCTGTAGACAAAATTTGATCAATCTCGTCTCGATTGGCTTTCAGCTTGCCAATAATTTCAAGCGTGTAATGACGCACATCCTGCTGGTTTGCCAGTTGAATGAACTCAGGCACCTCCATTGAGACGCCCAGACGGTTGATGGCTGTCTGAGTGAGCGCGATCGCCTCATTGACCATTGCTCTAGCACTCTCAACATCCGCTGCACGGGTTTCGCTGGTCAACAAACGAGCGCTTCCCTGTTGCAGTTCAGCCGACGCGGTTTCTAGAGCATCTTGCGCTTCAGTGGTGAGCGTCCGTACTGCTGCCACCACCACATTTTGAAGCTGCTGCAACTCCAAACGTTCTTGCTTAGCAGGAAGCTGGCTAATACTCAGCAGCGCTAGTTCACGGGCAATTCGACGGGCTTGCATAGGGAAGGATAAAGGATGAAGGCTTAAGGATAAAGTGAATGCTTTAAAGCCAGGACTTACGCAAGAGCGGTCATCTTTCGCCCCCAAGTCCCCATTCTGGGGGCTTGGGGGCAAATGCGTGAGTCCTAAAAGCGTAGAAAGCGAATGGGCGGGCTGGCCCGTCCTGTCGCAAGCTAAATTTGTTTAGAACATGGCATGGTTGCACTCGTTATCCTTCATACTTTAGCCTTCATCCTTTCTTCTTAACTTTCCCACAGGTCTTCTTCTAGCGCGATCGCCTGCCGCCCCTGGTCAGGAAAGAGGTCTAACGTACGCTTACTAGAAGCCGGTAGCGACGACATGGCTGACGACTCAGGGGAAACAATGCCGCCTGAAATCACGACTTTGAACGCTTCTTCGATCGGCATAGAAAGATTGATCACGGCTTCCTCTGGCACAACGGCATACCAACCTGTCGTCGGGTTCGGGGTTGTGGGAATAAACACGCCCAGCATCGGGCTGGTAAAGCGTGACTGAAATTCGCCGCTTAAAACGCCTGTAACGAACCCTAACGACCAAACGCCCTCTCGTGGGTATTCCACCAAAACCACCCGTCGAAATTTGCCACTAGTGTCTTTCAGGAGAGTTTCTAAAAGCTGCTTCAAGGTTTTGTACACCGAACCTGCCAACGGAATGGCTTGCAGCACCCGTTCACCAAAGTCCAACAGCCAACGTCCGGCAATGTTCCGCGCCATCAAGCCGATGATCAAAATGGACAGCAACGGCACGGTCAAGCCCACCAACAGATTCAGGAGATTCACCAGAATCGGGTTGAGACCGTCAAAGGGATTGAGCTGCTTGGGAATGCGGGTCAAAAAGTTGACGACCCAACTGGCGATTGTAATCGTCAGCCAGATCGTGGTTGCTAGAGGAATCACGACCAGCAACCCTGCAATCAGGTCGTTTTTAAGGTCTTGCTTGAGGCGTTGGATCACGGGTCACCCACTCTCCTGTAGTTGGCGGCGGAAACTGTAATAACGCTGACGATTCAAAAAGACCAAAATTGGTGTGGCGATCAGCCTGAAACGCTAGTTGAATCTATCTAATGAATAATCAGAAACGGTTAGCGACAAGCGCTAAGAAACATTTCTTTAAGTCAACCTCTGATTGAAATTGTAACAACTATGTAAAGGAATATTGCTGGAAAAAGACGATCGACGTAACCGTGCTGAAGAGCTGTAATTGCTCTCAAGGAGCAATCTATCTATGGTGCCGCTGCCTATCGGTTGCGAACCCGTGCAACGACCAGATAGGACGACCACATCAGGACGATCGACAGAGATGGTGCTGATCACCAGAATACCCTACGGCGATTCGGTATCGCACGCGACGATTAATTTTGTCATGACTGCGCACTCCAAACAGCTCATATATCTAAGGATGAGCTGACTTCATTAATCAAACCCATCCCTCTTCGCCATGACCTCTTACCATTTGATGTTTGATCAACCAGCACCGATCAAAGCAAAGGCCGTTAGGTCGAGGGGACGTTACGTTGATTCTGAGCTGATAACAGATACCGCAATCCAGTCCAACCGATGATGGCATACCCGATCGCCAGTATGAGGCTGGCAATACCGCTGCGCATGCCCGATCGCAGCTTGTTATCGTTTACCTGCGTTTCGAGCTTCCGCTTATTATCACGAATCTGCGTCAATTTCTGATCACGCTCAGGGGCAATCTGTGCCTCCAGTGCCTTGGGGTCAGATTTGAACTTCTGAAGCTGATCCAGTTTTTGCTTCGCTTGTGCCAACTGTGCCCCTTGAAGCTGACCACTTTGAATTAACTGATCGATCTGGCTAGACTGAGCATCAATCTGCGCATTCAGTTGCTGCACCTGACTGTCGATCTGGCTTTCTGCTCTGCTGGCATCCTGAGTAATTTGCTTTAACTGATCGTCTGCCGCTGTATTGGTGGCACTGACGCTGAGGGGAATGAGTAATAGGAACACTAACCCAAGCAGGCTCGCTAGCAACGCTGCCCCTAGCTTTAGCCCGCGTGAACGTTCCACACTGCTAGGTGTCTCCAGGGCATTTTCTACCCAAAAGCCGATGAACAAGAAGCCGAAGCCCATCATGGGAACAAAGCCGCGATCGATCAACTGCGTCGTCGTCGTAAATAGCCATTGGCTATCTTGAAACTTTGCAGCCGAAAGTACGATGACGCAATCCAGCAGGTAGAGCACAATCAGCACCATACCAACAATTTTAAGAATGAGGGCAGTCAGGGGCGAGGCGTTAAATGTTTTCATCAGCTTCTATATAGATTTGATGGGCAGTTAACTGAAACTGCTTCAGCAACCTCCTATAGTAGACTACGGAGTTGAATCTCTCGACGGAATTGAGTAGCTGAAACTATGAATAAAATTGTCGAAGTGCTGCCCGATAAAGATGCCTTAATTCAGCGAGGGTTGACGATCGTGGTGGATAAGCTACAGGCTGCGATCGCAGCACGGGGGCGTTGCACGATCGCTCTTGCAGGCGGCAGCACTCCCAACCCTCTGTATAAGCAACTCGCCACGCAATCCCTACCGTGGGATCATATCCACGTCTTTTGGGGTGACGAACGGTATGTGCCAGCCACCCATCCCGACAGCAACGAAGGCATGGCCCGTCATGCCTGGCTAGATAAAGTGGCTTTTCCGCCTGAGAATATTCACCCCATGCCTACAGCAAATGCTGATCCAGCGGTGTCTGCCAGTCAGCATGAGCGCGAACTGCAACAATTTTTTCAGCTTCAACCAGGAGAGTTTCCCCGTTTTGACCTCATTTTGCTGGGGATTGGGGATGATGGGCATACCGCATCGTTGTTTCCGCATACAGAAGCACTGCAAGTGCATGACCACCTTATTACCGTTGGCAATAAAGATGGACAGCCGCGCGTGACCTTTACAGCCCCACTCATTAATCACGCCCACAATGTCCTCTTTCTCGTTTCGGGGGCCAGCAAACGCCCTGCCCTGGATCAAATCTTTGCACCCATCGCGGATGAGACCACCTATCCTGCGCGCCTCATTCAACCACAAGGCGAACTCTGGTGGCTGCTTGATCACGCCGCTGGGCAAGATTTGGCAGTGAGATGACAGCGAACCCAATTCCAAAGTAGAACTGGAGTAGTGAGTAGAACTGGAGTAGTGAGGAAAACTGGAGTAGTGAGGAAAACTGGAGCAGAAACCATTTGCTTAAACGGCAGACCATTTCGATCGAGTGTTTATTGGCAACCAGTGTTTGAAAAGGGGATGTGCTCTTAACAGCGCACTCCTCCTTTGTCAACAGATCTTTTAATGTCAATGGGTTATGTCGGCTGTGATCTTATATTGACAGTGATATAGAGGTAAAACGTCCATGATTGTTTGTCCGAATTGCAATCATCAAAATCCTGATGGCGCAGTTCAATGTGAAGCCTGTTATACACCCTTGCCTGCAACCATGAGCTGCCCAAACTGCGGAACTGCGGTTCAGACCGATGCGAGCTTTTGCGGACAATGTGGGTACAATCTCCGCACGGCTGCTGGTGCACAACCAGCCGCGAACGCTTTCAGTCAAGCGCTAGAGCCTTCTGCGGCCTCACCCGCAGTACCAGACTTACTACCGCTTGATCCCCTTGTGCCACCTGATCCGTTAATTGCTCCCCCGGTTTCTGTTTCTAGCCCGCCTGCTGTGCTTGAGGCTCCCTCATCCATATTAGTGCCCATAGCGACACCGCCCCCTATACCTGACCAACCTGCTGCTGTGGCAGAGGTAAATCGATTGCCAGCCCCAGGGCAATCAGCTCCAGAACAAGGTAGCTCAACAACCCAGCTACAACAGCAAACAGCACGTCTGTTACATCTTCAAACCAGTGCGTCGTTAGAATTGCCGCAGAGTTTGACAGTCATTCACATTGGCAAACCGAACGATCGCATCCCACCAGATATTGATGTCTCTGGTTTTCCAGATTCAGAGATTGTGTCTCGTATCCATGCGGATATTCGACTTGAAGGCGACGCTTACTATTTGGAAGATGTGGGAAGTTCTAACGGCACCTATATCAACAATGTGCCACTGCCAATGGGTAATCGGCATCGCTTGCGACCGGGAGACCGCATTGCCTTAGGCAAAGGCGACAAGGTGACGTTTTTGTTCCAGCTTTCTTGAGCCAACAGCGAGGGGTGTGGCGATGGCGCAGCCAACTGGATACGCCTGCTATGCTTACCAGGGGAAGACTCAACCGTTTGCCCCACACGCAACGCCAAATAGTCGTGTATCGTTAGGAGACTTACCGCGATCGAGGACAAAGATTTCGGTTCCATAGCAGCGAAAGCAACATAGGATCGAAACACGTTTTCAGACGGTAGCCGTCCTTGCCACAGGTCATTACTCAGACTCTATACCGCCAGTGTGATTACTCTGACTCTTTTGCATCCGATTCAGTCGATTCCGGTTCAAAGCTGGACGTTTGAACACGAACCTGTCATTCGGATTGGACGATCGACTGATAATCACGTCATTCTTTACAGCGCAGTGGTTTCCCGCCATCATGTTGAATTGCGCTGCCACGATTCACAATGGGAAGTTGTCAGCCTGGGAGCCAATGGGACTTATGTCGAGGGCAAACGGATTACCCAGATACCCCTGGTCGATAGTCTGGTGATTCGTCTAGCGCGATCGGGGCCAAACATTCAGATTCACCTTGGCTCTTTGCCTGCTGGCGGGGGCAAGACGACGCAAAGCGATCAACCACCTCAGCCGCTTAAACCCAGATTAAGTGGTATTCCCAATGCCGATTCTGGTGACCCCACTCAGTCGGGCGATACCCCCTTTGCCAAACTGACAGCACCTGTCACCAAACAGCCAGAAGAGGCGCAGGAAAGCTCTATACCGCCATCTGGAGAGCTAACGCAGCGATCGACGGCAATGGATGTGGAGCATGAAGCCGCAGCGCCTGCCGTGACTGGAGTGAGTTGCACCCATCCACGTGCGCAGGGCAATGTATTATTCTGCCCCGATTGTGGGCAACCTTTGCAAGTCATCCAGACGATCGGCGACTACCAAGTGGTTAAAACGGTGCGCCAGGACACGATTGGGCTGACTCAACTAGTCTGGCGGAACGGTCAGAGCCTCGTGCTCAGAACTCTGAAACCTGAATGGCAGCAGCCAGAGCTTTTAGACGCATTCACCCAGCAGGCTAAGCAACTCCTGACACTTGAACATCCAGGCTTACCGCACTTTATTGATTTTTTCACCCTTGAAGGCAAACCTCATTTAGTGCGGCGGCGGATGTACGGGCAAAGCCTACAGCAACGAGTCAGCCAGTATGGGCCGTTGACATCCGCTGAGGCGATCGCGGCGATCGTGCAGGTTTGTGATACCTTAGACTATCTGCACCAGCAGTCTCCACCGCTCATTCACGAAGATCTCAAGCCCGAAAATCTCATCCAGCAACCTCCGACAGCCGCAGGGAATATCACCGTTGTGGGGTTTGCTTCCCTTGTCTCTTTTGCTGCCACGAAGCAAACGGCGACACCAGCCTATCTTGCGCCAGAACAGATTCAGGGACAAAAGGCAACCGTTGCCGATCTGTTTGCATTAGGGCCAATCCTGGTCTACCTGCTGACAGGGCAAGCGCCAAACGCCTTTTATGCCCAACGAGAGCAAGGGTTCCGCCTTTACCCAGAGTATGTGCCTGGTCTGACGACAGACTTGGTATCGATCGTCCGTCGCTTGACCAACCCACAGCCCGAAGAGCGTTACGCCACTGCTAAAGACTTAGCCGACGCGCTTTTGAGTGTGTCTATCCCTACTTAAGGGTTCTACCTCAGCACCGCTACATAGTGCATTAACACCGAGCGATCGACAACGTGAATGAGAAGCAACTGCCTTCACCATGCGTCGATTCAACGTGCAACTGTCCACCCTGGTTTTCGACCAACAGCTTGCAGAGGGATAGCCCTAAACCAGTGCCTTTAATAGTAGAGCGATCACGATGCTGCACTCGATAAAATCGCTCAAACAGATGAGGCTGATCTGCGGCTGGAATACCCAACCCGTGATCACGCACCCAAACGTTAACCCACCCCGCTTGATGCACCTCTGCACCCAACTCAACTGGCGCATCCTTTGGAGAATACTTGATTGCATTCGAGAGTAAGTTGACCAACACCTGCGAGACCTGCCAGCGATCGCCCCAAACCAGAGGCAACTCTGGACTAAAAACGCAGGTAACCTGGGTTGTCTGAAGATCTGCCAGAACCTCTCTGACAAGAGTTGACAGGCAAAGGCCCGTATGATGAGTTGCTAAAGCACCCGTTTCTAAATTGCGTAACGCCATCAGATCTTGCAACAACCGCTTGAGACGGGATACCTGCTGTTGCACGACTGTCAAAAATTCCTGCTGATGCGCGGTCTCTAACTCTGGTTCTGCTAGCAGCGAGATCGATCCTCCCAAAGCCGTTAGCGGAGTTGCCAATTGATGAGTGAGCAGTTGCATGAGCTGCGTCTGCTGAGCAATTTGTTCTTTGAGCGATTGGTTTTCTAGCAATGCCTGCATCAAAGTCCCATCTATTGAGTTAGCTGTAGGGACAGTCCGACTCAACGAAGCAGCGTAAAACTCATCGTTTGAGGGCGAAGACATAAAGCAATCAAAAAACGGGGTAGCGCCTAATGGATGAATGAGCCGCGATCGCGCAACGCACTTATACCTTAACACTATGTTACAAATGTCGCCCATGTGCTGCACAACTAGTTAATGGAACTGAGGCTATCCGTAAGGAGTCAACAGCAGAAGGGGCGATCGTGATCAGCTAGTTTCAAGCATTCTCAGGAAATTTGAAGAGTCTTCACACAGTTATCAGAATGCTGCAAAAAGGTGATTAAATAAACCCGGACATACTGAGGGACAGGCTGTAGCGCAACGAAGCGTCCTGATCGTTTTGCTTCCGCTGTGTAGGCAAAAGCATTGGGTGTCAGTCGTTTCAGCTCAGTTGATTGAGCCTTTAGGTATATCAAGATGGTCAGCTCAGTTCATAAGATTAAAAAGAAGTTGGTGAGCATCCCTGTGATGACGACGGAGCATGAGCGCATTCTAGCCGCGATTGATGTGGGTACAAATTCCATCCATATGGTCGTGGTACGGATTCAGCCTGCGCTCCCTGCTTTTACGATTATTGCGAGAGAAAAAACGACGGTGCGGCTGGGCGATCGCGCTCGACAGAACGGCAATCTCACCGATGCAGCAATGGAACGGGCGATCGATGCTCTCAAACGCTGCCAGGAAATTGCTAAAAGCTTGAACGCTGAGCAAACGATCGCCGTTGCCACCAGCGCGATGCGAGAAGCGCCCAACGGACGGGACTTTCTCCAACATATCGAAGCCGAGTTGGGGCTATGGATTAATCTGATTTCTGGACCTGAAGAAGCTCGTCGCATCTATTTAGGCGTACTGTCGGGAATGGAACTCAACAGCCAACCTCATATCATCATCGACATTGGTGGCGGTTCTACCGAACTCGTGCTAGGCGATGGGCACGAACCTCGCAGCCTGAGCAGTACAAAAATTGGCGCAGTGCGTCTGACCGTCGAGCAGATTACGACCGATCCCATCAGCCCGATCGAATTTCAGACCCTTCAAGCCTATATTCGGGGCATGTTAGAGCGTCCCGTTGATGAGCTAAAGGCCGCCCTGCAACCGGATGAAGTCCCCCGATTGGTCGGCACCTCTGGCACGATCGAAACGCTAGCCATGATTCATGCACGGGAAAAAACAGGCACAGTGCCTTCGCCTCTAAATGGCTACGAATTTAGCCTGAAAGATTTACGGGAAACAGTGGCTCGTCTTCGTCGCTTGACGATCGCGGAACGTGCCGAAATTTCTGGCATTAACGATCGCCGCGCTGAGATCATTCTAGCGGGTGCGCTCATTCTTCAAGAAGCGATGACGCTGCTAGGTATGGACGCGATCGTCATTTGTGAACGCTCCTTGCGCGAAGGCGTGATTGTTGATTGGATGCTGACCCACGGCTTGATCGAAGATCGTCTCCGCTATCAAGGCTCTGTCCGGCAGCGCAGTGTCCTCGATACGGCACACAAATACCGCGTCAAGCTAGATTACAGCGAACAGGTAGCCACCTTTGCCCTCAGCCTGTTTAATCAAACGCAGGGCATTCTGCATAACTGGGGCGAAGAAGAGCGGGAACTACTGTGGGCAGCCGCCATCCTGCATAACTGCGGACACCACGTCAGCCACTCCTCTCATCACAAGCACTCCTACTATCTCATTCGCAATAGTGATTTACTGGGCTACACCGAAACTGAAATTGAAACGATCGCCAACCTCGCTCGCTATCACCGCAAGAGTGCTCCCAAGAAAAAGCACGACAGTTACCGGAACCTCACCAGCAAGCGTCATCGCCGTGTGGTGGATCAACTGAGTGCCCTCTTGCGTCTCGCCGTTGCCCTCGATCGCCGTCAAATTGGCACCATTAAAGACATTACCTGCGAACCACATCCCGAATCCCAAACTTTTCGGCTTCTCATTCAGCCAGCCAATCCTGACGATGATTGCGCTCTGGAACTTTGGAGTCTTAACTACAAAAAAGCCAGCTTTGAAACCGAATTTGGCTTAAAGCTAGAACCTGTTTTAGATACGGTAGAAACGCTAAAGGTAACGCCTCTACCAACAAAACAACCTGTTTAAGCCCTTCTCTTCAACCAACACCAACAAACAACTCATCAAAACTCTTAGTGGGCGCATTTGGCTTCGCAACAATTTCGACAATCTTGTTACGGGCTGAGGGTGAGAACAGTGCCTCAACGCTAGTCTGCGCTACTTTCGTGCGGGGAATACTACCGTCAAACAGCGTATCGGCAGACGACATCACCACAGCATCGGTATTGTCTTCGTTCTTCAGTCCGCCAGGACGAACGATCGTATACGTCAGCCCACTCTTCTGAAGATATTCTTCCGCCTGCTTCTTCCACACCAGAATGAGGAAGAAGAGATTCAAGGGATGAAATAACCGCGAGGTGCAAAGGGACGAAACAAACACAAATTGCTCAATACCCTTTGCTTTTGCCGCATCGACAAGATTTTTGGTACCTTCATAATCAACCTTGTAGGGCGCAGTGGGGTCGAAGCCCGGTTTAGCACCCGTCGCACAAAGGACAACCGTGCTCTCTGCCAAAGCGGTTGGAAGGCTTGTTGGATCTAACACATCACCTACGACCAGTTCTGCTTCTGGCGGCAAGATTGATTGTGCCTTTGACAAATCGCGCACCATCGCCCGGACAGGAATGCCTCGTGCGACAAGTTCCCTGACAATACGTTGACCTGTTTGCCCCGTGGCCCCGGCTACCAATGCTTTCATAACTTTGCTCCTAAGCAGGAAATTAAGAACCTTAAACCAGCGATCGCAGGATTATCCTCCAAACAATCGTCTTTACCTAGACTTTATCGAATTCTTCGTGCGAACAAACCTACCGTATGGCTAGCCCTGATCTTTTGGATCGGGTTGTGGCTCAGTCGTATAGTAGTGATATGTTAATGAATGTTAAGACTGAATCTGGCGGTGACAGTACTCTTTAAGCGATAGACTTAACGCCTTTGGCGGGTGGCTCGGTTGATTAAAGTGAAGGATTCAATGCTTGTCAATCACGATGTAGATATAGCGATTTGCTCAAAAATCCGTGAAACCCCGGTGAGTTCGTGAAGAGCTAAAGAGGCAGTATAGATCTAAGCAACTAGCCATGAACGTTGAGCCGCTTTATGCAGTCCCATTCCACTGAGTCTAATCCTGTTGAGCGTCCTAAAGGTTTGCTGCACACCGCATCGGTCATTCCAGATATGAACCACTTGATGACAGACGACTCTAGCCAAGATTTGATTGAGCCAACTCAGTTCCGCAGCCACTTTGTAGACTGCATGGAAATGTCTTCGGACATGCATACCGTGGCTGAGTATCTGGATGCTCACTCTGTTTGGTTTCGGAGTTGCGCCCAGCCGATGGTGGTTGAGCCTCTTGGGGATAACGGCTACGCACTGGTCATTGGTCGCTTTGGCTCACATGGCTATCAGATTGAGCCGAAAATTGGCTTACACCTGCTGCCTCAAGATCAGGGAGTGTATCGCATTGAAACCATTCCTGTCCCTGGCTATGTCACTCCTGGCTATGACGTTGACTTCCGAGCGGCAATGGAGCTAGTCGAAATCGGTACGGGCGCACTGCCAACTAAAACAACACGAGTCGAGTGGCAGCTAGACCTAACGGTGTCGATTCAGTTTCCACGCTTTATTCATGCGCTGCCCAAAAACCTGGTGCAAAGTACGGGCGATCGTCTCCTTCGCCAAATTGTCCGCCAGGTATCCAACCGCCTCACCCGCAAAGTGCTGGAAGATTTTCACAAAACGCACGGATTACCCATTCCCAAGCCTGCCAAGCGCTGGTTCTTCCAAAAGCAAGACAGCCTGGATGAACCTTTGGACGGGTCGATCGCTGAATAGGGCGTATTGATGATAAGAGTGAGATAGGGGCGGCAGAGATTTAGTACCGAGAGCGTGCAATTCGGCAACTGCAACGCAAAGCGAAACAGTTGGGCGTTGCTCTTATTGTTAAACCTGCTCCACAATCTGTGTAAGTTTCTTCTGAAACATCTCATCAAGGCTAAGTCTCTCATTAGGCATCAAAGCAGTATGGTCGAAGACCCTATGGAAACAGAGGAAACAGAGAAGAAGCAAAAGAGTTCGATCCGACAACGTGCGGCAGAGATAAAGCCTTACAGGTGCAAGAACTTAATCAATGTTATCGAAGACCCAAGTGATATTAAGAATATCGGTACGGTGATCAGAAACGTTAACGCCTTGGGGGTGGAAAAGGTTTACGTCGTAGACCCAAGAGGAGCCTTGCCTGACGATTGGCTGGAAATGCGAGAGAGAAAATCACTTGCGAAGATCTCTGTATCGGCGATCAAATGGAGCTTTGTCAAAAGATTCGATAGCACCGAAGCCTGCCTTGAGCACTTAGAGAAAAATCGATTTGTGTCGATCGTCACATCGCCACACGTCAAGGGCATGAAAAATGTCGTTCTTGATAAAGCCGATTACACCATCTATACCAAGTTGGCTGTATGGTTTGGCAATGAGGCAAGGGGCATAAGCGATTTAGCCGTACAGCGTAGCGAGATGTGTGTGAGCATTCCTATGTTCGGTATGATCGAGAGTCTGAATTTGGGCACAACTTCGGGAATCGTTTTGTACGAAGTCACGAAACAGCGCCGTGAGTATCAGAGCAAATATAGATGGCGAAAAAAGCGAGGCAAAAAGATTGATGCCTAACAAACCGCTTTTTACCGAAACGTCTCGCCATGATTGCTAATTTGCAAAGGTTCTTTGCGTGCGATGAACACAAAAGTTAAACCTGCCTGTACAAATATTTTGTTGGTTGAACTTAATTCTCTTTTACGGTCAGTCGTTCAACGCTGAGCCGCAACACTGACAGTCCCAGAATGATGAGAAACATCACCAGCCCGATCGTGCAGGCGTAGCTCATTTCCAGGTCTTGAAAGGCTTGCTCATAAACGTAGTAGACGATCGTCTTGGAGCTATTGCGTGGGCCACCCTGGGTCATGATGTAGACTTCTTCAAACACCTTGGTGGCTGAGATGGCAGAAATGACTGCAACCAGCAAGATATAAGGCTGCATCAAGGGAACCGTAATATCCCAATGCTTCTTGATGCCGTCGGAACCGTCGATCGCCGCTGCTTCGTACAAATCGCCTGGAATGGCCTGTAAGCCTGCGAGGTAAATCACCATGTAGTAGCCCAAACCTTTCCAGATGGTGACAATCATGACGCTGAAAATCGACCAATTAGGACTGGTGAGCCAGGGAACGCCTTCTGAAATGCCTACCAGTTTTAGAAGTTGATTGAGCAAGCCGTTATCTGCATAGAGCCACTTCCACGCGATGCCCGCAACCACCATTGAAATGACGACCGGGGTGTAGTACGCGACGCGAAACCAGCGAATGCCGCGCAGCTTTTGGTTCACCAGAATTGCCATCCCCAACGGTAGCGCTACTAGAATCGGGACAACCCCAACGAGGTACAGAACCGTATTGCGGAAGGTTTCCCAAAAAACGCGATCGCCCCACAGGCGACGAAAATTCTTCAGCCCAATCCATACAGGCGGTTGCGTCAGGTCAAAGTCGTAACGCGTAAAGCTCAGATAGAATGCCTGTAGTGCCGGGTAAAACACCGTCAAGCTAAGGACAACCAGAGCAGGCAACAAAAAAAGGTAAGGCGTAAGCCGCTGTAACAACAGGCTCCGATCCTTCAGCATCCATTTGGGCATTTTGACGTGAGCGGCAAACGATAAGCAGGTCTAGCTCATCATAAAGGGAATGGGGAAGAGAGAGGAGAGGAAGCGGGGGAAGCAAGGGGAGTAGGGGGGTGAGTTTTGAGTTTTGAGTTTTGAGCTTTGAGTTACGGCTGACGGTTGATAGCTGACCGCCGCTAAACCAATGCTTTCGCTGGCTTCCAGGCTTCCAACCCTTTGAGCACGTCAGCAGCAGTTGCCGTCCAGCCGACGATGCCGCTTTGGGCACGCACCATTTCTAGGGTAGATTGTTTGAATTCTGGAAAGTAGCTTTCGGTGCAGTCTTCGACCATAACGCATTCGTAGCCACGATCGTTCGCTTCGCGCATGGTGGTTTGCACACACACTTCAGTCGTTACGCCTGTAATAAACAGGTGCGTAATATTTTTTGCTTTTAGAATTGATTCTAATTCAGTCGCATAAAAAGCACCTTTTCCAGGCTTATAAATGACCGTTTCATTGGGTAAAGGAGTCAATTCAGGAATGATGCCGTTGCCCGGTTCGCCCTTAACTAAAATGCGTCCCATTGGGCCTTCACTACCGATCGTCAACTCACCTTTGCCCCGCTTAATTTTGGAAGGAGGACAATCGGAGAGATCGGGTTGATGACATTCGATCGTATGAAAGATCGGCAGTTCTAAGGCACGAAACCCTTCAATTAATTGCTTGAGGGTAGGCACGATCGCCCGTAGCAGGCTAACATTATTTCCCAAAATATCGCCGAAGCCACCCAATTCCATAAAATCTCGTTGCATATCAATCACGATTAAGGCAACGTTACTAGTAGTGGGCAGTTCGTAATCGTAAGGTTGGGCAGAGATGGAGACCATAGGGATGAGGGATGGGGGATGAGGGATGAAAGGGGGAAAAGTAAGAAGAGATCTGGGTAATATGATAGATGAGAACGGATTTAAAGAAAAAGACTAAAGAGCTTGCACTGAGAATTATCAAACTGTATGTAGCGTTGCCCAAAACGACAGAAGCCCAAATTCTAGGCAAGCAGGTTTTACGGTCTGGGACATCGGTGGGTGCTCACTATCATGAAGCATTCCGAAGTCGATCAAATGCTGAGTTTATTAGCAAAATTGAAGGTGGGCTTCAGGAATTAGAAGAGACTATCTACTGGCTAGAGCTTTTAGTTGAAGCTGGAATTATTCAAGCTACTCAGATCAGCGGATTGATAGCAGAAGCGAACGAGCTAATTGCTATTTTTGTTGCCTGCGTCAAAAAAACGAAGGATTCTAGATCACGGAAGCAGGATGAGGTTGGAAAATGAGAAATGAAGATAACAGAGAAAGTCAGAGGGTTAAAAAGCCTATAGCTCAAGAACACACAATAACTTCATCCCTCATCCCTCATCCCTTTAGTGCCCCGCCATGCTTTGACCGATCGCGGCAAAGTCTGCATCTTCAATGTTGCTTTCGTAGGCAAAAGTGCCACCGCTGATGACGAAGATGCGATCGGAGAGCTTGAGCAACTCATCCAGATCTTCGCTGACTAGCAGCACGGCAACGCCTCGATTGCGGGCTTCAAGAATTTGACCGTGAATGTAGTCCACCATTGCAAAGTCCAGACCAAAGCACGGGTTGGCTGCAATAAGGAGTTTGATGTGGTCTTCGGACAGTTCCCGTGCCAGAACGGTGCGCTGGACGTTACCGCCAGAGAGATTGCCGACGGGCGTATCGGGCGAGGGGGTTTTGATTTTGAAGGAACTAATCAAGCCTACGGCCATTTCGCGGATGGCTTTGAAGATGAGCAGAATGCCTTTTGCCTGGGGAGGGCGATCGAAGGTTCTGAGCGCCAGGTTTTCAGCCACACTCATATGTGCGACACACGCATTACGGAGTGGCTCCTCTGGGAGTACAAACACACGGTTTTTAAACATTTCAGCGCGAGTCATTTTGTAGACTTCACCGTTGACCATCACTTCGCCTGCGGTTGCCGGACGCTGACCTGCCAGCACTTCCACCAATTCGCGTTGACCGTTGCCAGAAATGCCCGCGATGCCAACTACTTCGCCACTGTGAACTGTGAGATCCACGCCACCCACTGCTTCCAGACCATTATCTTTGTTGGCGTGAATGCCTTTAATTTGCAAGATGGGTTTGGGTTCGTCGTGGAGAGTTTTCTCAACCTTCTGGGGTTCCCGTTTTTCACCCATCATCATTTCTGCCATCGCAGAAACGGTCATGTCTTTCACCGTGCCGCTGCCCGCAAACTGCCCCTTGCGAAGGACGGTAATTTCGTCCGTAAAGGCGGTGATTTCACGAAACTTATGGCTGATCATCAACACGCTCAGCTTGCCATCCGTCACCTGCTCTCGAATTAAGCCCAGCACCTCATCGGCCTCGGCAGGCGTGAGCACCGAGGTTGGCTCATCCAGGATGAGGATTTTGCTTTGGAGATAAAGCTGCTTGAGAATTTCCAGCTTTTGCTTTTGTCCAGCGGCCAGTTGCCCAATCAGCAGATCGAGCGGCACTTTGAACGGTGCGGTCTCCATGAAGGCTGAAAGCTCTTCAAACTCCTTCTTCCAGTTGATAAGGTTGGTGTTGTCAAAGCGGGAGAGCACCAGATTTTCGGCAACCGTCATCGCTGGCACAGAGGTAAAGTGCTGGTAAACCATGCCAATCCCATAGGTATGAGCATCACGCGGGCTGGCGATCGCTCTTACCTGTCCATCAATGAGCACCTCTCCCGATGTCGGGGTATAAAAGCCCATGATGCATTTCACCAGGGTGCTTTTACCCGCACCGTTTTCCCCCAGCAAGGCATGAAAGGTGCCAGGCTTAAGCTTCATGGAAACATTTTCTAGAGCGGTGAAAGAGCCAAACCGCTTAGTCATGTTGACCACTTCAAGCTCTGGTGGTCCTGTAAGCGCATGAGCATTATTGGTTGAACTGTGGGTGAGTGGATTTGCAACTTCTGTCATGCTGCCTCCTGAGGGGACATTTAAATGAATGCGTAGAGCGATACGTTTAGAGACGTGAGCGTTGGTGGATGCGTTAGAGGATTGCGAAAGGCTAGGCTTCAGAGCGAACGAGATAAGACGGCTATTGGGGCGCGGCTCCTTTGAAGAGCATCTGCTTGGCAAGCGCGTCTAGATAGAGTGAGGCGATCGTGATCTAGGAATCCCATTTAGACAATCCCAATCTCTTAATCAATCGTCAACTTCAATTAACCACTAATTGTTCCGAGTGCACCCGGAGCACCAGAAAGCGTTTTCTTCGGTGAGCAAGTGATGATCATAATGAGCAGCGTCAACACGTATGGAGCGGCGTTGAACAAATAGCGGCCTTGCTCAATGCCAACCGATTGCAGAGCAGGGCCAACCGCCTGCGCGCCACCAAAGAAGAGTGAGGCCCACAAACACTGAATCGGGTTCCAACGAGCAAAAATAACCAGCGCGACCGCCATCAAACCCTGACCACTAGAGATGCTCTCAGACCACAGACCCGGATAGTAGAGGGATAAACAAGCGCCTCCGATGCCAGCCAGAAAGCTACCCGCAATGATGCAGAGCATTCTCACTCTGGAAATGGAAACGCCCATTGCAAGCGCCGCATCAGGACTATCGCCCACTGCGCGGATAAACAAACCCCAGCGGGTCGATTTGAAGAACCAGAACATCAGCGGCGCGATCGCCACACCGAGAATAAACAAGGGGCTAATCTTAAGGGCCGACTGTACAGCCGGAATGGAGCTCCAACCGCCCAGATCGATTGTGGGTAACGGGGGAGCCTTCGGTTGAATGAAGGGTTTTCCTAAAAAGAACGCAATGCCACTACCAAAAATAATCATGGCAATACCAACGGCAATGTCATTCACCTTTGGTTGCTGTGAAAGCCATGCGTGAATAAAGCCCAGCGCCATACCAGCGATGCCTGCGACTAAAACTCCAATCCACGGAGAGATAGCTGGCCCTACCTTTTCTTGCAGCAGGTATGACACCGCGTAGGCACTCATTGCCCCGGTCAGCAAGGTGCCTTCTAGCCCCAGGTTGATTTTGCCGCTTTTTTCGGTCAAACATTCACCCAGGCTAACGAATAGAAAGGGCGCACTTCCGCGCAGCGTTCCCGCAAAAATGCCGAGTACGACACCCCATGCACCTAACGCTTCTGTTGCCATGACAGTTCTCCAAACAAGTGTTAACGGATGAAAGGCTAAAGGATAAGAGCTAAAGGCTAAAGAGTTCTCCTTAGCCTCTATCCTTTAGCATTCAGACTTTCTTCTTTAGTAGCATTCAGACTTTCTCCCTAAACGGTTGCAGTTGCCGTCACCGAAGCAGGTGGAGTGCCTTTCAATTCAGGCTCCTTGAAGATCTTTAAGCGTCCGTAGAGCGATTCGCTATACAGAACGACGATGAAGACAATGCCCTGAAACACCAGCACAGTTGCATCAGGCATGTTAAAAGAGCGTTGGAGTGCCCCACCACTGGCAATAATGCCACCCAGCAAGACCGCCACAAGAGCCGCCGCGAGAGGATTGTAACGGGCGACAAAGGCAACCAGGATGCCTGCATAGCCGTAGCCTGCCACGATCGACGCATTCGCCTGTCCTTGTACTGCCGCAACTTCTACCATGCCTGCTAAGCCAGCACAGGAACCCGCCAGGAAGCAGATGATAATGGTGAGCTTGCCGACAGGTAGCCCCGCAATACGCGCTGCTTTGATATTGCCCCCTGCGGTGCGAGCCGCAAACCCAAAGGTGGTGTGCTGAATTAAGAAGTAGGCAATAACGCAGGCAATGATGCCGTAAATCAACCCGTAGTGAATCCGCGTCGACAAGATATTGCCGATCCTGTAAACATCTGGAATGGGAAAGCTCGACGGCTTATTGAGGGACGCCGGGTCTTTCATCGGGCCTTCAACCAGGTGGTTTAGAAGAGCGATCGCAATGTAGTTCATTAGCAAGCTACTAATGGTTTCGTTGACCGCCCGATAGTGCCGCAGCGCACCGACGATCGCAATCCACACACCACCAAATAAAATGCCGCCCAGTGCCATACCAAGCTGCACCACTAGCGGTGGCAAGCCCAAAAGACTTTGCACCTGATCCGGCGACGGAAGCAGGCTACCGTAAGACAGCAAAAGCCCAAAAATTGCTGCACCAATGCCACCCATGACCAGTGCACCCTCGTTGCCAATGATCATCAATCCCAAACGAGCTGGGAGGGCCGTACAAAGGGCCGTCAACATCAACGGTGCCGCGCGTAATAGGGTGCCCTGGAACGATCGCCAATTACCAAAGGCAGATTTGTAAATGGCTCCATAGATGTCAAATGGATTTTTACCGCAGATGGCGCAGAAGATGCCAAAGATGACCAGCGCAACAATAAGTGCCCCCAGCGGGATACAAATGGCTTCAGCGGTCGATCGCCAGTTAGAACGATTTAGTACCATGATTAGCTTGCCTTCCCAATAACGCCTTCAGCCAACCAGTTAATCTGGGTCGGTTCCGCATCCGTCACTTTGTAGCTGGTGCCAGCCGGAATTTTCACCGCACCTGTGTTGTCTTTAATCGCGCCTTTGTAAACCGCTACCGAACCGTCAACAATCTTAGCCTTGGTCGCTTCCTCGTCTTTCTTAGTAGCGTCCGATACGGCTGGACCAAAGGTTGCCAGACTGATGTAATCCTCCTTGAGGCCGCCAATCACCTGATGAGGAATACCACCATTCATTAACGTTTTACCGGCCTTGAGCAACTCAACATACTGCTTGTGAATCGTCGCCCAGTTGTACATAGTGCCTGTCAAGTAGCCTTTTGGCGCCAGTGCTGACTGGTCTGAGTGAAGACCGCTTGAAAAGATGCCGCGTTTTTCAGCCGTCTCAATCACTACTTTGGGGCTATCTACATGGACACCAACTACATCAATGCCTTGGTCTGCCAAGGAATTGGTGGCTTCCGCCTCTTTCACAGGCAACGACCAATCGCCAGTAAAGATCACCTGCACCTTAATGTCAGGCTTGACGCTGCGTGCACCCAGGATGAAGCTATTAATATTTCGTAAAACGGGGTTAATAGGTTTAGCTCCGACAAAGCCGAGTTTCCCAGTCTTACTGGTCTGAGCCGCAATGCGTCCCGCTAGATACTGACCCTCATCAATCAGCGCAAAATAGCTGCCGACGTTTTTGGGCAAGCCTTCTTTCCAGAGGGTGCCAGAGTGGAAGAACTGCACGTCTGGGTAGTCTTTGGCAACTGCCAGCACGTGTGGGTCGAAATAGCCAAACGAGGTAGGAACGACAACAGTGGCACCGTTCTGGTCAATCATGTTGCGCATGACTTCCTGAACTTCTTTGGTTTCAGGCACGCTTTCTTGCTCAACAATTTTGATGCCAGGGATGGAGGCGATCGCGGCGGCACCTTTTGCCTGTGCCTGGTTCCAGCCGTAGTCATCCTTGGGTGCGTTGTAGATAAACCCAATCACAATGGGCTTATCTGAAACAGGGCTAGCACCACCACCGCTACTTGCCTGCGTTTCAGGAGGTGCAGAAGAACAGCCCGTCCACAGCTTAGATGTTGCCCCAAACGCAGCGGTTGCCATCAGCCCCCGAATAATTTGGCGACGGGGAATATAGAGAGGTCTTCTCGTACTCACGTTTTAATTCTCCTGAGAAACTAAAGATGAAGAGGATTAATCAAAGATGGGCAGTGGGCAATGTGAAGCGAAGTGGGGAGATGAGGAAAGGCAACACCACTAAGTGATTAACGACAACTAGCGGTAGCAAGATGTCTGTCAGCCTATGAGAAAAAAAAAACTCAAAATGTGCCAGATGTGACATTTAGTCGTTTCAGCGAGGTGCGTCAGAGGTGCGTACAAAGTGAGAAGAATGTCACGAGCATGACAGAGCCTCTGGTAAAGAGCTCATAAGATAAACGGCTAAACAACGTTAGATCAAACCTCTAGATTAGGTTTCAACATCTTGTACCAGTACTTTAGCAGCCAAAATCATCTCTAAAGGTAAATCATCTTAAACGGTTTCAGACCCGTCTCTAACGTATGATTGTGGCGTCTTACATACCAAATACGAACTTTAGCTTTAGCTGAGGCTCTCACAGTAAGACAGCGATCAATCGTTTACTTTTGTAGCGTTTGCTTACCTTCTACGTATGGATGCTGATGCAGCACTCAAAATTGTTGAAAAAGCGTTGAGCGACAAGCGTTTAGGGCGATTGCAGGTGATCGTGTTTCGGCAAGCATGGGATGACTTGTCGTATCAAGAGATTGCGAAACAGTCGGGCTACGAAGTGGGCTACATCAAACAAACAGGTTCGCAACTCTGGCAGGTTCTCTCAGAAGTGGTGGGCGAACGGGTAACGAAAAATAATTTGCAGGTTGCCTTAAAGCGGTACGCCAATCGGGAGGGGATTGGGAGTCAGGAGTCGGGAGTCGGAAGGCAGGAGTTGGGAGTCGGAAGGCAGGGGACAGGAGACAGGGGACAGGGGGCAGAGGATAGGGGGCAAGAACTCAGAACTCAGAACTCAGAACTTAAAACTCAGAACTCTCCACACTCTATACCCCACCAAGACTGGGGCGAAGCCAGCGATGTTTCGGTTTTTTATGGTCGATCGGCTGAACTCACCACCCTGGAGCACTGGGTACTGGACGATCGCTGTCGCCTGATTGGCCTTTTTGGCATGGGTGGCATTGGCAAGACGGCGCTCTCGGTTCGGCTGGCAAAACACATTCAAGACCATTTTCAATACGTCATCTGGCGATCGCTCCGCAATGCCCCACCCATTCACACGCTGCTGCATGATTTGATTCACTTCGTTGCCAATCAGCAGGCGCAGGCACTTTTGTCAGACATGGACACGCTAGACAAGCAGATCTTGCGGTTGCTGCACTATCTACGCGCTCACCGCTGTTTGCTGATTTTGGATAACGCCGAAACTGTGATGCAACCGGGCGATCGTGACGGGGGCTACCTACCAGGCTACGAGGGGTATGGTCAGCTCTTGCGGTGCCTCAGCGAAACCCCACACCAAAGTTGCTTGCTCATGACCAGTCGTGAAAAGCCCAAAGGGCTTGCGCCCAGAGAGGGCGACAACTTGCCTGTGCGATCACTCCAATTGACGGGCATACCAGCCGCGATCGGACGGGAAATCTTGAGCATCAAAGGCACCTTCTCTGGTTCGGCAGCAGAATGGCAACAGCTCGTTGACCACTATGCTGGCAATCCTCTCGCGCTGAAAATTGTCGCTACAGCGATCGCTGATTTCTTTGACGGCAGCCTGACGCAGTTTTTAGACTTTTCCCAGCAAGGTAGCTCGGTCTTTGGGGACATTCGGGACTTGCTGGCACGCCAAATGGGTCGCCTATCTGATCTCGAACAACAGGTCATGTTCTGGCTGGCAATCAACCGCGAACCGCTTCGCTTTGCAGAGTTGCAGACCGACTGTTTGCCACCTGTAACCCCTACCCAACTGCTCGAAACCCTCACAGCTCTAGAACGACGCTCTCTCATTGAAAAAAACGGCACTCTTTTCACGCTGCAACCCGTCGTGATGGAGTATATGACCGAGCGGTTGATTGAGGATGTGTGTGGAGAAATTAGGGGAGTGGGGAGTGGGGAATGGCGAGTAGGGGAGGAGAAGGCAGAGGGCAGGGGAGAGGGGACGGGGAACAGGGGGCAGGGGGCAGAACTCAGAACTCAGAACTCTCTAGCAACGCGGCGCGAAGCGCTACTCAAAACTCAAAACTTAAAACTCAAAACTCAAAACTCAAAACTGCCTTCTACTCCTTTAATGCGATCGCACGCACTCATCAAAGCGCAGGCAAAAGATTATGTGCGTGAGGCGCAAATACGCTTGCTGCTGTTGCCAATTGTCGATCGCCTGTTGCACAGTGGCAGTCGAGCGGATGTTGATCGTGACCTGATGCAGCTTCTCAGTGCTCTACGTGGGCAGGCACCCCACACGATCGGATATGTGGGTGGCAATGTGATCAATTTGCTCTGTCAGCTTCAAGTCGATCGAGCTGATGACGAGCTGGCGCTGAGTGGTAGTGGGATGAGCGATCCAGGGTTGGGCAACCGCACTGTAGCTGTGTTGCGCGATCGTGACTTTTCTCACCTCACCCTCTGGCAAGCCTACCTCCAGAAAGTACACCTGCATGGAACCGATTTTTCTTACTCTGATCTCAGCAAATCGGTCTTTACCGAAACGTTTAGCCAAATTCTGGCAGTTGCCTTTAGCCCGGACGGCAAATTGCTGGCAGCAAGCGATATTAGCTACGAGGTGCACATCTGGCAGGTATCTGATAGCAAGAAGTTGCTTACCTGCAAGGCTAAGGATGGCTGGGCCTGGTCGGTTGCCTTTAGCCCCGATAAACGGCTGCTTGCCAGTAGCGCTAATGGCACCATTCACCTGTGGGATTTGCACACAGGCGATTGTGTACAAACGCTCCAGGGCTATACCAGTCGTGTGTTCTCGCTGGCCTTTGACCCCACTGGTACGTACCTCGCCAGCGGCAACGAAGATCCCCAAGTGAGAATCTGGAACGTTGCCACAGGCGCACTCACCGCAGTCTTGACGGGTCATACCGATGAAGTGCATTCTGTCGCATTTAGCCCGGATGGACGGCTGCTAGCCAGCGGAAGTTACGATCGCACCATCAAGTTATGGGACATGTCAAATTTGGCGCAGGAGTCAGAAGTTAGAAGCCACGAGCCAGAAGTCAAAACTCAAAACTCAAAACTCAAAACTCAAAACTTCCCCCCTCACTCCTCACTCCTCACCCTTACCGATCACGCTGATTGGGTCTGGTCGATCGCCTTTAGTCCCGATGGCAGAACGCTGGCTAGTAGCAGCAGCGATCGCACCATCAAGCTGTGGAATATGGAAACTCAGCAGTGCTACAAAACCTTGGTGGGGCATGCGGAAGCGGTGCGATCGATTGCCTTTGCGACATCTCCAGGCAGTGGGTTGCACGGTGCGTGTCTCGTCAGTGGCAGTGATGACCACACGGTTCGGTTGTGGAACGACAGTGGCGATTGCCTGCGGGTGCTGCAAGGTCATACCAGTTGGATTTCTGCTGTTGCCTTCAGTCCGGCTGGAAGCCTGCTAGCCAGCGGTAGTGAGGATCAGTCTGTCCGCTTGTGGGATGCCCGCACGAATCAATGCTTACGCTTACTGCAAGGCTACAACAGCGGTGTCTGGTCGATCGCCTTCAGCCCCAATGGGCAAACCCTGGTCAGCGGCGGACAAGACCGCACCATCCGCCTGTGGCAACTTTCGCAAGACAAGCGATCGATCGATCGTCACCCCACCCCGCCCCCTGCACCCGATACCCTCACCGGGCACACTAGCTGGGTTTGGTCAGTTGCCTTCAGCCCCGATGGCCGCATGATCGCCAGCGGCAGCGAAGATGGTACTGTACGCCTGTGGAAGGTCACGGCCTACGAAAGGCAGAAGACACTCCCCACCCCACCCCCCACTCCCCACTCCCTCACCCTCACCGGACACACCCACGCCGTTTGGTCAGTTGCTTTTAGCTCAGATAGTCAACTGCTAGCCAGCGGTAGCCTGGATGGGACGATTCGCCTTTGGGAGCGATCGGGCGATGAGTCCCCATATGTGTCTAAGCAATGTTTGTATGGACACGAAAGCGGCGTTTGTGCGGTTGCCTTTACGCCTCAATCACCTTTTGCAGGACGACGGCACCTCCTCGCCAGCGGCAGCCAGGATCAAACCATTCGATTCTGGTCGATCGTCACCCCAACTGCGCCGCTACATGCCCCCAACAGTCCGCCATCCATGAATGTGCAACCTTTAAATACGTTGCATGGTCACATGAGTTGGATTCGCTGTATTGCCTTCAATCCCGATGGCACGCTACTGGCGAGTGGTGGGTCAGATGGCATTGTGATTGTATGGGACGTGCAAACGGGCGATCGGCTACATACGTTTCAAGCGCATTCCAGCCTGGTGCTGACTGTTACTTTTAACCCTGAGGGCACCATATTAGCCAGTAGCGGGGGGGATGGCATCATTAAACTGTGGGATATTGCAGAAGTCAGAAGTCAGAAGTCAGAAGTCAGAAGTCAGAAGTCAGGAGCTATTCAATCCAATGCTCTCCCCTCTTCCCTTGCCTCCCTCCCCCTGCTGCAAACTCTACACGGGCATCAAAATTGGGTTCGCTTTCTGGACTACAGCCCCGATGGCACATTACTGGCAAGCTGTAGTCAGGATGGCACCGTTAAGCTCTGGAGTCAGACTGTGGATGGCTTTGAACCATCATGCCTTGAAACATTAAGGGTGCAACGACCGTATGAGGGGGCAGAAATTACAGGGGTAACCGGACTCACGACCGCTCAAAAGAACACTCTGAAGTTACTTGGCGCGATCGAGCATCCGACAGACTGCGCCTCACCACCCACCTAGCCAGTATCATGCGCCTGATCATGTAAGCTTTAACCCAGGCATTGTTGCACCTCAGATGCCGACTAATGATGCATATGAACCGAAAACTTTTTTCCACTATTATCGCGGTTGTGCTATGCCTGACGACGTTTGTGTTTGTCATTAACACCAGCCGTAGCCAGTTGACCGTTGCTCAAAGTGTCGATACACTGCGACAGCCAAACACGCCTTTAGCGAAGCCAGACCCGGCCTCTACCACTTGTGCCTTACAGCCCGATCGCGGCAGCGTCCAAGCACGTACTCAGGCGATGTTAAAGCGCCGTGCCCAGTTGCTTGCCAGCGGTTCTTTTGACCGTTCGCGCTTCCGGCAAGAACCTAAGCTCGCGTTACCAACGGGCGATAAGGCAACGCCAGGAACCACATCACCAGCGTTCGGTGATGTACCAAGGGAGCAGATCGCGTTTGTCGATCCCACAAACTACGGCGATCGCTTTCTCAATGACATCAACGGCAAACCTGCCAACTTAGAACCGCTGATTGTGCTGCACGAAACTGTTGGGTCTGCCAGCAGCGCGATCGGCATGTTTCAAACCTTTCATCGCAGTGATGACGATCAGGTCAGCTATCACACGCTGGTGAAACGAGATGGCACACTGGTCTATTTAGTACCGCCGGACAAACGCGCGTTTGGGGCAGGCAATTCTGTCTTTGTGGGTGCTAATGGTGATGAAACAGTGAAAACCCATCCCACGTTTCCAGGATCGGTAAACAATTTTGCCTACCACATTTCGCTAGAAACACCTTACGACGGCAATCACAACGGCTATACCCACAGCGGCTACACCCAAGCTCAATACAAATCCCTTGCGTGGCTGGTGGCAAAAACAGGCGTTGCCGATGAGCGCATTACAACGCACAAAGCCGTCGATCGCTCCCGATCGCGCATCGACCCCCGCAGCTTCAGCAACCCAACGTTCTTTTCACTCCTCAGAGCGCAGCCCAAAACTGCTGAGATTGCCATTCGCTGTACCAATCCTTTCCAGGCATCGGCTCAACCACAGTGACGCAGCGCTTGCAAAAATGCTTTAATAGCTTGTGGCTGCTCTTGCGGACGAACGTACTGTGCGAATAAAGGCAAATCTAAATCTGGAAAAAATTGGCTCCTGACGATTTCTTGATAGCTGTCTCCACGAAGGTCATAAAGCGTGAGTTGATTACTTTGCCAGATGAGCACCTCTGGAACTTCTAGCCCTTTATAAACCGCGAGTTTATCAACTCCCCCACTGGTCAAATCAACCCCGATCGCAAGATCAGGTAACGCTTTCAACGTATGGACGCAGTAGCACTCATCAGGCTCCAAGCCTCGTGCTTTGGCTTCACGTCGAAAAGTGGTTGAGCCATAGCCATGTAGGGGAATATCAACTTCTTCGGCATATCGTTCTAACAGTCTTGCCATGATCTTTTTAATCATTTCATGCTCTGGAGAAGGCATAAAGATTTCTAGCGTTCCCTCCAGATAAATGAGTCGCAAGCCTGGATAGTCCCCCAACGTTGCTAGCAGACTTTCATACTGTTGCCACGTCACGCTAGGCAAAACAATCCGCTGTTCTTCGCTAGAAGCCGATGGGTAAAGCAGAGTGGTCATTGTAGTGAGATGACAAGGCCAATGGTTGGGCTAATTGTAGCGAATCCATCTGCGTTGATCCTAGTTAGGGGCGTGTGCGTTTGTGAGCTAGTAGAACGTCAACTTTGAGTTGAGAGGTCGATGAGTCGATGTGCTGGCTTACTGATCAACGCATCCACCCTTTCACACTCTACCCATTCACTCCTAGCCCATCCACTCCTAACCCATCCTTTCAACCTTGACAGACCACTAGGTTCGCTGCGCGATCGCCACCACTCTGTCTAAAACCGTTGCCTTGTACTGCTCGTCTGAATATTGATCGAGATGCTGGAAGAGCGCGACGGGTGGCACAACGCGACAGCTAAAAAACTCGATCGCGGCCTTACCATCAGGAAACAGCAGCACTTTGGGTGAGAGATCTTTAGGCGTTTCAACCTTCCACTGCCATTGCACCTGAGCCGGTAACGCTTCAATCAACCGATGGTGCGACCAGCTACAGGCTTTACCAAGTCGTCCAAATTCCCCTAACTCTCGCCGCAAAAGAGACGCAATGATAAAGGAAGCCGGAGAACGATCGCCCTCGATCGCCTCTATGGCATTGGGTAAAGCGCCCTCTGGTTGGGGTGGCCGGGTACGATCGCCACTGGCAGCAAGCGCATTCTCCAGTTGAGCCGTGGTGCTGAGCACTTCTGGTACCGCCCAAATGGCACCAATCCCTTCATCTGTCTGTCGATGCAGATAAGCAACCAACCGCATGTCTTGCTTGAGTTTGAGTCCAGGAAGTTTCGTTAACACCGCACCTGGATTGGCCGCGCTAATAAACCATTCCCCACGCGTATTAGGAGCATGCGTTGCTTCTTCAAGCGAACCACCAAAATTAAAGAGATCGCTCAGATCACTCAGCGAATCGGGTTCTGGAACCTCTGTTTCAGCAGTAAACGAAACCCACGATCGGGGATGGTTTTCAGATTCAGGCAACGCAAAGCCATGCTGTATGTGCTGCCGAATTTTTTGTAGGACTTCAAGCTGAATTTTTTGCACAGGCATAGCGTATGGTGCGTCTCAAGGCTGAATTGAGCAAGCAGCCAAGCATGAGCCCAGCCTGCTTTAATGCCTAGTGTGCCCAACAACAACGGGATCATCGATAAGTTCTGAGTTTTGAGTTGGAAGAGAGAGGCGTGAGGCGTAAGAGGTTTGAGTTTTCCCACTCCTTACGCCCACTGCCTCCCTGCCCCCTTGCCTCCTCTGGCTCCCCTGCCCTCTGCCTTCTACTCCATTCACTTCACCTGAAACGGTGTATATCTACCGCCCAACCCCTCAACGATCGTTTTGGTATTGGCAAGCAAAAGCTTTTCGTAGCTATCACCGTCACTGCCCTTTTCGCCCAACCCATCCGCAAACAGGGCGCGATCGGCAATTTTGACACGGGCTTCTTTTGCCACCGCTTCAAGCAGTTGTGGGTTAATCGTCGTTTCAGCAAAAATGGTTGGCACCCTGGCTCGCGTAATCTCTTGAACCAGCACCTTTACCCGTGTAGGGGTGGCTTTTTCTTCAGTGCTCAAACCTTGCAAGGCACCAACAACAGGAATACCATACGCCTTGGAGTAATACCCGAAGGCGTCGTGGGTTGTCACCAGTTTGCGCTGCTGAGACGGTATGGTGGCAATTGCAGCTTTGATCCAGGCGTGGATTTGAGTCAGCTCGTTCGTCACTTTCTGAGTATTGGCAGCGTAGAGCGTGGCTTGCTGTGGCTGTAGTTGCGACAGGTTTTTGTTGATCACGGCTGCTAGTTGAGCACCATTGGCAGCATTGTGAAACACATGGGGATCAGGCTCTATTTGGCCGTCTTCTTCAAACGATTGAGGCGTGGGCACCGCGACTTCATCCACCGCAATTTTGGCCGCAGGATTAGTGTTTGCTTTGATCAGACGAATGATTTCAGGCTCAAAGTTGTAGCCACCGTAGAGAATGAGCTTTGCCCGTTCGATCGCTTTGAGGTCATCTGGCTTCGGCCTGTACTCATGAGGGTCAGAGCCAGCGTCAATCAGGCACTTGAGGTCTATGGTATCAGCCGCAATCTGTTGCGTCAGATCACACAAAACGGTATTGGTAGCCACAACGAGCGGACGATCGCTCTGTGCCGCTGGACTCACTGATTGAGTGGTCGGTTTCGAGGCACATCCACTTAACCCAAGCAGTAGCGACACTGTCGCCACCCCAACGACGTAATTCCGTTGACTCAACCATTGATCCAACATCGGTTTACACAGCATAAAGCTTCCTGTATATTTGTGATAATGATTCTCATTCCAATTAAGTCGTTATGCTACAGGTTCAGCACCTTAGTGTCAATTACCGTCATTTGCAGGCGCTGGAGAATATTGGCTTCGACTTGCCTGATGGCTCGCTGGTGGGGTTAATTGGCCCTAATGGTGCAGGTAAAAGCACGCTGATTAAAGCGCTAGTGGGTCTGCTGCCAGTCACGCAAGGGCAGGTGTTGTATCAAGGCGAACTGCTAAAACGGCAGCGTCAGCGAGTGGCCTATGTTCCCCAGCGATCGCAGATCGATTGGGATTACCCCATCACAGTTTGGGGCGTTGTCATGATGGCGCGAACTACCCATGCGGGTTGGCTGCGATCGTACAGTCGCCAATCCCAAGAAGTTGTCAAAGCGGCTTTGGAGCAAGTAGAGTTACTGCCTTTACGCGATCGTCCCATTGGAGCACTTTCGGGCGGGCAGCAGCAGCGGGTGTTTTTGGCGAGAGCGATCGCTCAACAAGCCGATCTGCTTCTGCTAGATGAACCTCTCGCTGCCGTAGACAAAAAAACCGAAGCGCTCATTTTTCAGATTTACGATGAATTGAAAGCCCAAGGCAAAACCCTCTTAATCAGTTGCCACGAATGGGGTGGTATCTTAGATCGCTACGACCAGTTGTTGCTGCTTAACCAACGTCTGATCGCCCACGGTGCCCCTAAAGAGGTCATGACCCAGCAAAACATCCAAACCGCCTACGGCATTCCCCCACAGCTACCGCACTTTCATGACTCATTAGAAAGTAACTTCTTTTGTTGATGGCAGATGGCAGAAGGTAGAAGGTAAAAGAAGGTAGAGGCTAGAGAAGTTGTTGGTTGTCAGTTGTTAGTTTTTAGAAGAACGCTGACCGCTGATAGCAAAAGGCAAAAGGCGGAAGGCTAGAATCGGAACTCAGAACTCAAAACTTAAAACTCTCCTTCCCCCTCCCCTCATGCTCGACTGGTTACTTGAGCCACTTAGCTCTGAATTTATGCGAAACGCACTGTCAGTCGGTATGCTAATCGGGATTTTATGCCCTGTGATTGGTACCTACTTAATTGTGCAGCGGATGTCGTTGCTGGGAGACGTGATGGCCCACTCGGTCTTGCCGGGGCTGGCGATCGCCTTCTTTTTGCGGATTAATATTTTGATTGGTGCCTTTGTTTCGGGCATTGTTAGTGCCTTTGTCATTGCCTGGATACGATCGCAAACGCGCATTAAAGTGGATGCGGCAATGGCGATCGTGTTTAGCAGCTTTTTTGCGCTGGGAATTTTACTCATTACACTGTTACGGAACAAGCTCGATCTAGATGGCTTTTTGTTTGGCGATATTCTGGGCGTAACACAGCAAGATGTTGTGCGAACTGCGTTAATTACCATTACAGTGTTGTTGCTTGTACGGCTTTTTTATAAAGAACTGCTGTTTTACACCTTCGATCGGTTGGGCGCACAGGCGATCGGCCTGCCTGTAGAACGCCTTTACCTTGGCCTTATGGCAGCTGTAACGCTGACGATTATCGCCAGTATGCAAACCGTCGGCGTGGTGCTAGTGGTAGCCATGTTAGTATGTCCAGGGACGGCGGCTTACTTGCTGGTAAAGGACCTCCACCACATGATGGGAGTCGGTGCTCTGATGGGTGTGCTTGCCAATGTTGGTGGCATGTATGCCAGTTATTATTTAAATGTGCCGTCAGGCCCCTGCATTGTGTTGCTCAGTTTTGGTCTATTGGTGCTGACGCTTTTGTTTAGCCCTTCCCAAGGTTTATTAACCCGCGATCGAGACCGTAACCAACGCTCAGAGCAGAAGCACTGACTGATGCAGCATCATTCGATCTTTAAAGGTAATCAGCGGTAAAAAGGCACAAGCACAAGCCAGAACTCAAAACTTTTGTGCTGAGGTCGATCGCCCATAACTGAGTTGTTCAGAGACAAGCTGAAGGCGTTTTCAAGTGCCTTTCAAGCAGCCCCGAAACAGATTAAGACTAAAATGTACCACACGGTATACAGCCACAATGTTTGCAAATATTCTGTAATGAGATTGGGCATCCTAGAGAGTAGTTCGTTAATCTAATGAGGTGCGTTTACCCTCTTACGTTAGTAGTATTGATGGCAGCGTGAAGCAGCTTTTGTTGTCAAACAACTGAACAGCAAAAGTGCAATAGAACGTAGCCAGATTTTTCTCCGGCAAAGGTCAAGTACCTGACGGCTTGTTTATTCAACTCAGCGATCGAGTCGCCGTGCAATGCGTGTGCTGGAGTACTTGAATCGCAATGTCTTAAGAAATTTGCTTAACGAAGGGCTGCACACCACTACCGCTGTTATGCTCATGCACGCTTGAAGCAACCGGATGAGCGCTTGAGGGCTCACAACTGTAAAACAGAAGGCAATAATGCTGGAACTGCTCCAAAACCTGCTTGCGCCCGATCGGTATATGCCGCATGGGCAATGCTATCTTTGGCAAACACCGCTGATTGGGCTACATGTTGTGAGCGATGCGCTGATTGCGATCGCCTACTTCTCGATCCCAGCCATGCTCATCTACTTCATCCGCAAGCGCAAAGATATTCCCTTCTCTCATATCTTTGTCATGTTTGGGGCGTTCATCGTACTGTGCGGTACCGGGCATTTGTTGGATATCTGGACGTTGTGGTATCCCGCTTATTGGCTATCAGGTGGGGTACGTGCGCTGACGGCTCTGGTTTCTTGCTATACAGCACTGCAACTTGTGAACTTGTTGCCGCAGTTTCTCGCGCTCAAAACACCAGACGAACTCGAAACCATTAATCAGCAGTTGCAGCAAGAAATTGTCGAACGACGACGGGCAGAAGATGCCCTGCAAAACATTGTGGCTGGCACCGCCTCCGTCACGGGCAGCGATTTTTTTCCAGCGCTAGTGCAGCATCTAGCGATCGGGCTGCATCTACACTACGCCATCGTGTCAGAAATCTTGATCGATCGTCCTGGTGAAATTACAACGCTGGCGTTTTGGGCCAACGAGGCTTTAGTTCCAAATCTGACGATCGTGCTTGCAGGTAACCCTTGCCAGGTGGTGATTCAAGAAGGTCAGTTGCGTCATTACCCAGATGCCTTGCAGGAGCGCTTTCCTAACTCTGCCGTTGCCAAAGAGCTGCAAGCGGAAAGCTACTTGGGGGTGCCTTTAGTCAATGCGGCAGGGCTTGTCATTGGACATTTATGTCTGATGCATACGCAGCCACTTCCGCTAGACGAAAACCAACACGCAATTATCCGGGTGTTTGCAGCCCGTGCCGCAGCCGAGCTTGAGCGGCAGTGGGCCGAGCAAGGTCGCAGGCGAGCCTATGAAGCGCTGGAATTTCGGGTAGACGAGCGGACGGCTGAATTGCTTACCATTAACACCACCCTCGAAACAGAAATTCAAGAACGCATTGCAGCAGAAGTCGAATTGCAGCGGATGGCAGAGCGTGAGCGTGCAACCACGCGGGTCATTCTACGGATGCGGCAGAGCTTAGACCTGGATGACATCTTTAACACCACGACGGTGGAACTACGGCAGGCCATTCGCTGCGATCGCGCCCTCATCTATCGCTTTAACCCGGATTGGAGCGGCCATGTGGTCTCTGAGTCGGTTTCGCCAACCTGGACTGCGATCGTGCCCTCTCGCTATGACGATCCAGCGCTCATCAAAGTTGCGGTCGATCGGCCAGATTGCATCATCAAGCGGCTTGATGGCAAGGAAATCGTCATTCAAGACACCTACCTGCAAGCCAATGAAGGCAGGCCTTATCACACAGGAAACAATCATTGCTGTGTACCTGACATCTATACCGCAGGGTTTGATGACTGCTATATCGAACTGCTCGAAGCACTGCAAGCACGGGCTTATGTCATCGTTCCCATTTTTTGCGGCAGTCAACTGTGGGGCTTGCTAGCCGCCTACCAGAACGACGCACCACGACAATGGCAGGAGGCTGAAATTCGGGTGGTCTCTCAAATCAGTGGGCAGCTCGGAGTGGCTGTACAACAAGCCGAATTGTTTGCCCAAACCCAACAGCAAGCCGCCGCTTTGCAAGAAGCCAAAGAGCTTGCAGATGCCGCCAACCGTGCTAAGAGTGAGTTCCTGGCTAATATGAGCCATGAGTTGCGCACCCCCTTAAATGCAGTGCTGGGCTTTACTCAACTCATGTCATGCGATGGGTCATTAACGCCGTCCCACCACGAATATCTTGATATCATCAACCGCAGCGGTGAGCACCTGCTCAAGCTGATTAACGATGTGTTGGAGATGTCCAAAATTGAGGCCGGACAAATTGCCTTGGATGTCGATCACTTTGATCTTCACAATTTGCTGCACAACATCGAAGAAATGCTGCACCTGCGCGCCAAGGCGAAAAACTTGCAGTTCTTCATTGTGTGTGCACAAGACGTACCCCAATTTGTCATCGCCGACGAAAGCAAGCTTCAACAGATTCTGATTAACCTCTTAGGCAATGCCATCAAATTTACGCAACGCGGTGGCGTGACGCTAAGGGTCTCTCAGAGTGCTATGCTTCCGCCGACAGACAACCCACGACTACTCAATGAATCACAGACTGCGCTGCCGATCAAACTGCACTTTGCGGTAGAAGATACGGGCGTGGGCATGTCACTAGAAGAGCGCCAAAATCTCTTTAAACCGTTTGAACAAACCCGTAGTGGCTTAGCCGCTTCAGAAGGAACCGGGTTGGGGCTTGCCATCAGCCAAAAATTTGTACAACTCATGGATGGCAATATCACCGTCACGAGCCAGCGCGATCGTGGCAGTATCTTTTCCTTTGCCGTTCCCGTTCGTTATACAACCTCGATCAACGCTCCTACCCTACGTCCCATTACTCAAACTGTGATTGGATTAGCCCCCAACCAACCCACATATCGGATTTTGATTGCCGAAGACAATGCCACCAACCGCTATTTACTTTCACAAATGCTGCGGATCCCAGGGTTTGCATTGAAGGAAGTGGACAATGGGCTAGAGGCGATCGCGGTCTGCAAGCAATGGCAACCACACTTGATTTTGATGGATATGCGTATGCCTGTCATGGACGGTGTTGAAGCCACCCGGCAAATTAAAGCTAACGCCGAGACACAAGACACGATCGTGATCGCGCTCACCGCGAGTGCCTTTGAAGAGCAGCGGCAAGCCTTTCTCGCCGTTGGGTGTAACGACTTTCTCAGCAAACCCTTTCAACGACTATCCCTCTTTACCAAAATTAGCCAGCATTTGAACGTGCGCTATCTCTATGAAACCGCTGGCTCTATCCAAACCCCTCAGCCTGCTCCTCACGATCAAGCCTCCCTACAGTTGTCTGACCGTGATCTAAAAACCAGCTTAGCCAGGCAACCCGAAGCCTGGAGGGCACAACTCTACCGTGCCGCCTTAGAAGGCAGCGACACCCGCGTCTTTGATCTGCTAGAACGCATTCCAGTAGCACAAGCGTCCCTAAAAGAGGTCATTAGCGTGCTAGCTGAAGGCTTTCAGTTTGACCAAATTCTCATTCTGCTCTCCAGTCCAGAAACCGCCACGATCGAGGACGATCGCGCTTGATCAGCATGATCTTACGGTTCGCCAAAAGGCAGGCCCAATTCGGTAGCATTTGCTAGTAAGAGAGCCGTTTAGGGCACTATAACGATTAAAGATACGCTTAAACCTGGATAGAAATGCCAAGCAGAAGGAGGCTCAGGGATGTCTATTGAAAGTGCAAATCGGTTTCTAGAAGCGGTTGCTTACGATGAAACATTGCGCGATCGCTTTGAAGGGGTTACAAATCCAGATGATTTCTTGAAAATCACAGAGCAACTGGGCTATAGCTTTACAACAGACGAACTGATGGCGATTGCCAAAGAACAAAGCCAGGGCGTGATAGTCAGACGCAGTACAGGCGTGTGGAAATGGCTGCGCAACGTTAGCTGGGTCTAGCGGATAGAGACGGTTCTGGCAAGAAGCTTGTAGAGAGAATAAAGACTACAAGGAGACTAGATGAGGCACCTGTGCAACCCTCGTGGTTCATGTAGGATAAATGGTTTCACAGGGTACGGCAGTTGCCAAGAAAGGCACGACATTATCTAGCCTCAGCCCATGATCTTAGGGGCGAACGGCTGTGCCCCCCTACTTTGGTAGCAACCATTCTTTAAAGCCTGTGAGCCACCGATCGCGTTTTCAGTGCTGATAGGGCAGACTGTGGTTGCACCGCTCGTTTTGGATGCTTGCCCATGCGCTGCCGCATTGATTGGAAAGTCCGCGTTGCTCTCTTCGTTTTAACGCTGATTCTCTCTGTAGGGTTTGCTCCTACCAGCGGCAGCGTGCTGCGATCGTCCGCCGTTGCCCAAGTTCCCAATATCCGTTTATCTGACACACCTAAAGCCGAAGCAGACAAGCTCTTGCAGCAAGGCATTGCTGAGTTTGATGCGGGTCACTATGAAGCGGCAGCTACGCTCTATCAGCAAGCACTGGCACTGTATCAAGCCATTCCTGATCAAACGGGTATTGGGGGTGCGCTCACAGAATTGGGGCTGACCTACGCCACCCTGGGGGACTACGATCGCGCCGTTGATTCTTACCAAAAGAGCTTAGCGATCGCGCGAGCCATCCCAGACCAAAACCTGGAAGCCACCACGCTGAATAGTCTGGGCTTTGTTTACGAAGACCGGGGAGATTACCCGCAAGCGCTGACGCTGTATGAGCAAAGTTTGACGATCGCGCGGGCACTCAAGAACCGCTTTCTGGAAGGTCGGGTGTTGGGCAATGTGGGCAACGCCTATGCTGGATTGTCCGACTACGCTAAAGCCGTGGAGGTGTACCAACAGCGGCTCACCATTGCGCGGGAACTCAACGACAAACAGGGCTTAGGCGCAGCACTCGGCAACTTGGGCAGCACCTATAAATCGTTGGGGGAATTTGCCCAGGCAATGGAGCATTACCAGCAAAGCCTGACGATCGCCCGCGCTTTGAACGATCGCATGGGCGAAGGCATTGGGTTGAGCAAACTAGGGAGCATTGCCTTTGCTGAAGGCGACTACCCCAGGGCGATCGACGACTATCAGCAAAGTCTCAAACTGGCTCAAGACACCAAATTTCTGTATGGGCAGGGGACGGTGCTAGAGCAGTTGGGCAATGTGTATCAGGCACAGCAGGACTACCGCAAGGCGATTGCGCTTTATGAGCAAAGTTTGACGATCGCTCAACAAATTAAAAACTACGGTATGGTACGACGGTTGCTCAAGAGAGAGGGCGAAATCTACCGCGATCAAGGCAAGACAGCTCAGGCTCTAGCGCTCTATCAGCAAAATTTGACGTTGGCGCAACAGGTGAAAGACCCTGCTGGAGCAGCCGCTTCCTGGGAAGATTTAGCTACGTTTTATTACCAGACCAGCCAGTTTCCCAAAGCCAACGAAGCTGCTCAGCAGAGCCTGACGATCGCCCGTAAACACAAAAACCGACGACGAGAAGGCGCGGCACTACGGATGCTGGGCACCATTTCGTTTGCAGAGGGCAATTATGACCTGGCAATCGCCACCCTCCAGCAAAGCCTGGCACTTGCTAGAGCCAACACCGATGCGATCGAAGAGGGCGGCGTACTCAACAATCTAGGCGTGGTGTATCGCGAGATGGGCGCTTACGACAAAGCCCTTGAAAGCGCCGAACAAAGTTTTACGATCGCCCGCGCTCGTAAAAATCGTACCCTGGAGCAAGCAGCTCTCAGCAGCCTTGGTTCTGCCTATGCCAGTCTGGGCGTTTATGGCAAGGCAATCAAAATTCATGAGCAAAGTCTTGCGTTGGCAAAGCAGGTGGGCGATCGCACGCGTGAACACGTCTCGTTGGGCAACCTCGGCATTGCGTATCTTGCCGTCAACAACCCGCGCAAAGGCGAGGCATACATCCAGGCAAAACTCAAAATCACGCGAGAAATTGCCGATCGAGTGGGCGAAAGCGGAGCCTTAAGCAATCTCGGTCTCGTTTACGACGATCAGAGCGACTATCTCAAAGCCATTGCAGCCTACCAGCAGTCCCTTGCCATCTCACAAGCCATCGGCAATCGGTTGGGTGAATCGATCACGCTGGGCAATTTGGGCTTGATTTACGATACGCTGGGCGACCATCCTAAAGCCATCACCTACCAGCAAAAGCGCTTAACGCTAACACGATCGCTCAAAGACCGACAGGGCGAAGCACAAGCATTGCTCAACCTGGGCAAGATCTATGCCGCACAACGGCAACTGAAGCCCGCGATCGCCGCCTATAACCAAAGCCTGACCATTGCCAGAGCCATTCACGATCGACGAGATGAAGGCTTAGCGCTGAACAATCTTGGTAGCGTTTGGTTTGAAGCAGGCAATCTACCAGTTGCCGAGCAGCACTTGCGCCAAAGCATTGATGTGTGGGAATCGCTTCGGGCAGGTTTGGGCAGCGATGATGCCAGTAAGGTCTCGTTGTTTGACGTGCAAGCCCTCACCTATCGCACCCTGCAAAAAGTTTTGATTGCCCAACAGCAACCCGAAGCCGCGCTTGAAATTGCTGAACGCGGTCGTGCCCGTGCCTTTGTAGAACTGCTAGCCGCACGAGTGGCAGACCAACACACCAATCCGGCAAACGATCGTCCTGGGCAAAATCCTTCAAACACGAATGAAGCGCTTTTACCAGAAAAGCTCAACGATGCGGTGCGATCGCCCACCGTGCCACAAATTAAACAAATTGCCCAGCAGCAAAACGCCACCCTGGTTGAGTATTCCCTCCTTTACGACCATGTGAAGGTGAATGGTCAAGACACCGCTCAAGAATCTCAACTGCTTATTTGGGTCGTGCAGCCTACAGGCAAAATTACGCTCCGTCAGGTTGACCTGCGTTCGTTATGGTCACAAAAGACGGAGTTAGCGCAGCAGTCCTTTCTCACCAGTCTCGTCAGCAGTAGCCGCAGTATCATCGGTGCAGGTGGGCGGGGTGCCAGTCCAACAGAAGGAGTCTCCCTGACGAGAGAGGAGCGCCGTCAGCAAAAGCGGAACAAATACCTTCAGCGACTCCATCAACTGCTCATTCAACCGATCGCCGATCTGCTCCCCCCCGACCCCAACGCGCACGTCATTTTCATTCCACAAGCCTCCCTCTATCTGGTGCCGTTTCCTGCACTTGCCGATGCTCAGGGGCAATACTTAATTCAACAGCACACCCTTTCGGTGGCTCCCTCCATTCAAGTGCTGGACTTTACCCATCGCCTGGAAGCAGAAGACATTCCATCTCCAAGCGCCAGTGATCGCCCATCTGCCGTCGTCGTTGGCAATCCCACCATGCCATCGATCGCGGTTGAGGTCGGACAACCCCCCGAACAATTGGCAAATCTCCCCGGTGCAGAGAAAGAAGCTACCGCGATCGCCACCATTCTTCAAACTCAACCCCTTACAGGCAACCAAGCCACTAAAGCAACGGTGTTGCCGCAAATGGCGCGTGCCCGCATTGTGCATCTTGCTACGCATGGATTGCTGGATGACTTTAAGGGCTTGGGTGTTCCCGGTGCGATCGCTCTGGCTCCAGCGGGTACCGATAACGGACTCCTCACATCCAGCGAAATTCTGGCGCTGAAGCTTAAAGCGCAACTGGTGGTTCTGAGTGCCTGCGATACGGGACGCGGCTCCATTACGGGCGATGGGGTGATTGGGCTATCGCGCTCCGTCATCTTGGCAGGCGTACCCAGTGTGATCGTCACTCTCTGGAGCATTCCCGATGCGCCTACCGCTGCTCTGATGACCGAGTTTTATCGCCACCTGCCGCTTCAATCTGGCAAAGCGCAGGCACTCCGACAGGCAATGTTAGCAACGCTCAAGGAGTATCCCAACCCGATCGATTGGGCGGCCTTCACCCTCGTGGGCGAACCTTAAAACGGTTGCGATCGATGTGCCATAAAGCAAATTCAGTGATTTGCCAACGTTGGCAAAACTCAGCAATCTGTTCGATCGGCAACTCGATCATCGGCATCACAAGTTCACCTCATAAAAGGGTGACGACTCAGGCATTCAAGCATCCTCGTTGTTTGACTCTCGGTGTTCTCCAACCTACTCTTGTACTGAATTCCCATTACATTGCAAACAAGATCACTTTGGCTTTAACGACCAAGATAAGCGGCGGCAGATCACCTTTGCATCACCACCAAGATCCCTCAACCGTCCACTTCATCGACTTGGTAGCTGGCGCTTCTACAACTGATCAAGCAGCATATCGTACTCTGTTTGAGAACCAACCCAGAACTAAATCACCGTGTCATCTTCCAACTGCCCGACAGCACGATAGTCTCTGTTGATGCGTGCAGAATAGATGGGCAATTTGGGATGTACTTTCTTGAATCGCAAGCTGGGATAGCCCGGATCTTGCTTGAATTGCCGATAGGCTTTGCGAGTCTGCTCTTGAATCGGTTTCGGGAGATCACCAAACATTTCACGGAAACCAGCAGTGGTACGAGACTTCACAACGTTTCTGGGTCTAATTCTTGAGTCTTGCCCGATCGATATTCTGCCATTGCTTCGGCTGCTAGTTTAGCCAACAGGTCTGGAGATCGAGCAAAAGAATCATCCCAGCGTTGCTCTTCTTCGAGTTCTTCTAAAATTAGGGTTGCGATCGCATCCTGCTTGTCAGTGGGCAGAGTTTTTAATTGTGCGATCGCTTGTTCAAGTCGTTCAGTCATGATTAAAATTTAACTTCTAGAAGTTACATTCTTCATTATCGCTTACCCAACCATATCAAAACATTACTTCGCTACTCGACTCTAGCAATATTTTATCTGGATGTTTATTCAATATTTTCCGCAGACTTCCACTGAGAAATAAAAAGTCTCCCTTTCTCTGTCGATTCATACCACATAAATTCTCGTCCTCTAGACGATGCTGTAATTGGTCGCTTATCAGGTAGATCAATTAGTAACCCATCTCGAAGTAGGTACATCAACAAGATTTCTGTATTCTGCCCAAAAGGTAGATTGATATATTCGGCTTCAGGGTTATCAATGAAATACTGCAAAATCCGTTGTTCATAGTCACCATACCTGCTATTTAAAACAGAAAGATTTTGCTTGTACATCTCTATTGATTTCTTGTCTATATCCCCCCTATCGAATCTTGTATGGCAAGTTGGGCATAGAGCAATAAGATTTTCAAACTCGTGCTTTTGGCATTTTGCCCAAGGAATAATGTGAGCAAGTTCCACAGGGGTTTGTCGGCAAGCTGGAATCGCGCACCTATGCCCTGCCTCAACCAAAACGTGCCTCCTTAGAGGCGCTGGTATATCTGGTCTATCACCCATAATTCTTGACTTTCACAGATAACCTTAAAAAACGCCACTACCTGAAATTAAAGCCAGCTAACGTTCGCGCTCACCGGACGCAGACAAACTTGGCAACTTAGCCGACTATGTTGGGGCGTTCCGGTGCAGCGCGGTTGTTAGGTAGCTGCACGCTTTGACGATATTAAACCTAGCTCAAATGCGAAATCCTTACGGAGTAAGTCAGCAAACTGCTTAGAATTCTCATCCTCAGCAAGAATAGAAACAAACTTAGCTAAAGCTTGCTTTACTTCTTCCAACAGTTTCGCAGGATTGACTCTTGTGACTGGTCCAAGGCGCAAAAGGGTTTCATCTTGCTTTAAATCAAATTCAGCACCCTCTTTTAAACGAGCTTCATGAACCAACCCATTCCGGTATTTATCGTACAAATCATCAGCATTTTTCTCTGAACTAAAACTTTGCAATTCTGCTTTGACAAAAGATTTAAATTCTTTTCCTACCTCTCTTCTCCCTATGCGACGTTGAGCAGCTTCATAACGGCTCATTGCATCGATTGCACTTAAAATGAGTAAACCAGAGGCAAATGCATAATTCATGCATATTAAGGCAGAAGCTGGCTCTATGTAAAAACCTCTAACGCGCTGCTCCCATGCAGCACCTAAATCAGAGTTGTCTAAATCTAAATCAGAGAATTGAAGTTTTGGTGCAAAGTACAAGAAGTCGCCAATTCGCATTTCTTTTAACCGCTCACTAATAGAACTAACTTAAGCATTGAATTCTCAACCGATAACCTTGATGTACCGTCCTAGACGGGGACTAAAGCTACCTAACTATTATTAGGCTGAAACTTTCCGTATAACACCCCAAATTGGCTGGATAGGCAGAATCTTTCTGTATAACAGCCTGCTTTAGTTTATCCCTGCTTCAGCACTGAGTCACTAGCGAACGATTTAATCCAAACGCTTGAGGATTTGAACCGCCGATCGCAGCCTCGTAATTTAAGTTAGAGAGCGATTCCTACTCATTCTGCGAGTTCTCAGAGTTACGGGCATTCTGGCAATCAGCCAGAGTCTTTGTTCTTAGCCAAATATTTACCTTTATGAAGGCATAACAGGCTGAGCGATCGCTTTTGGGAATGATGATTGGAATTGCTGAAGGTCAACGCAGCCAATCCATCATGCCTGAGAGAAGCCACTTATGAGTACAGCCATTCGTTCACCGTTTCGCATCTGCCTTTTCTTCATCGTTGGATTGCTCATTACACTCAATCTCACGCCCGTTTTTGCCGCTGCCACACCGCCCAAAGTGAACTGGACAGCGGGGCCAAAAGCCGTCTCTTTGGGTGACAATCTGGCTCAATTAAAGGTACCCAAAGGCTATCTCTTTGCGAATGCTGACGATACTCGTAAATTGATGACCTATCTGGGAAACCCCACCTCCAATGACGATATTGGGATGGTGGTACCGAATGACAATCAGCAAGATTGGCTGGTAGTCTTTAGCTACAACCCGATCGGCTATGTCAAAGATGATGACTCGCAGTCGATCGACAAAGATGCCATTCTGCAAAGCATTAAAAACGGCACCGAAGAAGACAACAAAAAGCGACAAGCGCAGGGCGGAGCACCCATCCTCATTACGGGTTGGCAAGAACCGCCCCACTACGACCCAGCCTCTCACGATCTGGTATGGTCGATCGCCGCTACCGAAGATGGTAAGCCTCTGATCAACTACAACACGCGCAAACTGGGCCGGAATGGTGTGACAGCGATTAACCTCGTCACATCTCCTGCCAACTTACCCAAAATCAAACCAGAGCTAAACGTCTTAATTGCCAACTACGCCTACATTCCCGGTAAGCAATATAGCGATTTCGTCTCTGGGCAAGACAAAGTGGCTGAAATTGGTCTGACCGCGCTCATTGCAGGGGGAGCCGGAGCCGCTGCGGCCAAAACGGGGCTACTTGCTAAACTGCTGCTGATTTTAGGCGTGGTAGCGAAAAAACTTTGGTTTCTTATTATTCTGGCTTTAGCGGGACTTAAGCAGTTGTTTGGCGGCAAGAAAACCCAGCCATCGTCCGACACAGCAACCAAAGCATCGGTTGAAGATCAGTCAGCCGATAAAGCTGGCGATTGAACGATCGCGCATGGTTGCCAAAACTCAATAATCTGTTCGATGGAAGTTCGAGCCTATTCATCATGAGTTTACCTGTGCAGAACTTGCGGCTCGTAGAGTTAAGTTGGTGTGCATGAGCGTGGTTAGGCACCGAGACCAGACGATGAAAGCGGACAGACGTCCATCGCTTGAATTAAGCCATGCTCAACGGTGAAACGGTGGCCGACGTGCTCATCGGCAAGCACAGTTCCGGTTAGATCGCGCACGACCTGATGCACCTCGACCAAAACCTGCCCTACATCCTCCGGGTGAAAGGCAATCGGCTCAACGTGTGGATTGATCTCGCTCCACTGCTCTGTCCAGTAAGCACGAACTTCTTCAGGCCCACGAACAAAACCACCTTTAAAGGCTCTCGGCCAAGCCACATCGGGAGTCATGAGTGCGAGGGCGGCATCAATATTACGCGCGTTGAAGGCCGCATACGCTGCACGTAGCAGCTCGATTTTTGGTGCAGGTTGATCCGACATAAGCGATAGGTGAAAGAGATGAGCTGGAGCCTAACTAAAGAGATGAGCTGAAACTTTCTGTATAACACCCGCTTTGGATTCAGTAGGCAAACCTTTATGTATAACGATCCGCTAGAAATGTGAAGCAATTGTTGCGAAGTGTAACAAAGAGGTGAGAACGGTTTTTGTGAGGGTTTGTTCCTCTCGGACGGCTCTTGAAAATTCGATCGTATGCTTGCAGCGAGGAACATGCCGATTGGCTGAAACGCCTGTTTTGATGCGTCTGTGCCGATTTTGCGATCGCGCACTCGGTGGCGAATTATGCAAAAAATGGCATTCTTGTCCACCATTCAATACAACTTTATACGTGGACTCAATTCATAACCTATTGTTATCAAACGATACAGAATGTTTGAAGCTTAGCTTATTGCTGGTACTCCAATAGCTGATACTATGAGAGCAATCTGAAGGAATTGGGTGAGCAACTCGTTCATTGCACCCAACCTCCCAGATTGCAAAGATTGGGACACCAACGAATTCTCCATTAGCAGAAGGTGGTTGCTGACTTTCGGATGCGCTCAGGTGAAAGCTTGGCTTGCTTCCGACGATTGCGATCGGGAAATTTTGTAGAGTTATACAGGAAGGGAGATTTATGTCTTACGCGCAAACAAGAACCCAGGCGAAGTCTGGGTACGAGGCTGGTGTTAAGGAGTACAAATTAACGTACTACACGCCGGACTACACTCCAAAAGACACCGACCTTTTGGCCGCCTTTCGTGTGACCCCACAGCCAGGCGTTCCGTTTGAAGAAGCAGGTGCTGCGGTTGCCGCCGAATCTTCTACAGGTACCTGGACGACTGTTTGGACTGACCTTTTAACCGACCTCGATCGCTACAAAGGTCGCTGCTATGACATCGAACCCGTTCCCGGTGAAGACAACCAGTTCATTGCATACATTGCCTATCCTTTGGACTTGTTTGAGGAAGGGTCTGTCACCAACGTCTTTACCTCGATCGTGGGTAACGTGTTTGGCTTCAAAGCTCTGAAAGCGCTGCGTTTAGAAGATTTGCGGATTCCCGTTGCGTATCTAAAGACCTTCCAAGGGCCTCCTCATGGTATTCAGGTTGAGCGCGACAAAATCAACAAGTATGGTCGTCCGTTGCTCGGTTGCACCATTAAGCCCAAGCTCGGTTTGTCTGCAAAGAATTACGGTCGTGCCGTGTATGAGTGTCTGCGCGGTGGTTTGGACTTCACCAAAGATGATGAAAACATCAACTCGGCACCCTTTCAGCGCTGGCGCGATCGCTTCTCCTTCGTGGCTGAAGCTATCTACAAAGCTCAGGCTGAAACGGGCGAAATCAAGGGTCACTACCTGAACGTTACAGCTCCTACCTGCGAAGAAATGCTGAAGCGGGCTGAGTACGCGAAAGAACTCGAAATGCCCATCATCATGCATGACTACCTGACCGCAGGTTTCACTGCTAACACTACACTGGCCCACTGGTGCCGTGATAACGGTGTCTTGCTCCACATTCACCGAGCCATGCACGCGGTCATCGATCGCCAGAAGAACCACGGGATTCACTTCCGCGTGTTGGCGAAAGCACTCCGCATGTCCGGTGGTGACCACATCCACACAGGTACCGTTGTGGGTAAACTCGAAGGCGACAAAGCCATCACCCTTGGTTTCATCGACCTACTGCGCGAAAACTACATCGAGAAAGATCGCTCTCGCGGGATCTACTTCACTCAGGACTGGGCTTCCATGCCCGGAGTCATGGCTGTAGCCTCCGGTGGTATCCACGTATGGCACATGCCTGCGCTTGTGGAAATCTTCGGCGATGACTCCGTGCTGCAATTTGGTGGTGGCACCCTGGGTCATCCCTGGGGTAACGCTCCGGGTGCAACCGCTAACCGCGTTGCGCTAGAAGCTTGCGTTCAGGCTCGTAACGAAGGTCGCGACTTGATGCGTGAAGGTGGCGACATCATCCGTGCTGCTTGCAAGTGGTCGCCTGAACTGGCAGTTGCTTGCGAACTGTGGAAAGAGATCAAGTTTGAGTTTGACGCAATGGATACCATTTAATCGTCACGGATGGAGGATGAAGGACCAATGACGCTTTGCTCGTCTGACTCCATCCTTCATCCTTCCCAACTCATCTTGTTCGCTATGGATCTAAAGCAAATTGCCAAAGATACGGCCAAGACGCTGGTGAGCTACTTGACGTATCAGTCTGTGCGAACGGTGATTGCTCAACTCAGTGAAACGGACCCGCCCCAAGCGTTCTGGTTGCAAAGCTTTTCATCACGAGAAAAGATTCAGGATGGTGAAGCCTATCTAAAGGCTCTCTTTCAAGAGCGCCAAGATCTGGCCTTTCGCATTCTGACCGTTAGAGAGCATCTAGCAGAAGAGATTGCTGATGTATTGCCTGAAATGCTTCGCACAAGCATACAGCAGGCCAATATGGATCAGCGTCGGCGACAGTTGGAGCGGATGACGCAGTTGGATCTCTCTGTTCCTAGCGTCAATCCAGAGCAAGAGCCAAATTCTGAAGAAATCGGATGAATCTGGTTAACCGCTAGTTGTGAATTTTTCCACACGAATGGTTAACACCTGAACAACTCGCTACTATTACCCAATCGAGAAATCTATGAGAACCTTACCGTTTGAGCGTCGTTATGAGACGTTTTCCTATCTGCCCTTGATGGACAACAACCAGATCTCTCGCCAGATTCAGTACACGCTGGATCAGGGATTCTTCCCTGGCGTTGAGTTTACCAATGACCCCAGCGCTGAAGCTCATTACTGGACGTTGTGGAAGTTGCCTATGTTTGGCGCACGCTCTCCTCAAGAAGTGCTGAATGAAGTGCAGCAGTGCAAGTCTGAGTACCCCAACAGCTACATTCGTGTGGTGGCGTTTGACAACATCAAGCAGTGCCAGGTGATGAGCTTTATCGTTCAGAAGCCACGCCATTAATGGGTGATGGTTCACTAATGTGATGGGAAGCGGGGTAGGGTAGGCAATGCCTGCTTTATCCCACTTTTTATATGATGACCGATCGCGATATCCGTTTCTGCTTTCTCGGTGAGTCGTTTGTCAATGGCACAGGCGATCGCACCCATCTGGGTTGGACGGGTAGACTGTGCCAAACCCTGTCTCAACGGGGCGATCGCGTGACCTACTACAACCTGGGAATTCGGCGCGAAACCAGCACTGAGCTTCTAGGACGCTGGCAGCAAGAGTGTGATCGCCGCCTGCCTCCAAGCTGTCATCATCGCGTTGTTTTTTGCTTTGGAGCGAATGACACGACATTGAACGATGGCGGCATGCGTGTGGAGCTGGCGCAATCGCTGGCAAATGCTCGACAGATTTTGAGTGTGGCTCAGCAGACCTATCCAGTTCTAATGATGGGCCCAGCGCCGATCGCTGATGATGACGCGCAAAACGCCAGAATTCACGAGTTATCAGGCCACTTTGCCCAACTCTGTGAAACGCTTAAGATTCCATATTTAGACATCTTTACGCCTCTAAGCCGATCAGCTACCTGGATGCAAGAAGCAAAGGCAGGCGATGGTGCTCACCCAGATGCAGGAGGCTACACCGAACTCGCTCATATCGTTCAAGCGTGGCCTGCCTGGAACGCCTTCATCTGTTTCTAACTCCCTCACTCCTGACTCCTGACTCCTCACCCCTCTCTCTCCGCCAACAAAGACCTATGAGCTACTACGTTTCGCCTCGCTTTCTCGACAAACTTTCGGTTCACATTACCAAAAACTTTCTGGATATTCCCAGCGTTAAAGTGCCGCTAATTTTAGGCATTCACGGGCGTAAGGGCGAAGGCAAATCTTTTCAGTGCGAACTCGCGTTTGAGCGCATGGGTGTCAATGTAGTTTACATGTCTGCTGGGGAACTCGAAAGCCCAGATGCAGGCGATCCCGGACGATTGGTGCGCTTGCGCTACCGCGAGGCAGCCGAACTGGTGAAGGTGCGCGGCAAAATGGCGGTGTTGATGATTAATGACATTGACGCAGGTGCTGGACGGGTCGATCAATACACGCAATACACCGTAAACACTCAAAACGTGAACGGGACGTTGATGAATATTGCCGACAATCCCACAAACGTCCAGCTTCCCGGTAGCTACGAACTGGAACCCAATCGACGTGTGCCGATTATTGTGACGGGGAATGACTTTTCCACACTGTATGCACCGTTAATCCGCGATGGGCGGATGGAGAAGTTTTTCTGGGAACCCGATCGCACCGATCGCGTTGGCGTTGTGAGCGGCATTTTCGAGGCCGATGGGGTGCAGCGTGGAGCCGTCGAAACTCTGGTAGACACCTTTCTCGATCAGTCGATCGACTTTTACGGAGCCATCCGATCGCGTCTCTATGACGAACAGGTCAAAGCCTTAATTGACGAAGTAGGAATCGATCGCATCTCGCAGCGGGTGGTCAACAGCGAACAGTCCGCACCCATCTTTCGCAAACCGAACTTCAACCTGCCGCATTTGCTTGAAGTGGGTCATCAACTCGTCGCCGAACAGCGCCGCATTCAAGAGATGGGGCTGGCAGAGCAATACAACAAAGCGCTGTACTTTAACCGGAAGCTGGGCGATGTCGATCGGGACGCTCTCAAACAACCCGCACCTGCCAACACGTCCTCGTACTACCACAAGTATGAAGATAGTCATACTGCTGGCAGTGGCAATGGCAAGAGCGAGTATCCGTCATCACCTGCGAGCTATGCGGGACAGCCCTCCAGCACCAAGCTCACTCCAGATGTGGTAACCCAGGTCAACCAGATTTTGAAGCAAGGGCTGCGGCTGGGCATTGAAACCGTGGACGAGCGACGCTTCCGCGCCAACTCCTGGAATTCCTATGGTGCTTTTCAGGGACAGGCATCAGAGGCGATCGCGGCTCTAGAGTCCTGCCTTGCTGAAAATGCCAAAAGCTACGTCCGGCTTGTAGGCATCGATCCTGAGAATCGACGCAGAGTAACAGAGACAATCATTCAACGACCCAACGGCAAAGTCGCCTCAGCCTAGAAACCCTTTTGTAGGAACGTTACATGTAACGTCCCTACAAGACAGAACTAAAGCTTGACCTGCGATCGACGTTGCCGCAACCGAGCTAACCCTAAACCACCCAAACCAAGCAGTAGGCCTGCAACCGTTGACGGTTCTGGTACAGCAGCCGTCGTCGCCACAACGCCGATCGGACGAATCAAACCACCGCTTGTAAACAGATCGCCTGAGAAGGTATCAGCGCTACCCTGTGCACCAGCATAGGCCAGCACAGAACCGAGGTTCGCGTTTGTATAGTCAAACCCAATCACGTAAAGATCATCACTGTTGGCACCCGACCCAAAGGTAAGGCTACCAATAAAGTTACTGCTGGGTATAGTACCTGTGTAATTAGTAGACAAAACACTGAGCAGATTGCCCTCCAGGTCATACTGCCGTACACCCGCCGCAAAGTCACTGACGTAAAGACTATCTTCTGTAGGCGATAGCGCCAGCCCCAATAAACTAATAAACCCAGGCGTTTCTGACAACAGTGCTGGTTGATCAGCAAAAACGCTGGGCGTCGTCGTTGGTGCTAAACCTGACACCTGCTCTGGGCTATAGCGCAACACCTGACTAGCATACGCAAAGGCTAAATCGCCCTTGGCATCATTGGCAGTGCCCTCAGTCGTGACGTAGAGGCTGCCATCAGGACCAAACAGCAATCCGTTAGGCCCGTTTAAGCCATTCAGCGAACCCAAGCCACCATTGTTGTCGGAAGCAAAAACACCTAGGAATGCTCCGGAGATTGAGTCATACCGCAGAATTTCGTTCGTCCGAAAACTACTGACATAAAGGCTACCATCTGGCCCAAACGCATTACCGTAAGGTCGCGTTAACCCACCACCAGAAGCGGCGACACCCAGAAACTCTCCTGTCAGGCTATAGCGAAGCACAGCGGAGTCTTGAGGGTAGGCAGCGTTGAAGAGATTCAAACCGCTATCGCCGCCACTGCTGACGTAGACGTTACCATCAGGCCCGATCGTGAGGTCATCGGGTGCTCGTAGCCCGCCTAAACCGGGTGTCACAAAGTTACCCTGAAAGATGCCAGTGCTTTCATCAAAAACGATGATATTGTTGCTGTCGCTGTTGCCAATCAGTAAAGCTGCTTCTGCCTTGGATGCAGCCAGGCCGAGCAGCGTGAAAAGACCGAGAAGAACAGGAATAGGCAGGCGAATCTTCATGAAGCTTGCGTGTTAGTACGAACGGCTACACCATCTTCTGGAGGCACTCATATCAGCACAGTGTTAATGGTTACAAATCGATCGTATGTTTACGTAAAACCGCCTTTGGTAAAGTTCCTATAAAGAAAATGGCCTACACGTTGCTTAATCACGCCTACTACCAGGTGACCCGCTTCAGAAATCTTCCCATATTTCCTCTAGTGATTTTTCAACGCCTTATAGACGAGGGCCGCGACCTCTGCTCTGGCTGTTGCTTGACCAGGAGCCAGTACGTTAGGACTTGTATCGTTTAACACCAGCCCTGTCTCTGTTGCCGCAGCAATTTTGTCCAGCGCATATTTAGGAATCTGCTCCGCATCCTGATAACGGCTTAGCACTTGGCTCGGTGGTGCTTTCGCTTGCAGGTTCAACCCAGTTGCAAGTGCTAGTAGCACCTGTAAGCGAGGAATTGGAAGATTCGGCTGAAAGCTGCCATCTGGAAAGCCGCTCATAAAACGAGTTTGTGTGGCCTCATTGATGGCGGCGATCGCGGGGGAATCAGCCTTTACGTCCTTAAATGTGAGCGCTGCACGGCTTGCGGGTTGGTTGAAGGCTCGCCGCACGATCGCCGCAAACTCGACGCGTGTAATGGGCTTGTTTGGCTGAAAGCTGCCATCCGGAAAGCCATCCAGAATGCCTTGCGCGCTCAAAGCCGCGATCGGGGCACTTGCCCAGTAAGCGGCTGGCACATCGGTAAACTGCTTTGGTGTAGCAGTGGGCGCTTGAGCAGGGGCTGGGGATGCCGTAGCTGTAGCTAGTGGTGCTGCTGCAACGAAGGGGGCTGCTTGCAATGCAGGTGAAACGGGTGCTGGGCTTGCAGGCGTTATGCTTGGCGAAGGAGTCCCAGCACTCGGCTGGTTTGCGAGCGCCCCAGTGGATGGTGCCACCGATACATTTGGCTGGACAGAAGGTAAAGGGGGAGGTGATGGCGATGCCGCCGTTGGGGTGCTTAAGACCAGCGGCGACTGAAGGAAAGGTGCTTCTAACCCCTGCTTCTGACTGATTGACCAGAAAAAGATGGCTCCAATGCTGGTGAGTGCCACAAACACCGCAATAAGTTCATCGGCACTGAGCCGTCTACGATTTGACTGAGGATCAGGAGAAGGTGTCATCTCAGGTGATTACCGAGTGATAGATACACAGCTAATCCTAAAGCAGACTGATGCATGTTGCACAACCACAACGGCTTAAACGTCTATAGCAGTCTTAAATCACTTGTGAAAAGTATGCTGTGTTTGAACCAAGCAAGCAGTCAGTGGTCAGTCGTTCTAGCGCGTTTACTGGTAGCATCGCTCCATTGGCTTAGTGAGCATTCACTTCCATCGCCGATCGCACGGCTTCATTACGATCGGTTGCCCCTAACAGAGAACTGACAGGTTGCACATTGCTGGGCGATAGCGGCAGCGGTCGGGTGGAGACGGCTCCCCACTGTTTGACAATCGCCTGTAAGAGTTGATCCTGGCGATCGCGCAAGTCGTCTAAATCCGTGCCTCGGTTAAGCATCGCAAACCACACAAACCCACGATCGCGCGTCGGCACAACCCCTGCCAGGGCGCTAACATCGTTGAGCGTGCCTGTTTTCACCACAGCAGCTTGAGGAATTTTGCGATAGTCGATCGTGCCACCATCCATCCCTGAAATGGGAAACAGGTCTGCGATCGTCAGATTGCGAAATTGCAGATAGCGCTGAATGGTGGTGAACATCGCACAAATGGCTCTAGGCGAAATTTGGTTTTCTGTTCCCAACCCAGAGCCATTTCTGAGCCGAACTTCGTCTTGAGGCACGCCTGCCGCGATCGCGGCTTGCTGGGCTACCACTGTCCCACCGCCCAGCGAATTCGCCAACGATTCGGCGATCACATTGTTGCTGTAGATATTCATCAGCTTGAGAATGTGCGACAGCGGTAGAGAGTGGTGCCGCAGCAGTAAAATCTGCTTGGGCAGTAGGCCAACCCCGTAGTTCACCACCTGCACGCTACCCGCGATCGCCACATGGGGTCGAGGCGTACCAGTAGGCATTTTTTGATACTGGTAGGCAGCTTCGTTAGACCAACTGTTGGCATCGATCGCTTGTTTGAGTAACGCGCCTGCCTTGTCTGGTTTCGTCTCAAAGTTCATTAAGAAATCGCCTGTAATCACCAGATTTCCAGTGACTTTGGCAATACCAAGACGGTTGAGAGCGTTACCCAGCGCGATCGCTTCTTCCCACACAATGAGCGGATCGCCGCCGCCCTGAATCACCAAATCGCCTTGCAGTGCGCCATCCTGAATCGGCCCCGTTGCGCTAATGAGCGTCTCAAACTGATGGTCAGGCCCCCACGTTTCTAACGCAGCCAGCGATGTCGCCACCTTCGTCAACGAAGCCGCGGGAAGTGGGGTCGTCCCCTGATTGCTGGCAAGAAAATGAGAGCCTGTTTGGAGCCAAACCCCCTGCGAGGACTCAGCCAATCCCTGGCGATCGAGGTCTCCCAGGTACTGCTGTAATGTGGCCTGTGTAGCAGCGTCAGGCTCACCAGGCATTACAGCCCAGGGGACCTCGTTCCCAGTGATCGCGTTGACAACGTTGAGGCTACTAGCGTTGACACGTGACAGCCCAGCCATGTTCAGCCACAGCGATATGAGTCCAGAGCTAAATAATTCCAGCAATCCTGCCTCCAGCCATATCCAATAACGTGTTGTAGAACGTCTTACCTGAAAAGCCCTGCCTTGGTTGGACAAAACACGGACGGCTTTTGAGTTTCGTTCCAAATAGAATGAATATAAAGGCTTTTAGCGTAACAGGATGACAAAATCCGATCAAAATCAGGGCTTACGCTTGTTACCGATCGTGGTGGGTGGGTTAGGTGGCGGCCTCCTGCTGATCAACCGTTTACTCACCCCCGACCTGACGAGTGCGCAATCCCGCTCAGATGCGTTGGGCGTGATTGTCAGTGCCGTTTTGATTCTAACGGGTTTGCTCTGGCAACAGGTGCAGCCTCGCACACCAGAACGGGTAGATCTGATCGGCGAAGAAGGCTTTGAGCTTGACCCCAATCTATCAGAGGCGCTCAAAACTGAGCTTGCCTGGGCATCCCATCTGCTGTTGACCAATACCGTCACGCGATCGCTCATTGTCTGGTATGACGACAAAATCCTGCTACGACGCGGCATTTTGCCCACCAAACGCGATGTCACTCCCGGCCCCATCTTGCAGCGCGTTCTGGATAAACAAGCGCCCGTGTATCTCGTCGCGCTGAAGGTCTATCCTGGTCGCATCGAATTTGACTACCTGCCCGAAAATACCCAGGGGGTAATCTGCCAACCACTTGGGAAACGCGGTGCCATGATCCTGGGTGCCAACGCTCCTCGCAGCTACACCCGTCAGGACGAGACCTGGATCAGCGCGATCGCTGCCAAGTTGGAGCATACGTTGGCGGGAAGTCAGGAGCCAGAAGTCAGGAGCCAGGAGTCGGGAGGTGAGACGGTCAGGAGTCATTAGCTCAGGAATGTTTCTTGCTTCCCTATCCCCTATACCCCACCCCCTACTTCCTACTCCCATGCTCACTCTCTACTGGCTACTCGTCGCTGTAATGGTTATTGGCATTATTGGTGCGGTCGTGCCGATGATTCCAGGGATGAGCCTGATTGCGATCGCCATCTTCATCTGGGGAGCGGTCAAAGGCTTTAGTAGCGTGACTATTGTGCTGCCACTGGCGATCGTGCTACTGGTCGTGAGCCTGGGGATCGATTTTCTGGCAACCTATTACGGTGCAAAGCAAGCAGGAGTCAGCAAATGGGGACAGTTGGGAGCCGTTCTAGGGCTGGTGATTGGCATTCTAGGCTTGCTACCAGCGTTACCTGTAGGTGGCCCGATTTTAGGCATTCTGATTGGCCCCATGCTAGGCGCGATCGTGGGCGAATTTCTTTACCGACGCGATCTCAAGGTGGCAGCGAAAGCCGCGCTAGGGATTGTTGTGGGTTCAGTGGTGGGGAATTTGATCCAGGGGTTACTGGCGATCGTAACCGTTGCCGTTTTCTTGTGGACAACGTTGCCGTCTGTTGGCTGAGGCAATGAGATGAAAAGCAGTCAGCTTTCAGCGGTCAGCTTCAGACGTTACCCTTCTGCCTCCTGCCTTCTGCCTTCCCTATTTCCCAAAAATCAAAATATGCTGCTGGGGCAAGGTTTCCTTCGTTTCTAGCCAGGTTAACCCGACGGTTGCCATTTCCTTCTGCACCTGTCGCTGCGTCATTTTGTGCAGCGCTTTAATGGGAATGAGGGGATTCTCGCCGCGATACTCGACCAGTACAACGCGACCATTCGGCTTGAGGGCCTGCACGATCGCCGTCATCATTTCTCTTGGGTGGTCAAATTCGTGATACGCATCGACCATCAGCGCCAGGTCGATCGACCCATCTTTCAAGTTGGGATTCGTGATGCTGCCTAACACCGTCTCAACATTCGTGACCTTTTTTTCTTGCTTGATGGCGTTCACAATCTCTAACATTTCTGGCTGAATATCTACAGCTAACACCTTACCCTGCGGCACTAGTGGACTCAGGCGAAAGCTAAAGTAGCCTGTTCCCGCACCAATGTCAGCCACTACGTCGATTGGCTTCAGGTTCAGGGCCGCAATCAGTTTTTGTGGCTGCTCCTCTCGCTCTCGGCTGGGGCGCTCTAACCAGCCTGCACCGAGATGCCCCATGACCTGAGCAATCTCTCTGCCTTCGTAGACCTTACCGATCCCATCGCGGCTTGGCGTCTTTTGCTGATAGACGGGATTGCCCGTTGTGGTCGGAGCTATGGCGATCGACGTTGGGGCAGCCAGCATCTGGCAACCTGACAACAGCACCGCAAAGCAGACCATTGTGATTAGAACAACGGTGGTCAAAGCAAGACGCAACCTGCACCATTGCCAGGTAATTATCATCATCGGCAGAGCCTAAATCAGCCTGTATTCCGCATGCCAGCCGCGATGCCATTAATGGTAAGCAGGGCACCCCGCAGCAGTTCGCCTTTGCTGTAGCGCGATCGCACTACACCTGTGACGGCTTCGGTATTGTGCTGCCGCAACCGCTTGAGCAGCGACACTTGCAGGAAGCCGAGGGGCACGATCGTGCCGTTGCGTAACTGCACCGATCGTTGTAGGTCAGGATCACCGTCTAGCAAGCGCTTGTGCCCTGTAATGGCAAGCACCATGTCGCGGGTCAGGTAGTATTCGTTGGCAATTTGGTCGTAAACAGGCTCCAGCCGCGCTTTATCTTCTGGTTTAGCCAGTTCACGTACATAGTGTCCGGCAATTTGTAAATCGACTTTCGAGAGCGTCATTTCGACCTTAGAAATCGCCATTTTAAAGAACGGCCACTTGAAGTAGAAGTAGCGCAGCAGCTTCAGATGCTCTTCGGGATGTTCGGTCAGGAAGTCGCGCAGAGCGGTGCCCATGCCATACCAGGCAGGCAGCAGAAAGCGACTTTGCGTCCAGCTAAAGACCCAGGGAATCGCCCGCAACCCGCTAAGATCTTTCTTGCCGCCACCACGCCGAGCGGGACGGGAGCTAATTTGCAATTGGCTGATTTCTTCGATCGGCGTGACCTGCAAGAAAAAGTCCAGAAAGTCTGCTTGCTCGTAGATTAAGGCGCGGTAATGGATGCGCGATCGGGCCGCCAGCTCTTCCATAATCTCGTGCCAAGGCTGGATGTCATCAAAGCCCGTGCGGAGCAAGCTGCCCTGAATCACCGCTGTAGTCACCGTTTCCAGGTTATACAGCGCCAATTCAGGGAGAGAATATTTGGACGCGAGCACTTCACCCTGCTCAGTAATCTTGATGCGACCATTCACGCTGCGACCGGGTTGCGCCAGGATCGCTTCATAGGCAGGCCCACCCCCACGACCCACTGACCCTCCGCGACCGTGGAAGATGCGCAGCGCCACATCAAAACCTTCTGCAACGGTCTGCAACGCCTGTTGCGCTTTGTGAATCTCCCAACTGCTGCTCAGAAAACCAGAATCTTTGTTGCTATCCGAGTAGCCCAGCATGACCTCTTGTAATGAGGGGGCTTGTGCCTCTAGTTGAGCATAGCCGCCAGCCAGCACGGCCCGATAGAGCGGCAACTCAAACAAGAGCTTGAGGACAGACGGTGCTTTTTGCAAATCCTCAACCGTCTCAAAAAGGGGAACAACATGGAGGGAACTGATGCCCGTCGCTGGATCGTATAGCCCTGCTTCCTTCGCCAGCAGCAAGACCTCCAGGAGATCACTCACCTCGTGGCTCATACTGATGACGTAGGTGTTGCAAGCCTCCGTCCCAAACTCGTGCTGGAGCCGACGCACCATGCGAAAGGTTTCGACGGTTTCTCGTGCTTTGTCTGAAAAATGCAGCTCAGACGGGATCAACGGTCGGCGGGTTTGCAACTCGGTCGCAAGCCACAGCGTTCGCTCCGGCTCGGTTAGCTCATTGTAGGGTTTTGACAGAATTTGCAGGTAGTCAACGATTTCACTGAGGGTGTCAGAGTGGCGGGTGCTTTCCTGCCGAATGTCGAGATGCGCCAGATTGAAGCCGTAGATCTCGACCTGACAAATCAGGGTGTCCAAATCCCGGCAGCTCAAACCTGTTTCAGTCAGGCTACGTTCAATGAGCCTGAGTTCTGACAGAAACGCATCGCCAGAACTATAAATAGTGTTGGGGTTGCAGTCGGGTTCATCCCCGCGTAGGCAATCGCTGTTGTTGATGATGGCGTTGCGATCGCGCGTATTTTCCAGTCGCTTTTGGATGTACGCCAGCTTCAACCGATAGGGTTCCTGCCGATAGCGAATGGCAAGTTGGTCGTAAATGACTGGCATTTGAAGCTGGTCTTGCTCCAGCGATTCCAGCAGTTCGGGCAAGACATCGCTCCAATGCAACGAGAGGCTCAGCAGATCCTTCAGCCGATGAACGGAGTGAATATATTTCTCTAACACCAGACTGCGCTGGTAGCAGGCGGTTTGCCAGGTAATTTGGGGTGTGACGGAGGGGTTACCATCGCGATCGGAGCCGACCCACGAGCCAAACTTACAGAAGTTATTGCTAGGCGGCTTCATAGCTGGAAACGAAGCGTGAAGCGCTTGTTTGAAGCGTTGATAGAGTTGCGGAATCGCATCAAACAGCACCTCTTGAAAGTAGTGGAGCGTATAGTCCACTTCATCAAGGACGGTGGGCTTAAACTGATGCAGTTCGTCTGTTCGCCACCACAGGCGAATTTCTTCCGTCAGTTGTTCGCGTAACACCTCAGCTTCCCACGATGCCGCCGGAAGCCCTTGCGAGTTGAGTCGGTCTTCTACCTGATCAAGCTGGCGCAGAATCCGGGCAATGCGGCGCTGCTTATCCCGAATGGTGTGGCGCACGATTTCGGTCGGATGGGCGGTGAAGACCAGTCGAATATCCAACTGGTTGATCAAATTTTGGACGTGCTGCGGTGGTACGTTGAGGCTGCGAAGCTTGGGAAAGAGCCAGTGGAACGTACCCATTTCTTTGCGGGCTTCTGGATCTTGCAGGCTTTTTTCGAGCAGGTCAGCTTCAAGTCTGCCCATTGGCGTGGATGACTCACCGTTGGAGCCAGGATAGCCCGCGATCGTGACACTCTGCTCGACCCCTACTGACGAAGCCGTATCACGAGAGGCCCGGTACTGTTGCTGCTGATCCCGCTGCTCGTAGTGCTGCTCAACGATATTGATTAACTGAAAGTAAAGCGCAAACGCACGCGCCGCCCGGATCGCTTCGTTGAGATCTAGTCGTTCGACGACCTTGAGCACTTCTGACTCTAAAAAGCTGGGGGCTTGCCCTTCAGGGGAGCAAAGGTCGCGCAATTGGTTGAGCAGATCGACCAGCTCTTGACCGCATTCCTGTTGCAGCACAAACGCCCACAAGTCCTCAATGATCTTGAGCCGATGCCGCAGAAATAGATCAGATGTGGATGTCACGGGCATTGCCTCGGATACTCTGGACTCGGTTACCGTGCTGAGGCCCGATCCATCATCTGACGAAGGTCTTGTCGAACTCATGGGGCTGCTCTTGTCAAAGATCTTTCAATAATTCTATGGGGTAATCCTCAGTTTTGCGGTTTCAGGAGAACCAAATTGTTACTTATGAGCTAAATATGGCTAAGAAGCGGCGCGATCGTCCGGATTCATCTGGTTCTCGTTGGGGAAATTAAGCACAGGGAGACGATCGCCGCGAAAGATTTCTTCACTGAATAGTCCCAACTCTTGCACGGCTTTGGCTACAACATGACTACCCACAAGCGCAACAAGCACCGGAGCCGTTGCTAGACTTAGCAAGATCTCTGGGGAAACCAAAGACGTTGCGTTGGACTCAATCGTAGAGGCTGGTTGTTCAGAAGATGGCATAATCAAAAGCTCGTGAAGGTAAAAAACATGAACTGAATAGTCCGCGCAATCGTCTACTGCCATCTGCCCTGGCGGGGACTCCTGACTCGACCACCCCCAAGCGAATCATCGGAAGGCAATCTCGCTAAGATTGTGGTGCGGTCTCGCACGATAGGATCGCTTTGAAATCGGTAAGGTTAAAAGCGATCGTCGGACAAAGCTTCTATGTAGCAGCATCTCACGCAACTTGAAACCAGAGTTGCAGAGAAACTGCGCCAAAGCTCTGAGTATATGTTATCTCTATGAGGCAAATGACGGTGAGGCAAATGACGGTACCTCACGTTCCTTCTGAATCACGTCGCAATTGTTAAGGCGCTCATGCTGGATGTACACGGCTACAATGCTTCCTCTGCTCATGCAAAACGCTCCCCAACGGGGAACGGCACGGCGTTACTCCGTTGGCTCCAGCAGCAGTTGGATGTGTCACACCTGCAAGTAAAAAGTAAAGTGCGGGGCAATAACCTCTACCTGTTATTTGAGGGGCAACCATGCCCGGAGGCAGCTGCCATCGTGCCTCCGTTGACCACCGCACTCTCAGCAGCCACGATCGCTCCGTTGCTTCCGCCCCAGTCGCCACCCATCTACCGGGTAGTTGTTTATGGGCGGGTGCCACAGCAGCCAAAGCCTGAGTGGGCAGAGTCTTTTATGCTGACCGTCGAGCGGATCTCCTCGACACAGTCTACAGAGCCAGGTAGCCCCCGATCGCTGTCAGAAATTGCGGGGTTTAACGCTCAAGACTGCAATGTCCAGGCATCAGCAGGTCTTTCGATGCTGGATGCAGCGCGTTTGGGGCAGCCAGACGCGATCGCCCACCACCTGAGTGAGACCTTGAGCACGTTGGGAGTCTCTGTTCGCGTCCGTCTCGAAAAGCCTCAAGTCTCTGCCCAGCCAGCCCCCACTCCCCACTCCCCACTCCCCACTCCCCCACTCGCCAAACGCCTCTTCGTTGCCTGCGAGTCTGCCTACACTCCTGATCCATTCTTGTTTGCAGAGTTGATCGCGCAGCATCTGCGAGCGCTAGAACTAAAAGGCTTTCAAGATGCCGTTGTCTTTGGTCAGGTGGCGGGTGAAGCAAGTCCTGAGTGGATGCTGCGCGTTGATTTAACCCCACCCGATGAGATGTTGAAGGCATGGGCACGCTGGGGTGACGTACAGGCGATTACCCGCTTGCTCAACCGGGTATTACAGGCTGAAAAAGTGCACACCTCTGCTCTGTTGAAAGAAGCAACGTTGCATTTAACCTGTCACGGCACGCAATCTTCAGCACCCAATAAGTTGACCACCATCGCCACGATCGTGTCTCTGCTTGAATCGCTTTCACCACAGGGTCTTCGTGCGACGATGCTCTATGGCTTTGCCAAGCAAGACAGTAGCGCCGATCTGCTTAGTGACACTACAGCCCCTGCCCCTGCCTGGGTTCATTGGCTTGATCTGTCTGCTGATCCTCAGCCCCAATCGACCCTTGACTTAGCACAGAAAGGAGATTTGGATGCGATCGCCTTCTTGCTGACGCGCATGTTGAATCCTGATCTCGATCGCACTCTGGCAACGGGGGGCATTCGGGTGCAAGTCCGGCAAAAAAGCGACCTGCTACACGTTATGGGCGAAGCGCCAACCTGCCCTGCCCAAAATCAAATGGGTGCAGCGATCGCTCGTTTTTTGAAGCCCTTGCAAATCCCGACCATCACAGGCGTTCGCATTTATGGTCGTCGGTCAGGACAAAAACAACCCCTCTGGAGCTACGGGGTCGATTTTGGTGCCCGCGATCGTCTGGTACCAGAAGCGCCCCCAGAATTTGCGGTGTCTGACGCGTATGTCGGCGATTTGCTCTCGCCGCCCGGTGCCCTTGTGCTGCGGACAGAGACACCATCAGAGGCATCCCAATCCTTCTTCACCACGCTGATTGAGAGCCTCCTTCAGCGGGCGCGGCAACCCCTCGTCTGGTCGCAACTCTTTATTCCGTTAGACGCTACTCAGCGCAGTAGTCCGTTAACGCACGCATTGCATGCGCCTGAGTTAACCGCTCAACGCAGCCTGAAAGTGGCTGCTGTGTGGGGCACGCTTGGCTTACTGCTAGTGATTCAATCCGACTGGTTGCTCAGTCGCTGGATTAAACTAGCCTCGATCGCGTCTAGCCAACCCGCGCCGGCAGTGCTTCCTTCGACGCCGCCCTCAGCCGCTCCCACAGCAGAGGATTCTCCCTTTGCGAGGTTATCTCTTAAGCAGAGTAAAACAGGCGATAAAACGGTTTTTAATGGCTCTAGCTTCACCCAACCTGGTACGTCTACAGAGCCGCCGTTCAACGACTCTGGTCAAGAGCCGTCTAATACTCAAATACCGCTTCCTGCTTCCTCGCCTCGCCCCAAAGCTGCTAGCTTGACCACAGGCATAGAGGCATATCCTACCTTTAATAGTCGTCAGCTGGATGAAAAGCTTGCCCTTTACCAGGGCTACATCCGCGAGTATGGGACTCCTGATGTGCTGATCATCGGCAGTTCACGAGCCTTGCGAGGCGTTGACCCGATCGCGCTCCAAAAAGCGCTGGCTGACCAGGGCTACGTGGGGACAAAAATCTTTAACTTTGGGGTCAATGGTGCCACCGCTCAAGTGGTAGATGCGATCGTGCGGCAACTGCTGCCAGTAGATAAGCTGCCCAAGCTGATTTTGTGGGCGGATGGTGCCCGTGCCTTTAACAGCGGACGGCCAGACATTACCTACAACGGCATGGTGGCTTCTGATGGCTACAGAACGCTTGCGGCAGGCAAACCGCCTATTCCTGGTACGGCTGTGGCGCAGGTGCCAGGTGGGGTTAAGCACGTCGAACCTGCCCCAGAAACCTCTGTCACTGAAGAACCACCCACCTCATTGTCTGGCGGCTATCAGACAGTGAACCAGGAACTGAATCGGCATTTGATGGCTCTGTCAGCGCTTTACTCGCAGCGTGACCAATTTAAAACACGCTTGCGAGATGGTCTGGTAAGCCTGCTTCCCCAAAGCGCATCTAATTTAGTGCTTGGCAGCACGATTGCTTCCAACACGCTTAGCGATGCGACCAGTCCTGGCGCGGCGGCGGCAAATGCTCCCGCTTCAGTACTATCTGACAGTCAGAATGCGATCGACATTGATGGGTTCTTGCCGCTAGCCAACCAATTCAACCCCGCAACCTACTACCAGAAGTACGCCAGAGTCAACGGTGACTATGACTCTGATTACGATTCGTTCGGACTTGAAGGCAACCAGACGCAAGCATTGACTAACCTGGCTCAGTTTAGTCAGGAGCACAAAATTCCACTCATTTTCGTCAACCTACCTCTGACAAGCGACTACCTCGACCCAACCCGAAAGCGGCACGAAGAAGCGTTCCAGCAACAAATGCTCCAACTTTCTACCCAGTTAGGCTTTGTCTATCGCGATCTTGAACAAGCGTTTGTGGCTCGGCCAAACTATTTCTCAGATCCCAGCCACCTAAACCGCTATGGCGCATATGAAGTCTCTCGACGGCTTGCGATGGATGTCATGATTCCCTGGAACCAGGCTCGGCGGTAGTAGAGCGATGCTAGATCGGTTGTAAACGTTCTGGGGTGGTTTATTAGCGGTCAGCAGTCAGCTATCAGCGGTCAGTATGGAAGTTTTGATACCGATTTAAAGAATGACGGCTACAGATCAATCGGTGGGTAGGGGCAAGGCAATGCCTTGCCCCTACAGAATGTGTCGCATTTTCAATTCAAATTGGTATGAGTAGCACTAGCTCTTTGAGAGCTACTTCGTAAGTGCGCCGACAAGCTAGAGAGTTTTGAGTTCATTCTGGCTCCTGGCTCCTGAATTCCCCTTCTGCCCTCTGCTTTTTACCTTTTTACTTCTGCCTTCTGCCTTTTGCTCAAAATTGCCGTATCGGGATCGTAATAACGAATGTCGCTCCTTGACCTGGCTCAGAAAGGCACTGGAGCGTGCCTTTATGTTTTTCAGTCACGATTTGATAGCTGATGGAAAGCCCCATTCCGGTGCCTTTGCCCACTGGCTTAGTGGTAAAGAACGGGTCGAATAGTCGTTGCTGCACGTGAGTGGGAATCCCTGAGCCGTTGTCGGCAATTTGAATCGTGATTTGTTGGGCATTTACGAGAGTCGTTTGAATGGCGATAGTAGGGATGCTGCTTGCTTCAGCATTAAATGACTCTTCTAAGGCATCAATGGCGTTGCTAAGGAGGTTCATAAACACCTGATTCAGTTGTCCGGCATAGCATTCAACTAGCGGTAACTCACTGTAAGCTTTCGTAATTTCAATGCCGGGATGGTCTGATTTGGCTTTCAGTCGATGTTGCAAAATCATCAATGTACTGTCGATGCCATCGTGAATGTTGACTTCTTTCATTTCGGCTTCGTCCATACGCGAGAAGTTTCGCAGGGAGGCCACGATTTTTTGAATGCGATCGGCTCCCACTTTCATGGAGGTGAGTAGTTTGGGCAGATCGTCGATGAGGAACTCCAGGTCGATCGCAGCGACTTCGTGTTGAATCTCAGGATGGGGCGCAGAATAGTGCTGTTGGTAAAGTTGTACAAGCCCTAGCAAGTCTTGAATGTAGGTATCGGCGTGGTTGAGATTACCATAGATGAAGTTGACTGGATTGTTGATTTCATGCGCTACGCCTGCGACCAGTTGCCCCAGCCCAGACATTTTTTCGGATTGCACCATTTGCGATTGAGTGCGCTGAAGTTCTTGCAGGGTTTGCTCTAGCTCGTCTGCCTTTTCCCTCAGTTGGGCTTCCGATCGACGTACCGCCGCTTCTGCGTGATAGCGATCGGTAACGTCGCTGCAAAAGCCAAGCATGGCAAAAATTTTGCCCTCTGTATCGTGTAGTGGATTCTTACGACTGTCGAAAATGTGTAGCGATCCATCCGCAGCCGTAGCCGGGTCGTAAGAATTATGAATGGCTTCACCTGCGAGAGCGAGCCGATCGTCTGTCCGAAAGCCCCGAATCCCTTTAACAGGATTTCCAAACACGAGTTCTTCAGGGAATCCTAGCTCCAGATCATCTTTCCCCAGCATGGCTTCCACCGTTTTGCCTACTCCTTCGGCATAGCTACGGTTAACCAAGACGTAGCGAAATTCCTGGTCTTTGGCAAAAATCCATGCTTGGGTGGAGTTGAGGACGGTTTCTAACAAACGAGACTGGTATTCTCTTTCTTGCAGTGCCTGTTGCAGAGACGCTTCGGCAAGTTTGCGATCGCTGATATCCAGCACGTTTGCCAGAATCACGGCTTGACTATCCAGTACGATTCTAGTCAGCGTAATATCGACATCAAAAACTCTGTCACGCTTTAGCGTGTTGGCTTTCCACTCAAAGTGAACCATTTTGCCAGCGATGGCATCTGACCAGAGGGTGTCAAGCAGGTGAAAGGGATTATCAGGCGTAGAACAATCGTTGATCACAGAGATAGTCTGCACTTGTTCTTGCCGAATGCCGTAGAGTTCCAAGGCACGGTTGTTGGTATCTAGCACCATGCCCTCTAAGTCATGAATAAAGATGGCACTGTTCAAACTGTTGAAGACGGTGCGGAGGTTTTGCTCCGAAATTTTTAGCGTCGCTTCAGCACGTTTGCGATCGTCAATATCAGTGCAGGTGCCAACCCACTCACGAATACTGCCATCGTCTGCCAAAATGGGCACACCTTGAGCAAAAAAGTAGCGATAACTGCCGTCTACTGCTCGAACGCGATACTCGGTCTTGTAGTAGCTTTTTGTGTGAACAGCATGATTCCAAACGTGAAGCGTATGGTCTTGATCGTCTGGATGAATCGGCTCTAGCCATCCAAAATCTCTGACTTCCTCAACACTTTGTCCGGTATACACCCTCCAACTTGGTATGTCCTCAACGCGCCCTTCTGCATCTGTCACCCAAACGATTTGAGCAGTAACAGTTGCTAAAGAGCGGTACCGTTCCTCGCTCAGGCGCATCGCATGTTCGGCTTGCTGACGTGCGGCTTCGGTTTGTTTGCGATCGGTAATGTCGTAGCAGGTACCAATCCATTCACGGATGCTGCCGTCTTCCGCCAAAATGGGTACACCTTGTACATCAAAGAGACGATAGGAGCCATCGGCTGCCCGAATCCGGTACTCGGTTTTGTAAGAGATGAAATTTTCACGGGCATGATTCCAGACTTGCCCGGTACGCTCAAGATCCTCTGGATGCAGCGCTTCTAACCAGCCAAAGTTTTCAAGTTTATCTAGGCTTTGCCCTGTGTAGGCACACCATTGCGGCGAATCGACACTTTGCCCATCTGGAGTTGCAATCCAGACAATTTGAGACATGACGTTGATCAAGTGACGATACCGCTCCTCACTCAAGCGCAAAGCCGTTTCAGCATGCTGACGCTCAGCGTCCATGCGCTTGCGATCGCTAATATCAATGACAACCCCATCCCAAAGTATCGCGCCGTCTGCTTGCCGCTCTGGTCGAGCAATGGATTGCACCCATTTCACGTTTCCAGATGGCGTCACAATGCGAAATTCTTGCTCAAAGGGTGCCAGGGTTGTAGCTGAGCGAACGACTGCCCGTTCAACTGCGGCTTGATCGTCTGGATGATGCAAGGTATCAAGATTCTGCTTTCCTGTCATCACGGCTGCTGGCTCAAGTTCATAGAGGTCATAGCAACCAGAGCTAACGTAGGGCGTGGAGTGAGAGCCATCGGGTTCCAGGCGGAATTGGTAAATCATGCCTGGAACGTTGGCAACCAGGCGTTGAAACCGGGCTTTATGAGTTTGCAAGTCTTCTAACGAGGCTTCTAGCTGCTGGGCGTAAGCCTGCGATCGCTCGTAGAGGCGTGCATTTTCCAGGGAAATGGCTGCCTGAGAACAAAGCAGGTTGAGGAGTTCAACCCGATCGCGCGTGAAAGCTCCCGCAACTAGATTGTTTTCCAGATACAGCACACCCAACAATTTACCCTGGTGTAGGATGGGCGAACACAGCATACTCCGAACTTGGTTCTGCTGAATGTAGGGGTCAGTTAGCCACTGCGGATGCTGAATCGCATCCGTAATCAGGGTTGGTCGAAGGGTGCGCTTAACTCCATACACAAGGCTAACGGGAATGTCCTCGCTAGCGGCTTCTACAGGCGTGCTGAAAAGCTGATTGGGACAAAATTCTGCGTAGCTAATCGCCTTCAGCATTAAGTGCTCATCTTGTAAAAGCATCAAAACCGCTTTCTCAGCACCAGCACTTTCAATCACCACGTCCAGTAAGGCGAACACTAACTGATCAAGCTGAATTTCACTGGAAAGCGTTTGAGAAGCTTTCAGCACGGCTGCTAGATCTAATGTTTCCGCAGTGCTGCTGGATGAGGTTTTACTCGTGTGCGAGGAGACGGCAAGCAGGGTTTCTGTCACGGTGGATGACGGTTGCTGCTGTTGCAAAATTGCCGCTAAAAGCTGTGGATAGTCTTTTTCTAGCGCTATTACTTTAGCTTTTGCGCCCCAGCGAACATAGCTGTAATAGGCTTCGGTCATGTACTCCTGCGCCAACCGCTCTTTACCCCAGCCCAGATAGAATTTTGCGGCCAGTTCGTTGGCGATCGCTTCAATATGGGTAAAGTCACTGTCTTTAGAAGCCGTAATAGCGCGATCGTACAAATCCAGTGCCTCTAGTGCATTGCCAGAAATCCGTGCCATCTCAGCCGAAAGCAGCAGATACATCGGCAGAGCATTCGCTGGACAGGTATCTGCCCACGTTTTGAGGACGTGCTGATGTGTTTCTAAAGCAGACTGATGTGTTGCTAAAACAGTCCAGTCGCGATGCTTGGCTTCGGTTCTCGTCATGCTGTAAAGCGCTGTCAGGCTCAAGGGGTAGTAGAACGAATACTGCATAACGGGAAAAAACCCGGTCATAGCCACCGCCGTCTGCTCAACTTCAACAGCCGCTGCAATGGCTTCTTGATAGCGATCGTGAAGGTAGAGCAACTGAATTTTGAGCAGTCCGTAACAGCAGATGCCGTGCTCAAAGGTTTGTTCTTGCCGCCAAGCTTCAATCAGAGGCGTTGAATCAGGCTGACTGTTCTCAAGCAAATCAGTAGTTTCAGCTAATGCCTGGAGGTTCAACACCCATTGCTGTTGCAACGTGAAGAGATACAGCAAATTCGGCTCCTTAATCCGCTGCATATAGTCGAGATATGTCTGGGTTTCGACATAAATATCTGCCAGAGGAGCACCCTTCATCAACAGCGCCCAAATTAAATAACAAACGACCCAAACGCCATACAGGTTATCGCCTGTCTCATTGCAAATTTGAAAGGATTGTTGATACAGCGGTAGATTCGTTTTTAAGTGCTGAATATAAGGATTAATGGCATGACCAAAGAGATTTCTGATCTTGGCGCTATATTGACTAGTCTTAAAGCATTGATCGAGCTTGAGCGCTAGTTGACCAAACTCAAAAGCGGTTTGATAATCACCCTGGTTAGCTAACGAAACACCATACAAACAGTAGGCATAGGCAGAACTTTCTGTATTGCCATATTGTAATGACAGATTACACATGAGTAAAACGCTCAGGTCGTTAATGGCTGCATTGCTTGCCATATAGGAAAGCTCCCACAAGGCGATTAAAAACCTCATGCTGGACTGGTGTTTTTGATCAGTCATCTCAGGCAGATCAAACAAGGCCATTGGACTGATAGCGTCTAATCTTGATCGAAGTTTCTGACGCTCTGCTTCGGTAAACGATCGCAGTTCTTCAACCGTTTCTGGCAAGGTAATGCCTAGCAAATTCAACCCACTGATCCCAAGCTTAAGGCTGGCTTGAAAGTTTTCGCCACGACTGGCTCGAAGGGCAATGAAAATGGCATATAAGTTGATTTGATCCGCCAACGTTTGAGCTTGACTAAACGCATATTCATAGAGTGCTTCGGCTCGATCAAGATTGCCGACCACATATTGACAATCGATACATTCCTGATACAGATCGATCACCAGCTCATAATGCGCTGTCCAAGCATTTTCTGGTAATAGCTTAATACTGAGTTCAAGATGTTTGACAGCCGTTTGATAGGCTGTAGATAGCTTTGCTTTTTTACCCGCCAGCAGGTTCAACCGAGCCAGTTCCTCTCGTTCTGATGCCTGGGTAATAAGTTCAATGCCTTCATTTAACTGATTCACCAGATCAAAGATGCGGCGATCCAATGCTTCGAGGGGTGTGTTCTGCCAAAGTAGTTGCCCAATTTTGAGATGCGTGCCCTGCTTTTGGTCGTCGGGAATTAGAGAGTAGGCAGCTTGTTGAATGCGATCGTGCAAGAAACGATAGCAACAGTTAACCGCTTGAGGATCTGATACTTGACCACATTCTTCTGAAGGCTGGTAAAACTTGTAAACGTCATTCGTGGGTAGAAGCAACCCTTCTTGCAAAGCTTTCCACAACGCCAGCGCCACTTCAGCCGCTGGTTGCTCAGCCACGATCGCCAGAGTTGCCAAATCAAATTGAGCACCGACGCAGGCAGCAAGTTTCAGGACATGTTGAGTGGCAGCAGGCAATTTTTGCAGTTGCAGTGCCATAAACTCAACCACATCATCTGTGAGAGCGAGCGATCGCACCTGAGCGATGTCACATTGCCAATAGCCAAGATGGTGATCAAAGGTGATTAAGCCATCCTCATGCAACACCTTGAGAAATTGATTTGTAAAGAACGGATTGCCCTGCGTTTTTTGATACACCAGCTCCGTTAGCGGTAAGGCAAGCGCCTGAGTACAGCTTAGTGTCTCTGCAATCAGTTGGTTGGTATGGTCTAAACTTAACGGAGCCAGCGTGATTGTGTTGAGTGTGGCATGAGCCTGCTGGATGTCCACCAGAGTCAGCATTAAGGGATGTGTCGCTGAGACTTCTCTATCGCGATAGGCCCCAATCATCAGTAGGTGGCCTGTCTCAGACTTGCTCATCAAGAGTTTGATGAGGTGAAGCGATGCTGAATCTGCCCATTGCAGGTCATCAATGAAGACGACTAACGGATGCTCGGCTGTCGTAAACACCTGAATGAACGTTTGAAACAGCCGATTGAATCGGTTCTGGGCAGCGCTACCAGAAAGTTTTAGGACAGCTGGCTGTGAGCCAATAATCTGTTCCAGCTCTGGCACCACATCAATAATGACCTGAGCATTCTCACCCAGCGCTGATACGATGCACGCTTTCCATTGCGCCAGTTGAGCATCTGACTCGCTAAGCAATTGCGCCATCAAATCACGAAAGGCTTGAACCAGCGCACTAAAGGGAATATTGCGTTGAAATTGATCAAACTTGCCCTTGATAAAGTAGCCACGCTGCCGCACGTTTGCTATGCATGTGCCTCGCGCGATCGGCTTATGGACTTCATTCACCACAGCGGTTTTGCCAATGCCCGAAAAGCCTGCGACCAGCACAAGTTCGCTCTGTGATGGAGTTGGGAGTCGGGAGTCGGGAGTTGGGTAAGCGTCTGCCCCATGCTCTATGTCCCGTTCCCCATTCCCTGCTCCTGCCACCCGCTCAAAGGCAGCCAGCAGCGCCGCGACTTCTTGCTCCCGTCCATAGAGCTTTTCGGGAATGATGAAGCGATCGCTGCGATCGCTTCTGCCCAAAGCAAACCACTCAATCTCGCCTGTTTTCTGGTACTGGGCACAGCACGTTTCCAGGTCATACTTCAGTCCCAACGCGCTTTGATAGCGATCTTCAGCATTTTTTGCCATTAATTTGGCAATCAAGTCGGACAGAATGGTTGGCACCAGTGGGTTAAGACTGTGAATCGTTGGTGGTTGCTTTGCAAGATGGCAATGCACCAACTCCATTGGGTCATGCGATGGAAAGGGCAGTCGCCCGGTCAACAATTCGTAGAAGGTTACACCCAAAGCATAAAAATCGCTGCGGTAGTCAATCCCTCGGTTCATGCGTCCTGTCTGTTCAGGAGATAGGTAAGCCAGAGTTCCTTCCAGCACCTCTGAGCTTTGAATTTCTTGGGTTTCTCTGGGCAAGAGGGTCGAGATCGAAAAGTCGAGTAGCTTGACCTGCCGCGACTCAGGGTGGATCAAAATGTTGGATGGCTTGATGTCTTTATGAATAATCCGCTGTTGGTGCAGTAGGTGCAGGGTCTCTACTAGCTGTAGGGCAATGGGAAAAAAGTGAGCGAGTGAGGTAGGAGCGAAGGGCGTAGAGGCGGCGGGGGAGGCTAGAGAGGCTATGGGCGCGGCGGCGGCAGATGGAAAGAGAACCGCTTCCCCTGCTTCGCTGCCCTTGCTGCCTTGTTTCATCCACTCACGCAGCGAAATGCCGTCAAAGTCCTCCATAATCAGGGCATAGCCGTTGCGGTAGGATTCCAGGCTGTAGGGTTGGATGATGCCCGAAATATTCAGATTTTTTGTAATAGTGTATTGGTTGCGGAATTGCACGAGTTCGCTGAAACTAGGGTGCTCGTTCTTGAGTAGCTTGATCACAACGGGATGTTGGTCTACTTTGCGGATTGCCTGATACACCAGTGTTCTTGTCCCGGTATAAAGCTGCTGAATCAGGCAGTAGTCTGGAAAGTCATGCCATTGCTTCATCTCTCTGTGCCTGCCTTCCAAAGAATAAATTCTCGCCATTTCAGATATATTTCCGAACAACGGTTAAGTTGCTTTTGAGAACAGTATTCCCTTAAGAAACTGCGTTTCTACATAAACATTTAAAGTTATAAAAAGTCTTCTGAGCTTTTGTTAGCAGCTACTTAGGTCTTATTTCACTTAAGAAGCATAATAGTTGAAGGGTTGTGAAACCAGGTCATAAACCTGTTCTAGGGGATGAGAATTGATTAGACAAGCAATGGAAACTAAGATATTTCGATAGGTTTAATTTCTCGTTTGGCAGATGCTAAATTGACGAATCGCAATTCAATTGATGAGTTTTGTAGAGTAGCGCTCTTCAAGACCTGCTTGCCTGACAAAAGTCCCGAAAGACAGATGGTTCCATTGCTCACTGCCCGTGACTGAAAGCTAGGCTAACGGTGTGGAAAGCCTACAGAGGACTTCTTTTTGTGAGTCAGCATTTTCAGTGCAGGGCGGGGCAGGCGATCGCTGAGAGATGTGTCAAGCAATCAGCCTCAAGACTTGTTAATTGTTACAGTGCGGAGGGAAATCTGTAATGAGTGTTGAGTCAATTGCTTTGCAGGGATATCAATCAGCAGGAGTCAGGTAATGGCAGGTACCAGGATTTTGATAGTTGAAGATGAAATCATGGTTGCCAGGGAAATTGAAAGCCATCTGACCCAAATGAGTTATGAAGTGGTGGGCATTGCTGTTAAAGCACGCACCGTAATGCAGCAGGTCGCTGAAACAATGCCCGACTTAGTGTTAATGGATATTAACCTGCAAGGAACGCAGGATGGAGTCCAAGCCGCAAGCGCAATTCGCGATCGCTTCCAAACTCCAGTGATTTACATTACCGCCTATTCTGATAGCAGTACGTTGGAGAAGGTAAAGCAAACCAACCCGTTTGGCTATGTGCTGAAGCCGTTTAACCAACAAGATTTGCGCGTTGCGATTGAGCTAGCTTTGTTCCGGCAACAAGGAGGAAGGGCTGAAGCCGCCTCTACCGGAGCTGCTGCCATTGCTTCACCGCAGAGTGGACTGCCATCGACCAAGCTTCAGGTCATTTTTCGCTACATTCAAGCGCACCTGAGCCAGGATTTGAGTCTAGAGACGTTAGCGAGTGAAGTGGGCATGACAACCGACTACTTTGCACGCCTCTTTAAGCAATCAACCGGAAAATCGGTACACCAGTACGTCATTCATCAGCGCGTAGAACGGGCAAAACAATTATTAAGGCAGTCAGATCAGGCGATCGCAGGCATTGCGATCGAGTGCGGCTTTGCCAATCCCAGTCATCTCGCTCTTCACTTCAAACGCATCGTGGGTGTTGCACCCAAACAGTTTCGCCACTTTTAGAGAGCCTTTGAAGGAGGAAGCAAGTGTTAAACTTTGCGGCAATAATGTTTCAAAGCGGCTGATTCTTTCCACAGCAGCGCTACTGTAAGGTTACTACGGGCAATAAGCTCAAGCTCTAAAAACAGTCCATTCCAGAGTTACAGCTTGAAGCAGTAGCTAAGATAGGTTCTTTTGTTCTCAAAAATTACTTGCAACAGTACTTGCATCAGAACCCTTTCACTAACCCAAGCTACTTCCATGAAGCGCTCTTCCTGGCAACGCTTACGCTCTTGCATCCATGCTCTTCAAACGTTGACTTTGGTGGTGCTGGCATTGTGGGTCAGCATTGCCGCTCCCGGATGTAGCCTGTTTCAAGCCAAGATGCCAATGGGTTCATCCTCACAGTTAACCCAGACCGTTGCCCCTACGGCTACATCCTCTCAGCGCTTTGACGGGGTAACAGTTAACGTCATTACCCATGATGCAGCCATTCACACGGGAGTTGAGCGCCATATTGCTGGGTTTGCAGCCCTGACTGGAGCGACGGTCAAGCTGACGGGTGTTCCTGTTAAGAATTTTTATCAAATTCTGCAAGCTAACTGGTCTGGTAGCGCGTCCAAATACGATTCGGCAGTGATCTTGCCCCAATGGCTGATCGACTTCGTGAACGCAGGGTTTCTGGAAGATCTAACAGCACGGGTCAAGGCTGATGCAGCGCTGCAATGGAACGATATTGCACCAATCTTTCGGAATGTGAGTGCAACCTATCAAGGACACACGTATAGCATTCCGTTGGATGGCGACTTTCACATGGTGTATTACCGCAGTGATTTGTTAAAGCAAGCGGGGTTAGCTCCGCCGCAAACCTGGGATGATTATCTGGCGATCGCCAAACGATTTCACGGCAAAGATTTAAATGGGGATGGCGAAGCAGACTATGGTTCCTGTCTGTCAAAGCGCCCGCATGAAAACATTGCCAGTATGTTGATATCCATAGCGGCTCCCTTTTTGCAAGCAAAAGGCACCGAGCAAGGCGCATTTTTTGACCCAGCCACGATGAAGCCCCTGGTTAACAATTCAGCCTTCGGCAGGGCATTGGAGATTTACAAACAAACAATGGCATATGGCGTTCCCCAGGATGCGAATCTGGGCGGGGTCAAAGCAAGAACCTTATTTATCACTGGCAGATGTGCCCTGACGATGGATTGGGGGGATGTTGGACCTCTCGCAGGTGATCGATCGGTGTCTCAAGTGACGGATAAAGTCGGTGCAGTGATGACTCCGGGTACTATGCAAATACTCGATCGTCAAACTGGCAAATTAGCAGCTTGCAATAAGTTTGTCTGTCCCTATGCTATTGATGGGGTGAACCATGCACCCTATGCCGCCAATATTGGCTGGACGGGTGTCGTTCATGCCAAAGCAGCTTCCCGTGTTAAAGATGCGGCTTATGCCTTTCTTTCCTATATCAGCCAGCCCGCACAATCCAATGTTGACGTGACGATTGGCGAAACTGGCTTCAATCCTTACCGCATCTCTCAATTTCAAGATGTTGCCCCCTGGTTAAAAGCGGAAATGTCATTGGCAGCTGCCAACAACTATCTGGGCGCGATCGGTATCAGCCTCAGTAGTCCCAATATGGTCTTGAATTTGAGCATTCCTCACAGCCAGCAGTACCTCCTTGAAACGCTGGATGCTGCGGTTGCCGCTTTCCTGGTGGGTAAACTAACGAAAACAGAGGCCATGCAGCAAGTTGAACAAGGCTGGCAGCATATTACTAACGAAGTGGGGCGTGAAGCACAAAAAGCGGCCTACCGCTCCAGCCTGGGTTTGCCCTCTTGAGAAAAAACGGCAATGCGTCAACAGAGCCTCAGTCGAAACATCATCTTAGCCTATTCGCTGCTGGTCACCTTGGCGGCTGGATTGTTGACCTCAAGCCTGTACTGGCAGTTTCGCACTGCACAGCGACAGGAAATTCGCAATCGGCTGTTGGAATTATTGCAGTTGTCTGCCCCACAAATTGATGGTGACTACTTGGCTTTGACCACAACAGCCGACAGCATGAAATTGCCATTCTACAAAATTAACCAGAAACGGCTGCAAAACATTCAAGCCGCCGTGCCCTCGATCGCGCATATCTATGTTGTGCGCCACCAATCCAACGGTCAGCTTGTGTTTCTTCTGGATTACGCCAGTACAACCCATTTTATTGCCCCAGTTGGTGCCCCTTTGCAGAGCCTGCCGCCAAGGCTGAAAGCAAATATTGCGGTTTTAACACAGCCGATCGTTGAACCCGATCTTTTGAGGAATGCAGAGGGGAGATCTGTACTTTGCGGCTATGCCCCGATTACCAATCGTTTTGGGCGCATCAGCGGCGTGCTCGTCATTGAGTTGAATGCCAGTTCATTGATTCAAAATGAACTGCAAGCAGGTGCCATCGCTGCCGAAGTGTTTTGTCTGGTGCTCATAGTGACACTGGTGGTGATTTGGTGGTTGTCTCAATCGCTCGTCATTCAACCCATCTTGCGGTTAAACCAAGCATCGAAACAGATTGCCAGTGGGCAGTGGGAACAACTCCTGCCCAGCGATCGCAACGATGAACTGGGCGATCTGGCCGCATCCTTTAACCAGATGGCAAAGCAACTACGCGAGTCGTTCACCACACTGGAACAACGGGTGCAGGAGCGCACCTACCAGCTACAACTGGCACTTGCTGCGGCCAAAATGGGCAACTGGGAATGGAACCTGATCACCAATCGGCAATACTGGTCGTCGGAAAACTACGGCTTGTGGGGCTTCTGTACCGATCCGTCTGGTCGTGTTCTGGATCAAACTGGGGTTGAAATCAGCCCTTTCCCCACGTTCGAGCTAGTCCTTGGTTGGGTGCATCCAGATGATCGAGACCGCCTCCTTCAGGCCGTCCAGCAATCGGCCGCACAGCAGCAACTTTACGAGATTGAACACCGCATCCGTTGGGACGATGGCTCGATCCACTGGCGTTACAGTCGAGGGGCATACGTTTTCAATGAACAAGGACAGCCGATCAAACTGATTGGCATTTCTATGGATATTACCGATCGCAAGCGCATTGAGCAAGAAATTCACCAGAGTCGGGATTTGTTTGCAGCGACCTTTGAGGAGTCAGCCGATGCAATTTTTTTGGTTGATTCGGACTCCTTATTGATTTTGGACTGTAACCAACGGGCGGTAGAGCTCTTTGAAGCCGCTCACAAGCAGAACTTAATTGGGATTAGGGGAGCGACTTTCCATGCACCAGACTTCTCGGATACAGCATTAGAAGAGCTACGCCAAAACTTTGATGCAACTGGCTACTGGAGTCAAGAGATTGAGTATCGGACGCTCAACGATCGCCGCTTTTGGGGCAATTTTGCCTCCAAGCGCATCCAGGTGGCAGAACGGCAAATGAACCTGGTGCGCGTGACTGATATCAGCGAGCGTAAACGCGGCGAAGCCGAACGCAACGCCGCAGAAGCCGCCCTTCAATGTTCAGAGCAGAATTTCCGTACAATCTTTAACCACGTCACCAGTTGCCTCTTTGTTCATAAAGTGGATGGCACACTGTTGGATGTCAACGATCGCGTGCTTGAACGATATGCCCTAGAGCGAGAACAAGCCTTAAACCTTTCACTGTTGGGTGACTACTCGGCACCAGATAATCCTTTCCATCTTGCCCAAGATTATTGGACGAGGGCGTTTGCTGGAGAAATCGTTCGTTTTGAATGGAAATCGAAAGAAAGCCACAATAACGAGGTTTTTGACGTTGATATCACCCTCAATCGCATTACCTGGAATCATGAACCTGTCATTCTTGCCAATGTGCGGGATATTAGCGATCGCAAGCAGGCAGAAATCGCCCTGAGGCAAAGCGAAGCACGCCTGAAGCTCGCTTTAGAAGTCGTCCCTATAGTTGTCTGGGAAGTCGATTTGGCGACCGATCGCTTCTTTTTTACCAGCAGCCAAACAGGGCAATTAGTGTCTGGTGAAATGCCTCGCCTGGAACACCAAGAAAAGCTAGTTTATCCCGATGATCAAGAAGCCGTCGATCGCAACTATCATGAAGCGCTAGCAAACCAAGGGACCCTCCAGCTAGAGCATCGACTCCGCTCAGAGACTTCACCGGAGGGATGGCACTGGGTGCAAGTGAATGGCACTGTTCAAACGGACGAAGCTGGCAACCCTACCCGCGTCGTTGGCATCTCGTTTGATATTCATGCTCGCAAACAGGCAGAACTGAGGCAACAGCAGCAGGCAGAAGCCGACCAATTGTTGGCAACGATTGCTCAAACCATTAACCAATCGGTACGGCTAGATCAGGTTCTAGAAGCTTGCTTAGAGACAATCCGACAATTTCTGGGATGCGATCGCGTCCTCATCTGCCGCTTCGATACCGATTACAATGTCGTGATTGAACGAGAAGCCCTGTCTCGGCTTGAGCTATCCCTCCTGCAACAAACCATTGAAGATCCCTGTTTCGGTCAAGGTTGGGCAGAACGCTACCGTCAGGGATACATCACGGTCTGCGCCAATGCTCAAGCTTCTGATCTCACACCCTGCTATGCAACATTGCTGGCGCAGATGCGGGTACAGGCAAGCTGTGTGGTTGGCATCTTACAAGGCGACCAGATTTGGGGCTTAATGATAGTGCACGATTGCGGCGCACCCCGCCAATGGCGACAATCTGAAATTGATTTGCTCAAACAATTAGGATTGCAAGTCGGCACTGCCAGCCAAAAAGCCAGCCTTTATACCCAGATCGAAAATCAGTTAGCGCAAAAAGAAGTGCTGCTCAAAGAAGTGAATCATCGAGTGAAAAATAATCTTCAGATGATCTCTGCCATGCTGTGGTTGCAGAGTGAAGCAGCAAACAATCCCATCGTTTCTGGGGCACTAGCCAACACACGTAATCGGCTACAAGCCATGTCCCTGATCCATGAAATCCTTTACCAATCTAGCGACTTAGGACAGATTAACTTTCACGACTACATTCAGCGTCTGGCTAATAATATTTTGATCGCTTGTAGCACAAGCCCTGATCAAATCAAGTTGCTCTTCCGCCTGCAACCCATCGCTTTAAACCTGGAAACCGCTATTTCTTGTGGCTTACTCCTCAATGAATTGATTACCAATGCCATTAAGCATGGCTTTCCTGATCGACGCTCCGGCGAAATTCACATCATCTTAAAACAAGCCGTTCAACTTGAATCTATGACTCAAATTTCAGCAGAAACACCAACAACAAACTTCTCTAGCCACTCATCTCAAGCCATTTCTCGCTATATTTTGATCGTGCAGGACAACGGTGTTGGCATTCCAAAAGCGCTCAATCTTAACAAGTTGCAATCATTGGGATTGAAAATCGTCTACGATCTGGCCCGGCAGCTTGATGGCAGTATTGAGTATGAACACAAGCGTGGCACTCGATTTCGCTTGATTTTTCCGGTCGTGGAGCGTCGTTAAGCGCTTTAGTCCGCAGGCTAAAAGCATGCTTGGTTCAACAGGGGTATGAAAAGATTTCTAGCATTCAAATAAGAATTCGATCGTTCTCATCTATTCTTGTAAAAGTAGAAAAAGTAGTTCAATTTTTTGCATACGATAAATTTTTCAGGCTTAGATCTTCGCTGATGTCATACCCACTCATCCTTCTAGTAACGGTCGTTTTAATTATCACTGGAGCAAACAGAGCAGGTGTCTAATACTAGAATTTTGGTTGTCGAAGATGAAATCCTGATTGCTAGAGAGATTGAAGGTTGTCTGTGTCAGTTGGGCTATGAAGTAGTCGGTTTAGCTACTAAAGCAACCACAGCGCTACGGCAGATCGCAGAGGCTCAACCTGATTTAGTCTTACTTGATATTCGGCTGAAAGGCGATCTGGATGGCATTTCGGTGGCTGAGCAGATGCACGATCGCTTTCAAATTCCGTTCATCTACCTCACCGCCTATGTAGATGATGAAACCTTGGAACGGGCAAAACTTACCCACCCTTCTGGTTACATTCTCAAGCCGTTTAAGCAGAATGATTTACGCGTAGCCGTTGAAATAGCGTTGGCTCGCCATCAGGCTGAGGCTAAGACCCAAAAGACGCATCGAGCCAGCACAGACCATTTATCCTTTGAGTATCTCTCGATTCTCTCGCACGAACTTCGTAATCCACTGGCAGCCATCCAGCTTTCGACTGCAATGCTAGGCGATAGTCGTTATCCCATTGGTGAAGCAAAGAAAGAGCAATTACTTCAGTGTATTCAAGCTTCAACCAGTTCTATGACTCAGTTGATTGAAGACGTGATGACAATGGGGCAAGCAGACCACCATGAAACTCTGATTGATGCTGAAACAATTGAGCTTGTAGAGTTTTGTCAAACGTTACTTAGACCCCTTCAATGTCATCCCAGTCGCCAACATACGGTGACTTTTTCGTATCCCGCGCAGCGTATCTTTGCAAAGGTAGATCAGAAATTGCTGCGCCAGCTTCTCAATAACTTGATTAGCAATGCGATCAAATACTCACCAATGGATAAACTGATTCTGCTGAAGCTTTATCGTACTCATGAAGCAATTTACTTTGAAGTGCACGATTCAGGCATTGGCATCCCACCTGAAGACTTAGAACATCTGTTTCAACCCTTTCAACGGGGCAAAAATGTGGGTAAATTGCCAGGAACAGGGCTAGGGCTAGCGATCGCGAAACGAGCCGCAGAACTTCATGCTGGAGAAATCACCGTGGAGAGCCAAATTGGTCGTGGCACCACGTTCACGGTGAAGCTACCTAGCCATCACTAGGCTACCGTCGTTTCTTTGTACAAGGAGGGTAGGATTGCCGCAGAAATTCCGCTAGCAAATTCGTTAAAGAAAAACGAAGCTTGGAAAAAAGCCTCTGTAACATCCTATGAATCGGAGTCGGTTGCTCTGCACAGTTCCCTACAATGAATGCAGAGACGCTACAAGAGTACCAAACCAGTATGCCCAAGACTGTTGCAGATATTATGACCCGTGACCCGCTGACGGTAACGCCAGAGACGCCTCTTACAGAAGTGATTCGGACGATCGCCGAGAAAAAAATTAGTGGTTTGCCCGTGGTTGATGACGCAGGCAAGCTAGTGGGGGTCATTTCTGAAACTGACCTGATGTGGCGGGAAACCGGAGTCACGCCACCACCCTATATCATGCTTCTAGATAGCGTGATTTATCTGGAGAATCCCGGCCACTATGAACGCGAATTGCACAAAGCGCTGGGGCAAACCGTTAAGGACGTGATGAGTCAGAAGCCAATTACGGTCACCCCAGACAAACCTCTACGGGAAGCCGCTCAAACCCTCCATGAACACAAAATTCATCGCTTGCCTGTACTAGATGCCGATGAGCAAGTAGTTGGCATCCTTACGCGTGGCGACATCATTCGAGCAATGGCGGCCGAGCAGGACGGTTGAGGAGAAAGGTGGGAGGGGGATTAAGAGTTTTGAGTTCTCAACAGGCATCATTGATTAATGAAAGTAATCAGTGCATAGCAATAACGTGCTTAACAACTGTCAACAGCCCCCCTGCCCTCGCTGCCTCCTCACCCCTCACTTCAAGAACGACGAGATTATTAGCTATGAGCATCACACCTGAATCAGTTGGCGTGTTATTGAAGTCGTCAGATTTTGGCGATCGCCTGCGGGCCGTAAACCAAATCAGACAATTAGAACCCACGATCGGCTTTGGACTGATTCAGACTGCCATTCAAGACACCAACCCACGGGTACGGTATGCAGCCGTCAGCCAGTTGGCAACCTTGGGGCAGCAAGATTTGCCTCACGTGACCGCGATTCTGCGCGATCGACTGCGAGACGATGACCCAGACGTACAAGCTGCTGCTGCTGACTCAGTAGGCGCGCTTCAATTAACTGAGCTCTTTGATGACTTGCAACAGCTCTACCACACCAGTTCTGAATGGTTGGTTAAATTCAGTATTGTTGCCGCTTTAGGCGAATTAGGTGATAGACGAGCATTTGAGCTACTTGAAGAAGCCCTGAAATCGGATAATGAATTGCTGCAAACAGCGGCGATCGGATCCTTGGGTGAGTTGGGTGACGATCGCGCGATTCAATTGCTCATTCCTTTTGCTGCTAGCGCCGACTGGCAAACTCGCTACCGAGTCGTACAAGCACTTGCACATTTGAACGGGTCAACCGCTCGTTCAACCCTGGAAACTCTGGCGCAAGACGATATGGAACAGGTTGCTCAAGAAGCCCGTAACTACCTCAAACAGTAGCGCCACAGAGCCTTGAAAGCGTTTGCTCAGTCAATGAGCTTTAAGCGACCCGTTTGAATGTGGTCAAAAATACGATTGATCTTAGTGCGATCGCTGTCTGCTAACCGTTGCTCAGCCAACAAAATGGACGTGAGTTTGAGGTGCTCTTGACGGGACATTTCACCCACCGTAAGAATGCGATCGACCATCTGATGAAGCGCTGAATTCGGGTTACTCTGAAGACTCCGCATGATGCTCACCTGCTTACATTATTTGATTACCTGATAATTGATTGTTCCCCTCACTCCTCACCTTCTAGCAAGGGTTGAATATCGACTGTGCAAGGATAGAGGCACACATGATGAAGAATCGGTGAAGCTTTGGGCAGAAGGCAGAGGGCAGAGAGGGTAGGGTTTTGAGTTCTAAGTTTTGAGCTTTGAGTTGAGTTTTGCTCCTCATCGCCCCCCGGCTTCCCCTGCCCCCTCTGCTTCCTCTTCCCCCCTGCTTCCCCTGCTCCCCTTGCTTCCTCTGCTCCCCTTGCGCTTCATTCCCTAGAGCTTTGCTAAGGTAAACAAGTAGCAACTACTTAGACACCTGAGCATGCAAGTCCATCGGCTGCCAGCGCTATCAGATAACTACATTTTTCTCTTGCATGACCCAGCGCAAAACGTTGCAGCAGTGGTTGATCCGGCTGATGCAGTGCCTGTTCTGCATTGCTTGAAAACGTTGGGTGCCGAACTGGTCGCCATTTTGAACACACATCATCATGCTGATCATGTAGGGGGCAATACCAGTCTGTTGCAGCAGTTTCCTGATGCGGTTGTGTATGGCGGGGCTGAAGATCGAGGTCGGATTCCCGGACAGCAGGTGTTCTTGCAGGAGGGCGATCGCGTTTCGTTTGGCGATCACGAAGCTAAGGTGCTATTTGTTCCCGGTCACACCCGCGCTCACATTGCTTACTATTTTGCACCTGTAACTGCAAACGAAGCTGGTCATCTATTCTGCGGCGATACGCTCTTTTCTGGGGGTTGTGGCCGTTTGTTTGAAGGCACCCCTACACAGATGGTGCAGTCTCTTAACAAGCTGCGCACCTTGCCAGACAACACTTGCGTTTGGTGCGCTCACGAATACACGTTGAAGAATCTTGAGTTTGCCTTAACCGTAGACAGCGCCAATGCGGCATTGCAGCAGCGTTTTGCAGCGGTGAACGTTGCTCGCAGCCAGCATGAGGCAACCATACCGTCAAATTTGGGAGTAGAAAAACACACGAATCCATTTCTGCGCTGGGACAATGCAGGGATTCAAGCAGCCGTGCAAGCAGACAATGACATTCAAACCTTTGCCCGCTTGAGAGGCATGAAAGATCGGTTTTAGCTCAAGTGCTGGTTAAACACATGTCTACAGAACGTCGGGCTACTGTTGCGCTTGCGATAGCCGTTTTACTTGGCCCGATACCAGCGCACGTTGTAGCATTGTCAGTGCTGTGACATCATGCAAATTGCAATTGTCGCTAATGTGCTGGCAGAGAGTCTGCTCTGCCTCAGTCGTCAAATAACCACGACAAAGCGCTTTTTGTACCACCTGATTGATTAGACTCATCAGACACCCCTCTTGCTGAGCTTTATGAATCCAGTATGAAGTTCAGGCAGCGTGAGCAGTGTGACGTTCAAGGTGGTTGGCGTGTGATGTGTTGGAATTAGTCAGGTGACAAAGTCTTGGCAACTCTAGTGATGTATCAACAAGCGATCGGTGATGCAACTCACGTGCAGTACTCGATCGTCTGCTGGCTCTTTTAGCCGCAAGCGTGTTGCTCTGCTAGAGAACTCTCTAAAATGGAAGTAGAGTAAACTGTCGATGCAATTTGATCCAAGCTGAAACCCTTGAACTTTTGGAATGGCCGCGGCTTTGCCAGCACCTATCGACCTTTGCGGCAACGAAGCTAGGCGCGATCGCGGCTCAGCGGCTCCGTATGCCTGATACGCAAGCTGAAACGTTGACCTTATTGGCCCAAACACAAGAAATTTATGCGTTAGAAAGCCGTCTCAGCACTGGCCTAAAGTTTGACGGCATTACAGATATTGGTGAATCGCTAGAACGGGCAGAGCGCCGTGGCTTGCTGTCTGGCGAAGAACTGCTGGCGATCGCCACTACACTAGCTGGAATGCGTCAGCTCAGGCGTGTCATCGACAGTCAGCCAGATCTAATAGTGCTGAACGCGCTCATTGAAGATCTGCGTACCTACCCTGAACTGGAGCAAGAGATTCACCGTTGCATTGACGAGCGTGGTCAGGTTGCCGATCGAGCTACGCCCAAACTGGCTGGCATTCGGGAACAGCAGAAACACCTGCGCGATCGAGTCCATAGCATCCTGCAAAGCCTCCTACAGCGCAAAGCAAACGCCGTTCAAGAAAGCTTGATCACCCAGCGCGAAGGACGCTTCGTCATCCCAGTCAAGGCTCCGCAAAAAGACGCCATCCCCGGCATCGTTCACGATACCTCCATGAGCGGTGCAACGCTGTATGTTGAGCCGCAAGCCACCGTTAACCTCAACAACCAACTCCGCCAACTTCAGCGCCAGGAGCAAGTTGAAGAAGAGGCCATTCGGCAAGCGCTCACCGATCAAGTTGCTGCCGTAAAGCCTGATTTAGAACGGCTGTTGGCGATCGCCATTATCCTTGACCTCGCTACTGCCCGCGCCCGCTACAGTTTGTGGCTAGAAGCCAACCCGCCCCGCTTCATCGCGCGAGTAAACGAGCACCCCACACCTCACAACTCACACCCCATACTCGAACCGATCGTCCTCCGCCATCTTCGTCATCCCCTCCTCCTCTGGCAACAGCAGCATGAGCAGGGGCGACCTGTCGTGCCGATCGATCTCGTCATCCAGCCTCATATCCGTGTCGTTGCCATTACTGGGCCAAACACAGGCGGCAAAACCGTCACACTCAAAACGCTTGGGCTTGTTGTCCTGATGGCAAAAGTCGGGTTATTTGTGCCCGCTCGTGAACCTGTCGAATTGCCCTGGTTCGATCAGGTGCTAGCAGACATCGGCGATGAGCAATCCTTGGAACAAAGCCTCTCTACCTTTTCGGGGCATATTCGGCGGATTAGTCGAATCTTGGAGGCATTAGGAGAGAGGAATGAGAAGGCAGGAGAGAGGGGTGAGGAGGTAGGAGAGGCAAAAGAAGCAAAAGAAGCAGGGGAAGCAGAGGGAGCAGGGGAAGTAGGAGAAGCGGAGGCAAAGGAAGCGGAGGAAGAAGAGGAAGAAGAGGAAGAAGGGGATGAGGTTTGGGTTTCAACTCAAAACTCAAAACTCAAAACTCAAAACTCCCTTACGCCCCACTCCCCACTCCCCACTCCCTACGCCCTGGTTCTCTTAGACGAAGTAGGCGCTGGCACCGATCCATCTGAAGGCAGCGCGTTGGCGATCGCGTTGCTCAAGCATCTTGCAGATCATGCAGGCTTGACCATTGCCACGACCCACTTTGGTGAACTGAAGGCGCTAAAGTACGAGGACGATCGGTTTGAAAATGCCTCCGTTGAGTTTGACGATGTGTCGCTATCGCCAACTTATCGCTTGCTGTGGGGTATTCCAGGACGATCAAATGCGCTGACGATCGCGCGTCGTTTGGGGTTAGATGCCAGCGTTGTGAAACAGGCACAGACCTACGTGGGCGGTGCGTCGGAAGATGTGAACCAGGTGATTGCAGGACTAGAAGCGCAACGTCGCCGTCAAGAAACCAAGTCTCAAGAGGCCGCCCAACTGCTGGAAAGTGCCGAACGTCTCCATCGGGAACTGTCTCGTAAAGCCGCATCCCTTAAAGAGCGGGAACAGTCTTTGCAACAGGCGCAGGAACAGGCCGTACAAGCTGCGATCGTCGAGGCAAAGAGTGAAATTGCGCAGGTGATTCGCCAACTCCAGCAAGGTCCTGTCTCAGCCCAAGCGGCACAGCAAGCAACCGACTCGCTGAATCAGCTTGCTGAGAATCGTCTACCCTCACGGCAACGCAAACCACCCAAACCGGGGTTTCGTCCACAGGTGGGCGATCGCATCCGCATTCCACGTCTGGGACAAACGGCTGAAGTCCTCACTGCGCCCAACGACGATGAAGAAATCACCGTTCGGTTTGGGTTGATGAAAATGACCGTGCCGATCGATGATGTGGAATCGTTGGATGGGGAGAAGGCGGTTAAGCAGCAGAAGGCAGAGGGCAGAGGGCAAGAAACAGAATTCAGGAGTCAGAATTCAGGAGTCAGGAGTCAGAATTCAGGAAACACGCAAAACGATCTAGCACCCCACACCCCACACCCCACACCCGATAGCCCCATCATCCGCACTGCTCGTAACACGATCGACATTCGCGGTAGTCGTGTAGCCGATGCCGAACCCTTGATCGAGCAAGCGATCGCAAAGGCTTATGAGAGCGGTGTTCTGTGGATTATCCACGGACATGGAACGGGTAAGCTGCGGCAAGGAGTTCACGACTTTTTACAGCACCATCCTCAGGTGGAACGCTATGAACTGGCAAGCCGTGCCGATGGTGGAGCAGGTGTAACGCTAGCTTACTTGCGTTAGTCGATGGATTTAAAGCGCGATCCGCCTGTAGTAACCATCGGTCTGGTCTATCCAAGCCTAACTGCTAAAGTGCTGAAACCCCTGCTCAAGCGTTAATCGCTCATCTGGCGCGTTCCCATTTGTGTCTACAAGCCAAACTTCTTGAGCAGTCGTAATAGTGCCCACGATCGCCGCGCTACCACCCAACTGTTCTACCAATAGCTGCGCCCATTCCAACGGTAAACAAAGCACCAGTTCAAAATCTTCGCCGCCATACAGTGCCCACTCCAGCGCTTGCTCGGTGCCCATCCATTTTGTTAAAGCTGGAGCAATGGGCATCTGGCTGCGCTCAATCCTGGCTCCTACACGACTGGCACGGCAGATTTGGATCACGGCATCAGCTAAGCCATCACTGCTGTCCATGCCTGCGATGTGGGTGAGGGGTGAGGGGTGAGGGGTGAGGGGTGCAGGAGTAAAGGTGAGCGTTGAGTACAGAGCAGCAATAGCTTGAATTCCTTCCTGTACTTCTTTTATCTTCTCTGCGTCTCCGCGTCTCTGCGGTTCTACACCTTGCCTTAATCTCCAAAGCAACTCCACCACATCCAACCGAGGGTTAGGGCGCTGGTGAGCTTGAATGAGCATAGCGCGATCATCCTCATTGAGCGATCGCCCACTTTCAGGATGTAGCAACAGTTCCAAGCCTGCTCTCGATGCACCATGAAAGCCTGTTACCACGATCACATCCCCTGGTTGAGCCGCAGAACGACGAATGATTCGATTTGGCTCAGCTTCCCCAAACGCGGTAATCGCGATCGTGATAACGGGCGACCGACATAAATCTCCCCCCACGATCGCTGACTTGTATTGGCTTAAGCACGCTGTCAGCCCCCGATACAGTCCTTCTACCCAGACCACTGGTACATTCTCAGGGAGACCCAGACCGACGGCGATGCCCAAGGGCGTTGCGCCCATTGCTGCCAAATCAGATAGGTTCGCAGCAGCGGCTCTCCAACCAGCATCTTCTGATGAAGTTGTTTGGTCACTAAAATGTACGCCATCTACCAAAATATCGGTCGTGACAATCAGCGATCGTCCTGGCTGCGTTATTAGCACAGCCGCATCATCGCCGATTAAGTCGGCCTGACAAAACGACTGCACGATTTTGAGCAAGCCTTGTTCACCGATTGCTTGAACAGTTAGAACAGGATCTTGTTTTGGCTCATCCATGCAAACGCTGACTCAATTAAGGTAGATGCCTTTGCAACCAGTCCACCAAATCCGTGCGTGCCGTAAACAAGCAAAGCTTCACCCAGGTCTTCCAGAAGCGCTAAGGGTAGGATTGCGATTTGCGCTTGCATTGCCTCATCAATCGTGCCAGACCGCCGCGTTAATTGACGCAGAATTAAGGTGACACCTTCTTCTTGCCGTCCTTCTTGAAGGATCTCCTGATAAATCACCGACTCCCGCATCATGCCTTCCCGAAATATCTGTTTCACCAGTGCTTTCTTAAAGCGTAGCCCTGCTAAGAGTTGCGTGTAAGCCGAAACCTGCTGCCGCTGCTGCGTCGATTCTATCTTACTGACTTGCTGAGCAACCTGATTAAGTAGTTGTTCTGGCGCTTTAGCTGCCGCTAGGGGTGCCAGTGGTAAAAGAGCAACATCGTTGAGGAGCAGTGCAGGATCTAACTGCCACATCTTAATGACGCTGTATTCATAGCGCGTTGCTTCCACCGCAAACGTTGTTTCGATCGCATCCCGCTCTGAGGGTGGCAGCAGCAACACGATCGCCTGAGTAATGGGCAAGCGGTAGAGGCGATACAGCCGCACCCAGTAGTCCAACATGCGTAGCGGTAGGGGCGGATCAGACTCCAACTTGACCTGAAATTCCAGATGCAAAAGGCGATCTTGGGTTTGCAGAAAGGTGACTGAATCGGCTCGAATGGGTTCAATGCTCAGTTCAGTTTTCAGCACCTTGACCACTGCTTGTGGCTCACCAAGAATCCATGCAGCAAAGCGAGCAGGATGCTGTTGCGATAGCAGTTTACAGAGGTTATCAAAGGGCATGAAGCCATCACTCAAACAAGGCTCTGGACGGCGTTGCTAAACTCAGTGTTTTTTGGCGTTGCCGAATTTAGGAATCTGCTAAGAAATAAAATCCCAAATTGAAGGGTGTAGGAGTGGATGGGTGGATGAACCGTGGGATATTATTTTCCGGCGAGTCCCTAAGCTCAGTGGTTGCTAGATTACCGTTTGCCAGCAAAGGTGAAGGCACGAAAGTGGAGGGCTTGTTGCTCGATGCGGTTGGCAAGGCGGTCACACACCAGATTACAAAGTTCAAAAATTAGGTCGTCTTCAACGCTGTAATATGCCAATGTGCCCTTGCTACGTCGATTGAGAATACCTGCCTGCATCATGACTTTCAAATGCTTTGAGACATTAGCTTGGCTGGTGTCAGTGGCTTCGACCAGATCTTGGACGCATTTCTCACCATCACGGAGGAGGTTGAGAATCCGCAGGCGCATAGGCTCGCCCAGAACGCTGAAATATTCAGCAACCTGTTGAACAACTTCTTGCGAAGGCTTTGCAGATTTCATGCAACTTTAATGTGAGGGTCATGATCCCCAGATTTTAGCCACTTGACTGCTGTATAGCAATAGAGTATTTGATGACAATTCAAAATTATCTAGAATTTCATCATTAACTCGGCAAATCTGGCAGTTAGATTAAGCAACTGCAATTATTTTAAGCAGTTTGTCTTTCTTTAGGAAGAGGGGTACGAACCAGAAAGCATAGACTTGCTCTGAACGGTTAATCTGGATTAAGGCGCAAGAGTAGTTGACCATACTCGATCGGTTCGCCGTTCTGTACTAAAATTTCGACGACTTCGCCTCCTACATCCGCTTCCAACTCATTCATGAGCTTCATCGCTTCGATAATGCAAACCGTTTGCCCTTTACGAATGCGATCGCCTACTTCAACGAACGGCGGTTCGTCGGGAGCCGCAGCACGGTAGAAGGTGCCAACCATCGGTGAATTAATCTCGATCAACCGACGGTCGGCTTTGCTCTCTCGTTTGATGTCGCTTGCAGTTGGCTGAGCCTGCGTTGAAGGGGGCATTTCAGCGCTGTGCCTAGCAGCAGACTCTCCACGAGTATCGCCTAATGCTTGCGGTAAGACAGCGTTTTCAGGCGTTTGGAGATATGCACGATCGTCAGCATAGAGCCGATCTTCAACACGAATGCCTCGACGCAGCGTTAGTTCAAAATCATCGCTTTTTAAGGTTAGCTCCGCGATGTCGGTCTGGTTGATTGCCGCCAGAAGTTCACGGAGTGCATTTATATCCAATGACACAGTTAATGTAGACCTCAAATGTAGGGTTAAGGGTAAGAAGAGCGGCTAGAGGATTCAGAGCTAAAGGCTAGAACGTGATTTCTCTTTATCCTTTAGCCTTCTGCTTTACTGCTCTCTACCCAAATAAGAATCATTACGAGTATCCACTTTGATGCGCTCTCCGATCGTGATGAAAAGCGGCACCATGACTTGAGCGCCCGTTTCGACGATCGCCGGTTTGGTGCCACCCGTTGCGGTATCCCCTTTCACACCTGGATCTGTCTGAGTCACCTCAAGTACGACAGAGTTGGGCAATTCCACCTCCATCACCTGCTCGCCCCAGCGCACCACATTCACTTCCATCCCTTCTTTGAGGTACTTCACGCGATCGCCAATCTGTTTCGCGTTCAGACGGGCTTCTTCATACGTCTCCATTTCCATAAAGACGAAGTCATCTCCATCCTTGTACGTGTGCTGCATGGTGTTTTTTTCCAGGGTTGCCTGGGGCACGGTTTCACCCGCCCGGAATGTACGCTCCATGACGTTTCCGGTTTGGACGTTTTTTAGCTTCGTTCGCACAAACGCAGACCCTTTACCGGGCTTGACGTGCAAAAACTCAACGACTCGCCAAACGGCTCCGTCTAGCTCGATGCTAACGCCCGGTCGAAAGTCATTACTAGAGATCATGAGTGTGTGTCGGGAGAAAAGGTTCGGCATCTCATTGTACCGCTCTGGGGATACCACGATGAAAAGGCGGCGGAAGAAGGGGGAAGGGATGAGGGATGAGAGATAAAGGATGAAAGTTTTAAGCGAGATCTCTGCGCCTCTACGGTTTCTTGTTCTCCTCTTACCCGCTGTTTTGGTAGTGCCCTCGATGTGGCAAGATGAATGAGGGCAACTTGCCTTGTGGCGTAGTTACTCGATCGTCTGCCGACTTGCCGTTGGGTTGGCAAAACGCCTCTAACTGTTCGCTAAATTTGAGCAATTCTTACTGAGACATGCAACTACAAGGCTTTGACCGCTTCAAAGATTGGCTAAAAACAGGCGCAATCCTGCTGCTGCTGCTGGTTTTTTCTGTAGGGTTGAGTGCTACGGCGGCGGCTAGCCCTACGACTATCATGCCTGCTGGTAATGCCATTACCGATGGAAAGGCGTTATTGCGCTACTCGTTGCCGATCGACAATACGCCTGTTCGAGAGCTGCAACGCAGCTTAGAAGATATTGCAACGCAACTGCGGGCCAATCGTCGGTGGGGCGCGATCGCAGGCGATGTTAAAAAAGCCAATTGGGTGTTGCGTGATCAAGAAGCGGCTCTGCTTGCCAGCGTTCCCGAAGCAAACAAAGCCGAAGCCGAAGCCTTGATTGCTCAAATCAAAGAAGGTCTGACACCGTTACAAACGGCAGTCGAAGCCAAAGATAAGGTACAAACGTCTGAACAGCGACTGGTCTTGCTCGACTTGGTTGGGCAGTTGGAAGAGAGCATGGTGGAGGGCTTTCCCTTTGAGGTGCCAGCCGCTTACAGCAATCTGCCTCAGCTTAAAGGTCGCGCGACGATCGAATTCACAACCAACAAAGGCAAGATCACGGCGATCGTGGATGGCTACAGCGCTCCAGTGACAGCCGGAAATTTTGTGGATTTAGTGAAGCGCGGTTTCTACAACAACTTACCCTTTACCCGCTCTGAAGAATCTTACGTGCTACAAATCGGTGATCCACCTGGAGAAGATGTCGGCTTCATCGATCCCAAAACGAAAAAGTATCGCGCCATCCCACTAGAGGTGCTGGTGCAAGGAGATACTGAACCGACTTACGAAATCACGCTAGAAGATGCAGGACGCTATAAAGATCAGCCTGTATTGCCCTTTTCGTCCTATGGCGCGCTGGCAATGGCACGTCCTGGTGAAGATCCAAACGGTGGTTCTTCTCAGTTCTTTTTCTTTCTCTTTGAGCCAGAGCTAACGCCAGCCGGACGCAACTTGCTGGACGGTCGCTACTCAGTGTTTGGCTACGTCATTGAAGGGAAAGACGTGCTAGAGCAATTGAGAGCCGGAGACAAGGTTGAGTCTGCGAAGGTTATCCAAGGGTTAGATCAGCTTGCAGAACCAGACGTTGCTTAAGTGGCAGGATAGGGATAGACAACAGCTACCTCAACATCTGGAGCGATCGAGTAGTCAGAAATTCAAGAAAAGCTTGTACGCGAGGTGAAAGATTCCGTCGATGGGTAAACACGGCTTGTACCATTCGGCTGGGTAGCTGCTCACCTTCAAGCAATACGCTTAAGCGTTTACTGCGAAGATCCGATTCAACTTGAAACCGCAAAACATAGATAATGCCAAGTCCAGCGAGTGCCGCTGAACGTAAAACATAGCCATTGTCTGAGTCGAAATTGCCTGAAACGGGTATTTCCTGTTCTGTTGCATTGGTCAGAAATCGCCAAGGTAGTGGATGACCACTACTAATAAAGCGCAAACAGTTGTGGTTGAGCAGTTCTTCTGGTGTGGTTGGCACACCATGAGCCTCTAGATAGGTCGGTGAAGCGCAAACAACATAGGGAATTTCGCCCAAGTGTTTACGGATCAAACTTGAGTCGTCTAGCGTGCCCATCCGAATGGCAACATCAATGCTTTCTTCTACCAGGTCTACAAAGCGATCGGTTAGCCGTAGATCAACCTGCAATTCAGGATACTGCTGAAGAAAGTCTGGAATCCACTGAGCCAGCATGAGATGACCAAAATCGTGTGGTGCCGACACGGTTAGTTTGCCTCGTGGTTGATCGCGCGACATGACACGATCGTTTGCCTCTTCAAGTTCGGCTAAAAGCTGTGCGATGCGTTCGTAGTAAGCTGTACCTTCGGCTGTTAGGCTCAGCGATCGTGTGGTTCGTTGCAGCAGTCGCACTCCTAGCTGATCTTCTAGTTTTGCCACTCGTTTGCTAATGGCGGATGGCGTAGTGTCGAGGATACGGGCAGCAGCACTGAAACTCCCTGCCTGTACACTCTGAACGAAGGCGATCAGTTCGGTCAAATGATTCAGCATTGTTATCAAAATGACTACATTTAAGAAACTCAGGCACAGATGTTTTGCTATATAGCCTGTTTCTCTTCTAACACGGAACAAGCTAACGTCAATTCAGTTCTCAGACAAAAGTAGAAACTGAAATGAAAGCAATTCAAATTGAAGCAGTCGGCGCACCAGAAGTATTGCAGTGGCAGGATATACCAGAACTCCCTGAACCTGCCGCAGGTCAAGCACGAGTCAAATTGTTTGCAGCAGGATTGAACTACATTGATGTGTACTTGCGGAGTGGAACCTATCTGCATAACTTTCCCCTACCGACCATTCCTGGTTTAGAAGGCGCAGGCTTTGTGGAAGCCATTGGGTCAGGCGTTGAAACCGTCAAACCGGGCGATCGCGTTGCTTACTACGGCGTATTAGGTTCCTATGCTGAGGCGATTAATGTGCCTGTCGATCGCTTGGTTCCCTTACCAAACGATATCAGCTTTGAGCAGGGCGCAGCGTTTCCACTGCAAGGCGTGACAGCACAGTATTTGCTCCACGATTACGTGGCATTAAAGCCTGGTACAAGCGTGTTGATTCATGCAGCAGCAGGTGGCTTGGGCTTGCTATGTGTGCAATGGGCAAAGCATTTGGGAGCGCAGGTGATCGGTACAGTTTCTACTGAAGCCAAAGCGCAAGCCGCTTATGCCGTTGGCGCTGATCACGTCATTCTGTACACTCAACAAGATTTTGTAGCAGAAACAAGACGATTCACAGAAGGTCGCGGAGTCGATCTAGTGCTGGATGGAGTGGGTAAAGCCACGTTTGCAGGCAGTTTACAAGTTGCCGCTACGGATGGAACGGTTGTCAGCTACGGTTGGTCAAGCGGACGACCTGATTTGATCGCGCCTACAGATTTGATTGGGCGATCTCGAAGAGTCGCTGGAGCAGATCTTGCCAACAAAGCCCCCACCCGTGAAATTCTACTCCAAAGGGCAAATGCAGTTCTGGAAGGGATTCAGGCAGGATGGTTGCAATTACAGATCGATCGAGTCTTGCCTTTGTCTAAGGCAGCAAAAGCGCATCAATTGCTAGAGAGCCGCGCATCCATTGGTAAGATCCTACTGAAAACTCATACATGAAGCTGGCACCTCAAGTTTAGGCTATTAGTCTACTTCAGCAGCGTCAGTACGCAAATCCCTTTCATCGAACCAGCCTTGATAAAGGGATTTGTAGTCACTGATAAGTTATAGCAGTACGCACTTAATCCCCTCACAATCAAGTCATGGCAATTTTTGAGTGGATCTTTTTAATTGGTTTTGGTGTGTTAGCTGGCAGTTCCATCACCAACATTTTGCAAAAGCAACAGCAGCAGTCTCGCTTAGAGCAAGCCTTCTATCATCTGCTGGAAGCTGAAAACGGCAACATTTCGCTTATTCAGCTTGCGGCGGCAGCACGGGTGAATGCGGCACTTGCCAAAAACTATCTCGATACTCAAGTGAAATTCTTTGGAGCAGTGCCCGAAGTGGACGACGATGGCGATGAGTTCTACCGCTTTCCCAAGTTGCGCCGCTGGAGTGAACCGGAAGAGTGGCAGTGAGGGGAGCTTTTAGCTTTCAGCGGTCAGCGGTCAGCTATGAGCTACAAACCACTCAGCCTGTCGCTACATACAGCAACGCCGCTGTATGTAGCGACGTTGAATGCAGATCTGTAGCTTACCAACATCAGCCTCCTCATTAAAGCTGAAAGCTGACGGCTGACCGCTTCTGCTCACAGCGGAAAATCCCGCTTAAAGCTTTCACGCGTGAGCGGCTGATCGAGCATCAAGCCTTCGCCGCCCAGCGTTTCCAGTGGTTGTCCTTCTACAGATACCCACACCTTTGCGTTTGGATTGAGGCTAGTAGCGGTGTAAAGCACTTGTCCTAATCTACCTGTCATGGAGGTGCTGCCGCCGCCCTGTGTGAAGTCTTTTGATAGATCGATATGAATACCGTCATCTTTGACTATGAGGCTGCGAAGTTTGGTCTCAGGAGGAATGGTGGTTGTGACCGTAGCGTTTTTAGGGCCTGCTAATAGTTCTTCAATCGCACCTGACAAAACGGCATTCGGGCTGCCGTTTGATTTAACGGTTGCAGGACTTGGGCTAAGGGCGATCGCGTTTCCCGACGTTTGTAGCCAGTAAACCTGAAGTGGCTTCGTTTGAGAGGCTGGAGCGGTAGTAGCAGGTGGTTGCGTCGTAGGAGGAGCAGACGTGATCGGGGGAGCCTTTTGCTGCTCTGGCGACCCCTGCCCCTGCTCGATTGCGCTGGGAGACGAGGTTTGATGTGACGATTGCCACCCCCACCAGGCAACCGCACTACCCGTTGCCAGCACTAAAGCGGATAGCCCTGCCATGATTCCAAGCGGGAGTTGACGACGCGATCGTTGGTCTTCCATAATCCATTCTCCTTACAAGTAACCAGGCCATTTGAGGGGCTTTTTCCAGTAACTACAGTCTACGCAGCGCCTTTTCGGAAACAGGGAATGTTTATCTAAAGTAAGGCGCTGAATTGAGTAAATTTTATCGATGAATCACATTTTGCACCTAACGTAACGAGTCTGGCGCTAGCTGAATGAATGCTGCAACGTTGATCTGCTGTTCCGTTACGTTTAATTGCAAGATTCTTGCCGTGATGCCAGACTTTTCTAGCTGCCGTAGGTCGAATTGATCGCTAATACCATTGGCGATCGGACGAATTACCTGTTCTGGTACCGCTTCATTATTAATAAGCACAGTGGGGTTAATGAGTCGTAGCTGTCGCCCGGATATCATTTCGAGACCTGACTCTGCCACGATTTTTAAGGTTGCAGGATCGGTGCCTTCTTGCAGTTCGGCTTGAAGTTGCAGTCGTTGGCTGGCAAGCAAGGTAATGCGAGGATTGAGCAAGCTGTAGCGTTGAGGTTGCTGTCTGGTGCTGTTTTGTCCTAGAGCGCCGACACCAAAAGCGGTGAGCCGCTTGAGAATAGTGGGCGATCGCAATGCCCGGTTTAGATCTGCCTGCGTGAGGACAAGTCGCACCCCGGATCGGAGCGGTTCTTTCAGTCGTGGTTTACCGCGTCGTAGGCGGCGAGCATCCAACTGAATGGGATCGGTTTCTAGTTCCAACGCTTCTAAGCGAATGTCGTCAGCAGGAAACAGCCCACGTCCCGCAATGCGCACACGATCGACCTTGCCCTGCACAAGCTGATAACTCGGTGCATTGTCAACGCGAACTTCCAGTTGTTCCACCGCTTTGAACTGTTTCCGAATCGCATCTTGAGCGACACGATCGACCACAAAGCCTGCTGGCGAAACCAGCGTGATCAGGCTAGAGAGAAAGATGGTTAGAAATTCCAAGGGTTAGTCCTTCTCTGTAAGCCACTGCTTTAAAGTTGCGACAACCTCTGCCATCGGGATCTCCTGAGAGTCTTTGGTCGCTCGTTTCACCACTTCGACCTTGCCCTGTTGCAGTGATCGCCCCGTCACAATGCGATAGGGAATGCCAATTAACTCAGCGTCTTTGAACTTCACGCCAGCCCGTTCGTTGCGATCGTCCAGTAAGGTTTCAACCCCGGCAGCGTTCAGTGCCGCATAAAGCGTCTCGGCAGCGCCCACTTGCTCAGCTTTGGCAATATCGGGGATGACCACGATCGCGTGATAGGGCGCGATCGCCGTTGTCCATACAATGCCGTTTTTGTCGTAGGATTGCTCGACAGCTGCTTGCGCCAGACGCGATACTCCAACGCCATAACAACCCATGACCAGAGGCTTTTCTTCGCCCTGTTCGTTGGTGTAGGTGGCTCCCAGCGCTTGAGAATACTTTGTGCCCAGTTGGAAAATGTGCCCAATTTCAATACCTCTGGCGGTTTTGAGGGTTTGGGTGGGGTCGTGGAAGGCACGATCGCCCGCGATCGCCTTTCGCACATCCACCGCGAGTTTGGGCAACTCAAATTCTTTGCCCCAATTAGCACCAACGACGTGATAACCCAATTCGTTAGAGCCTGTCACAAAGTGCATCAGGTCAACGGCTGTTTTGTCCACCAAACGTAAGAATTTGGGTGCAACAGGATTCACGGCGATCGCGCCTGCTGGCATAGGTTTTGGCGGTTTGATGTAGCTGTCTTCCAAATTGGGGGCAATGTAACCCAGAGGAAGCGGTTTGGCGGCCCATTTTTCTTGAGCCTCGGCATCCGGCACGGTTAAAGAAAGAACCGTCTTACCACCATACTGGTCTGCCAGTTTCGTCAATTCGTTTTGCAGCTTCACCTCATTAACATCCTGATCGCCGCGAATGCTCACCAGCACAAGAGCAACTCTGCCGCTGTCAAAAACGGCTTGATAAAGGACATTTTTGACGATCGCGGTAGGCGAACATTTCAGTAACTGCGCAATTTTGGTGATCGTCTCCGTACCAGGAGTTTCGACCTTCTCGTAAGCTTTGAAGGGAGAAGCTTCTGCGTCAGGGGGAGAAGAAACAGCTTTCTCTACGTTTGCAGAATACTTACCGTCTTCGGTGTAAAGCACCTCATCTTCTCCGGCCTCTGCCAGCACCATGAATTCTTGCGAACCAGAGCCTCCGATCGCGCCTGAATCGGCATCTACCGCTCGAAACGCTAAGCCACAGCGCCGCAAGATATTGCAGTAGGCGGTGTGCATCTTGTCGTATTGCTGCTTCAGCCCTGTTTCATCGGCATCAAAGGAATAGGCATCCTTCATGATAAATTCGCGTCCGCGCATGAGGCCAAAGCGGGGGCGAATTTCATCCCGAAACTTGGTTTGAATCTGGTACAAATTGAGCGGCAGTTGGCGGTAGGAGCGGATCATGTCACGGGCGATCGTGGTAACCACTTCTTCATGGGTTGGCCCCAAACCCATCTCGCGCTGCTGGCGATCAACCAGCGAAAACATAATGCCTTCCGCCTTTGTATAAGTGTCCCACCGTCCCGATTCGCGCCATAGTTCGGCAGGCTGAAGCTGTGGCAACAGGCATTCTTGTGCACCCGCTGCATTCATCTCTTCGCGGACAATTTGCGATACCTTTTGTAAGACCCGCCACATCAACGGCAAATAGGCATACACACCACCTGCAATGCGCCGAATATAACCCGCTCGCAGCAGTAACTTATGGCTGGGAATCTCCGCCTCTGCTGGATCTTCTCGAAGCGTGACAAACAGCATTTGAGACAGTCGCATTGCCCAGTTCCTTTTCAGACTCAATCATCCTCTCAGTCTAAAACATCCCTGTACGCGCCAAAGACAAAATTCGGGTACAACCTGCTTGCCAGCAAAACCGAAACCAATTTTCGTATGAGCCAACCAGAGCCATATAACGCTGAGGGTTTCTAGTTCTTTTCATTTTTATATCGAAAATACCGAAATTGGGTGATCTCAGAATGTATTGCTACTTAAGCAAATCTGGGTCTTTGACACGCTTTTCTAGCCGCAACGACACCGTTGCATTCGGTTGTAACCCAACCCATGCGCAAGACGATCGCGCATTCATCAAGTTTCTAGATTCCTATTCCTAAAAGCACTGTTTTCAGGGTCTCTACCACCTTTGCTGTGATTTTGGATGAGGTAAATGAATCTATTTAATCCGCTCGCGGAGCAGACCATGCACCGTGTCCGATTGCTGTTGGCAATTTGCTGGCTGCTGCTCATTGCATCTCTCTTTTACGACCCGCTTTCGCCGTGGTTGACCGACTCAAAGAATACGCCGAGTCCCTTTCACATTGATGCAAGTCTCTGCGTGATGTTGCAAGGGCATTGTGTAGCTGCTGAACCTTATGCACTCGGTGCACCCATCTTTTGGGGACTCGTGATACCAGCGTCGATCGTGATCCTGCTGGTAGGTGGGCACGAAGCTTGGCGGCGCGTTTGTCCGCTTTCCTTTTTGTCTCAGCTACCGCGCGCGTTGGGGTGGCAACGTCAGGTCAAGCGGGTCGATCCAAAAACTAACAAGACTCGTCTAGAGGTTGCCAAAATCAAGCCCGATTCCTGGTTGGGGCGCAATCACTCCTATTTACAGTTTGGCTTGTTCTACCTGGGGCTGTGCAGTCGGTTACTTTTTATGGATGCCAATCGAGTGGCGCTGGGGCTTTGGCTCCTTGGCACGATCGCCGCTGCAATGACAGTGGGCTACCTGTATGGCGGCAAAACCTGGTGCCACTATTTCTGCCCGATGGCTCCGGTGCAGCAGATTTATGCAGAGCCAGGAGGGTTGTTGACGAGTAAAGCGCATACGAGCGATCGCAAAATCACTCAATCCATGTGTCGCACCACAGAAGCAGGCAAAGAAAAAACCGCATGTGTGGCGTGCAAAAGTAGCTGCATGGATATTGATGCTGAACGAGGCTATTGGGAACGGATCACGCAACCAGAGCAAAAATTTCTTTACTACAGCTATGCCGGACTTGTAGTGGGCTTTTTTCTAGACTATGAACTGTTTGCAGGCAACTGGGACTTTTACTTCTCTGGTGCCTGGGCACGTCGCAGCAATGAGCAACTGAGCGATTTACTGCACTCTGGCTTTTACCTCTTTGACCAGGCCATCCCCATCCCAAAGCTCATTGCTGTACCTGTCGTCCTGGCGCTGTTCAGCATCGGTGGTTATGTGATGGGACGCTGCTTAGAAAAAGCATACAAGACCTATCTCAAGCAAAAGCACGCCGCACTTAGCCCTGAAGTCGTACAGCATCGCTTGTTCACTGTTTGCACCGTGAGCATTTTCAACTACTTCTTTGTGTTTGCGGGTCGTCCGTTGCTTAATCACTTGCCGCTTTGGGTTCAATGGTTGTGGAATGCTGCCATTCTTTTGGTCAGCGCACTATGGTTTTATCACACCTGGCAACGTAGCCCCGAAGTGTATGCCAGGGAGAAATTAGCCATGCAGTTCCATCGACAGCTACTCAAGCGCAATCTCAATATCTCTGAACTGTTGCGGGGGCGTGAGGTCAAGCATTTGAAAACGGATGAAATTTACACTCTGGCAGAAGCACTGCCTGGGTTTAAGCAAGATAAGGGACTGCAAGCCTACCGCGCTTTGCTTCAGGAATTACTCGAAGAAACCAATGTCACGTCTAGCAGTCAGTTGAAGTTGGTACAACTGGCACTCTATCGCAAGATGTTGGAAACGCTGGTATGGACTCAAGTCGATACTTCGGATGAATCCGTTGAGAAGGCATTGCTGGTCGTCGAAACGATGATCCAGGAGCAAAAATTGGAGCTAACCATGCCTGCAAAGCCCAGTCTCAAACGCATCAGATTGATGCCAATGCCACCAGAATCATTGCCACCCGCCTGGTCATCTTCTCGGTCAATGGTCAGGTAGAGGGAACAAAGCGCTTACGCAATGATTCAGCACGACGGCTAGCTGTGGCATTTTTGGGCTCAATAGCTAGCACTTGCTCGTATACTTCCAACGCTTGGGCTGTTAGCTGTTTACGTTCGTAGGCGTGCCCAATATTGTTTAAGGCCGTAACGTATCCTGGTTCGACTTTAAGAGCCTCTTTGTACTGCCGAATCGCCAAATCATACTGCTCTTGAGAGAAGTAGGCAAAGCCGAGCGCATTGTAGACTGCTGCGCTTTCGGCTTCTTGAAGGTCTTCTGCCTTCAGCGCTTTCTGAAACAGCGTGACCGCTTGGGCATAAATTTTCTTATCTAGATAGATGCTGCCAAGCTCGTAGTATTCTTGAGCCGTTCCCGCTTCCTTAGACAATTTTGATTGAAGCTTATCAAGCACAACTTCAACCTTACGCGTTTTCCAAATTTGCCTGACGACTGCCCATCCCGCGATCGACAGCAGCACCAGCAACAAAGAAACATAAACGATCGGAAATGATGTGTTCATATCGAATGTCAGTTCGCCCGCGTAACTGTCAAAATCGGCTCTACGTCAACTTTACCGCAAAATGGCAGGAGGTATGAACGGTTGCTGCATCCAGAATCTTCTGGTCACGTCCAGCAAGGGCGCAATCAATTTCTGCTAAGGCAATCCCCAATAAGTCGCGCGTTCTTGCAGCCAGCCTTCGGCAATCCAACGGGCAATAATTTGATTAATGCGAGTGTGAAGGTCGGTGTACTGCAAGCCCTTTGGCATCACAATGCATAAAGGCTCTGCTGAAAGGGTTGGAGTCAGCAAGCGGTAGGAGGGAAACTCGTGCACCCAGCCTGCTAGTACGGTGGCATCCCCAGCAAAGGCGATCGCATCTCCCTTCTCAAGTAAGGCATGTGCCGCTTCATAGGAAGCCACGCTGATCAAATTAGCGTCCGGCAACCGATAGCGAAGGGTCGCGATCGCGCTAGACCCATCTAGCACTGCAATAGAGCCTTTGCCGATATCGGCTAACCGCTGCACCGACGTATCGCGTGTAATCAAAGCAGTTCCGTCTAAATAGTAAGGCACACTTAAGCTGACAAGTCGCGCACGCAAAGGGGTTCCAGTGACGTGGGCGATCGCAATGTCTGCTTTGCCGTCAATCACAGCCGTGAGACGATCCTGATTGACGACCGATTGCCATTCAACCGCATCTTTGCGTCCCAACAGTTCCTGCGCTAACCGTTGAGCAATCTCAATCTCTAACCCCTGAAGCTGACCGTCTGCACCACGAAAACCCAACGGACGCACGTCATTTTTCACTGCCACAATTAAACGTCCGCGCTGCTGGATCGTTTGTAAATCTGCCGCTGCAAGAGATGGGAGCACCGAAACCAGTGCCCCCATGAAACTAAACCCCAAAACAGTGCTAAGCAACGTCGCGGCTTTAACTACCATGCCAAGCGGCAAAACTCACGGTTAAGCTGACTTTTTAACAGCTGTGCTGACCACTTCCATCACCTTGCTGAAGCCAGCCGGATCCAGAATTGCCATTTGTGACAGCATTTTGCGGTTAATTTGAACGTTGGCCTTTTTCAAGCTACCCATAAACTGGCTGTAGCTCAACCCGTGCTGACGGGCAGCTGCATTAATGCGTGTAATCCAAAGGCGACGAAAGTCACGCTTCCGCTTGCGACGATCGCGATAGGCATTCCGCAATGCCTTCATTACCTGCTGGTTTGCTGTGCGAAAAAGGCTAGAGTGAGACCCCCGAAACCCTTTTGCCAGCTTCAGAATTTTTTTGCGGCGCTTACGAGCGACATTACCGCGCTTTACCCGTGTCATCGTTACAAGTTCCTTGAGGTTCTAAACACACTGTCTGGTTAGTTTTGAGTTTTGAGTTTTGAGTGATGCATCCAACTCAACACTTAAAACTTAGAACTCCTAACTCTATAGATATGGGAGCATCAAATGGACGTTTGCTTCATCCCGTTCATTCACCACTGCCATACCGGCAAGCCGTCGCTTACGTGAAGCGCTCTTATGCTCAAGTAGGTGGCTCCTAAACGCTTTGCGGCGCAAAATTTTTCCACTTCCACTCGCTCTTAGGCGTTTTGCAGCAGCTTTGCGAGTCTTTAGCTTTGGCATAGGTCGCTTTTATTAACACAGTCTCCCATCATACTACTGAGAGGCTAAAACCCGCAAGGTATTGTCGCTTCCTGCGCTCTATGTTACGAGCACTGGAGATGACGCAACATAGGGGAAAGGCGTGCTTACAATGTCGAGCATTCATTCTCAGGTTTCTCAGTCAGTCTGTGTACCAGACATAGTCAGCGACGGGACGATCGCCCAGACTATCTGGCTCCTTAACGTTGAGCAAAAGGGAGGTTTGGGTAAACGATCGGCGCAATCGTGCCCCTTGCACGCGTCGGGCAACCCGTGCTGGAATACCGTCTCCATACAAAATATGTCCTTGCCCGACCAGAACGACAACCAGCATTTTGGGCCGTTGCTGTAGCGTTTGAGCGATACGTTCAGCCATCGTTTCATCCCATAAGACCTGGGCTTGAAAGAACCGCTCAACGTTGATACTGGTACCTTGCCCGTGATGGCTTTCAGCGTAGGTTTTTTGGAGACGATCGCGGTATGCATCTGGCCCAAGGACGATCGCAGATAGCGGCGGAATAAAGCGTCGATCTGCCAGCGTCAGGCTTTCCAATCCAGTGCGAGCGGTTTTTCGGGTGACTTCAGTTGGCGTGTTAAGGGCAATGACAGGCAGTTTATTTGCTTTAGCAAACTGGAGGATTGGCGCGTAGAATTCCCAGTTATACCCCCAGCGTTTGGCGTACTGAGTCTGGTCTTGTAGCTCAGCTTCGGTCAACACACCCGCTAAATAGCGATCGAGCACCGACTGATAGGGACGTTGAAACATTTCCATGCCGATCGTTAGCGTTGGACGCAAGCGATGCAATGCCTGAATCATTTCAAGCTGTGCCTGATGGTCGTCAGGGCGATCGTGGGTTTCGCCTAAATAGATGACATCCGCTTGTGCCAATTTGGGTAGCACTGATGTCAAGGGTTCGTGCTGTCGGCGTTGAAGATTAAAGACTGATGTCTTTAGCTTCCCTCCAGAATCAGGCGAAGCCGCACTGGTTGACACAGCGCAAAGTAAAAAGAGGCCCAGCACCCAGGTACACAATCGAGTCATTTGGCTAGCTGTCATAGAGCATGATGGCAACACGGCTACAGAGGTTTATCCGAAAATTCGCAGCTAGTTCTCAGTGCTTAGACACTTCTTGTCGGTCAAGGTGCTCAACACCTCAATCGGAACGAGACCTTTTAAGACACCACAGAGGCGACAGGCAACCAGTGATTGAAGTCATTTTCTAAGCAAAAATACTGGCTGATGGCAGATGGAACCGCTCAGTATAAGTCGTTTGCCCCCCTTACCTCGACCTCAAGTCACAATTAGCGACAAAAAGCAACCGGGTAATGTATCAAGAAACTTGAATTAAAAGTTAATTCTTGTAAAGAAGCCGTTGTTTTTTGATGTGTTAGTACAGCATACTTAACCTCAAGTCGGAGTAAGACTTAGCCATGCCCCTGAAAGAGTCAACTCCTTCCTGGAAGGGTCACACAACGCTACGTTGGCTATCCTCATCCTAAGAGGAGACTCAAGCCTAAAAGCTGTGCAAGCAAAAGTAGTCTGAGCAAAGAGTGAACAGGTGACGTTCAGAGCTTTTTCTTAGGGAAGAACCTCTAACATGTCGGTGAATGGCTCGCGCGCAGTAAGTTGTTCGCTTTCGCAGGTAATGTCTGCTTAAAAGAAGACTTAACCACGCCCCTGGAGAGAGTCTTTTGCTAATGTGCCTTTTTCGCCATTAGCTGGTTTCATTTGACACATTTGGATAACAAAATGGCTTTCTCAGTTGAACCGACTGCGACTAGTTTTCAGCGTCCTAGCACAGCAATTTCTTTGGCATCAAGGATGGCAAAAGTTCCTCCAGCAAAAGTGTCCTCTCTGGCAGCCTTGTGGGCAAAGAACTACATCATCTCAGTGACAACACGGGATGAAGCAGAACGGTTACGTAAAAGCGCTGATTTAGCAGAGATTGCATCGCAGGAAGGCCGTGTCCGCACGGCAAAACATCTGAAACAAACGTTGAAATTAGCTAGCGCTCAGGCGTGGTCGTCAACTGAAACTCTTTTATCAGAAGAAGTCCGTCGGCACGGTATCGACCTCAACATCATTAATCCCTGGCAAATTGCGGCTGATTCTCATGCGCTCTTTGAGAAAGCACTCGATGCCTATGGCGATCGCGTGACGCCTCGGCGACTCTCAGTGCTAGTGGGTGGAGAATTTGGGCGTGTGCGGCAGAAATATACGGCTGATGATCCACGCGCGATCGGTTTTGTGAGTATGCAGTTTCACTACACGGGGCAAGCGCTGCTTGAAAGCCTTTCTTCCGCAGAACGACTCCTGCTTGAACCGTATTTCAAGGTCATGGATGACCATCTTTACATGCCCCTCCGAGCGGCTTATGAAGCGGCTGCCAACCATCCACCGCACTCCCTAGCCCTCCGAGCCGTACAGAATTTATTGCCTATTAGCACTCGCATCGCCCAAGAGGTTTGTAAGCAGATCTGTCGGCAGCACCCCAGCTACGAAACTTACAGTGGGTCACTCAGCACATCCCAGGTGAGAACGTCAAGCATCCGCGATGTGGAAATGTTTCAGGTTTATCTATGTCTGTGCATTCTAGAAGACAGCATTCAGTCTGTACAGCGAGAACTGTTTCCCCTATGTGCCATGCTGTATCCTCGCTTAAACGTAAGCTGGCGCTTGGTACAGGAGATGCTACAAGCGATCGGCTGGGAAATGCACGATCGGCTCTCACCCAATGACGTAGCTGTTTTTCTACCTTACCTGGGCGCATTGAATGAAATGTTCTCAAATGAGGTGTTTCAGAGCGCTTAGGAACCATTTTTAGTTTTTAGTTGCTAGTGATGTTACCGGGTGTATTAGGTACAACCGTAAAGCACCCTACTTTGTTGAATATACGAGTGTTGGTGTATGAGTCGCTTCAGCGTTTTTGGATAACTTGGAAGATTTCTAGAAAACAAAACACCATAAGAGCGAGTTTGGGCATCACGTGCACGGCTGTAGCTCAAGCTTTTGGTTAAAACCTGCCCCTACCTATTGGTATGTTCTTTCTTGGCAAGCTCCTTGGATGCTAAAAACGCAGTCTGCCTTCGGTGAGTAGCTTGAAACCAGAAACCAAAGCCGCAAAGGCAATCATAAAGTTCCAAAGGCTTGTGGGTCTTAGCATCACGCCGCCGCTGAGAAAAACGAGGACAATCCCCAAGATGAGCAAAATCCAGCCAAAGCTGCCTGTTTGACGGCGGAAAAACAGGAGCAAGGTTACGCCGCCCATAATGGCTAGAATGGAACCGAATGCTGGCAGGTTGCGCCAAAAGTAGGGAGAATAGGCCGTCGAAAAGATAATATTTTGACCAAGGAAATACATACCTGCCACCAGCAGCAGAATGCCAAACAGTTGACTCATGGGTTTTAGCGTTGTCCTACGTGTGTTCAATTATTCCCTACATAAGTTAAAGATCATCGTAGAACGGCTCCATTCCGGATGTTCCTTCAGTCTTCTTCAGGAAGCGACAGGGCAAGTTGGTAGATTTGGCGGCGGGGCAGGGCAGTCTGTTGTGCGAGTTGACGGCTGGCCTCTGAGCGCGAAAGCCCCTGCTTCAATAGGGATTGCAGCTCTGTTTTCAGTGCGGCTTCCGATAAAACAGGCGGCGTGCCTTCAGCCCCAGCAACGACGATCGTAAATTCCCCCTGAGGTTCGTGGGTGCTGTAGTAGTTGATCGCGGCTGTAACCGTGCCTCGCCAGATCTCCTCATACCGTTTGGTTAACTCGCGCGCCAGTGCAATTTGACGGTCTGCACCCAGAATTAGGAAGTCTTGTAGCGTTTGCCTCAAGCGATGAGGTGCTTCATAAAAAACTAGTGTACGTGACTCTGTTTGCAAAACTTCTAAAGAAGCACGACGCGCGGAAGCTTTGGCAGGCAAAAACCCCTCAAACAGAAAGCGATCGCAGGGTAAACCGGAAGACACAAGAGCGGCGATCGCAGCACTGGCACCCGGAATCGGCACCACAAGAATGTTTGCTTCAGCGCATGCTTTCACCAGTTCATACCCTGGATCAGAAATACCCGGCATGCCAGCATCCGTGACGAGGGCGATACTTTTTCCCTGCTGCAACCGTTCTAAAAGTTCTGGTGTACGAATGTGACGATTGTGATCGTGATAGCTAATTTGCGGTGTAACAATCTGAAAATGGTGGAGGAGCTTACCTGTATGACGCGTATCTTCTGCCGCAATTAAATCCACCGTCTGCAATGTTCGCACAGCCCGGAAGGTCATGTCTTCGAGATTGCCGATCGGGGTGCCGACGAGATAGAGCGTTCCTGGCATGAGAAGAGAGGAGTGAGGAGAGTCTTGCGTTCTGAGTTTTGAGGTCAGCTTTTAGCCTTACTAACAACCAACAACTAACAACTGCCCCCAATGCCTCATCGTGGACTTTTTGTCGGGTTAGTGACGCTGGATCTGGTTTACCGGGTCGATCGTCCGCCTACTGATAACCAAAAGATTGTTGCTTCTGACTACACCGTAGCAGCCGGTGGGCCAGCAACGAATGCCGCCGTTGCGTTTAGCTATCTGGGCAATGAGGCGATCGTGGTTGGAGTCGTTGGTGCCCACCCCATGACGCAGTTAATTTTGACCGATCTGCAACAGTGCAGGGTGGCACTGGCAGATCTCGCTCCGACTCGCTCCGATTCACCACCCGTTTCTTCCATTATGGTGACGGAGAAGACGGGAGAGCGAGCCGTTGTCTCTATCAACGCTGTGAAAACGCAAGCGATCGCCAACAGCATTCCTACTGATAGCCTACAGAATATCGCAGTCGTTCTAATTGATGGGCATCAGATGGAGATTGGGCAGGCGATCGCAGCGCAGGCACAAGCACAAGCCATTCCCGTTGTGGTTGACGGTGGCAGTTGGAAACCCGGCTTTGAAACAGTGCTACCGCTTGCCGATTACGTTATCTGCTCTGCTAATTTTTACCCGCCCAACTGCCAAACGGCTGGAGATGTCATAGCGTATCTATTAGCATTAGATGTGCCCCATATCGCCATTACGCGGGGACAACGACCAATTTTGTACTGGACAGCAACGCAGTCAGAACAGCTTGATGTACCCGTTGTGCAGGCGATCGATACCTTAGGGGCAGGTGATTTTTTTCACGGTGCATTCTGTCACGCCATTTTGCAGGAAGATTTTAAAGACGCTTTAGCGATCGCGGCCCGCGTCGCGGCCCAATCGTGCCAATACTTCGGCACACGTCGCTGGATGGAAGAAAGTTTTGAGTTTTGAGCGATTAGCGCTCAGCCATTAGCTTTCAACGCTCAACTGTCCCGCTTGCTTCTCACAACTAACAACCCTAGCGAAGCCATGTCGAAGGCTTTACAACTTCTTTTCCCTTCTGCCCTTTGCCTTCTGCCTTTTACCCTCTTAGAGAATTCAAATTTGAACCACCTACACGCTACAGAGTTACAAGAACTGCTGACGATCGCACGCAGCATTGGGTGGGGTGCTGCGGACATCCTGCTCAACGTCCAACTGGCAGATTTAGCAATTCAAGATGCGACGGGTGAACCGATTACGGCTGCGGATACGGCTGTTGATGACTATATTCTCAATAATCTGCATGCCAGCTTGGGGCGCAACGAGTTTGCCTATCTGACCGAAGAAACCTACAAAGCTCAGCCCAGCCACGAACGCTTAGGAAAGCCGTTGGTTTGGGTAATTGACCCACTTGACGGCACAAAAGATTTTATCCAGGGCACCGGAGAATATGCGGTGCATATCGCACTGCTGGAAAACGATCGCCCCGTTTTAGCCGTTGTTGTTTGTCCGGCAACCTCAACGCTTTACTTTGCCACTTTGGGCAATGGTACCTTTGTCGAGCGATGGCATGAAACACCCGTTCCCATTCGTGTTTCCCAACGAAGCCATGTGGAAGAATTGACGATCGTCGCCAGCCGCAGTCATCGCAATCAGCGGCTTAACCAACTCATGCAGCAATTTCCTGTGCAGAAGCAGCGATCAGTCGGTAGCGTTGGTGGCAAGATCGCTACGATTCTGCAACAACAGGCGGATGTCTATGTCTCGCTTTCCGGCAGTTCTGCACCCAAAGATTGGGATTTGGCGGCACCAGAGTTGGTGCTAACGGAAGCTGGTGGCCGTTTGACCCACTTTGACGGTACACCCTTGCGTTACAACCAGGAAGACGTGAGCCAATGGGGCGGTTTACTTGCCAGCAATGGGCAGTGCCATAATTTCTTATGTGCTGAAGCAACCAAACTTTTGGCAGAGATCGACGCATCATAATCCATTCAACCGTCCCCGTCGATTAGCAGCACATTCAGTTCTTCTACTGACCGCTGACCGCTAACCGCCAGTCCCACTGGTTCTATGCTTCCCGATAAGCAATCACCGCATAAAACGGATCGCCCCCACCCATCCCTAGAAGCTGCATGAAGCCAAGGACTTGTGACTGCCGCGCAATCACTTCTGGTGGAGTAAAGCCTGGAACTGAAGCAAAATACCCTTCTACCAGCTCAACCCGATCGCCCTCAGAGCCATCTCGCCATGCCTGAATCGCTTTCTGATAGAACATCCGGTTTGAGAAACTGATAATGGTTACACCACCAGGCTTCAGTACGCGATGAATTTCGCTGAAAATTGCTTCGGGGTACTGAATATACTGCACAGAAACCGTATTCAGCACCGCGTCGAACGACTGATCTTCCAACGGCAGCTTTGGTTCCTGGTTCAAATTCTGCACAAAGTAGTGGTCTAACCGTGGGTTACGCGCCAACTCCTCGCCATTCAAGCCATGCCCTTCAACGTGAGCAAACGCGATCGCCTCTGGCAGGTGTGACACCCAACTGCTCATCAGATCCAGAATGCGCGTGTTTGGCTGTAACCGTTCCTGGTAAAGATCCGTAAGCTGCTGAATGAAGCCTTCATCGACATGGGTGACGAAGCGCGGTTGATCATAAAAGGAGCTATCATTCGTTTCATCAAGTTTGGTGCGCTGGTCGGGGCGTAACAGCATAGCGTTTTATAGCCTTCAGAAGCTTCGGTTGACACATGAAGGTATGTTAACAAAGCCCAGTCCCCAATCTTCTCTCAAGGAAGTTGGAGATGCTAAAGACCGTACTTCTGGCTCAAGCCAGGTTCACTCAGACCAGCGCATCATTAGCGCGCTGTGCCGTTTTACTCGATCGGCGTTTGTGCAGTGGTTTGATGCTGCTTACGCATGGTTTCTAGCTGCTGCTGCTGCTTAGCCGTTAGCGTCGCTTTGATCTGCTGATTTGACTTTTGTACGATCGCCGCGATTTTTTGCTTTTGATCAGCACTCAAATTCAACGTTTGCAGGGCCGCGCCCAACTTTGTGCCAGATTTTAGCGCCTGTACCAGCTTCTTGCGTTGAGTTTCGGTCAAGACTTTAGCAATGTCCTGGTTTCTGGTTTTGCGGAGTGTTCGGATTTTCTGCCTGGCTCAATAGGTGTTGCGGGGAGGTAAAACGAGGAAGCATAGACTAAGATGCTTCCAATCGGAAGCACTCCATTTACTACCATGCTGAACCTGAACTTAACGCATCTGATGGACGATGCCAAATG
>JAESFU010000127.1_pt1 | contig 117033 bp, 94 predicted proteins | sample 9269461 | NCBI WGS metagenome assembly JAESFU01 (sample SAMN14502556, study PRJNA617107) | algae metagenome | isolation source: Stenomitos rutilans HA7619-LM2 and co-occurring heterotrophs from cave walls | place: USA: Waikapalae cave, Hawaii | collected 2009-07-28
GTCAAGGCTAAACAAATCGGCCAAACCATTTATCAAGTACGAACGGCATTGTTCGCTGACTACCTCCGACACGAGTTAGCCAACCCAAGAATTCAGGCAATCACACTCTAAGCGAAAGTCCTAATATTATTAACTACTTGTATGAGAATAATTAATTTTATTAACAAGTAATTTTGCTATATTTGGATTGAGTATATTCTGCTAATTTGTATAACATAACCTGAATGGAAAAATACTTTACTTATCCCTTGCCCGGTTGCTATCAGTACACCTATCCTACTTTTGTAGATACTCCCCAGTATATTTGTGTACATTTCTTTACGTCTGATGGCCAAAAAGCGTTCGTTAGCTATCCCCATCACCCGAATCGTAAAGCCGCTCAACTGATTCCGGTAAGCTGGTTTCAATCAGTAGTTATGGTGGAGCTTGATGGCGAGCCGCGCCTGATGAAATTTCTGGATGTTATCTTAACGGGTTGGTTCAGTGGTCAACACCATAAGCCACTGTTTGAGAAAGAACCGCTTGATGAACTGAATGAGTACAGGTTCGGTAGTCTATTTGCCGCTTAGGTAACAGGTGAGTTGGTACGATAAAGAGCGAAGCCGTCAATAGTTAAAAAAGGCAGTGCTGTCTAAATATAAGAAGCTATATGGTTTACTGCCAGCCTCTTGTAAAAGTAAATTTTAGGGTTTGCCTAAATTTATTCTTCTAAAGTTAATACTCAATCACAGCGCCTGTCGATAGGCTCTCAACTGCGAAAACGACATTTTGTACGCTAACGTGAGCAGGGCATAGGTAAGTCCACCCAGCCCGATTTCTACGAATGTATTTACGATGCCCGTATTGCCAACTAACGATTTGTAAGTGTAAACAACACCACCCATGATGAGGCAAAAGAGGAGGGGCTTGGCGATGTCGCGCAGAAAATCGCCGACAAACTCGCCAATCAGCGAATGAGCAATGGCGAAGTTGGCAATCATGTTCAGAAAAGTAGCCAGCAGAAACGCCATCGCAATGCCGGTTACGCCCCAATACGTGCCGAACGTATACACAAGGGGAATCTTGATGAGCAGTGTCCCCAAGTTGAGATAGAACAATAGACTCGGTTTTCCTTTCGTGAACACCAGCGTGTAGAGCGGGTGGCTCAGGCAGGTGAAAATGCCTACGAATACGAAAATATGAATCAGGTCGATGGTTTTCTCCCAGCCCGGCCCGTAAATCAGTGGAATCACACTGTCGGCAGTGATGAATAGGCCCGCCAATAGCGGCAGGTTGCAGTAACTGATAAAATCCAGGATTTTCAGGTACGACTTTTTCAGGTCGGCGGTGCTGTCTTTCATCTTCGCCAGAATTGGGTAGGCTACCTGCAAAATAATTGGATTGAGTTTCGTAATCGGGAAGATAGCTAACTGGTAGGCGATGGTATAGTAGCCCAGCATTTTAACGCCCAGCATACCGCCAATAAAAATGTTGTCGGAGTTGAACTGGATAAATCCCAGAAAGCCATCACCCATGTTGTACAGCCCAAAGCGGAGGTGGTCTTTCACCCGATCAAGGTTGAACGAAAGAATTGGCCGGAAGAGCGACCGCCCGAACGTGATCTGCAGAATTGTTTTCACCAACTGCATCACCACCGATCCGATAATAAGCGACAGTTCGCGAAAGCCGTTGTAGGCCAGCGTGATGGTTACACCTGCGCCAATGAGCGTACCGGCCATGTCAATCATTGCCACCGACTTAAAGCGCAACTCTTTCTCCAGTAGAAACATGTAGAGCTGCCCAAAGTAGGCGATCAGGAAAAAAAAGGAAGCGATGTGGAGCACCCGCTCCAGTTTAGGCTCATGATAGAAGCTAATGATGGCGGGGGTTGTCAGGTGAATGACTACGAAAATAACCACGCCCACCAGCAGATTCAGGATGTAAAGCGTTGATAAAACCGTGCGGTCGCTTTCCTGCTTGGAAATGATGGAGTTGGAGAAACCCAGATTGGAGAAAATCTGAAAAAAGGTGATAATCAGGTTGCTGATGCTGACAATGCCAAAATCGGCTGGGTCGAGCAGGCGGGCCAGAATGGCGACCTGTACAAACTGAAACAGGGTTGAAATGGCCGTAGATAGGGTAATCCACTTGCCGCCGTTCATGGCCTTTTTTGTGTTACTCATTGGGGGACTTTGTGGGCAAATTCTATTGATGAAGCTGTAGTAGTGAATGGATAATGAATAATGCTTAATGGGCGAGCCTCATTATTCATTATCCATTATTCGTTATTCATTTAATTGTCTACTGCGTTCTAATGATTTTTTTTACCACTCGTGCCTGGTTCTGACGGACTTCTACCAAATAAGCACCGTAGGCCAGTTCGCTTAAATCGAGCGACTGGCTAAAAACCCGTCCCGATTTGGAAAAATGCTCCTGTTTATGTTTTCGACCAGCCATGTCGTAAATCGTCACATCGATGGAGCCGCTGCTTCCGTTTTCGAGGCTCAGTTTTACGTAATTGGCCGCCGGATTTGGAAACACCTGCAGGAAATTCAGATCACCCGTTTCGCTACCCCCGCGCGACATGGGCATGACAAAGACGGGCGTTTCGCTGACGTTGACAGAAAGCGTTCCCGTCTGGCTCACCTGCAACATAGTTCTCATATTATCCTGGCCAATGGCTGGGGTGCAAATACGAACAGAGTCGCCTTTCGGAATGGTCAACTCATACGTCCCGGTTCGACCGCGTTCGTCGGGAATCATCAGCACATAAGCCGACTGGCCATCCAATTCATACCGGTCAACCAACGGGTCTTTACTGATGGTTTCTTTGTAGCGATAGTCGCCCAGCAGGTTTTTGGCCTGATACAGATAATCGGCGGCTGGCTTACGGGTTTTACCAATTTCGTTTAACAGTCCCATCGACGCAAACTGCGTGGGATTGAGGATATCGAAGTCGTAGGCCTGAAAATAAAATACCCGGTCAATGCCCACCCGGCTATATAGCAACGAGGTCCGCAAAATCCAGTCGGCCTGCGTTTCCAGAATGGATTTGCGGCCAATGGGAATGGCCCGGAACGGACTTCCCTGATTGATATCATACCCGGCTTCGGTAATCCAGACCGGCATACCACCGGCATACTGGCGCGCCAGTTTCACAAATTCGGCGGCCTGTTCGCCCACACCCGCCAGTTCGGGTGCGGCCCCCCGCGTGGAACCGCCACTCTGCGACGACTGCACATCGTTGGCATACAAATGCTGGTTCATCACATCCCAGCAAAGATTCACCGACCCATCGGCGCGATACCCCCGGAACTCCCGGCACCAGTCGATCATAGCCCGCATGTAGTCGGTGGTGGCGGTTGACATACCACCCATCACGACCGTCACGGACGGATCGGCATTTTTTACGCCCACACCCGGCCCCATTGTGTTTTTGTGCCCGTCGTAAAACGCCGATAGATTGGCGGCATATTCGCGGGCCGACTGGTAGCCATTTCGGCCTTTCCAGGTTTTATCCGGCTCGTTGTTGCATTCAATATACCGAATCAGGCCTAACCCAATCTTCAGGGTGTTAACCCCGGCCCAGGTAACCTCGGGGCTAACACTTAATAAGGCCGGATTGATGTTTTTGTTGAACCCATACCGAGCCATGTACTGAAACGCTACCCGGGCGTGCTCGATATAAGATTTGGGGTCCGACAGGTCACTGCCATAGCGTGCCGGTACATTGCTGTAATCGCGGCCACCTTCGGGATAGGTGTTTTCCATCCATTTGGGCAGCGTTTGCAGGCAAGCCAGCATCTCAACGCCTTCCGCTTGCAGCCGCTCATACATCCCGTCGTAGGTCCAGCTACCGCTAAACGTAGGATTGTAGGTGTAGCTGCCCTTTGTGTTTTCTAACTTATCCCAGTCGATGTAGTGCCGCATGGACGAAAAGCTCTTCAGGGCGTTGATGCGGGTTGTTTCCACTTCCCGCAGGGCCGCGCCGGTGGTGGGGTCTTCGGCATCCCACTCAAAGCCGTTGATGCCCAGCGTGTGCCCGAACGGATACGACTGTTGCGGAGCCAACGCGGGTTCTTTGCCGGGCTTATGCGTACCATACAGTTCCAGTTCGGTAGGGTACGCCCCTGAGCTGGTAAGCACTAAATAGCGGGCGTTGGCAATGGGCGTTTTCAGTGAAAATTCATTAGGTATCTCTGGATTTGGGCCAACCCAGGTCTGGTACCGGTCGCCAAGGAAGCGGGCAATTGGAATGCGTTCCCACTTGTCGGTAATAATCGACAGCGTCATGGGCGCTTCGCTGTTGGTGCCTGCGCCATCATACATACGAATGCTTTCGATACTCATCTGTTCGCCTTCCAGCAGTGGGTAATAGGCATCAAAACTGGTCAATACCTTTCCCCAGCCGGTGTTGACCGTCACGTCCGTTGCCCCGTCGAAGAGAGCGTCGAGACCGCTTGTCGTATTGTTGACCTGATACCAGCGTTTAGGCTCAATCGGAATTTTGCTGACGGCTTTAGGGGCTGACAGGGCTGAATAAGCGAGCGACGTTCGGCTTACCGGAACCGGCGTAAGCAGCAGTCCACTAATAGCAACGGTGGTGAGGGCGAGTATGAGTTTTACCATGAGCGTAGGGCTTTCAGAGGAAGGAGTCACAGGTTAATGGTGTGAACTAATTAGCGCATAAGCAGCACATGCCCCGTTTGAACATAGCTGTCGGATTCCTGACCGGCACTGGCCGACCGGTAGGAGATTATCCAGGTGTAATCGCCGGTTTCGCAGGGATTACCGGCATAGGTTCCATCCCATTTCTGGTTGAGGTCTGTACTGGAAAAGATGACATTCCCCCAGCGATTGAACACTTTCAGGGTATAGGAAGCAACCTTGGGCAGAAAAAAAGCCAGATCATCATTCATTCCATCGTTGTTGGGTGTGAAAACGTCTGGCACATATACCTGCTCAGATGCACACACCTCGCAGGCTTTTAACTGAATATCGTCGATAACCATGTCATTGCCGCAACCATATTCCCCTTTATTATTGATTAGTTTAATAACTAATTCTTCCTTTGTTTTGGGAGCTGTAAACAACGCCGAATAGTAACGCCAGGTCGGTTTGTCGGTCAGGCTTACCGTGCCGATGGGGGCTGAAGCCAATACCTGACCATTTTTCGTTTCAACCCGAACCGATAAATCCGGGATGAGCGGAGTGGGACAAATGCCGGTTTTCAGCAGGTTAACAACCCATAGCGAGAATTCATAGGTTGTGCCGGGGCACAAGCCTGAAACGGGTTGCTCATAAAAAACACCGGCTGTGTTGGCGGCATTGACAATCATCATATTGCCGTCGGTATCATCGGGTGTATGATCGGCGGCAACAGCATACCAGGTATAATTGAAACAGCCCCCGTCGATGGTTTCGGTGACGGTATATTGGCCATCAGCCGGGCAGGTTGGCGGCACATACTGGTAGGGCGTTAATCCGGCCAGTGATGCGGGTTGCCGGGCCGTGCCAAATGTTTGGTTGATGACCAATTGACTGGATGGATTTACACATAGTTGAGCAAAAACGGGTTGATCAAACAAAAAAGATGTGTAGATAAGCAGTCCGAAAACTGCGTGTAACTTAACGGGCCACATTCGGCAATTCTGATCTACATTACAGGACTTGGGTGCCATAATCGTTTATTAAGACTCAAGAATGAATACCGGGTCACGATTTTTGCTGAGTAAATGGTCTAATTATCAATTAATTGCACAGCTTTTTGTGAATACATTTAATATACTTTTTGCGTATTGATGAACAGTGATTTTGAGTCAGTTTGTACGGTTTCATGTGCTACTATTCAGGCCATTACGTGGCAGGAAGCAACGGATTGTCCGTTCAACGATGCACTGGCTGTGTTCCGATTTCGGGTAGAACATAGTGCTGATGTGCCGCTCTCGGCCGAGCGGATACTTCAACCTGATGAGCAGCAACGGGCACAGCGCTATTATCGGGAAGAAGACCGGCAGCGGTTTGTGTATGGCCGGAGTCTGCTTCGAATGTTAATCGGGCGCTACACAAACCAACCGCCCGCCGATGTTCGGTTTATGGTGGGAGCGAACGGCAAACTGGAACTGGCTGATAATTCGGGCTGGCATGTCAATATATCGCACTCTGGCGACTGGATTTTGCTGGTTATTGGCCGAACGAATGTTGGGATCGATGTGGAGCAAATTACCTCGCATTTCTCATTTGAAGATACATTAATCAGCAACTTCAGCCTGGAAGAGCAGGGGTACTGCAACGCAGCGAACACCCGACGGCGATTTTATGCATTATGGACACGGAAAGAATCCTTGCTGAAAGCGACGGGTAAAGGCATGGATGAGGCTTTTCAGCAGGTTCCCTCGCTGGACGGACAACATGAAGTAACTGGTGATCTTATTGGGGCAAGCGGCAACTGGATTGTGAGGGGATTCGCTGTGGCGGCTGATTATCCGGCTGCTGTAGCGTATAGGGAAATGCAGGAAATACCTAAATTTTATACGCTAAACAGTGTCTTATTCGATAGTTAGGAGTCATAATACAGCACACAGTTTACAGCTTGTTAAATTTATCCATCCAATCCATGCCTGCTCCCATGCAGCGGCTCACGCTTAAGTTTCTCTACGGTGTTACCGCGCTGAAATATCCCGGAATGCGTCGCGACCTACGGTATTTTGTTCGCGATAACTATTTTGCCCGACTGAATCAGGTTCGGTTTATTGGGCAGGACTATCTGGCTAAAAAGCCGTACAAAATCACTGATTTTCACGGCGAATTTGATCAGGAACTGCGTTATGTGCTGCCCTTTGCGTACTGGCATCACCTGAACGGAACGCTGCAAAAAACTATCTCCTCCGTCAACACAAAACCTTTCTATTTTTTTAGCGACGATCACGAAGAGAAATACGAAAAGCGGGTCTGGCAGGCAGGGTATGGGTATTACGACGTGCCCAACATGACCCACAGCCCGTCGTTCAGCTTCACGAAATGGGCGAGGGTACCCCTGAAAAGTCACTATCAAAACGACCGCTTTGTTTTCAGCAAGCCCCTGTTGATCATTGCCAACAAATACAACATCGAGTGGGATAAGCCGCCCATTAATTTCTTGGACATTCCCACGCTCGACCGGATTATAACGGCCTGCAAAGACCAGTACCAGATTATCTATAACCGGCCTCTTTCGTCGCAGATTGTGGTAGACAACAGCGAGATCATGGACCTGAACGAACACGCCTGGCTGCGGCAGGAGCACCCCGAGGTTCTACTCATGAACGATCTCTACCAACAGCATAAGGATACCGTCGATAACTTCAATCACCTTCAATTGCTGGTGTATGCCAACGCCGACCGCTTCATCTCCATGCATGGCGGCACGGCAGCTTTAGCCAGCTATTTTGGGGGCATCAATGTTATTCTGTCGCATCCGGGCGGAGGCATGGAGCATCATTTTAACGAATACGATACCATTTTCCCGGCACTGTCGGGCGCGAAAATTCTGCACGCAAAGAGTACGTCTGATGTGCTTCAGTATGTGAACCAGCACTATGTCGCTTAAACGCCATCTCGACAGCCGACCGGGCCTGAAGCAGTTTGTTCACTGGATGCTGATTCCCCGGCACCAGGCCCGGCCGCGCCGGTGGGTAAACTGGTTCGTCAATCCGTTCATTCACAAACGGCATCGTTCCTCACGCATCCGGCCGAGTGTTCGGTTGGACGTGCTGCCGTTTAATCCGTTTGAACTGGGCGAACACAGTATCATCGACGACTTTAGCGTTGTTAACAATGGTGTAGGGAGTGTGCTGATTGGCGATCACACCTTGGTGGGTATTGGTTCCGTTCTGATTGGGCCGGTTAGCATTGGCTCAAAGGTGATTATGGCGCAGCACATTGTTTTGTCAGGGCTAAATCATTCGTATGAGGACATTCATACGCCCATTCGTGATCAGCCCGTCACGATGAAACGCATTGTGGTGGAGGATGAATGCTGGATTGGGGCCAACGCAACCATCACGGCGGGCGTGACCATTGGTCGCCATTCGGTTGTGGCCGGGGGAAGCGTCGTCACGCGCGACGTACCGCCCTATACCGTAGTTGGCGGCAATCCGGCCCGCGTGCTGAAGCAGTACGACCAACTGACCGGGCAATGGGTAAAGGTGGGCAAGCCGGTGGCAAATCCAGTACAAATGCCGTAGCGTTCTTAGTTTGCGGCTACATTTCCCAAACAATGTTGGTGTAGTAGAAGCCACCCACGGCCGGGCCACCGATGAATGTGTAATACGGTTTGTTGAACAAATTGGTACCGCCTGCTTTTAGCAAAAGCCCCGGTTTCGGAAGCCGGTAACTAAGTTGTGCATCTACCGTATTAATGGCCGACACATTGCCCGTAGCCAACTCCGACTGCCACAGAAAGGAACTCTGGTGCTTGTAATTCACCGAAAAGCCCAGACCATTCCACAGGTTACCGTTAGACAGGTTCAGATTGGTAATCCACTGGGGCGTGTTGAACGCACTTTCTAATCCATCGCCATTTTCGGCCCGGTCAAGTTTGGCAAATGAGGCATTTCCACCCACCGACCAGTTTGTTGTCAGGCTGTAGCGAAGACCAGCACTGACCCCGTAATTGAACACTTTAGTCTGCGAATTGGTCCAGAGCCGATACCGGTCCTGGGTGCTTGCCGACGAAAAATAATAGGCTAAGGAGTCCGGGTTCGAGCCTTTGGCTAAGTTGGCATTCACCTGGGCAATGAAATTTTTATAGGCCATGTAATACGCGTCGACATCAACGAATAGCCGCTGCTTGAAAAATAATCCCTTATAGCCCACTTCAACACTATTGACTTGTTCAGGTTTCAGGTACGTATAGGGACTTTGTTTGAGCAACCCTTTATTTTTCTGGATGGCCTGGCTGGTCGTTAACCCATTGTTGTTCACATCGGCGGTGATGGCCGTCTGAAAGGCGTTAATGGACGTGACTAAGTAGGCGTTTTCATAAATTCCTTTCGACATGATGGGTAAGCCTCCCACGCGTTTGACGCCCCCCGAATTGATATTGGTGAAGCCCTCAAACAAAGAGGGGAATCGATAGCCATTTTGATAGGAGACCCGAATGGTATGGTTATCTATTGGCGAATACACAACCGACAATCGGGGGTTGAGTCGGGCATCAAAATAGGAATTTTTGTCGAGCCGCAACGACCCGGCTACTTTTAGCTTCCTATCGAAAAACGTTCGGGTAGCCTGAACAAAACCGCCCGTTTTGCCGTACACCAGATTACGACCCGGTTCTGTAGGGTTGATAAAATAATTGCCATCAGGAAATACGACGTACCGTCGAAAATCGAACCCAGCCTGGAGCGTTAGGCCTGTTTGCTCCCGAAATCGTTTCCAAAGGACCCGTGTCGGTTCAACCTGCCCCTCAACATGGTATAGCCAGGATTGCACGCGCAGAGCCGCGCCAATATCCCAGTTATTGATGTCCCGTAGCTTGGCAATCAGATCGTTAAAGGCGGGTGTTCCGGGCACTGGCCTTCCCTGATCGGCGGTCGTTCGGGCATCCCTGAGCGCATCAGGTATTGCCCTGCCCGCTTTGGTGGCACTGTTGAACTGGTTGGTAAAATCAGCAAACCACTGATTATCGGTTTTAAACGATTTGTCGATGTTTTCGGCCATTGACCGAATGTTATACGAATCGCCCGTGTTTTCGCGGCTTCGATAGGCTCGCACCTGTAGGGAGGGCGTGGTTAAGGTCAGGCTATGCTGATCGAGCCGGTAATTCTCAAGCCGAAACCGGTTAGTACGCTGATAGACATTATTTAATGTGGCGCCCTGATACGTGTAGGCCAGTTCGATAGTGGGCGAGAATCGGTAATGCAGCGACAAATCACCCCGCAGATTCCGTAAATTATAGTCGGTAGCTTCCGCTTCGTAGTACCCCGTTCGGCCAATACTATATCGCTTACCCCCTAACGTAAGTGTTCGCCGATTGGCCGCTTCGTTGCCATAGCCATTGACCGGGTCGTAAGCCGGATTATCCGCTCCGAACAGGCTTAAAGATGCGTTGCCATTGGGATTTAAATCATCCCGATTGCCCGCTATCCAGTCATAACCATGCTGATAAACCAGATTCACTTTGAACGCGAACCGGTCGCCAATCCGATTGGCATAGCGGATACTGGTTTCCGAAAAGAGTTTAGCCGATACGGCAGCATCCCCTATATGATTGACGCCGGTTTTCTGACCGATGCTCAAGCCCGGCGAATCGAATGGGTTGCGGGTCAGGATGTTGACCAACCCATTTAAGGCGTTCATACCATACAGGGCCGATGCGACGCCCGGTACGAGTTCGACTTGCTGAATATCCAGGTCAGAAGGAGCCAAAGCGCTGGCAATGGGCGCTCCAATGTGGGGCGCCTGATTATCGCGTCCGTCAACGAGCTGGACAAATCGAACGTTGGTGGTGGCCGCAAACCCACGCGTGTTATAAACTTTAAACCCTAAGCTGGAGATGAGCAGTTGAACACCTTTCAGGTTTTCAATGGCATCGAAGTAGGACGGTTGCGCGGAGAGCCGAATACGCCGGGCGTCGAGCACTTCGATACTGACCGGTGAACGCAGCACCGATTCGGCAACGCGTGAAGCCGACACGACAATTTCAGTCAATTGGACAGAACGTAGTGAATCGGTTTTGGGCAAACTGTCGGCCGGTGTTGTAGCTGTCGATAAGGTCGTAAAGAGTAGAGCGATGTTGAGCATATCGGCTAAAGAAAGGTGTCGTTATTTTCTGACAAATATAACGCTATATGGCAAACGGTTAGCCTTAATTATGACGAATGCAGTGAACGGTTGCGTTTTACGTAGTTGAGCAGACTATGGAGTCGATGTACCTATAGCCGACTGGGCGTGGGCTATGAATTAGCCAGCGTGGCCCCTTTGGGTATACTTTACCACCAATCTGGAAAAAAATCACCGAATTCAGGGACAGAAAATCACGGTATTCGGTGATTTTTTTAGTTGAGGGAAGCGGGACCTTTGCGTCGTTAATGTTTTGATCCATATGTTAAAAGTAACACATCTCACACCATGAAACGCATCGCTTTAACTGCCTTTTACGTAACGATTACCAGTGCGCTGACTGTTGCCCAGTTACCCAGCCCATCTCTACCCAGTGTACCTAAATATCCGGCTATAGGTTCTGATAGTCATGTGCTTACATCATCTGGTCAATTGTCCGATGAGTTTGCTCCCTTAAATAACATGCCTTTCTTTCCGGGTGGTCAGAGAGCGCTGGAAACGTACTTGGAAGACCTTGACGTATACCCGTATCTGGCCCGGCAAATCCAGATTGAAGGAACCGTGCGCGTTCGGTTTCGGGTACTGCCAAACGGGTGTCTGACCGATGTACAGGTGGTGCAATCGCACGGGGCATTGCTGGACCAGGCTGCTATACGGGCGGTATTGTATATGCCTCGCTGGTATCCGGCGCACCGGGCGGGCGTGGCCGTTGCCAGCCCAGTTGAACTGCTTATTACGTTCCGTCTCAATTAATCAAATTAACTATCCACATGAAAACACTGCTGATTTCAGTGCTGGCCGTACTGTATGCTATGGTCATAGCTCGCCCTTCCCGTTTCGATCATCTCGACCTTACCAGCGACAAATTCGACATTTCCTGGGAAGATATTACCGACGATTTATGGCCGTAAACACCAGCTAAAACACATTTAATTTACCCTGAATAACGGGAAGAACGCGGGCATTTATCGGAGAGTGACAGTGGTACGGCCCCTGTCAACGAATAGTAGAATTTTTAAACCAGAGTTGGAAGGTATTCAAATAGATACGTTGATAGTCAGCGTATTAATGAATTGTGAAGTTCAGAAATCACAGTAAAAAACGGGGCGTAACCGAAAAGCCAGACGAGTAGGAAACTAAACAACAAATTACCATGCCTAAGTACGTAATTGAACGGGAAATACCCGGAGCAGGTCAATTAACGGCCGACGAATTGAAAGCCATATCGCAAACTTCCTGTGGCGTATTGGAGAAAATGGGACCACAAATTCAGTGGGTTCAGAGCTATGTGACAACGGATAAAATCTATTGCGTTTATAATGCACCCAACGAAGAGATGGTTCGCGAACACGCAAAGCAAGGGGGATTCCCGGCCAACTCAGTGAGCCGCGTTTCGGCAATTATTGATCCAACAACGGCAGAGTAAAGTAGGTATCTGCAACCGGATGGGATTAACCATCTAAACCCGTTCGGTTGCGGATAACTAAAACCAGTCTCTTCTACATTTGCCCGATTACGGCTTCAAATTCTTCGGCTCGTTTCTGCCAGGAGTTGCCCTGGGCCATAGCAACCCGTTCGGAAAAGCGCTGGGGACTGTTGTCGGTCAAAGCCCGTCGTAGGGCTTCGGCAAAGGGAACGGGGTTGTCGGCTAATTCAACGACACCGGCAAAATCGTCAAGAATCGAGAAGGGAGTCGATACGACGGGTAACCCGGCCGCCAGATACTCGTTGATTTTGAGGGGGTAGATGGTGTACGTATGCGGATTGCACACGAACGGAATCATAGCGGCTGTCATCTTCGCCAGCAGGGCTGGCAGTTGGGCGGGCTGATGGGGCGGAATAAACTCGACATTCGGATAGGCCGACAATTGCTGTTTCAGAACCGGCTCGTTCACTTCGCCCACAAACTGGAACAGCACATCGGGCATGGTTTGCACGCAGTGTTCGACTAACGGCAGGTTAATTCGGTTATCGGCCGTGCCAAGGTACCCCACAATGGGTCGGGTAGGGGGCTGCCTGCGTGTTAACTGATACGCCTGATTGAACAGATCGAAATTGACTCCATTTTTAACGCAATAAGCGTTTGGTTGCAGCCGGGATTTTGACTGACGCAGGGCTTCTGACGTTGTTACCACCGCATCGACCTGCTTGAGGTACTCGGTCTCATACCGGCTCCCATGCCGACTAATCCAACTGGCGGCTGTTATCTCGTCGAAGCAGTAGTAAATAGTTGCACACTCATTGAGTTGATGAAGCATAGGCAGCCCAAACACAGGATTGAACGCATTGATGACCAGCGGTTTCTTCATCTGTAACTGGCGCATCACCTGCCGAAGCCCCTTCACCATGCGGGCCGTATTCTGCTGAATCAGCATATCGTAGGGCTTGTCGGGCAACCAGTTGATGGGCAGCATCAGGGGCGGGTGCCAGACATGAACATCGCTACCATTGGCGAAGGTCTTCTTTTTAAGCGGATTTTTAAGCCGCATTAATTCCCGAACCGGAACGCCATCCTGTTTTCCCAGAGCACCCATTGCCCAGTCTTTCAGCGTGTACTGATAATCGACATACAGGACCCGGTGGCGCACTGATAACTCAGTCATGAGTTGAACAACGGCCTTCTGGAAATCACCTTCCCAGGGTGTCTGACCAACACAAATGATGCTATCAAAATTCTCCATGTTCGGGCAGAAACGCAGTCTAATAGGCTGTTTGAATTATCGAAAATCGTTACGTATGCTGCCATTCGACCACCGGCAGCGGCCGACCGTCCCAACCCCCTCCTGTTTTAGGAGGGGTCTTGAAAAAGGCACCCCGTTGTATAGCCCCCTCCTAAAACAGGAGGGGGTTGGGACGGTCGGCCGTTGCCGGTGGTAAAAATAACTTAAGCAGATTCTAAAACTACAACTTAGATGGCTATTACTGGCTGAGAACTATGTATGGATTCAGCATACACATCCAGCAATTTTGCGGCTGTTGCCTGCCAGGAGAACAACGCTGCTCTTGACAACCCCTGCTCACACAATCTGGCTCGCAGACCCGGCTGATCAATTAATCGTTCAATGGCCAGCGCCATAGCTTCGGGAGAAGTGGGGTCAACCAGCAGGGCGGCTTCGCCCGCTACTTCGGGCATGGATGAGGTGTTGGACGTAATGACGGGCGTTCCGCAGGCCATCGCTTCCAGAATGGGCAGTCCGAAGCTTTCCCGGAGCGATGGGCACAGGAAAATCGTAGCCGCATTGTACACACAGGGCAGCACCGAATTCGGGATATAGCCACACAGGATGATGTCATCGGCTAATGCCTGCCCGCCTATTTCAGTTAGTAGTTCATTCAGCGCAGCCGCCGGTAGGTTCGATATAACGACCGGTAGTGTGAGCAACCCCTGTTGTTTTAGAAGCAACAGCGATTTCAGGACATTTCTGACGTTCTTTTTCGGGTCGGTGTTGCCCAGAAAAAAGATAAACTCGTCGGGTAAGTTATATTGCTGCCGAACCTGGGCGATCTGCTGCCTGTCGTCAATAATCCGAAACTGGTCGCTAACGGCGTTCCAGATGGAAACCACCTGTTCTGGAGCCAGTTTGAGTTGGTCGATGATGCGTTGCCGCTCAAAGTCCGAAACGGTAATGATGCGGTCGCATTTCGATACCACCTGCGGCACATTCCAGCGTCGGTACTGATTCCCGAATCGCTGGTACCAGCTACCGCGCAGCAGGGGTTGATTCTCAAGGAAAATAATGTCGTGGAGCGTGAGCACCATCGGCACGGAGCAATGCAGCGGAGCCGTGTTGGCGGTGCAGTGCAGGAGGTCGATGCCATATTGTTTAACCGCTTTGGGCAGGGCATACTGTTCCCAGACCGGATAAGGTCCACCAGCTAATTCCACAATCTCGACGTTAGGTGTGTTAGGAAGGCCGTTGTGGTCGGCGTCGGGCTTCACAAACACAACAAACTCATGCTGTTTATAGTCAGCCAAAGCCCGGATGGTTTCCAGAGCCACGATATCCATGCCGTGTTTGTGGGGCCGCAGGAGCCGCTGAGCTTCAATTCCGATTCGCATATAGTTTTGAAGGTAGTGTGTCCCAACGGTCACAGGTAGTGAATAGAATCGTGTTAATAAAAATGATGGTGCTGGTTGGGAACTGGCCTAAAATGGGGTTGGTATAGCTCACAACGGCAATACCAATAAATTCTGCCAGCAACGCAATCATCAGCGGAACGAGCGTCTGGTCGTTCAGTCGCCAGATTTTATAAATGCCGATGAGCATAATACCGACCAGCATCAGCAGGTAAAGCGTAAGACCTACCACGCCCGTTTCAATCCAGAGCTGCACATACCAGCTATCGGTAGGAATCTGGGCGGCAAAATGGTTGGGCGAGAAGCGGTTGCCCGCGCCTGACGAGGTGCCAATGCCTGCGCCGAAAGGTTTGTCTTTCAGGTAATTGCGTAGCTTTTGCTGATTTTCTAACCGCACCAGAAAGGAAGCATCTTCAGTTGGGCGTAGGGCCGTCCGAATCCGGTAAATCTGGTAGTTGGAATCACCAATAGACGTAAACAGCAGGATGCCGAGAATGGGGGCCGCAATCAACACGCCCCGCAGAATATTCAGTAGACTGCGGCTAATGAACAGATAAGCCGGAATACCCGCCAGCAACACAAACAACGCGCCACGGGTGCCCGATACGGCAAACCCCCAGAAAAGCACCAGCGCCAGCAGCAGATAGGCAATCCGCCGAATCCAGGAATTGCCTTCAAAAAAGAAAATCAGACAAATGAGGGTTACGCCTGCCATTTCGGAGCCAAACTGCCCCGCGTCGGAGTAGAAGGAGAAACTGCGTAACTGCCCCCACAAGATGTGTGTTCGGGCACCTCCTTCGGCCAGCCAGGCTAATTCGGCGGGTTCGAGCCGGATATACTGCTGTTTAAACGCCCATAACGCAGCCAGAAACGACCAAACCAACCACGTCCTGAGAAACAGCTTAATGTCGCGTTGGGAGATGGGGTTAACCAGCAAAATAATAGCTAAGAAAAACCAGCTTAGCGAAAACGACCGCACGTTATAAAACCAGGCCGGGCGGTGGGGTGCTTCGGGGTTGAAATATTCCAGAATGGTGTAGCTAAGCCAGACAACCAGCACCCAGAGCACGGGTTCGCGAAGCCGCTTCCAGTTCATCCGTTTCCCGTTCAGGAAGGTGCCCATCAGGGTTAAAATCAGAATGGCATCTAAACCGGTGCCGACGGGCGTTTCGGGGGGTAAAAAGCGCGTAAAACCAATTAAAAAGCTTAAATGAACATAAATCAGCACCCCAATTTTTGGTTCAATCAGCACACCCACGGCAACGGCTAACGCTATCGGAATGACTATCGTAATGAGCGCGCCTTTAACGCCCAATATACCAATGAGCCAACCCGCGCCTAACGCAACCAGCACTGCCAGCGCAGGGAGAAGCCAGCGATTATCGCGCCATTGGTCGGGTATGGAAATAGGACGATTAAGCATGGTTATGAAAGAAAATCATCTTAGGTAGCTCGCCTGGATTTCTCCCACACCCCCGACAAGTTACCGTTGTAGAAGCGGGCGAAACCGGCCAGTACGCACCAGTTCATAAAAACGAAATAAAACGGTACGAAGGTAAGCTTAAAGCGCGTCTGCCGATTTTCCAGCACGTAGCCAATCCCCGCAATCAGGTAAAACGCGGTTTGTGCGATAAACAAACTCCACCAGAACGACGTATTCAGTAAGCCATTTTTCATTGAGTCGGGTTGGGTGAGCATGAGTGCGTTCAGCAGAAAAAGCAGTGGCAGGCAAAATGGCGTGACGGCCCAGCGCAGCACCCGGTGCGATACATACTGGAATGTCAGCCACCCGTAGCGGAAAATATTCAGCAGAGAGGCCAGCCGGTTAATTGCCTGAAAACCCCCGGCTGCAATTCGGACTTTGCGCTTCATCTCTTCCGAAACTGAGTGCGACGGGCGTTCGAGCGCATACGCATCCGGCACGTAATCGACCCGGTAGCCGCGCCTGGCAATACGTAATGAAATCATAAAGTCGTCGAGCAGTGTATCGGCTTCCACCGGTTCGTAAAGAGCCGTGCGAATGGCAAAGAGTTCGCCAGCGGCTCCCACAATGGTATGAAGTTGAGCATCCAGTTTTTTCAGGAACGATTCGTACCGCCAGTAAAGCCCTTCGCCACTACCGGCGGCTGCTTCCTCACCTTGTAGACTGATCCGCTTTTCTCCCGTCACCGCTCCCACTGATTCTTTCTCAAAACGCTTCGTCAGTCGGCTGATGGCTTCGGGATTGAGTTGCGTGTTGGCATCGGTAAAAATGGTAATGGGCGTTTTCACCTGACGCATGGCGTTGTTCATGGCCGCAATTTTCCCCAAACGTTGCGACCCCGAAATAACGGCGAGATTCGGGATAGTTTGTTGTTGCTGAGCCAGATACTCCGCCGAGCCATCGGTAGACCCTTCTACGACAAACAGCAGATGCAGGTGTTGAGCCGGATAATCCTGCCCTAAGCAGTTTTGTAGTTTTTCGGGCAGGTAATCGCGTTCGTTGTAGGCAGGCACCACCATCGTCACGTCGGGCCATTGACCCGTCGGCGTTTCCTGGCTAACGCCTGAGTGGTCTCCACGCACCTTCACTAACAGCCAGGCCACCACGCCATAGCCGACGTAGGTATAGACGACCAGAAAAGCCAGCAGAAAGAAAACAACGGTGATGAAGTAATAAAAAAGAGTCATGATAGACGCGTCAGGGCTATACCGGTGATATACTGGTGGATGTAAGGTTCCACACGGTTCCTTTCAGAAAAGCTTTGGCGTGTTTCAGTTGCCCGCTGAGTACATACGAAGCCATGTGCTTGGGAAATACGCACAGGCCAAAAAATAAATAAAAAACCAACCGCTGAACTATTGATCCATGACGGCGCATGAACAGAATCCGATTACGGGTCAAATAATACGTTCGCAGCGGACTTTGCTGCCCAACTGACCCGGATTCTTTATGTAGAATGGTGGCTGATGGCTGATAATAAATAAGATAGCCTGCATTCCGAATTCGCTGCGACCAGTCGAGTTCTTCGTAATACAGAAAAAAACGTTCGGCAAACCGGCCTACCTGCTCAACTACGGCCCGCCGAACCAGCATGGCACAGCCGTGGGCAAAATACGTAGCGTGGGGCTGGTCGAAGCGGCCATCGTCAACCTGATTATAGCCAATGGCGGTTGCAGTGCCTGTATATAAATTGATAGGGCTATAACCCGCGTACTGAACTAATTGGGGCGAATCGTAGAATCTGATTTTAGGGCAGACCACGCCGATTTGTTTAGTCTGGCCGAAGGGCTTTAGCAATTCATCAAGCAGTGTGGGCGTCAGTTCTGTGTCGTTGTTCACAATAAAAAAATAGTCGCCCCGGGCGGCTTCCATGCCCACATTGTTCCCGCCCGTAAAGCCTAAATTGGTTTCGGTGCGAATCAGTCGAAGGAATGGGTAATTAGTCGGGTCGATAATTTCCCGCAGTGGTTGCGCCGACGCATTATCAACCACAATAACTTCATAGTTCGGGTAAGTAAGCTTTCGGGCCGATTCCAGAAACTGACGGGTTAGTTCTGCCTGGTTGTAATTGATGGTGATAATCGAGATAAGCGCCGACCCGTCTACATCCGTTATACGTTTTCCTTTTGCCATAGACTGAAGATAGTTTTCCAGATAATCAGAATATCTGTTTTTACGGAAAACGTTGTCGAATACTCAATGTCGAGTAGCGTCCGCTCCCGATCCGACATAGGTCCCTGTCCCCTCGCGCGTTTTTTCACCTGCCACAATCCCGTTAGTCCCGCCGGTCCTGCAAAACGACGGGCGAATTCGTCGGAGGTAAGCTTCTCCGCTTCATAGAGAGGCAGGGGGCGGTTGCCAACCAGCGACATATCCCCAACCAGAATGTTGAACAGTTGGGGAAGTTCGTCAATGCTGCTGTTTCGCAGAAATGTACCCAAGCGCGTAATGCGTGGGTCGTTCCGAAACTTCATGAACTTGGCCGACCCTTCGGCTTCCTGTAAATAAAGTTTTTCGCAAATAGGGCGGTCCTGATCGAATAGTAATTGCTGACAGCTAACGCCCAGCTCACGGCAGGCGCTACAGCGGGCATCGGAAGTGGGAGTGTTGTTCGATTCGGCTGGCGTTTTTGCGTAAATATTTTGCGATGCGAGCTGACCGAGGAGTTGGTCGGCTTCTACTTTCATGGTTCGGAACTTATACATATCGAACACATGAAAGTTGGCTCCCGCCCGCTTCGACCTATAAATAACCGGCCCTTTGGAATCCAGAACAATCAGTAGAGCTACTACGACTAATATCGGCGATAGAATTAGTAAGACCGTAAATGAAACACTAATATCAAATAGACGCTTCCACCAGGGCAGATGGAACGGCTGAGCAGCAGCGACTGGTTTTGGGCTATCAATCTGCTGAACCTGCGTGTATAAAGTTAAATAGTAATTGATTTTCGACTGAAGCCGGTGGTTATCTTCATTAATAACCAATATGTCGGTCACACCGGTTGAGAAGGTAGTCTGTATTAAATGCGTTTCGCCAAAACGACAGGTCACCAAGAACGGAATAAGCTGGTATTCTTTCTTACGACGTATCACGTTGGCCAGCAGGTACCCACCCGATTTATCAGTGATGATCAAATCGACCCTTTGGTTGTCGGTTAGCCATGTTTCGGCGCCTTTCACTTCCCGAAAGCGTATGATTGAGCAGGAGGTCCCCACCACGCCTGCAATGCGGTTAGCGACCAGGTCATCTTCCATCAGCAGCAGTACGCAAAGAGCCGATAACCTGCTACTGGGATGAGAAGGGCCTGGATTTTGAACGGATTGATCTGAGTAGTCTATCATTGAAGTTAGTCTATAATCAACAGGTAGGTGGGTACTAACAGATATAGATGTAGCCGGATAAAGTAGGTATAGCAAATCTACCCCCTACGATTTTAGTGAAATCGTAGCGGTGCGGGCAACATGTTTTTAATGATCGTTGATTAACTCATTTGTAGAAGTCTCGAATCAATCAACGATCACTCAACAAACAGACGTGTTTTATGATACGGCGTAATTCCCCAAAAGCATGGATAGAATTCGTGACCGTTGTTGCCATATCGATTTATTTTCGGTTTGCAACCGAACTGGCAGTCGTTTCTGTACCTCTTCAATAGGTGAATCAGCACGGCGGAGGAGGGCATGAAGTTTTGCTTTTACCTCTAACGGATTGAAAGGTTTAGCAATAAAGGCATCGACTCCCTGTTCTAAACAATCGATTCGGGTGGTGCTGTCGGATGCATTTGAGAGAACAACTACGGGCGTTTGCGCCGTCAACCGACTCATACGAATCAGTTTGGTAAGTTCCAGTCCACTAAAAAAAGATAAGTCAAGTTCGGTGAGAACACTATCAAACCGATTTCCCTGGATAAGCAAACGAGCGGCTTCCTGACCGGTTTGAGCTACAGTAATCTTGAAATCTTTAGAGAGTGTCTGAACGAGTATATCAACCACATATGGATTTTCATCCACTATCAACAGATGGTGTTTCTTATTCATTTCAGGCGTCTTTTAAGTAATCTATGGGTTAGATTTGAGTTTTTAGACTTTAACAGCCTATGGCAGGTTACCACTACATAGTGAAAAAAAACTATGTAGTATGGTTGACAAATCCGTAAAATAGACATTGAGAAAATTCTCTGTATTACATATATAGTTCTAATGAACTGTGTATAATCGCTTGATAGTAAAGGTATTAATGTGTAAATAATACGCTAAGAAATAATTGCTATAATTGACTTTCAGGTGAATACATAATAATCTGTATGAGCAGTAAAATTGATTAAGCGGTACAGGTTTTCATTAATTTTCCTGGACTTACAGGCTTAATCGAGTCAAAATGGTCATTTAAATAGTATTAAACAAAGAAACACAATATGCATTGTTTTTAGTTTTTTTTAACAAACGTCCCTATCGTAGCACAAATTAGTAACATTTTATGGGTTGAATAAGCCAGGAGTATAGATTTTGATAGAGTGCCTACCAGCAGAAGGTGAAGAGAGATAAATACCAATAGATAGATCAACGTATCTCTTTACTGGCCACAGGCAATAATCGAACACTCCATCCGTCCGTTTTAGTACAAAGCCGTATCTTTGGGCTATGTACCTGTTTCGTTTATGAATCAACCAACCTCTCTTCAACCGCACCGGAGTGCCGGAACACAGCGGTCCAGTCTTCGCCCGCACCTGATTGCCGTGCTGGGATTGCTTGTACTGGCTATTATCTATTTCTCACCGGTCATGTCGGGTAAAACCCTCTCCATGCATGACGTGCAGGAGGCTTCTGCTTCGGCCCGTGAAATCCGCGAAATTGCCAAACAAACGGGCGATAAACCTCTCTGGACTGATGCCGTTTTTAGTGGCATGCCCGGCTACATGATTGATTTTAACTATCCCTACATCTTCGTTTATAAAGCGGTAATGGGGGTTGTGAATATATTGCCCAATACAGCCAGTATTGTGTTTGTTGTGATGTTGAGCATGTACATTCTGCTGGTGGTGCTGGGGTGTAATGCGTGGCTCTCGGCACTGGGGGCGGCTGCCTATGGGTTGGGCACCTTCAACATCGTTAGCTTAGAGGCCGGGCACGTTTCCAAGCTCTTTGCGCTGGGCTATGGGGCCGGTATGCTGGCCGGAGTTATTCTGGCGTTACGGGGTCGGTACTGGATAGGAGCTGCATTGCTGGGCTTTTTTATGTGCATGGAATTAGGTGCAAACCATATTCAAATCACCTATTACCTGTTCATGACCATTGGTCTGTATGTGCTGATTGAAGGCATCGCTTTAGCCCGTGCCGGGAAAGGTCGGCAGTTGGCACTTGGCCTGACCACGCTGGCGGTGGCGGGTGTACTGGCAGCCGGGAGTTTCGGGAAACGAATGCTGGTACTGAATCAATACACCAAAGAAACCATTCGGGGTAAGTCGGAACTGACGGCTAAAACCACCAACCCGGATGGCAAAGCACCAGGTAACGAATCAACAGGTGGATTGGATAAAGAGTACGCTTTCTCCTATAGTTATGGCAAAGCCGAAACCCTCACTCTGCTCATTCCGAATGCATTTGGCGGGGCTTCGGGTGGTGGATTAGGTACGGATTCTGATTTTTACAAGGCACTCATCAGTAAGGGGCTTGATCCCGCGTCGGCCAAACAATTCGCTGAACTGGGCGCACCTGCTTATTGGGGCGATCAGCCAATGGTGGGCGGTCCTGCCTACGCGGGCGCGGCCCTGCTTTTCCTTTTCGTGCTGAGTATGTTCGTGCTTCGTGGCTCTATTCGATGGTGGTTGCTGAGTGCTGCTGCGCTGATGATTATGCTGGCGTGGGGGAAAAATCTGCTATTTTTCAATGGATTTCTCTTTGACTACCTGCCGTATCTAAATAAATTCAGGGCGATGACCATGGCGCTCTGCTTAGCTCAATTATTCCTGGCGGCTGGGGCGGCTTTAGGGATTCAGACGATTGTTAGCCAGAAATTAACGTTGGCTCAACTCAGCCAACCCCTGCTTGTTAGTCTGGGGGCTACGGCAGGTGTGGCCCTGGTGCTGGCCGTGCTGGGAGGGGCATTCTTTACTTTCCAAACACCCAATGACGTAACTATTCTCTCCCGGTATTTCGGCGATGCGGGGAAGGACTTTCTTGCCCCGCTCATCAGCGACCGGCAAAGTATGCTCCGCTCCGACGCGTTTCGGTCGGTTATCCTCATTTTGCTGGCGGCTGGAGCGGTCTGGCTGTTTTTGACCAATAAAATCAAGGCCAGTCTGTTCTATCCGCTGTTGCTGGCAGTGGTAATCTTTGACTTGTTTGCAGTGGATAAGCGCTTCCTGAACAACGCTGATTTTGTCCCTAAATCGCAGGTGACAACCATATTTGAGCCGACTCCTGCCGATGAACAGATACTTCAGGATAAATCGCTGGGCTATCGGGTATTCGATCAGACAGTTGATTTCATGAGCAGCAACCGGACATCCTATTTCCATCGGTCCATTGGGGGTTATCATGCTGCCAAACTGCGTCGCTATCAGGAACTTGTTTCCTACGCCTTGCCGGTTAATACCGGGTCTATCCTGAATATGCTGAATGCGAAATACGTGATTCAGCCGGGTCAGCCGAATCCGGCAAACCCACAACAACAAGGAGCCCCGGTTGCTATTCCCAACCCCGAAGTTTTGGGAGCGGCCTGGTTTGTAGGAACAGTGCAGCAGGTGGGCAACGCCGATGAGGAGATTGCGGCCATGAAAACGCTGAACCCACGGGATTCGGCGGTGGTTGACAAGCAGTTTGCGGCTCAGCTTGGCAATCTGCCCGCTACGATGGACCATACCGGAAGCACCATTCAACTGACGAACTATCGGCCTGATAAATTAATTTACGAAGCCAACGCCGTTCGCGATGGGCTGGTGGTTTTCTCTGAAATATACTACCGTGGGCAGGAAGACTGGCAGGCGTTTATTGATGGTAAGCCGACTCCGCACCTGCGGGCTAACTATGTGCTCCGCGCCCTGCGAGTTCCGGCGGGAAAACACACGGTTGAGTTCCGCTTCGACCCGCCTTTAGCGCATACTGGCGATACGATTGATCTGGTAGCCAATGTGTTGCTTATTCTGCTTATTGGTTTTGTTATTGTTCGTGAAGGCCGCAACCGGCGTTTGGCGCCAATAACCGCCGATGTAGAGCCTGTTGCACCGGTCATCCCGGAAGCACCGAAACCGGCGCCGAAGTCAACGAAATCAAAAACACGCTAATCGGCAGGCCCATCAGTTGAGTACTAAATGCGATTGGTGAGCTACAGGCTTGCTAAAAAACAGATGGGACTATGCATCGACACATATACCACTGGCTGGTCGTATTGACAGGCGTATTCCTGCTCAATGGTGGTTGCTTGTCGGCTGTATGGGCGCAGTGCGCTACGTCTACCTCATTTACCGGGTCGTTAACCACCACCAGCACGTTCGGGTGCGTACCCCTTCGGGTTAAAACGGGCAGTACGCTGATTGGGGTGCAAAACCTGCGTTATGTGTATGAATATGACGGCAAACACGAAACCCCCATTACCACGGCGAGTGAGTTTGTTTATAAAACGCCGGGGCAATATCTGCTGCTGCAACTGTCTGAAAAAGATGGTCTGCCGATGCGGGCCTGTGCTGTAGTCTGGATTTATGACACCCTGCCGCCCCCCGTCAAACTAACAGGATGCGGTACTACGGCGACCCTCGACGTAACTGACCCGCTGGCGTTCCCGATGCAGTATGATTATTTTTTAGTGCGTTGGGGAGATGGTCAGGTCGATACGGCCCGCGTTGGTCAACCTAAACCCACGCATACGTTTGCGACCCGCACTACCCAATCGATTCAGGTGCAGGGTGTTCACGCGTATGCGAACTGTGGTGGCACAACGCGGGTGGCGTTTACGCCGGGCCAGCCCGCTCTTATCAGGACGGTTGAATCGGTGGGCGCTTCGCTGGTACGTATTCAGATTGAAAACCCGGCCAGCCTGGCGTTGACCTTGCAGCAACGGGTGGGGACGGGGGCATTTCAGGGAGGCCAACCCGTGCCGACGGGCGTATCGGCAACTATGGAGGTAGTCGCCGATACTGGAATAACCACCTGCTTCCGGCTCCTTCCCGCCACTACCTGTCCTGGCAACGACCCCTCGCCGGAAGTGTGTTATACACCCACAAAGAAACCCGTTCCGGTTGTGGGAGAAACTTATTATTTCCCGGATGCATTCAGCCCAAACAGCGATGGCCTGAACGATACCTTTGGGCCGGTTGGGAGCGTTTCGCCGGGAAGTTATCAGCTAACTATTTTTGACCGATGGGGCCGGGTTGTCTTTGCAACGACTGCCTATGCAGATCGATGGAATGGGTCTGTTAACGGCGACCCTGCGCCCGTTGGCACCTATGCGTACCGTGTTGCTATCGGGCTATCGAATGGACAAGTAACCCAAAAAAATGGCAGGCTCCAATTGGTTCGCTGACGGGTTGCCAGCAGTAAAAAAGGCATGACTTTGTAATTCATGCCTTTTTTTGCCAATAAGCACTACGCTTTTTTATCTGGTTTAGTCTCTGGTTTGGGAGCCGTTGGCTTACCAGACGGACGCGGGCGAGTGACCCCATACGAACCCATTGAAATTTTACCCTTACGAGATTTTTTATCGCCTTTCCCCATAATCGAACCGGTTTAGTCTGCTTCTACTACACGCAAACCACTCGCTTTGTTTAGGCTGCCAGTAGCCCCTATGTGAAAACAGTGTTTTTTCACTTGATAACCCGTGCTTCTACGCCTTTCACGGTGATTTTTACGGGTTTAATCGCGCCGTTCTCGTCAAAATACATCCGGTCGATGCAGGTTTCGCGGTGGTTGCCGTCGGTCTCGGTTAATGGGCGACGGTGATAAACAATGTACCAGTCGTCGGTACCCGGTACCTGAATTACGGAGTGGTGACCAGCTCCGGTCGCTACGGCGGGGTCCTGCTGCAAAATCTTGCCTACGCGCTCGAATGGACCAAATGGTGACTGAGCCACAGCATAAGCCACCGAGTAATTAGGCCCAGTCCAGCCCCCTTCCGACCACATGAAATAATACTTACCCTTTCTGACAAACATTGTAGGACCTTCCACATAGCCTTTAGGGGTTATTTCCCGGAAAGTAACCCCGTCCGGGAACGGAAGGAATCCCGTAAAATCGTTCTTTAAGCGGGCAATGTTGCAATGGCCCCAACCGCCGTAGAGCAAATAATACTGGCCGTCTTTATCCCGAAACACAAACTGGTCGATGGGTTGAGCGCCGTTGTGAATCTGCCCCACTAAGGGTTTGCCTAAATAATCCCGAAACGGCCCGGCAGGATTATCGGCCACGGCGACGCCAATACCGCCCACTTCTTTCTGATCATCGTGAATATCATTGGCCCCGAAAAACAGAAAGTATTTCCCTCCTTTTTCGATGATAGCTGGTGCCCACATGGCGCGTTTCGCCCATTTTACGGCCGTTGAGTCCAGAATGCGGTTATGTTTGGTCCAGGTTACTAAATCGGGGTGACGAAAACGCATCGAAAAATACCTGCTGGTTATAAGGAGCCGAATACGTAGGGTATATCCAGTATTGTTTATCGAAGATGACCCCTTCAGGATCGGCATACCAACCCGGAAAAACCGGATTGCCACTGTGGCGAATCGCAGGCTTGGTTTGGGCCAGACACAAAATCGCGTAAAGACTAAAAAGACAGGTCAGAAAAGCCCGGTGGAAATAAGCCATACAAACAAGCGGTAATAGACTGGATAACGAACCGATCATAAAAGAAAAACTGGCCTTACCGTTACTGCTGATTCTGGAAAATCAGTGATCGTTTACACATACACCACGGCATATTTCTTCCCCGGCAGTGAGCGCACAAATCCCCGAAACTCCAGATTGAGCAGGAGCGAAGCCAGACGCCCCATTGGAATCTGGCTTTTCCAGCTTAACTCATCAATATGTACATCGGCTGCCTGACGGAGCAACGCGACAACCTGGCTTTCTTCTTCCGTAATATCGACGGGTAGGGCAGGGGCAGACGTTTTCTTCAAGACCGATTCATTGCCTGGCCGGATTGTCTGGTCCCAGTTGAGGGTTTCAATGAGGTCTTTCGGGCTGGTGTAAATCTGGGCTTTGTTTTCCCGGATGAGTTTATTGCAACCTGCTGAAAATGCCTGATTCAACTGCCCCGGCACGGCAAATACCTCCCGATGGTAATTATTGGCGTATTCGGCGGTGATAAGTGCTCCCCCTTTGGCGGCTGCTTCTACCACAACCACCACATCGCTCAGGCCCGCGATGATTCGGTTACGGGCCGGAAACAGGTGTGCGTCGGGTTTCGTGCCCGGAATACTTTCTGTAAGCAGACCACCCAATACCAGCATTTCCTGCGCTGTTTTCTGATGCACATTCGGGTAAATAATGTCTAACCCACTGGCCATCACGCCCACTGTGGGGATGCCATTGGTTAAACTGGCGCGGTGTGCAGCAATGTCAATCCCATAGGCCAGCCCGCTAATGACGCTGACGCCCTAGGGTGCTATGGCTTCGATGATTTCGCTCGTGATGCGTCGTCCGTAATCAGTGGCCTGTCGGGTGCCCACTAACCCAATCGTGCGAACGGCATTCAGGTTACCTGATCCCTGAAAATAAAGTAGCGCGGGGGCATCATAAAGCATTTTAAGGCGGGCCGGATACGCTTTGTCGGTATAGAACAGAGCGGTTGCGCCTAATTTTTCGAGCCGCTTCATAACCTGCTCGGCTTCGGTCAGGGCGCTGGGTTTGAGAATGGCGCGGGCCGTTACCTCGCCAATACCGGGCACTTTCAGAAGTCGGGTCAGTGGCGACCGGAACACATCGGCGGCTGAGCCACAATAGCTAATCAGTTGACGGACAAGGATACTACCCACGCCAGGAACCAGCGTCAGGGCAATTTGAGAATGGGTATCAGTGGACACGAAAATAGAAATCGAACTAAGTAAACAGAACGTTGTCTTTGTTGACGTTTGCAAGCTTACAGATTTCTGACGTAAATAACCAGTCGGCCATAAAAGTCATGAAGGCATATCACTCAATGGTTTAATCTCATTTTAATGTTAGCATATAGGTAATACTACCTTCACATTCAGGTAAACTCTGGATGGTTTCTTTGCAGAATAGAATTCCTGCAATTAATCCCTGTCGCATGTTTACCAATAAATTTCTACTGTCGTCAACGACTTTGCTTGCTGTATTTGCTTTAGCGGGTTGCACCGATCATCGTAGTCCGCAAAGCCCGGCTATCACCGTACAGAACCAGTCTGTCACGCCCGTGCTGGCCAGATTATTGCCGGGTGCAGCCGGCGGACGGCTTGCTGCCGATGCCGTTAAAATGTACTCCCTCCTAAGCAGTGACGATCAGTTGGCGCAGTCGCCGGGTTATGTATTTGGCGGTTCTGCCGATGGAGCCGGGATTTTCCAGAATCCCGATGGGAACTACACGATTCTGGTCAATAACGAAGACAATTTTGCCGTATCCCGCATTACGCTTGATAAATCATTTAAACCCGTCAAAGGAGAATATGTGCTGAACTCAGACGGCGGTACCTGGCGGCTATGTTCGGCTACGCTGGCTACACCCCTTGAGCATGGTTTCGGGCCGGTTTTCCTGACCTGTGGCGAAAGTGGGCAGGAATCGCGGACGCACGCCCTGCGGGTCGATGCCGATGCACAGCAGGCAGGCATTTCGCGCGAAGTGGCCGGATTGGGCCGCTGGAGTGCCGAGAATGCCCTTCCCTTGCCGAAAACGGCGTATCCCGGCAAAACCATCATTATGATTGGTGATGATGATTCGGATGTGAACGGCGGCCAGTTGGCCATGTACATGTCGAACACCGTGGGCGATCTGGAAAATGGTTCGCTGTATATGCTGCGTCGGCCCGATGGCAACCAGCGCGAAATGGATATGAATCCGGGGACGAGCTATGATGTGGTGTTTACCAAAATTGAGGACCATAAAACCCTGACCGGCGCGCAGATCAACGCGAAAGTGAACGATCTGAAAGGGATTAAATTCGGTCGGGTGGAAGATGTCGATTACCGAAAAGGGAGTGGCGCCAATGGCCGTGAGGTATTTTTTGCCGTAACGGGGCAGAACAACACGGGCGTTAATGCCGATTATTCCCGCTCGAAATATGGCCGGATTTACCGCCTGACCTTAGATGCCAGCGACCCAACGAAAGGGAAACTGGACGTGATTCTGAATGGCGACGACCGCAGCGGCATAGCCAAAACGTTTCAGGACCCCGACAACGTTTGCGTGACCACCAACTACGTCTACATCATGGAAGACCCGAATGAATACGGCGACGAAAAACATGATGCTTACGTCTATCAATACAACCTCAATACCAAACAGTTAACCCCAGTTATCGAACTCGACCACCGCCGGACTGAAGCCGATGCGGCCAAATATAACGTGGGTGGTACCTCGAAATTCGGCTCGTGGGAAAGCAGCGGCATGATCGACGTATCGGACGTAACGGGTCGCCCAAACACGTTTATGCTGGGGATTCAGGCGCATACCTGGCGGGGCGATAAATACAAAGCGGTTGATGGCGGTTCTAAACGGAAAGACGAGAATCAGGCCAGCCAGCTTATCCTGATCGAAGGCTTGCCGCGCTAATTTTATAGTTCCAAAACGCCTGACCGGATACTGTTCGAGTCAGGCGTTTTGTATTTGTAAAAGTTGTTCGTAGCCGGGCCGACGCTTCGGGTGATATTACCACCCCCAACCGAAGCGTCGGCCCGGCCCCTCCTAAAACAGGAGGGGGCTTTCGCCCGGAGGTTTTTAGCCCCCTCCTAAAACAGGAGGGGTTGGGGGTGGTAATCTATTTTTTTCAGCATATGCTCGCAAATCAAGCGTCTATTTCCACAACGACTAAATCCTACTTTAATCGTTGGGGGCTTCTGTTACTGGTGGCTGGAGGATTGCTCGTTGCCGTTTATGGATTTCTGACTGGACCGAGACTGACACCCGCCCAAACGGTGAAGCAGGCGTTTATGCATGACATCGACGATCTGGATAGTGCCGTAAGCCAACTACAGCGCGATATCCGGTTGGGCCATTCTACACGGGTAATACAAACCGCTTTCCGACGGGCGCGGCTGGCCTACAAACGGGTTGAGTTCATTTCGGCTTATTACAGCCCCGAAACCACCCGTGCGCTCAACGGTCCCAATATTCCCGATGTTGATGACGATTTGCGGGTTAACGCACCCGAAGGCTTCCAGGTTTTGGAAGAACTTTTGTTCCCTGTGGTCGATTCGGTAAATCACTCTGAAGCCGTTCAACAGGTGGCTGTACTGCGCTCGAACGTGAACCGGTTGCGGAAAATTTCTGAAAGCAACGAACTGACCGACAGTCATATAGTCGACGCCATGCGGCTCGAAGTTTTCCGTATTGTTACGCTCGGCATTACCGGATTCGATTCGCCGGTAGCGTTTCACTCCCTGCCCGAAGCGGCCACCGCCCTCGAACGAGTCCAGCAGCAACTGGTAAATTATGAGTTAGAAAGCCGCGATGCTACCCTGGCCGGGAAGCTCGACAAAGCGTTTGACCATGCGATTCGGGGATTACGGTCGGCGCAAAGTTTCGATGATTTTGACCGGCTTACGTTCATTCGTCAAGAGGCCAATGTGCTCAGTGGGTTGCTATTCGATGCTCAGAATGCCCTGCACATTCCCGTTTTTACGGAAAGTCGCCTGCTGTCGCCCTCAGCCCGAACCCTGACGGATTCCGGCGTTTTCAACCCAAATCAGTTTGTCAATCTAAGCGAGCAACATGCCACCCCCGACCGGGCAGCCTTAGGCAAGAGGCTGTTCTTCGACCCTGTTTTATCAGTGAACCGCATCGGTGGCCCAGCCAATCGGACCTGCGCCACCTGCCACCAGCCCGAGAAAGCCTTTACAGATGGCGAAGCGAAAAGCAGGGCCATAGCGAGTTCAGCGAATCAACGCATTCAACAACGCCTGACGGCCCGCAATGCCCCCACGTTGTTGAATGCGGCTTTTCAGGCAGCTCAATTTGCCGACTCGCGGGTGGTTTTTCTGGAAGATCAGGCCAGTGACGTGATTGAGAATCCGCTGGAAATGCACGGGTCGCTGCCTGCGGCCGTAAAAGCGTTACGGCAACAACCGGCCTACCAAACGTTGTTTGCCCGCTCATATCGCGACGGGATAACGGAACAAACGCTACAGAATGCCATTGCCAGCTATATTCGTTCGCTTACGTCGCTCGATTCGCGGGTGGACAGGTATTTTCGTGGACAAACCAGCGCGTTAACGGCTGAGGAAACGCTTGGTTTCAATCTGTTTATGGGGAAAGGTAAGTGTGCTACCTGCCATTTCTTTCCCTTGTTCAACGGCACGGTTCCCCCAGCGTATCAGGAAACGGAGAGCGAAGTATTGGGTGTCCCTGCCATGTCCGGCGGCAAAACAGTTGATTCAGATGTAGGGAAGTTTGTACTGACCAAACGAGAGCCTCACCGCTACGCGTTCAAAACGCCAACCATTCGCAACGTCGGCAAAACCGCTCCCTATATGCACAATGGCGTATATCGCACGCTCGAAGAGGTTGTTGATTTTTATAACAAAGGGGGCGGCAATGGATTAGGATTCAACCTGCCGAACCAAACGCTCCCGTTCGACAAACTAAACCTGACTGAACCAGAGAAAAAAGCGTTAGTCGCGTTTATGAAGGCCCTGTAAATCAGGCTCAAATAGCCTCCGGCTATTTGCTATTCCTCCAACTCATCCCGCATCTTCTCCAGAAACGATTTTATTTTCTGTAATTTACTAATATACCGGGCATTTTCGCGTCGGCGTTCGTCGCGGGCTCTCAGGAACTCGCGGGCACCGGGGAGGGTGTATTTCTGGTTATCAATCAGGTCCAGAATTTCGCGCAGGTGGTCGATGTCGGCTTTGGTGTACACGCGGTCACCGGCACGGTTTTTCTTGGGCTGGAGCGTCGGGAACTCCTTTTCGTAGTAACGCAGTTTCGAGGCATTAATCCCGAACATCTCGGCCACTTCTTTAATGCCATAATACAATTTACCCAAGCCTTCCATGTCACAAACTTGCTGAGCTTCGGCTAAACCTGCAAGTTTTGGCGTAATTTTGTAACTCAGTCAGCCAGATAGTCAGTCAGTAAGTCGGTCAGTGGCTGGCGCATGGTCAATCGACTTACTGATTATCTGGCTGACTGATCGACTCATTGACTGATTAACTGAATTATGACTTCCCACGAAATACGTCGGCATTTTCTCGACTTCTTCCGCTCCAAACAACACCTGATTGTGCCCTCGGCGCCCCTCGTTGCCAAAAACGACCCGACGCTGATGTTCAACAACTCAGGCATGGCGCAGTTTAAAGATTTTTTCCTCGGCAACGGTACGCCCCCGTCCAAACGGGTGGCCGATACGCAGAAATGCCTGCGCGTGTCGGGAAAGCACAACGACCTGGAAGATGTGGGGTTCGATACCTACCACCATACCATGTTTGAGATGCTGGGTAACTGGTCCTTTGGCGATTACTTCAAAAAAGAAGCCATTCACTGGGCGTGGGAACTGCTGACAGAGGTGTATAAACTGCCGAAAGACCGGCTGTATGTGTCTGTTTTTCAGGGAGACGAGAAAGATAACGTGCCCTTTGATCAGGAAGCCTTCGATCTCTGGAAACCCATCGTGGGCGAAGACCGGATTATCTACGGCAACAAGAAAGACAACTTCTGGGAAATGGGCGATACGGGTCCCTGCGGTCCCTGCTCCGAAATTCACGTCGATTTGCGGTCGCCTGAGGAAGTGGCCGAAAAACCGGGCAAAGAACTGGTCAATGCCGACCACCCGCAGGTGGTCGAAATCTGGAACCTTGTGTTCATGCAGTTCAACCGCAAAGCCGATGGTTCGTTAGAGGAACTGCCCGCCCGGCATGTCGATACGGGCATGGGGTTCGAGCGGTTGTGCATGGCCATTCAGCAGAAACGGTCGAACTACGATACCGACGTGTTTTCGGGCACGATTCGCGTCATCGAAGAACTGTCGGGCAAGAAATACGAAGCGGGAACGGGTATGGCCGACGTGGCGATGCGCGTTATTGCCGACCATATCCGGGCGGTGTCGTTCGCCATTGCCGATGGGCTGGTACCAAGCAATGCCAAAGCGGGGTACGTCATACGGCGGATTCTGCGCCGGGCTATTCGGTACGGGTATTCGTACCTGAACCTGACCGAGCCGTTCATGACCAAACTCGTGCCCACGCTGGCCATGCAATTTGCCGATGTGTTCCCCGAACTGAACGCCCAGCGTGACTTTGTGGCAACCGTTATTCGGGAGGAAGAGATTGCGTTTCTGCGGACGCTGGGAACGGGCTTAGGCCGCCTTGATCAGATTATTGCTGATTTGAATGAGAAGGGAACGAAAGAAATCCCCGGCGAAACGGTTTTTGAATTGAACGATACCTTCGGTTTTCCGGCTGACTTAACGGCCCTGATTGCCCGCGAAAAGGGGTTGACGATTGATGAAGCTGGTTTCCAGAAAGCCTTGCAGGAGCAGAAAGCCCGGTCGCGGAAAGATGCTACCTCATCGGCAGGGGACTGGATTGAGTTAGCCGAAACGGACAACATTGAGTTTGTCGGTTACGACCAGCCCGAAGCCTACGCGCATATTGTGAAGTATCGCAAGATTCAGAACAAGCAGGGAACACAGGTGCAGGTTGTGCTGGATAAAACACCTTTCTACGCCGAATCGGGCGGACAGATTGGCGATACGGGCGTACTTGAGTTATTCAAAGATTCCGAAAGAATTGGAACGCTAACCGTATTAGACACGAAGAAAGAAAATGACTTAGTGATTCATATTGTCGAAGATGTAACGGGCATTGATGATTTGCTAACCGAGGCCGATTCGGTCTACGCTGTTATTAATACCACCCGCCGTAACCTTACTTCCAGCAACCACTCAGCCACGCACCTGCTGCACTCGGCCCTTCGCCATGTGTTGGGTACGCACGTAGCCCAGAAAGGCTCCTACGTTGGGCCCGATGCGCTGCGGTTCGACTTCTCGCACTTCAGCAAAGTGACCGACGAACAACTGGCCGAAGTAGAGCGCATTGTCAATGAGAAAATTCGCGAGGACATCAAACTCGATGAAAAACGCAACGTTCCCATTGAGGAAGCCAAAAAATTAGGCGCAACCGCCCTGTTTGGTGAAAAATACGGCGATTTCGTGCGCGTCATTACCTTCGACCCTAACTACTCCGTCGAACTTTGTGGCGGTACGCACGTTCCGGCAACGGGCCACATTGGCCTGTTCAAGTTCACGGGCGAAGGGTCTGTCTCGACGGGCGTTCGTCGGGTAGAAGCCAAAACCTCAGCCGGTGCCGAAGACTTGGTGAATGAGCAGATGGCGGTTGTTAGCGAACTGAAAGAATTGCTGAAAGCCCCGAAAGACGTGGTGAAAGCCGTGCAGGCTCTATTGGACGAACGGAGCGCCCTGCAAAAGCAGGTTGAAGCCTTGCAGAATGAGAAAGTACAGCAACTGAAAAATCAGCTTTTAGAGAAAGTCGAGACCGTTAACCGGAACGCCGGACCGGGCCATTCGCGCCTTGTTGAGCGCGTGGACGTGCCGTCGGCTGATGCGCTCAAACAATTAGCTTACGACCTGAAAGCAAAGGTTGATAACCTGGCTGTAGTGCTCGGTGCCGATATTAACGGCAAACCACAGTTAGCCGTTATGCTACCCGATTCATTGATTCAGGGCAAAAACTTAAACGCAGGACAAGTCGTGAAAGAGTTAGCCAAAAACATCAAAGGTGGGGGCGGTGGACAGCCCTTCTTTGCCACGGCGGGCGGCTCCGATTCGTCGGGACTCGATGCGGCTCTCGCGCAAGGGAAAGCGTTGTTAGGGTAAGAAAACCTATTTATGAAACAAAGCCTGCCAGAACCGAATGTTCCGGCAGGCTTTGCTTTTGGACCGGGTCTTTGACTTTTTACGAAATCCCGGTAAGGATTTCGACAACGGCAGCCGGTTTGGAAATGAAAGGGGAATGCCCGGAATCAATCGAGTACACCTGCCGGACGTGGCCGTTCTGAGCAATCATCCAGTCCTGTAATTTTGGCCCGATGACTCGATCCTGCAATGTTTTGACGTAGTAGAGCGGTATGCGGCCAAACTTCTCGTCCGATAAACTCACTGCAGCCTGAAACGGGGCCAGTGGCTCGGGTTTTTGCGTGTCGGCCAGCCGTTGTTTCTGCTCGTTGGTTCCATCAGTGCAAAACAGTTCGCCAACCACGTCGGTCTTAACCGTAGCGGTCGAATAGTCGGGGGCAAAGTCAAGGTTAGCCGCTGTCTGGCTTTCCGTATCCTGCTGCGATAGTGTGGATAAGCTATCGCCGTTTTTGGGCAGATAAGCGGCTATGTAAACGAGTTTTTCGATCTGTTCCGGGATAGATTCCGCCGTTACGGATATAATCATACCGGCCAGACTATGCCCTACCAGAATGACCGGGTTCGGCTGCGATTGAATCACCGTAATAACTGCGTCGCGGTAGCTACCTAACGTGATGGCCGACACCGGCGTATCGTCTGTTCCATGACCGGGTAACTCAACCGTCAGCACGTTACTGCCGTTTGCCTGAAGTTGTTCTTTTACATCCTTCCACACGAACTGCGCCTGCCAGGCTCCGTGCACCAATACATACGTTTGGGGGCTGTTTTCTGCTTGCATACGAATAAAAGAGAGAATTTAAGTACCGTGAGTGTGTCAGCGTCATAGCCAATTAACCAGCGAGTAGGTCAGAGTAGCCATTCGTTTGCCGACTGCCAAAGGTAGGAGCAGAGCCAGACCATATATGGTACAAAACCGGGTAATCAGGATGAATTAGTGGTTCACCTTAGCGGCCCTGAATTGCTGGGGCGACAGGTGAGTATGCTGACGGAAGAAGCGACTGAAGTACGAATTGTCCTGGAAGTGAAGATGATACGCAATTTCTGAAACATTCCAGGTGGTTTGCCGAAGCAACGCTTTTGCCTGGCCGATTAACTGCTCGTGAATCAGGTCGAGGGGTGATTTATTAACCGTTGCTTTCACGGCTTCATACAGGTAATCGGGTGAGATCGACAGCAGGTTCGCATACTCGCCGATTGTGCGTTTATGCACACAATGCCTGGCAACTAAGTCTTCGAAATCAGCCGTCAACTGACTTTTTCGCCCCTGCACGTCTATTCGTTCAGATTCAGGGGCATAAATGCGCTTAATGGAAAACAGCAGAGCGGTTAGATACCCACGAATCACATCCAGACAGAAAGGATTACCTGCCTGATATTCGGCGTATATTTTTTCCATCAACAGGCTGATCTCTGCAATAACCGAGGGGTGCGGCAGGCAGAATGGCGTACTGGTACGTTTGAAAAAGGGAAAATCGCGAATGAACCCTGCATTTTCGATACCTATTGTAAAGAAATCTGGTTTGAACAACAGCATAAATCCCTCCGTGCGAACACCTTCGGGCAGTGTCAGCGACAGTAATCGATCCGGGCAGATAAGGGCTAACTGATGGGTAAGCACAGACGTTTGGTAGGCATCAATACGAATGCTGTAGGGGACCGTCATCCGACTGATGTAAGTAATCTCGAAAAAATATTGCCGATGTAGCGGATGATCACGCTTGGTAAACAAATCCACGTCCTCTAAACGGAGTATATGGAACAAAGGACTCCGAACTGCGACCGGATAAACGAACGCTTTCTGCATCTGCTCGAACTCCTGGAATGTCAGGATGGATGACATAACTGTAGTCGTAAATCTAAGTGATCCGGCTATTCGTTGTTCAGGTACTGTACACGTCGGCTACTATCTTTGCTAAAGATACCAACTGAACCGGAAAACTGTACAGGTCAGTTGATAGGAGTCTGTTTTGTCGATTAAGTTTTTATGAATCAACCCATTGGCGTGTTCGATTCGGGCTATGGTGGCCTGACCGTTCTACGCGAAATTGTCCGTAAACTGCCGCAATTCGATTACGTTTATCTTGGCGATAACGCCCGAACGCCCTACGGCACGCGCTCGTTCGATACCGTTTATCACTATACTCTCGAATGTGTTCGGCATCTGTTCGATGCGGGCTGTCGGTTGGTGATTCTGGCCTGCAATACGGCTTCAGCCAAAGCCCTGCGGAATATCCAGCAACTCGATTTGCCCACGCTGGCTCCCGGTAGGCGGGTGTTGGGTGTGATTCGGCCGACCACCGAAGTGATTGGTAACTATTCCAAAACGGGTCAGGTGGGGATTCTGGCAACGAGAGGAACTGTTACGTCGGAGTCGTATGTGGTCGAGATTGGGAAGTTTTTCCCTGAATTACAGGTGTTTCAGGAAGCCTGCCCCATGTGGGTGCCATTAGTCGAAAACGGCGAGTATGCCAGTCCCGGAGCCGATTACTTTGTAAAGCAACACATTGACCGGCTAATGGCGCAATCGCCTGATATTGACACTATTTTGCTGGCCTGTACCCATTACCCGCTTTTGCTCGATAAAATCCGGCAGGCCGTTCCCGCGCAAACCACTATTTTAAGTCAGGGGCATATCGTGGCCGATAGTTTAGCTGATTATCTCCAACGCCACCCCGACCTCGAAGCACAATGTAGTAAACACGGGCAGCGCACTTTCCTGACGACAGATTCCACCGACGACTTTGACCGACAGGCGACCGTTTTCTACGGCGAACCCGTGCAGTCGAGCCATCTGTCGTTGTGAACGGTACCCATGAATCCCCTGAAGGGCAGGGCTGTTAGGTGCTAATCCCGTAGGGATGATCTGTTTATAGAAACGCCATCAGGAAGCCAGCTTAAAACCCCGTAGGGGTGACATAACGACCAACCTATGTCACCTCTACGGGGTTTTAACTCGTTTGGGTATAGGGTTTCTATAAACCTACCACGCCTACGGCGTTAAAAAAATAGCATCTAATCCAGGGGATTTAGGGGTAAAGTATGCTACTCAAAACACTACCCGGTAGCTCAATACCGGAATCAGCCCGGTGGCGTAGTTGATTTTGACGGTGCCGCTGCCCGGATCGAAGTAGTGGTTATAAACGTTCTGCCGATTAATGGCATTCTGCAAGTCGAGGGAGAGTGTGCGGGTCGAACGAGGCCGGTTTTTCTTCCAGCTAACCCGAACATCGGGCCGGAAATAGGCTGGTAAGTGCTCCGTAAACGCCTGATTATCTTTATAAATTGTCTCACCTAATCGTTTCGACTCAGCCAGGTCAATGGGCGTATCGCGGTAGCCGCCATAGTAGCTCAATTTAAGATTCAGGCCAAATACACTCGAACCCGATACCCACTCTTTCCCCACCAGCAGGCTCTGGGCGTAGCGACCATTCCAGCGGGTATTCCGCCAAACCCCATCCGACCCTTGATACTCAGAATTGTAGAGCGAAGACGATAGGAGAAAATACAGGCTATTGCCCGATGCGGCCCGAAGCAGAAACTGCTCCAGCGTTAGCTCAAGACCATAATTTCGGCCATGCCCGCTGTTCGTTAATGCCCGGTCGGTGAAGCCGTCGAAGCGGTTGATGATGGAGAACGCATCCGCCTTGTTCGCGCTAACCGGAATGTTGAACAGCGATTGATAATACGTTTCGACTTTCAGCCGGAGGGGTGGTCCATCGCTCCGGCTATTGAGCCGGTGGTCGTAGGCCAGCACATAATGATGCGAGCGCGTAAATCCCAGGTTTCGGTTTGATGGTACCGTATTACCCGAAGGGTCAGTTGGCAGCACAAAATACGTAGCCGGGTTCTGCAACTGGCTGTGCAGCCCATAGCCCACGCTGATCGACTGATTGGGCGAGAAGGCCCAGCGCACGGAACCGCGTGGCTCCAGCGCCGATGTGCCATTGAGCGTCAGACGCAAATAGTGCAGCCCGGCATTGATCGTCAGTTGCTCCGACAGGCGGTAGTTCCATTGCCCAAATGCCTGTACCGTACTGGTCTGGTCGCTCACCCGAACGCGAGTCAGCACCTGTTGCTGCTCCGGCTCCCATGCTTTTTGAGTCAGATCATATAGCAACTGCGTCCCAATCAGCCCGGTGCGGAACGTGTGTTTTGGGTTAATTTTATAGGTTAGGGTGGACGAAATAATCCGTTTCTGGGTTAGATACGCTTCGTGGTCCCGGTTTGAAGCTGCATAGGCATTGTTCGGTTCGAGTACAGCACTCTGGTAGCGGTTTTCGAACCCCGAAGCCAGTAACACTGTTTTAAGTAAGGCTTTCCGACCAATGGGCAGGGAGTGTGTAAGACCGGCGGCACCAGTATTGGCCCGGAAATCCTCGTTGTATCGGTCGTAATCCGACGCCCATTTTGATGAGTCGGCGGGGGCGTTGATTTTACTGCTGCTCAGGCCACCAAAACCGAAGAGCGTGAAGGTTCCGGCTTTGCGCGTGGGCAAATACACATTGACTGATATATCCTGAAACACACGGTCGCCGGTGCCAATGTTGACTCCCAACGTTGACAACAAGCCCAGTGTCGAGTAGCGATAGTTGACTAAAAACGAGCCGTCGTAGCCTTTCGCAATGGGGCCTTCGGCGGCAATATCCAACCCCAGCACCCCGGCCTGCACCGTGTATTCTCGTTTGGTATTGTTTCCCCGGCGAAGCCGGAGATCAAATACCCCCGATAGCGCATTGCCGTATTCGGCCGGGAAAGCGCCGGTCAGAAAATCGGAGTTGGCCAGCAGTTGCGCGCTCAGGATGGAAATGCCGCCACCTGCCGTACCCAGGCTGGAAAAATGGTTGGGGTTTGGAATCTCGACCCCCTCCATCCGCCACAGCAGTCCATTGGGTGCGTTCCCCCGAATAACGATGTTGTTGCCGCCATCATCGGCCCCCACCACGCCCGCATAGGCCGTAGCCATCCGGGCCGGGTCATTGACGGCTGCGGCAAATTTCTGGGTTTCTTCTACCGAAAACGTTCGGGCCGATACCGCTGCCATTTCGTTAATCGGCTTGTCTTTCTCAGTCGTTGGTTTGACCGTGATTTCGGACAATTGACTGACGGCTTCTTCGAGCGAGATGGTCAGTACCAGTTCTTTACCAGCATCGACCGCAATGTTTTGCAGCGTTGCTGTTTTATAGCCGACCACGCTGATTTGGAGCGTTTGCCGACCCACCGGCACCTGCGACAGTCGAAACTGACCAGTCGCGTCGGTGCTGGTTCCTTTGAGCGGTGAACTGTTGAGCAATGTAATCGTAGCGCCGGGGAGGGGCGTTTGCAGGCTTTGGTCCATCACCGTTCCGCGAATGGTTTGGGTAAAGGGCTGGGCGTAGAGCAACGATGGGAGCAGTAGAAGAGGAAGAAGGAACAGACGTTGTGTGAGATACATGACGAATCAGGTTGATTTGCTTTCCTGACAGTCTGATAGGGAATAACCCCTATTGTAGGTTACTGATTTTTTGTTTGAATCTGGTTTACCACCCCCAACCGAGCGTCGGCCCGGCCCCTCCTAAAACAGGAGGTGGCTAAAAAGGAGGTTCTTTTACTTATACTCGATTTGTCTATGAGGAAGCAAGATTGGCTTGGCAAAAGCCCCCTCCTGTTTTAGGAGGGGCCGGGCCGACGCTCGGTTGGGGGTGGTAAACCGTCTGAAAATTATTTCTCTATGGCATAGGGGTAAACCGTTTGATAGGTGTCATAGGGCTGACCAAGCGTGTGTTCCGTGAAAAATGATAGCTTTGCAGCCATCCATCAGCCATTCTCCTCTCCCTGTGCTACCTATTGAGCAGGACATACTCCCGGCTATTCGAAACGGCAATGAGCAGGCGTTCGAGACGGTGTTTCGGCAGTATTACGCGCCCTTATGCCGTTATGCCCGCCAGTTAGTGCTTGACCCCGACGAAGCCGAGGAAGAAGTGCAGGCCATGTTTCTGGCGGTCTGGGAAAAACGTGAAGACCTGATTATCACGACTTCACTGAAATCATATTTGTATCGGGCGGTGCATAACCGCTGTTTGAATCGAATTAAACACCTGTCCATTCGCGATGAGCATCGGGAGCACACCCGCTATCTGGGCGAAACGGCCGTTGAATCGCCGGTGCAGACGCTTTTAGGAAACGAACTTTCCGTGCAGATACAACGGGCCATCCAGAAATTGCCCGAGCAATGCCGACTGGCATTTACCCTGAGCCGATTTGATGAACTGAAATATGGCGAAATCGCTGAGCAGCTTGGTATTTCCATCAAAACAGTGGAAAACCAGATCGGCAAAGCACTCCGCATCTTACGTAATGAACTGAGCGATTATTTACCCGTAGTAGTTTTAATGTATACTGTACAATGGCTAATGCATAATGCAGTCTGGCTGCTCATTCCCCATTGTCCATTCCCCATTGTCCATTATTCATTAACCTAAGCCATGGCCGATCAAAAACCCATAGACGACGCCCTGCTGGGCAAGTTTCTGGCGGGCGAAACCAGCCCGGCCGAATCGGTGCGGGTGCGGCAATGGCTCGCCAATCCGTCGACCAACTCGTCGGCGATTAGTCCCGACGATTTTGCCCGGTTTGAACGCATTTGGGATGCGGCTCAAGCCGATAATCAACCGGCAGTAAACACCAGTGCCGCCTGGCGAACGGTGCAACGCAACATGCACAGGGCCAGCCAACGCACCAATGAGCAGGCTGAACGTGTTAACAAACCCTTTTCTGTACAACGCAATGATCGATACGGGAACCAGTTCCTGTTTCGGGTAGCTGCTGTACTGGCCTTAGTGGCCGGGATGGGCTGGCTGACTTACAAACTCCGATTCATAGGCGAAGAGCACCCGGCCAGAAGCATCGTGACGCTGACAACCAACGACCGGCGAATTAGCAAGACCCTACCCGATGGAACAACGGTTTTCCTGAATCGGCATTCGACGTTGACCTACCCAACCACATTTACCGATGACCAACGGGACGTTACGCTAACCGGCGAGGCTTTTTTCGATGTAAAACCCGATGCCAGCCGACCGTTTCGGATTCAGGCCCGCCAAAGCATAGTGCAGGTGCTGGGTACGTCGTTTACGGTGCGGGCCTACGATGCCAATGTGAGTGTGGCCGTTCGGACGGGGAAGGTACGTTTCTCGGCAGGTGAAAAAGCCGTGCTGCTAACCAAAAACCAGCAGGCAACGGTTGAGGCATCGGCTGATACCATCCGACGGGTGTTACAGGTGTCGCCGAACGAATTTGCGTACAAAACCGGGCAATTGGTGTTCGATAACGAACCGTTGCGCGATGTGATTCAGGCAATTAATCAGTTCTACAATGCCGATGTTAAGTTGGCGAGTGCCCGGCTTGGCAACTGCCGCCTGACGACCCGATTCGATAAAATACCCTTAGATACGGTCCTGACTGTCACAGCCGAAACGCTCGGCTTGCGCGTTCGACACGAGGGAAAACAGGTGATTTTAGAAGGAAATGGGTGTCAGTGATAGGGGGAAACACCCGGATAGCTGTCATGAGGTAAAAAATCACCTGCTGATGAGTTCGATTCGCTATTTCATTCTGCTGCTTTTCCTGTTTGTAAACGGCTACTTACTGGCCCAGTCCGTGCCCCCGCTCGACCGATTGATTTCGGTAGATATTCGGAACGCTCCGTTAGAAAATGCCCTGCGCCAGATCAGCCAGGCCGGGCATTTTGAATTCTCTTATAATCCATCCAGTATCGACGCGAACGCCACCGTTACCGTTCGGCTGACAAACGCGCCCGTTCGGGTGGTGCTTACTCAGGTATTTCAGAATCGGGTAACGTATAAATCGCGGGGTAATTATGTCATTCTGGTACGCGCCGATGTACCGGACACAACGCCCAAAAATTTCCTGCTCGATGGCTATATTCTCGATGAACAAACCGGCGAACGCATCGCGCAGGCCAGTATTTTCGAGAAAACCACACTGGCTTCCACCGTTAGTAATCCGTTCGGCTATTATCGGCTTCAGTTGCCCACCCGTTTGCCCACCGTTCGGATAGATGTTCGGAAGCAGGCCTATGTGAGCGAAACGGTAATTATTCGGTCGCGGGTTAGTCATTCGGTCAGCATTCGCATGACCCCCCAGCCGCTCAACACGTCGCTGGTGCAGCCCCTGTCCATTCGCGTAACCGAAGACACCACCCGACCGGCTGAACCGTTGGCTACCAGAGCCGTGGAACCGCCCGCCCTTGTTGCCGATTCTACGCCGAAACCACGTTCGGTATCCGTGCTGGATCAGGGGCGGCAGGGCATCACGCGGCTGTTTGTATCGGCGCAACAGGCCATTCACGATGTTAACCTTAGCCGCGATACCCTCTACCGCGACTGGCAGGTGTCGTTTCTGCCCTTCATTGGCACCAACCACCGCCTGAGTGGACGCATCAGTAATCGCATCTCAGTGAACGCGCTGATTGGCTACTCCTTTGGTGTTCGAGCCTTTGAGGTGGGTGGTTTGATTAACCTCGTCAGGACGGACGTGCGCGGGTTTCAGGCGGGTGGCTTGGGTAACATCGTGGGTGGGCAGGTCAAGGGTGCACAATTCGGGGGGCTGTTTAATCTTAATGGTGGCGATGTACAAGGCTTCCAGGCGGGTGGACTCTTCAACGTCAATGCCAAACAGATGCATGGGGTTCAACTCGGAGGCTTGTTTAATCTCGTGGGTGGCGAGTTAGCAAATGCCTTTCAGGCGGGCGGCTTACTGAACATTGCCGGGCAATCGGTTCGTGGAGTTCAACTGGCGGGGTTAGCTAACTTCACCCGGCGCGACGTGCACGGCTGGCAGATTAGCGGTATCCTAAACCGGGCCAGAACCATAACGGGCGGACATCAACTTGGCTTGATTAACATAGCCGATTCGTCGGGAAATGTGCCATTTGGCCTGTTTAGCCATGTGCAGAAAGGCGGCTACCGACGGATTGAAGTATCGGCCAATGAGGTCAACCTACTCAATATAACGTACCGCACGGGTGTAAGGCAGTTTTATACGATCCTGTCGGCGGGCAGTAGTTTTGAGCGAGTAGGAAGCCCGAAATTAAGTGCGGGTTATGGCTTAGGCACTGGGTTTCGGCTGTCGGCGAGAAACTTGCTGGGTCTCGAAGCAACGTATCACCACCTGTTTTATTTCGACAGACCCATCTACACCGATTATAGCTGGAACAATCAACTTCGGTTGAGTACGCTGGTCGAAACGAAATTTAGTAAGCACCTGTCGCTGGCGTTCGGCCCCTCGGTGAACTGGTATTTCAGCAACGACGGCACAACTCCGCCATTGCTCCAGCCGAGCGTAGGGCTTATTACCGGGCGAACGGATACATTCAGTAACACCCAGCATTGGGGTTGGATTGGCTTCCAAGTGGGTCTGCGGTTTGGTAATTCGTAGGCTTCTCTGATGGGCGCAACCGTTATTGGCTGACCTGCGAAAAATTTTCTTCTTCGCATGGGGGTGAAGCGGCATTGAGTTGTCATAAGGAGAAAAACAATCAAATCAATGAACACAACCATCATCATGAAACAGAAACACACCGCCCTGTATGCAATTGCCCTGCTTGCTTTACTACTTAGTTTAGCCAGTTGCTCCTTAACCCGCGAGGATATAGGCCCATACCAAGGCGACACACAGATTTACTCATTAGCGAATTTTGACCGGCTCGATATGGGCAGTGCCTTTACCATCACCGTACAGCAAGGGCCTGTTTTCAGCATTACAGCAGAGGGCGACCGGCGCAATCTGGACGACTTAGATGTGTATACGCGCAATGGCACGCTATACGCTCGCTACCGGACTTCACGCCGTCGGGAATATGAGACAGCATTTACCATTACTATGCCAACACTCCGGGGTGTTGCGTTTTCGGGGGCCAGCCGCTCCACCGTAACGGGTTTCTCCAATCTAAGTGATCTGGATATTGACTTGTCGGGGGCGTCGACGGGTAAATTTACCGTGCAAGCCACCCGGATGAACCTCAATCTATCGGGGGCGTCGAATTTACAATTGAATGGTACTGGCAATAGCTTATCGGCAGTTGTGACAGGGGCTTCGTTGCTGCAAGCCTTCACCTATCCCGTCAGCGAAGCCGACTTAGAGGCATCGGGCGCCAGTAAAGTAAACGTAAGCGTAGCGGCAAAATTGACGGCCAATGCCAGTGGAGCCAGTTCCATCCGCTATCGCGGAACGCCCGTTGTGCAACAGCACGTAAGCGGAGCCAGCACGATAGATAGAGAATAGGTAGGATTTGGGATTGGGGATGTCGGATTTATGGCTGACGCAAGCGAGTTGACGCGTCAGCCATAAATCCGACATCCCCAATCCCAAATCCCAAATCTTTATGGTTTCGCGGCTGCGGCACTATCGGCTTGTTGTTTCGCTGTTGCCTTCGCCTGTTTCTTGAAGAAACCACGCAGCAGAAAATTACTCTGGGCCGCTTTGAGGTCTTCGTTGAGCAGGGCGCTCCCACGATTCAGGTTACGTAGCGTAGTGCGGAGGTTGTTGGCCGTTTCCTGGTCGGTCAGCAACACACCCAGCAGACTGTTTGTATTGTTCAATTTCTCGGAAGCCTTATTGAGATTTTCGGAGGTTTTGTTCAGCGTACCAACCGTTTGATTGGCTGCACCGGCTGCGTTTTCAAATTGCGATGCCGACCGGCTCAACCGCCGAAATACCGTTGTGTCGGTTACTAATTCGTTGGCCAGCGTACCTTTTGTGTTAAGCTTGGCGGCAAACTGCGAAACTGACCCCGTTACTTTCACCGTATTGTCGGAGGCTCGTTCTAAGTTTCGCATGGCCCGCTTGAAATTTTCGGCGACCATCGAATCCGTCAATACTGCGCCGACGGTACCTTTGCCACGCTTCAGATTGCCGACCAATTCTTTAAAGTCGTTGGTTACGCGCAACAGGTTATTGTTGTTTTCCTGCAAGGTTGCCAGAATCTGATCGGAACTTAGGGCTTCGGCGGTTTTGATGCGGTCGCCATCTTCCACTTCGGGGTGGCTGGTGGTGCCCCCCGCAATCACAACGATTTTATTGCCAATCAGTCCGTCGCTGCCAATGGATGCGTTGGCATCTTTTCGGATATATTGCTGTGAGCTTTGTTCGATGTTCATATCCACTTCCACTTGGGCGTTGCCGTAGAAACTGATTCGCTTGACGGTGCCGATTTTTACGCCCGAAAACCAGACGTTATTTCCCACCTTCAGGCCCCCTACATCCTTAAAAACGGCCATTAATTTAATGCTTCTAGTAAAGCGTTTCTGCTGGCCGCCCAGTACAAATACACCGGCAATGAAAATGACAATGCCCAGCAGCACAAAGATGCCGACAATAACCGAGCGCTTATTTGATTCGGTACTCATGGAAGTCGATAGTGGTTAGTCACGAGTCGATAGTGGTTAATAGGTCGCTGGCAATTTGTTGAAAACTATCGACTCTTGACTAACCACTATCGACTGATTCTGTTTAATTCACAAAATTGTAATTGTAAAACTGTTGTACGCGCTCATCGGGGTCGGCAAAGACTTCATCGAATGTGCCCACCCGTTCAAACTTACCATCCAGCAGCATGGCCACACGGTCGCCGGTGGTTTTGGCGCAGGTCAGGTCGTGGGTAATGATAATGGATGTAGCCTTGAATCGTTCACGTACTTCGTTGATCAGGTTATTGATTTCAACACTGGTGATAGGGTCCAGGCCTGCCGTAGGTTCATCATAAAGCATGATTTCGGGTTTGAGCATCAGGGTTCGGGCAATGCCGATGCGCTTCCGCTGCCCACCCGACAGCTCCGACGGCATCTGGTTAATGGTTTGCGACAGTCCTACATCGTCTAATGCTTCTTCAACAGCCCGGTCAATCTCGGCCCGGCTTAAATTTCGCACGTTGCGAACCAGCGGAAACTCCAGATTCTCGCGGATGCTCATGCTATCGTACAGAGCACTGCTTTGGAACGAAAAGCCTACTTTCTGCCGAAACTCGTCTAACTCATGGCCCCGCAATTGTTCAACGTCTCGTCCCAGGACCATAATGGTGCCGGCATCGGGCTTGAGTAAACCCACCATAAGTTTAATCAAAACGGATTTTCCTGTACCTGACCGCCCCAGCACTACCACATTCTCGCTCCGGCTTACGTCCAGATCAACGCCCCGCAAGACGTGTAAATCCCCGAAGGACTTTCGCAGCCCCCGGATACTGATAACGGTTTCGGTGTTCGTTGGTGTCATAATTTAATGAGTGAATGATAGAATGGATGAATAAGTGTGAGCGTCAGCTATTCAATCATTCAATCACTCTATCATTCAAAATTGTATCAGCTTCCCCGAATTGCGCTGACGATTTGCAGGGAAAGGAGTTCTTCAATAAATACTAAAAACATGGCCGTTACAACCGATGAGTTGGCCGCTTTACCTACGCCTTCGGTACCTTTTGACGAGTGATAGCCTTTATAGCAGCCCACCATCCCAATCGTAAACCCAAAGACGATTGATTTAAGGACAGATGCAAAAATATCTAAGTACGTAATGGCCCCAAAAACTTCCTGAATGTAGGATGTAAAACTGGTCTGTTCATTCTGGCTTACGTTGATATATGCTCCAATTAAGGCCACAAAAACTGTGTACATCGTTAGCAAAGGAATGGTAAAGGATGTGGCCAGTACCCGGCTCACTACCAGAAACTTAAACGGGTCGGTGCCCGACACTTCCATCGCGTCGATCTGCTCCGTAACATTCATCGAGCCCAACTCCGCTCCAATACTCGATCCCACTTTTCCGGCGGCAATCAGGGCCGTTACGAGCGGACCTAATGCCCGAACAATGGCAATCGCAATCAACGACGGAAGCCACGACGTAGCGCCGAATTCTGACAGCGATGGGCGCGACTGATTGGTGAAGACGATGCCGGTAATGAAGCCGGTAGTGGAAATCAGCAACAACGAGCGATAACCCACTTCGTAGCACTGCCGAATGATTTCTTTAAATTCATAGGGCGGCATGAGCGCTTCCCGAAAGAAGCGGCCAATAAAGGCGGCTACGTCGGCCAGATTCAGGAAAAACCGGTCGAACCGTCGGGTGACAACGGGCCGACCCGAAGCGGAGTTATTGGTTTGTGTAGGGTTCGACTGCATTCAAACGCGGAAAGGCGGGAAAGCCGACAAGATACGGACTTGACGGATGTTTTGTATAACTGATTTGCCCGCTTGTAGGTTTAAGTTGAGCAAAAGTTGCCTGATGAATGCCAATTCTGCATGTCATCGTAAAAAAAGCGACCTTTGCTACCGGTAACCCGAATACGGTTGCTATCTATTGTTTCCATTATGATTGAAATTGGACGAATCAATACGCTGACCGCCCTGCGCCAAACTACCGTCGGGTTTTTTCTGGGCGACCTGTCGGATCGGAAGACGCAGGATTTTAGTAACGACATTCTGCTGCCCAACAAATACGTGCCAAACGACCTTGCCGTTGACGACGACATTGACGTGTTCGTCTATACCGACTCCGAAGATCGGCCCATTGCTACTACGCTAACGCCCGCCATTCAGCGTGATGAGTTTGCCGCCCTTCAGGTAGTGGCCGTTACGAATGCCGGTGCGTTTCTGGACTGGGGCTTAGAGAAAGACCTGCTGGTGCCGCATCGCGAACAGGCCCGTCCCATGGAAGTAGGCCGCTGGTATGTGGTGTTTATGTACTTAGATGAAACCACAAATCGGTTGGTGGCTTCGAGTAAACTGAGCCGTTTTCTGGACCCCGACGTGCGCGACCTGTATGTGGGCGAGGAGGTACGTTTGCTGGCCTACGAACGCACCGACCTGGGCATGAACGTCATTATCAACAATCGCTATAAGGGCTTGGTATATGCTAATGAGATTTTCCGCACGGTGCGTCCCGGCGACCCGCTCATCGGTTATATCAAGAACATCCGCGACGACAACGGGGTAGACGTAAGCCTACAAAAGACCGGTTTCGAGAATGTGGAACCCAATGCCCAGCGCATCCTGGCTATGCTCAAAGCCGAAAACGGTTTTCTGCCCCTTACCGATAACAGCCCACCCGAGGAGATTTATAAAGCTCTGGAAATGAGCAAAAAGACCTTTAAAAAAGCGATTGGAACGCTATACCGGGAGCGAAAGATTTTGATTGAGGAGAAGGGAATACGGTTAACAGAATAAGCGTTACTCACTTCAGGGTATGTGTCCCCTTCGTATCGTGCAGATAGTGCCTGACGCACTACCTGCACGATACATTGTTTTTGGGCTATGCCGTTGCCTAAATGTGTTTGTCTAACCTATTGATAGACAGTATCAAATAGCGTAATATTGATAAGGCTTACTTCCTCTCACCATGAAAAATCAGGATGGTTTAGACCGGCGCAACTGGTTGAAACTACGCGTTGGTTTAACGGCCGGTACGGTAGGGTATCCAGTCTGTTGCGTATTTTTACTGCTACCGTTTTTCTATTTAGCCTGTCTGACTAATCTACAGGCTCAATCGCAACGCCCCAATATCATTTACATCATGACAGATGACATGGGCTATGGTGATTTGAGCTGCTATGGACGTAAAGATTACCAGACCCCCAATTTAGACAAACTGGCTTCCCAGGGAATCAAATTTGTGAATGCGTATGCAGCAGCCCCCGTTTGTACACCCACACGCACAGCTCTGATGACAGGACGTTACCCCGCCCGAACGCCCGTTGGACTAATAGAACCGCTACGAGGGTCAAAATCAGATAGAGCCATTGGACTAACCACGCAATACCCTTCCATCGCTACACTGATGAGCGCCAGCGGGTATGAAACCGGCCTGATTGGTAAATGGCATCTGGGATTCCTCCCCGAACATAGCCCGGTTAAAAATGGCTTTAACTACTTTTTTGGCATCCATAGTGGTGGGGCCGATTATAGTTCACACAAAGGGGCTGCCGGTAGAGTCCATGACCTTTACGAAAATGATACGCCCGTACACCCTGAAGGTTATCTGACCGATTTGTTTTCAGAAAAAGCGGTTTCGTTTATAAAACAGAAACGTAGCGCTCCCTTTTTTCTGATACTCACCTTCACCGCTCCTCACTGGCCCTGGCAGGGGCCAACGAATATAGCTTACCCTGATTCCGTCAATTTTATGGCAGGAGGCTCGCCCGCCATTTATGCGATGATGATGAAAAGTTTAGACGACAGCATTGGACATATTATGACCGCATTGGACGAAGAACAGATAGCCGACCAAACCCTTGTCATTTTTACAAACGACAACGGAGGGGAAAGGTATTCGGATAATGGTGGACTGACCAATGGAAAACTCTCATTGTGGGAAGGGGGCATTCGAGTGCCTGCCTTTGTTCGATGGCCGGGAAAGATTAAGGCTGGTGTTGTTACCGAACAGGCCGCCATTACTATGGATTGGGCAGCAACCATGCTTGCCGTCGGTGGGGGAACCCTGCGCCTGATTTCCCATTAGACGGAATAAACCTGATGCCCGTTTGTATGGGGAAGAAAAAAACAATAGACCGAACATTCTGCTGGCGGACATTTCAGGAAAATAAACAAAAGGCAATACGGGTTGGAAGCTGGAAATACCTGCAGGACAAGAGCGGTAACGAATACTTGTTTAACCTCACCGACGACCAGCAGGAGAAAAACGACCGCAAAGCAGCCCATAAAGCTGTTTTCAATCGCTTGAAACAAATCTATGCCCGTTGGGAAAAGGACATGTTAAGCCCCATTCCCTTATAACTGGACAATCAATCCTTAAAGGCTGCGAAGTTTTATGTTTCGGAACCAGACGCTGGTGTTCCAGTCCTGCAAGCCAATTCGCCCGGCAAACTTCCCTTTTCCAACGGGCGTATCGTTGAGTTTGCTGGTCGCCATACGCTGTTTCCAGTCGGCGCTGGTCAAATCGTGTTCCTGCACCGTAAAACCGTTCAGCATCACCGTCAGCTTGTTTTTCTTTAGCCTGACCTCCACCTGATTCCAACTGCCAAGCGGCTTAGGCTCCTGCATACGAACATCGGCTAAGCCAAACAGATCGCCGGAACTGTGCGGGTGGGCCACCTCTTTGTTGTAAAGAGCGTCATCGCCCACCTGAACTTCCAGTCCGGTCGTGTAGATTTTAGGATATTGAGAGCCTTCCTGCACAAAGAAGAAGAAACCGCTATTGGTGTGCTTTTCGATTTTAAACTCTGCCTTGAAGTCAAAATCGCCCGCGAAAACCGCATCGGTCACTAAATCGCCCCCGTCGCGGGCGGTGTTGCCTGTGCTGGATGCATTCAGATGCAGGACGCCCTGTTCAATTTTCCAGGACGAAGGAATGCCTTTGCCGTTGTAGCGGTGCCATCCCTTCAGGTCCCGACCATCAAAAAGTAATTTCCATCCTTCCTGCTTTTCCTGGGGTGATAAGGTATTGAGCATTTGCGCCTGTACACCCACACCGGCAACACAGAGAAGTAAACCCAAAACGGTTCCTTTAGCGAACATATTGATTCAATTAAATGATGGTAACGGAGCCGATCAGACTAATCGGACTCCTCACCACAGCAAAGCGGAATGCTGCCCAAACTTACTAAGCCAATTTTCGTCTTGGCTTGTAGATTACCCCAGGCTAACTTTCGCCGAAGGCAGGTAAGCCGTTTGTGGAGCGGGCGACAAAAACGACGAATAATCACCCGGGCGGGACAGCACTTCTTTGTAGAGCAGCACCCGGTAAAGGTAATACCGGGTTTCGCGTGGAAGGCTCATCCGGTAATAGTCGCGGTGTTCGTGCCGTTTAAGCTGGTTTTTCAGAAACCCCGGTCCGGCGTTATAAGCAGCCGCCACCAGCGACCACGATCCTAACTGGTCATACAGTTTCCGCAAATACCGGCAGGCTGCATCGGTGGCTTTATGCACATTGAAACGCTCGTCGGTACGGCCACTCACTTTTAGTCCCAGCGAACGGGCAGTGCCGGGCATTAGCTGCCAGTATCCGGCGGCTCCGGCTCTCGACACAGCTTTCGGGCGTAAGGCGCTTTCGGCCAGTGGCACATAGCGGAAATCATCCGGGATTTCGTATTTCTCAAGAATCGGGTCGATAATCGGGAAAAAATCATCGGCCCGCTGGCGAAGGTTGCCGAGGTCGCTGGCGTGTGGCCGAAACAGCGTAAAGACGTGTTTCCAGCGATCAACCACGTCGGCCTGATCGAGGGGCAGGCATTCGCCACAGAAATCAACATCGAGCAGGGGCAAGTCAGGAACAGCCGCAACGGGCTTCAAAAGAAAACCCTTACCTGAGCGGGATACCGTCGCATCGGATTTGGCGACAGCGCTGATTTCTGAAGAGGAAAGCGGGGGAAGCAGAGGGGCAGTAAACTTCGCAGCAATCGTGATAGCCGGACGAAAAATGGCCATCAAAAAAGGTAATCCAACTCGTTTTAACAAAACTATTTGAGGATGGTACTATGGTTTAACGCTCATAAAGTAGAATTAGTGCCTTGATTATCAATATTTTACATTTAAACTATTTATATGATAGCTTACTATTAACAAATGAGAGCCAAACTAACTGACGGTCAAAAGCTTACCAGTTCTCTTGCGGTATAGGGGAGTAAATAAAGCCTGCTCACCGGCTTTACTGCCTATTGCTAACGATACAGTAAAAATGCCTTTACGCTCAAGAGACTGGTTTGGCCGCACCGGAAAAGATGGCTTCATTTACCGCGCCTGGATGAAAAATCAGGGTTTTCCCCACCATGAATTCGAGGGAAAGCCTGTTATTGGTATCTGCAACACCTGGTCGGAACTGACCCCCTGCAACGCCCACTTTCGCGAACTGGCCGAAGCCATTAAGCGGGGTGTGTGGGAAGCGGGTGGTTTTCCGCTGGAGTTTCCGGTGATGTCGCTGGGCGAGTGTCAGCTAAAACCTACCGCCATGCTGTTCCGCAACTTAGCCAGCATGGACGTGGAAGAAAGCATCCGGGGTAACTCGATTGATGCGGTCATTTTGATGTGTGGCTGCGATAAAACGACGCCTTCGCTCGTAATGGGCGCTTGCAGCGTCGATATTCCTACAATGGTCGTGTCGGGTGGGCCGATGCTGGCCGGGCGGTTTCAGGGCCGGAAAATTGGCACAAGCGACCTCTGGCGATTCGCCGAATCCTACAAAATGGGCGAAATGAGCCAGGCCGAATTTGTGGCCGCCGAAGCCAGCATGGCCCGCTCGCAGGGGCACTGTGCGCCAATGGGTACGGCGAGTACGATGGCCGCTATGGTCGAATCGTTGGGACTGGCTCTGCCTGATAATGCCACCATTCCAGCCGCCGATTCGCGCCGGAAAGTGCTGGCTCACATGACGGGCGTTCGGGCGGTTGAACTGGCAAAGGCAGGCATAACGCCCTCGCAGATTCTGACCCGGCAGGCGTTCGAGAATGCCATCATGATTAATGCCGCGCTGGGTGGCTCCACTAATTTTATCCTGCATCTGACAGCCATTGCCGGACGCGTGGGCATCGACCTGTCGTTGGATGATTTTGACACGCTGTCGGCTAAGATTCCGTTGCTGGCTAATGTTCAGCCTTCTGGCGAGCATTTTGTGGAGGATTTATTTTATGCTGGTGGCCTGCCCGCCGTCATCCGCGAACTGCGCCAGTATCTGCATAATGACGCCATGACGGTTAACGGACGCACCATTGGCGAAAACAGTGCCGAAGCCCAATGTTATGACCCGGCGGTGATTGGCACCATTGATCAGCCATTCAAACCAGAATCCGGTATAGCCGTTCTGCGCGGCAATCTTTGCCCGGATGGAGCGGTGCTGAAGCCCTCAGCGGCTTCGCCCGCGCTTATGCAGCATACGGGTCGGGCGGTGGTGTTCGAGAACATCGACGACTACAAAGCCCGCATCGACGACCCTGAACTGGACGTTGACCCGACCTGCGTATTAGTTCTGAAAAACGTTGGTCCCAAAGGCTACCCGGGTATGCCCGAAGTCGGCAATATGCAACTGCCAGCCAAGATTCTGGCAATGGGGGTTCACGACATGGTTCGCATTTCGGATGGGCGCATGAGCGGCACCGGCTTCGGTACGGTTGTGTTGCACGTCTCGCCCGAATCGGCGGTGGGTGGCAATCTGGCCCTCGTTCAAAACGGCGATTTAATCACCCTCGACGTTGACAATCGCAGGTTGCACCTGCATGTGTCCGACGAAGAACTGGCTGGTCGGTTAGTGCATTTCAAACCCATTGACTTGGGCTATGACCGGGGCTACGTGAACCTCTACATCCGGCATGTTACCCAGGCTCACGAAGGAGCCGACTTCGATTTTCTACGGGGTGGCTCAGGCAGCGAAGTAAAACGAGACTCGCATTGATGAAGACCTAAAGTAGAAAGGCGTATATTCGGGACATATTTCCTCGTGTCTACATGCAAACTACCCATCGCGTTCTATTCGGCCCGGCTCAAACGACACTCTGCGATTTAACCGATAATACAGTTGATCTGGTTGTGACATCGCCCCCGTATCCAATGATTGACATGTGGGACGAAAGCTTTACTGCTCAGAATGAAGTCATTGGCCAGGCACTCAAAACGGCTGACGCTGACAAGGCATTTGAGTTAATGCATGATGTTTTAGATGGAGTCTGGCAACAGGTAGCACGACTGGTTCGGCCGGGTGGATTTGTATGTATTAACATTGGTGATGCGACCCGCACTATAGATAGTGTCTTTCGATTATATCCTAATCACAGTCGGATTATTAATTTTTTTCTGCAAAACGGTTTTCAGAATCTACCCAATATTATCTGGCGGAAACCAACGAATGCACCTAACAAATTCATGGGATCGGGCATGTTGCCGGCAGGGGCTTATGTCACCCTCGAACATGAATATATACTTGTTTTTCGTAAAGGAGGTAAACGTATATTTAAGATTGAGGCAGAAAAGCAACGCCGGGCCGAAAGTGCTTTTTTTTGGGAAGAACGCAATCAGTGGTTTTCTGATTGCTGGGAATTTCGGGGAACAGGACAAAAATTGACTGACGGCCTTTCGCGAGACCGAAGCGGAGCTTACCCCTTTGAGCTACCCTACCGGTTAATTAACATGCTTTCTGTTAAAGAGGACACCATTTTAGATCCATTTCTGGGAACGGGCACGACGCTGTTAGCTGCTCTTACTGCTAATCGAAATAGTATTGGGTGTGAATTTGAACCCGGTTTTGCGGAAACAATCGGTAAATTAGTTCATGCAGACAGGATTCCTGCGTTGAATCGAATTGTCGAAAATCGGTTGATTGCCCACCGGAATTTTGTAGATGCGCGCATAGAACAGGATTATGAATTCAAACATATAAATCGACATCTTCAATTTCCGGTCATAACCAGTCAGGAAACCCAACTGGTGCTAGAGTATGTAACGCAGATTCGGCAGAGTACTCAGCATGAGTGGATTGCTTCTTATGTAGCTGTCGCCGAAGGTAAGCCCGATAGTCAGCCTGTACGTCGTAAGGCCGGGCAATTAACGGTTTTCTAAAAGTCAAATTCAATTACTAAGCTATCTCTCGTTTTGGTATAATAAATCATAACTACTGCTATCTGCTCAGATAGACCTTGCATTGACTGGTATGTGTGTGGTTTAATGCTAACGGGCGTATCGCCGATGTAGCCATCAATTCCTTTGGCTTCTTCTTTAGTGCTTGAAAATCGATAGGGTGAATTTTTTAATTCGGCTACCTTTTTGAGTATAGGTTCCTGAAATTTGAGACCCGTGAAGGTTTTAACCAATATGAGTTCTTCAACCCACTTTTTTACTAAGTCTCTATCAACCTGCTGAATCGCTTCTTTCAGTTGCATTAGCATCGGATAAATGCGATCTGTTGCCCGTTCGATAGCATCAGGATATTGATCTTTATACCACATCTCCCACTCCTCAAATAGTTTACCGTCAAATTCGTTGATTAACTCAGTCATTTGCCCTACAACTCTTGGCCTTGTCCCCTGAGCATTTTGATTAGCAAGGTTAATCAACTGCGTTGTATATTTCGGATACTGATAGGTTTGCCCGGCTGATAGGACCTGTAATTCAGAATTGGGTATAGTGACTTTCATGAAACAAAAGGAAGGTGCTCGGAAAATCTACAGATTTATGGCGAAAGTAACTAACAATAGTGAATCGTAAGTTGTGCATTGTTTTTTTTGCTCAATGCACATAGTTTCCCCATTTTGATATGAAGCGTGTAACCGGCATTGGTGGTATATTTTTTAAGGCTGAAAAGCCTGATGAACTGCGGGAGTGGTATGCCCGCCACCTGGGTTTTAACACCGATCCATACGGAACCAATTTCGAGTGGCGACACACCGACGCGCCCGACCAGAAGGGCTTTACGCAATGGACAACGTTTTCGGCAGGAACAACCTATTTTGCCCCATCTGCCAAAGAGTTTATGGTTAATTTTCGCGTCGAAAACTTAGTTGCTTTATTTGGTATGCTTAGGCAGGAGGGCGTAACCATTATTGGGGAGATTGAAGAACATGAGTACGGTAAATTTGGCTGGATTCTGGATCAGGAAGGCAACAAAATCGAACTTTGGGAGCCGAACGATACCGTTTACGAAACCCTTTGCGCTGGAAAAACCACATTTTAATGATTGATTTTACCCAACAAACCGTTCTGATTACCGGCGCTGGGCAGGGCATTGGCTTTGCCATCGCTCAGGCATTGGCCCGGCAGGGAGCTAATGTATTACTCAACGATTATGATGAAACCTTAGCCCAAAAGGCGGCTGAAACCATCCAGCAGGAAAGCCAAACAACTGGGGCTGGAACCTGCGAGGCCTGCCCGGGTGATGCGTCCGACGTGGTGTTTATTCAGCACATGGTCGATACGGCAGCTCATCGGTTTGGCTCAGTCGATATCGCCATCGCCAACGCGGGCATCACCGTTTTCGGCGACATTTTCACGACTACGCCCGACGCTTTCCAGAAAATTGTGGACGTCAATCTGCGGGGTAGTTTCTTTCTGGCACAGATAGCCGCTACGCAAATGCGGGAACAGAGAAAGGGCGGAAGCGTACTGTTTATGTCGTCGGTAGTGGGGCATCAGGCGCACCCGGGTTTGCCCGTCTATAGCATGACCAAAGCCGGGCTTGAGATGCTGGCGAAGCAATTAGTCATTGATTTTTCGCCCCTCGGCATCACGGTCAACGCCATTGCGCCCGGCGCTACGCTCACCGAACGTACTTTAGACGACCCGACCTACGTACCTATCTGGTCGCGCATCACGCCAATGGGTCGCCCGGCCACGGTGGATGATATTACGAATGCCGCCCTGTTTCTGGTGGCTCCTGCTTCCCGCCATATCACCGGCCAGAGTTTAGTCGTCGATGGCGGCTGGACAAGTGTGGGCGTTCCGCCGAATTAATGTTGAATGCGTGAATGATAGAATGAGTGAATAGTTTCCACTGCTTATTCACTCATTCTATCATTCACGCATTCAACATTAATTCCAGTAATCATACTGCATGTACCGCGCGGTTTCGTCGGCGACTTCTTTGCTGAGAAGTTTGCTGACTACATACAGCGACATATCAATACCGGCTGAAATTCCGGCTGAGGTAATGATTTTGCCGTTATCGACATAACGCTCCGCCGGTAAAACAGTAGTTGTTGGAGCCATCTGGGCCAGGCTATCGGCGGCTAAGAAGTGCGTCGTGGCTGAAAGATTTTCCAGCAGACCGGCTTTTGCCAATAGCAGAGCACCCGTGCAGACGGATAGGACGAGTTCGGCATGGGGCGCTACCCGACGAATCCAGTTTAGAATAACCGGGTTGTCCATTTCGCGTCGAGCACCAAAGGGTGTGCCGTCGGTATGGTAGCCACCTCCACCGGGTATTAGCACGATGTCGGCTTTAGGATGGTCGCTGAGCAAATACGTGGGCGTGATACACAAGCCATTACGCGCATAGACGGGACCCGATTCGGCAACGGTGAAAACGTGGAAGGGCGGGTCTCCGCTTCGCTTTCCCGTAACGCCAAACACTTCAAAAGGACCGGCAAAGTCCAATACTTCTATTTCATTGAACAGGAGAATGGCAACGTTTCGCATTGCGTGGAATGAGGTAAGTGAAGAAAATATAGCTGGAATCCTACTTCTTGCCTAAAGTAATCAGCCCAACGCCAATCAGGGCAACGATGGCTCCAATGAACGACTGGCTTGAAAAAACCTCCCCTGCAAAGGTCGTACCCAGCAACATGGCTACTACAGGGTTTACGAATGCATAGGTCGATAGCAACTGTGGGGGTGCATTGCGGGCCAGCCAGGAGTAGGATGAAAAACCAATGATACTGCCAAAAATCACCAGATAAAGCATGGAACCCAGCGCTTTGGCGGGCGCATCCAGAATACTCCAGGGCGTAACGGGTTCAAGCACTAAGCTAAGCAATAAAGTGGCAATGCCGCCCACAATCATCTGAATACCGCTCGAAATGGTGGCAGAGGGCAACGCAAGCCGGGGTGTCAGGAGTGTGCCGATGGCCCACGAAAAATTGCCAACAGCCACTAAGCCTACACCAATCAGTTTGGAATCAGTCCCACCGGTGCCTTGCAGGTTATCGGGCTTCACGAGCAAATAAATGCCAATCAGCCCCACCACTAAACCCGCTAAAGCCAGGTTGCTGGGCCGCTTTCGCCCGAATGAAATCCAGTTTAGGGTGAGCAGATAAACAGGCAGCAGGCCACCCAGCAAAGCCGCCATACCGCTCGGGATATATTGAAGCCCCACCGACAAACACCCGTTGGAAACCGTAAGTAGAATGACCCCAATAATTCCCGCCGACCGCCATTCTGCCCGCGTGGGACGAGGGGTGCCCGTTAGTCGGGCATACCCATACAAAAGAGTTCCTGCAATTAAATACCGAATCGCAACCATATATAGCGGAGGCATCTGCTCGGTCATGAAATGAATGAACAGGTAGGTTGACCCCCAAAGAATATAGACCGAAATCAGATTTCCCCAAAGGGTAACGCGGCTTGGTGAGGTTGTGGCGGGAGAGGTAATAACTTGCATACAACAGACAGGATGGGTGCTGGTATAACGCAAAATAATTGGATTTTTCTCCGTTTAATGCCAATTTCTTCATTATTTCTAAGATTGATTATGAAAATTCTAAGCAGAATTTTATTTGGTAAGTTGAATAGCCTGTAGTGTCGGGTTCTCAACCCCAACACCACAGCCATCAATAAAGTACTTCGGTACTGTTCGCTTGTAACTCTTTAATCTGTGGTGCATAGGGACTTTTCATCGCTTCCCGACCAAAAAGCGGATTGCTGCCCAGATAAACCTTTTTGAGCTTTTTAATAGACAGTAATACGGTTGGGAACTCCTGTAAGTTATTGTTATTCAAGTCTAATTCCTCTAAAGCCGGTAGTGAACCAAGCACTGCTGGGGCAACCGAATACCAATTATAGCCTATGTCCAATACGCGTAAATTTTGGAGCTTCTGAAATTTGATAGGTAATTGGCTAATCTGGTTATGGTGAGCAAACAACACCTGCAACTGACGCAGCTTAGCTAAGGAGGCAGGAAACTCCTTCAACTCATTGTGGGCAACGGCTAACTGTTCCAGCCTCTTCAGGCCGCCCATCTGACGGGGTAGCCGGGTAAATTTGTTGTAATATAAATCCAGCACTTTCAGTCGCTTTAGTCGTCCAATGGTTTTAGGAAGCTGGGTCAACTTTGCATTATACAGATTCAGATCGTTAAGTCGGCGCAGATGGCGTAAGGATTTGCCAGTTAACTCTTTTAGATCGTTGTTGCCCATCCACAAACTTTCGAGCCGACGATTCTGGCGAACCGAAGCCGGAATGGTGGTTAACTTGTTGCCCTGTAAATTCAGCGCAATCAGGTGTTTATTGCGTGTAATGAACACACTGTCGTTCGGGATGGCGTTATAGAGTACGCTGAGTCGTTTCAAAGTCGGAATGTCGGCTGTGAGACGGGCGGGTAATTCGTGCAGCCTATTTTTTGATAAATCAAGTTCTTCTAATTTCGGGAACCGATATATCACATCAGGCACACTACTTAATTCCAACTGATTGAACGCCAACATCGTTACTGTGTCCGGGCGCATTGTTTTTTCGGCATCTTCCAGTGTGCTGATGATGCCCGCTCCCCGCCGAACGGTCCGTTTTTGCGGAACTGAGCCTAATTGGGCCATATGGTTCCAGCGAAAACCAGTTTTTGTCTTAATTGGAAATGGGTGTTGCCCATACCATTCAGCTATTAGAATAAGCAACTGTTGTTCGTGTTCGCCGGTTAAGTCCCGACCTGAAAATTCGCACAGAACCCAATCATATATGCCATCGGGACGGACAAACTCCTGCGTTTGAATTAGTATGCCGGGTACAGGCAAGCGTTTTTTGTTCCGCTCAACAAACGTGAAGAACCGTTGATTTACGGCGTTTAGTGTATCATAAAATTGTTTAGTCCTACTACCAAATGCGCCGTTGGATTCAAGTGAAGTTCCTGCTTTCACAACAAGCCGGTTGAGAGCCGGAGGATATTTCTTCTCCAACTCTGCCACCGAAATACCTAATCGGGTGGTATCACGCAACAAAATAATCCGATCCTGCGACCAGCCTAACACCGAAATCAACCCAAAAAATACGGATAGAAAATACATTTTCATGGTATAACGTGTTTTTTAGGTAAATAACGAAAAATATAGTTAAACAGCACAAAAAAGAACCAGGATTTTAACAAGATTCAAAAGATTAAACAAGATTTGCTGACGCATATATCTTGTTTAATCTTTTGAATCTTGTTAAAATCCCGGTTCAGAATGGTTCAGATTAATTCTTCGCGCCACCACTTACTGACGAAGCGGGTTGCTTCTCGGCGGCTTTTTTGGCAGCTTTCGCGAAATCACCGGCTTTAATAATCGAAATTTTCGAAGGGTCGATGTGCTTCTTCATGGCCGCATTTACCTGTTCGGGCGTGAGGGCTTCTATCTTTTTCTCAAAATCCGCATCCCAGTTCATGGTCCGGTTCAGATACAGATAATTGTTGAGCGTACCGGCCAGACCAGGGTCCTGCGCCCGGCCTACCATCCGCGATTGCAGCAGACCCGACCGGGCTGCTTTAATCTCGTCGGCGGTGAAGCCATCTTTCGCTACTTTGTCTAATTCTTCGCGGAAGGCTTTTTCCAAACGCTCGGCATTTTCGGGATTGTAGATGGCATAGGTCATAAACACGCCCGTTTTGTCGAGCGGATTGGCCTGCAGTTGCGAACCTACGCCGTAGCTAATGCCTTCTTTTTGCCGGATACGGAGCGCCAGACGAGAGTTCAGGAAGCCACCGCCGAGCATGTAGTTGCCCAGCATTAAGGCCGGGTAATCGGGATCGTCGTCGCGCAGGGGGAGGTTTACGCCCGCTACCATGAATGCATTCGCTTTATCCGGTGCTTCGATAGCCTGCGGAGTAGGTTTAATGTCGTTATACGGCGTAACTAACCGGCTGAATGGCTTTTTCGCTTTCCAGGTGCCAAACTCATCCGTAATAACTTTCCGAACGGGAGCCTCATCGAAATCACCAACAATCGACATCGTTGCGCTTTGCGCCCCATAAAAATCCTTATGGAACTGCTTCAACTCATCAAGTTTGAGGGCTTTCACGTCGGCTACGTCTTCGTCGGGGGTTGATGTATAGCGCACATCGTCCTTCGGATAGGGATTCATCTGCCGCTGAAAAGCCGTGAATGCCAGTGACTGCGGTTCAGAGCGTTGCGATTCAATCTGAGCCAGTTGTTCTTGCTTCAGTTTCTCAAACTCGTTGGCATCGAAGGCCGGATGCTTGAGCACATCGCCCACGATACGTAGCACGGCGGGTAGGTTTTCTTTGGTAGTTTTAATCATAACGTTCACCTGATTACCGCCACCAAACACATTTACCTGCGCTTTCAGCTTGTCGAACTCATCTTTGATTTGCTGGCGGCTGCGGGTAGTCGTGCCTTTGTCGAGCATGGAGGCTGTAAAGACCGAAATGGCACTTTTGTTTTTCAGGCTGTTTACGTCGCCGTACCGGAGCGTCAGGCGGGCGTTCACTTCGTTGCCGCGTGTCGACTTGGGTAGCAGGGCCAGTTCAATGGTGTTGGGTTGCTCGACCCGGCGGGTGCGACCGTCGATATTGGCAGGGGAGGGGTCAAACGCTTCGCCACTGGCAATGGCAGCGCGGCCTTTATAGTTTTTCACCAACCCGTCCACGTTTGGCGCTTCGGGCACTTCAACCCGGTTGGGGGTTGCTTCGGGGAGGAACTCGCCAACGGTGCGGTTCGAGGGTTTGAGATAATAAGCCGCCACGCGCTGCACATCGGCGGGGGTTACTTTTTCGAGTGCATCCCGGTAGAGGAACAGCAGCCGCCAGTCGCCGGTGGCGATGTATTCGCTCAACGTGCGCCCCAGCCGCTCAACATCTTTGAAACTGATTTCAACGTCTTTTAAAATCTTGGCCTTCGCCCGCTCCACCTCGTCTTTGGTGGGAGGCTTTACCGTTACCGAATCGAGCGTACCGAGCAGGGCCGCTTTCGCTTCGTCAAGCGATTTTTCTTTCAGCAGTTCAGCGGCAAAGTAGGCATAGCCGGGGTCTTTCGTCATGAACGAATACCCGTACTCCTGCGACGCTTTCTTGGTCTCAATCAATGATTTATACAACCGTCCGCTGGGCTCATCGCTAAGCAGATCAATCAATACGTCCATAACCGGGTAGTCCGGGTGCGAACTGGGCATGATGTGATACAGCGCCGATACCACTTTCGTGTCGCCCACGCGCCGGAGCGTAACCGAGCGTTCGCCATCCTGAATCGGTTCGATGCTATAAGTGGGCTGCAGTACCCGCGTTGGGCGCGGAATAGGGCTGAAATACTGGTTCACCAAAGCCAGTACTTTCGGCTCATCAATCTTTCCGGCCACCACCAGTACGGCATTATCGGGCTGGTAGTATTTTTTGTAGAAGGCCTGAAGGTTTTCAATGGGTACTTTCTCCAGGTCGGACCGGTTCCCAATGGTCGATTTGCCATAGTTGTGCCACAGATAGGCCGAGGAAACTACGCGCTCGTTCAGCACGTTCTGGGGGGAGTTTTCGCGCATCTCAAACTCATTCCGCACCACCGAGAATTCAGTAGCGAGGTCTTCCTTCTTGATAAACGAGTTTACCATGCGGTCGCTTTCAAGGTCGAGCGCCCATTTCAGATTCTCGTCGGTGGCCGCAAAGGTTTCAAAATAGTTCGTGCGGTCGAGCCAGGTGGTGCCATTGGGGCGGGCACCGTGAGAGGTCAGTTCCTGCGGAATATTAGTGTGTTTGGTCGAGCCTTTAAACACCATGTGCTCCAGCAGGTGGGCCATGCCCGTTTCGCCCAGTCCTTCGTGCCGCGACCCCACCAGGTAAGTAATGTTGACCGTAATGGTCGGTTTCGACGGGTCGGGGAAGAGCAGGACTTTCAGGCCGTTTTTCAGGTTGTACTCGGTAATGCCTTCGACCGACGAACCTTTGGTGACGCCTTCTGGCAGGGCAGCCACTGCTTTGTCCTGAGCCGTTGAGAGGGTTAGAGTACCAGCCAGTAAGGCGCTGGTCAGCACACCCACGCGCATCCAGTCACCAATCCGGGGCCATCGAGTCGGGGAAATGTTGTTTTGCATAAAATACGGTTAGTTGGGTAGTCTAATAAACTAATCGTATAGTTACAGATAAATGAAAAGAATGTCAACGATTTTTACAGGGGTTTAACAAAATTTAGGATAAACGGCGGTGAGAGTAATGTATGATGTAGGATATATGATGTATCGCTGACGCCAGTTTATACATCCTACACTATATATCATACATTAAAACCTATCCTTCGATCCAGTGGCGGAAAGCGGTGGCTTTCTCTTTGCTGACTACTAATTCCAGCTTGTCGTTGGGCGGGGTGAGTAACACGAGTAATTTGCCGTTGTCCTGAGGCCGGTAGCCTGCTACCGCATTCAGATTAACCAAACATTGCCGACTGGCGCGAAAAAACTGAGCGGGATCAACCAATTCTTCCAGTTCATCGAGGGTTTTATAGTCAGTAATTAGCTTCTTGCCTTCGCCGGTGTAGAGATAAATCAGTTCATGGCGAAGAAAATAGGCTGTGTGTTCCTGCGGAACTGAGATGATTTGCCTCAGATAATGCCCCGTAAATCGGCGTTTATACTGGATGGTGGCAGGCTTTTCGGCGAGTTGGGAAAGAAACTGCCTAAACTGGTCGCCAAAGCCGGTTGCGCCCATTGCCTGCCAGCGGTGGTATTTGGCTAATGCTGCTTTTAATTCATCAGGGTCGATTGGCTTGAGCAGGTAATCCAGACTATTGAGCTTGAAGGCTCGAATGGCGTACTCATCATAAGCGGTGGTGAAAATAATTGGCACATTCAGTTCGACCTGCCGGAACGCTTCAAAGCTCACGCCGTCGGCCAGTTGAATATCAGCAATGACCAGGTTGGGGTGATGACTGTTCAGGTAATCAACCACGCTTTGCACATTGACAAGTGGCCCGTCAATAGTGGCTTCTGGTTCCAGTTGCTGCACTATTTTCCTGAGTTGTTTGCCAATCAACGGTTCGTCTTCGATGAGGAGAATAGTCATATTATCAAAAAAAGCTGTGACACAGAGATACGCGGAGAAGACACGGAGATACACAGAGAAATATATACCTCATATCTATGCCCTCACGAGGGGTGCAAAAAATCCTCTGTGTATCTCCGCGTCTTCTCCGTGCCGCTCTGTGTCCCAACTTTTATCTACAACAACGGTACCCGTACTCGAAAAACGGCTTCTTTTTCGTCAACTTCAACAGAGCGAGACCCTAAATAACTGTACAATAATTTCAAATTTTCCAGTCCCTGCCGGTTTGAGGTTTCGACCTGGCGTTTTCGCTGCACGGGGTTCGATACATCCAGAAATCCGTCGCAGGCACTGATGGTGATCAATAGCGGATGGGCTTCACTGATGGTGTTGTGTTTTATGGCGTTTTCAATCAGAATCTGGAGCGTAACGGGCACAATCTGTTTCTCCAGCGTTTCGTCGTTCAATTGATAGCGAACCGCAAAAGCCCCATCGAACCGCGTTTTCAACAAAGAAACGTAGTTTTTAATAAACGTAAGTTCGGTTTCAACGGGCACCAATGCTTTGTCTTTGTGCTGCAGCACATACCGAAACACCTTCGATAGCTGCTGTAGAAACTGTCGGGCCAGCACCGGATTGTCGTCGATCAGGCTGTCGAGCGAGGAGAGACTATTGAACAGAAAATGCGGGCTAATCTGGTTTTTCAGGTTATCAAGTTGTACTTGCACCTTCTCTTTTTCCAGCGCCGACGCCCGAATCAGATTTTCCTGCCACCGATTGAAAAAATAATTTGCGATAAATCCTAAACTCAACACCATGTTAGCCAGGAAGGCACCCATGCCCAACGCAATGATATTTAGTCTATTAACGGAACGGCTTATTTCTGGGAGTAGGTAATCAATGACGCTCACGCCGACGACAAACAGCACCGTTTTGACGATCACCCATCCACCGAGCAGTTGAACCGTGACCCGTCTCGCGACATTCTGTTCAAATGGCAAGCGTCGGTTCAGCCATTCGTTAAAGTTGTAGTGAAAAAGCCAAACGCCGTTGAAAATCAATATTGTACCTGCGAACAACAGCAACTGGACCGGCCAACTTATGCCCGGAACCACCCACTCGCGACCGATGATGCCTAAGAGGGCAATCACCAGAAATGCGACTTCTACGTATTTATTGAACTTGATTTTCATGGCTGGCAATAATCATTCCATCACTCATTTCGATGACGCGGTCGGTTCCGGCAGCAAAATCGGGGTCGTGGGTCACGGCAATAATAGTTTGCCCTTTCCGGGCCAGGTCGCGAAAAATCTCAAAAACGTTTTCTGTATTGGCCTTGTCTAAATTACCCGTTGGTTCGTCGCCCATGATGATGGTTGGATCGTTGATGAGCGCGCGGGCAATAGCCACCCGCTGCTGTTGCCCACCCGATAGCTTACTGGCCGGTTTGCGGGCGAAGTCGGCCATACCAATGATTCGCAGCTTCTCCATAGCCCGTTCCTCGACCTCTTTCTCCGAATACTTCCCCAATTTCAGGCCGGGCAACATCACATTTTGCAACGCCGAAAACTCCGGCAGCAAAAAGTGAAACTGAAACACAAAGCCGAGGTGCTCGTTCCGAAAATGCGCCAGAAAATCCTGACTACGCCCTGTCAGTTTCGCGCCCGCCATCTCAATCTGCCCGTCATACTCTGTGTCCATTGTTGACAGCAGATACAACAGCGTTGACTTTCCACAGCCCGACTTTCCCACAATCGACAGAAATTCACCCGTTTGTACGGCAAACGTAACATCCTTCAGAACCTGAAATTTCTCGGGGTCATAGAAGTATTTATTCAGGTGTTGAGCAGAAAGAACGGGCGGCATATCTGTGATGTATGATGTAAGATATATGATATAGCACAACAAGTCCGAAGGACTTGACTTTGGATAACCCCGGATGCAGTCCGGGGGCACAGATGGAGTCTGGGGTGACGGATACCTCCGGGGCACGGGTCAACCCCTCAAAATCGCCACCGGGTCAACCTGCGCGGCTTTGCGGGAGGGGAAAAAGCCCGCCAGCACGGTCGTGATGACACCAAATAGCAAACCCATAACGTAAAATTTAGCGGCAAAAATGACCGGGAAGGTTTTGATGGTGATAAAATCACCCGCATCGAAAGGCGTGAGCGACAGCGCATAGCTGATGCCAAACCCAATCAGCAAACCCAGCAACCCTCCCGACAACCCGATGAAAGCCGCCTGCAACAGAAAAATGGCAATAATATCACGCCCCTCAAAGCCGGTTGCTTTCAAAATAGCGATGTCTTTAATTTTGTTGATGACGGTCATGTTCATGATGTTATAAATCCCGAAACCCGCCACCACCAGCAGTGTCATCGAGACCACAAACGTCATCACGTTGCGGATGTTTTCACCCGCCAGAATGGCCGTATTGGCCGTTGCCCAGTCTTCAGTATAATAGCCATACACGCGTCGCAGGCGCTTCCCAAAGGGCAGGGCCTGGAGCGGGTCAATCATTTTGATGTGGATGTCGGTGATGTAGCTGGGGTCTTTTTCCAGCATTTCCTGAACGGTGGCTAAGTTGCCGTAACTCTTGGTATTATCGACCGTACCGATGCCAAAGCCAAATGTGCCCACCACGCGCAGAATACGCGTACTTCCTTTAGGCGTCGTTACGGTCACCTTATCCCCTACCCGAACGTTGAGTTTGCGGGCCAGAACCGCCCCCATAATCAGGCCATCAGGATTGGTTTTTAGTGTATTCAGGTCGCCCGATTTCAAGCGGGTTTTGAGGTTGTAAAGCCGGTTTTCCCGGTCAATATCGACCCCCGAAATCGTACCGGAAATCTGAATGGGACCGTTGTTGTAGAACGCCTGCGTGGCCACCTGGGGCGACACACCCAGCACCCCCGGTTCACGCTCGATACGCTCGGCTATGGCTATGCCATTTCGGATGCGGGCCTGCTCGTTTTTGGGTTTTTGGTGATAAACGACGTTGAAGTTCTTCGGGTTAAGCTGTTCAATCAGGCTGGGCCGCTGGGTGTTCACTTCATTATACATTCGTATGTGCGGGCTGGCATCCAGCGCTGAATCTTCCAGAAACTGGTTGACGCCCTGCATGAACGAAATCATAGTAATGAACATGGCAATGCCGAACGTCACCCCAAGCATGGCTACGAGCGTCTGGCGTTTCTTGGCCAGCAGGTGCGTTTTCGCAATTTGAGAAGCGATACGAATGTCCATAAGCAATGGTGAATGAGTGAATGATAGAATGAGCGAATACTTCCGGTGTCAACTATTCGATCATTCTGTCATTCACTCATTCAAAATTAATTTTGATGTTTCTCTCAACCCGTCTTTCACCTCAACCAGATCAAAATTCTCGGCACCTTTGCGAAACTGTACTTTCTGTTTTTTACCGTCCTGTTCCACCCACACACTATCGTTGCCAATGACGTAGGATTTTGGAATCGTCAGTACGTGTTTGTTCTGGCTGATAATGATGTTCGCTTCCACTGTCAGGCCGTAGTAGGAGGCCGGGCGTTCGCCTGTGAACTCGGCGTCTACCCGGAATGATTGGTCAGTTCGGTTGAGTTTAGGGTAAATCTTGCTCACCCGCGCTTTAAACACTTTGTTGGGGTATACGTCGGCTTTCAGCATCACTTCCTGGCCCATACGCATGCGCCCGAAATCGCTCTCATCCACCGACAATTGCGCGTATAGCTGCTTGCCGCTGCCCACTAAGGCCAACTGTTCGCCCGGTTTAACTATTTCGCCCGGCTCTTTATAGACCTCATACACCTTTCCGTCCACGAAACTCCGAACGCGGGTGTTGCGCCCGGCCACTTCTGATGTCACCAACTGACTGCGGTTGTTGGCTACATCGAGCCGAATCTGGTCGCGGCTGCGCTGGAGCGTATTTTGCTGAGCGCGGAAGTTATTGCGCGACAGTGTGTAATTCAACTCGGCCCGCTCCAGTTCAGCACGTGAGGTAGCATTCTGGCCGTAGAGTTCGCGGAAACGGTTATAATTAATGGAATCGTTGGCGAGTCGAGTGCGGGCGTTGCGTACCTGCGCTTCCAGTTCGGCCAGCACGGGCGAGTTCGCGCCTAAGTTGGCCCGTGCCTGTCGGTAAGCGTTGGCGGCTGCCTGCTGGCGGGCATCTTCCGTGGCGCTTTCGAGCACAAACAGCAATTGATTTTTGTGAATCGAATCGCCTTCGTTCACCAAACGCTGCTGCAAAATACCCGTAGCATCGGCTGTGACCGTGTATTCGTTGCGCGGATACACATTGCCGGAGGCATACACAGCTTCGGTTAAATCCTTGTACGCAGGCGAAGTGCCGCCCGTGTCCCGCTTGCAGGCTGCACCGAGTAGGCAAAAGAAAATGAGTATGGAAAGGGTTGTTTTCATCGTTTTACTAAACCTATAGAAACTGTTTGAATTTCACCACCCCCAACCGAAGCGTCGGCCCGGCCCCTCCTAAAACAGGAGGGGGCTACGCAATGAGGTGCCCTTTCTTAAGCCCCTCCTGTTTTAGGAGGGGCCGGGCCGACGCTTCGGTTGGGGGTGGTGAAATTCAAATACTATTATTCCCCATTTCGGATTTGTAAAATCGTCTGATTAATAAACACGTTCGATAGGTTGTTGAGGTAGCGATTTTGCGCCGTGAGTGCTTCGTTGAACACGTTCAGATACTGGTCGTAAGCGAATAACCCCGACCGGTATTTGACTAAGGCAATCTGCACATTCTGGCTGCTGAGTTCGTAATTCTGGCGGTTTAAATCCAGCGACCGAACCGCCTGATTATACGTATTCCTGACGTCTTCCGTATCGGTTAGCTGTTTGTTGCGTTCATAGGCCAATTCCGATTCGGCCAGTTTGAGTTGCAGCCGGGTGCGGGTCAGGTTACTGGCTCGCAAACCACCTATATAGAGCGGCCAGTTGAATTGCAGTCCAGCTACCCCAATTTTAAACCAGGGTTCGTTGGTATTCAGGAAATTAATCTGACTGCGTTGCGCCTGTTCCGTAAAGCGCCCGTAGGCCGAGAGCGTAGGCCAGCGTTGAAGCCGCTCCCGCTCTATTTGCAACTTAGCTAACTCAATCCGGGCTTGCTGAAGCGTTATTTGTGGCCGCTCAGCCAGGGGGAGAGCCGTTGCCGGAACGGTTAGCCCGTCAGGGCGCGTCGTTAATTCCTCCGCTAAAATCAGACTATCCGATGGTGTTAAGCCGACCAGCAGTTTTAGCTGGTTCAGGTTTCGGATGTAATTCAATTCATTCTGATACAGCACATCGGCGGTGGTAAGCTGCACGGAGCGAATCCTATTGTATTCGAGGGGTTCAATCAGGCCTTTGTCTAATCGTTGGCGGGCAATCTGTGTAAGCGTGTCGGCGGCCGACAGGTTGCGTCGGGTAATAGTTATGGCCGAACGGGTAAGCAATACGGCGTGATACACACGCGTCGTCTGGGTCGACACATCATCCTGCAACACCAGCGTTTGAGCGTCGGTTATCCGCAGATTCTGCTCCGTAATGCCCAAATCGGCCCGGGCGGGGCGATTAATAACGGGAAGCGTCACTTCGGCACCAGCCGCCAGCACATAAGGCAGGCCAAATTGAATGGAGCGATATTGGCCGGGCGTGCCACCTGGAAAGAATTCAGCAGGCACTAATTGCACCGGCAGGGCATAGTTATAGTCGAAATTGGTAAAGAAACGCGCCTGCGGAAGCAAAGCGGCCCGGGTGGCGGTTCGCTGCTGATCCTGAACCAGTCGATTTTGCCGGGCGTTCGCCAAATCCGGGTTATTGCGCCGAGCCATCGCTAACGCTTCCTGCACGGTCGAGAGGACTGTCTGGGCGGGAGCGGTGAACGTATAGAAGCATAAGCCAATAAGAGCGAGCCGATTCATGAGCGTGGTAAATGGATGTTCAAAGGAAACAGGTTTGAGCCAATGAAATTTACCTGTTTTTATGAACCGGAGAAAAATGAGTATAAAGTCGCCTTGTTTTACGTTAAGCCCATTAAGTAGCCCTGCTGTCAGTAGAAAAAGAATTGTAGTCGGTTTAGTACAGATAAACCAGATGACTACTTCTTAAACTTGATGACCACACGACGATCCTTTTTACGGAATGCAGGCGGTGTTTTAACATTGGCCGGTATGACGCCGACAGTAACTTCGGCTGCGGCTCCCGAATCAGCAAAACCGGCTGGCGACGATTTATTCAGACTGGGTATGGCGGGCTATACGTTCGTTCACTTCAATCTGGACCAGGCGCTGGAGATGATGCGAAAAGTTGATGTACACTACCTGTGCATCAAGGATTTTCATTTACCGTATACCAGCACGGCCGAACAGATTGCCGCTTTTCACGAAAAACTGAAGCAATCGGGCGTAACGGGCTACGGTGTTGGGCCAATTTACATGAAAACCACGCAGGAAATTGATAATGGCTTCGATTATGCCAAACGGGTGGGCGTAAAACTCATCGTGGGTGTGCCGAATGAAGACTTACTGCCCTACGTCGAGAAAAAAGTAAAGGAGTATGACATGCGGTATGCCATTCATATTCACGGTCCCGATATCAAACTCTGGCCCAACGCGTCGTCGGTGATGAATGCGGTCAAAAATTTAGATTCCCGAATTGGGCTGTGTTTCGATATGGGACATGACACCCGCTACGGGGATGACGCCATTGCTGATCTGGAAAAATACGCCAAACGCATTTTCGACATTCACCTTAAAAACGTGACGGCTGCCAACAAAGACGGGAAAACCTGCGAACTGAGCCGGGGTGTGATCGACATACCAGCCTTCGTGACGATGCTGCGGAAAATAAAATACGACGGCAGTTGCAGCTTAGAATATGAAAAAGACATGAAAGACCCACTGGTCGGCATTGCCGAATCCGTCGGGTATTTCAAGGGCGTATGTGATGCCACAAAACAGGGAAAACGGAAGGCATAACTTAAACTTAGTTCGTGGTGTGTAGTTGGCTGACGCGAGAGTTGTTGTCGCGTCAGCCAACTACAAACCATCAACCAAAAACTACTTAAATCATGGACAATTCGCGTAGAGAGTTTATTAAAAAAACGGCGTTGGGCACGGCTGGCCTAACGGTTGGCGGTCTGGCTACCGGCATGTCGGCGAAAAGTTACGCCAAAATCATTGGCGCCAACGAGCGGCTTAATGTCGCCATTGCCGGGCTGGGTCGGCGGTTAGAAGCGTATTATGAGCCTATCTCACTGAAAGAAAGCAATGTCGAATTAGTGTATCTGTGCGACGTGATGAAGAAACAGCGCGAAGCCGCCGTTCAGAAATTCTCCAAGCACATCACCTACACGCCCAAACTCGAAAATGATATCCGTAAGGTCATTGCGGATAAGAACGTAGACGTACTCATCAATGCCACCCCCGACCACTGGCACGCGCCGGGCACCTGGTTAGCTGTGCAGGGAGGCAAGCACGTGTACGTCGAAAAACCGTGCAGCCACAACCCACGCGAGGGCGAAATTCTGATCGAACTCCAGAAACGGTCGGGCAAAATTATTCAGATGGGTAATCAGCAGCGGTCGGCGCCGGAGTCCATCGACATTATCACCCAGATTCATAATGGCGTCATTGGCAAAGCCTTCAAAGCGGTTGCGTTTTATTCCAATGGCCGGGGCGAAGTGCCGCACCAAAAGAAAGTTCCCGTGCCCGACGGACTGGACTGGGACTTGTTTCAGGGACCGGCTCCACGCCGGGCCTACACCTCCGAAACCTGGGATTACAACTGGCACTGGTACGGCTGGAACTACGGCACCGCCGAAACAGGCAATAATGCCACGCATGAATTAGATGTAGCCCGCTGGGCATTGCAGGTCGAGTTCCCTGAATACGTTACGGTGGAGGCTGGCAAGCGCTATTTTGTGGAAGATGGGTGGGAAATGTACGACACGATGGATGCTACGTTCCGATTCCCGGGCGATAAAATCATCAAGTGGGATGGTCGAAGCCGAAACGCACAGAAAACCTACGGCACGGATCGGGGCACGTACATCTACGGCTCCAACGGTACGGTCTATGTTGACCGGAATGGATACACCCTATTCGACCGGAATGGTAAGGTTCTCAAAGACAGCAAGTCGAAAGGGTCAGAAGCCGGAACGGCCTTAGGCGGTGGGGGCGACATGACGACTCGCCACGTGACCAACTTTTTCGAGGCCGTTCGGGGGAAGGCCAAACAGAATTCGACTATTGAGGAAGGCGCCCGGAGCGTACTGTTATGCCATCTGGCCAACATCGCGTATCGCACCAATAAATCTTTTGCCGTTGACGCTAAAAACGGGCACATCCGCGATGCAGAAGCCATGAAACTCTGGAGTCGTCAGTACGAAAAAGGATGGGAGCCACCGTTCTAAGTAGTTGGTGATCCATCGCTTTGGCATATGTAGTGCTTAGTTTAATGTAGTTGAACACACTCCTTCCTCCCCAATAGCTATGTCTCAAACCTTAACTGAACACCTAAGCCCGGCTACTGGGCCAAAACGAATTCTTTCGCTCGATGGCGGTGGTATTCGTGGCGCGCTAACGCTCGGTTATCTGAAAAAGATCGAGACGATTCTACGGGAGAAAGAAAATAATCCCAACCTGCTTTTATCGGATTACTTCGATTTGATCGGCGGCACATCGACCGGATCAATTATTGCGGCCTGCTTAGCCATTGGGAAACCTGTGGACGAAATCGTGGAGTTGTACATGGACCTGGGGGGCAAGATATTCGGGCGTAAACGAAACTTTTGGAACCCTCTGGAAACCTGGGAGTATCTTAAAGCAGAGTATGATTACTCAGACCTGGAACAAAGCCTTAAGGAGGCTTTTGGGAATATCACGCTGGAGAGCGAGGCCATAAAGACGGGTTTGTGCATTGTGGCCAAACGGGCCGATACGAACAGTACCTGGCCGCTCATCAACCATCCGAAGGGCGCCTTTTTTGATACGCCAATCGGGAAAAACAAAAATATCCCGATTTGGCAGGCTGTGCGGGCAAGCACGGCGGCACCCACGTATTTTGCCCCACAAATGATTGATGTAGGCGATGGGCAGAAGGCTGCATTTGTCGATGGTGGGGTCAGTATGGCCAACAACCCCGCCCTTATACTGCTGAAAGTAGCCACCCTGAATGGTTTTCCATTTCGGTGGCCAATGGCCGAAGATAAACTTATGCTGGTATCCATCGGAACAGGCTATAGCGTTTTCAGGAGACAAACCGGGCAGATTACTAAAGCATGGCTTAAAAACTGGGCGCAGAACGTACCCGAAATGCTGATGCAGGATGCAAGCTGGCAAAACCAGATTGTATTACAGTGGCTTTCCAACTCGCCCACCGCTCATCATATCGATATGGAAATGGAAACGCTCCGCGATGATTTCATTGGTGGTAAACCCCTCATTAAATACCTGCGCTATAACTTTCCAATCACTGAAAACGACCTGAACGGCTTAGGCCTGGACCGGGTATTTACGGAGAAAGACGTGGATAATATTGTGGAAATGAGCAACGCTCAAAACCGTGAACTTCTGTATGAAATTGGGGTGAAAGCCGCTAAACAGGTGAAGCCTGAGCATTTTTGAGCGAACGGCATCTGTTAATCTACCGCAAATATGAAGCCTCTTTGCTTTGTCATCATGCCGTTCCGCAAAAAGCAGGACATCGACGGTAAACTCGTTGACTTCGACCTTATCTATCGGGACTTGATTCATCCTGCTATAGAAGCTGCGGGTATGGAACCCATTCGGGCCGATGAAGAAACCGTTAATGGCATTATTCACAAGCCCATGTATGAACGGCTGATTCTCTGCGATTATGCGCTGGCCGATCTAACGACGGCCAATGCCAACGTGTTCTATGAATTGGGGATTCGTCATGCCGTTAAACCATTCACTACCGTAACGATTATGGCGAGTGGGTCTGTTCTACCCTTTGATTTGAATGCGGTTAGGTGTTACCCATATGGCTATGCTAAGGAAACTGGATTAACTGCTATCGACGAAGACAAAGAGAAAATCACCCAAAAGTTAGTGAACGCTAAAAAGAAAAAAGACACCGATAGCCCTGTCTATCAACTTGTGGACGGTATCTCCTTTCAAAACAGCGTTGCCCATCAAAAAACGGATATTTTCAGGGATTTAGTAACGTACAATCAGACGATCAAGGACCAACTCGAAGCGGTTAGAAACGCCAAAGGGACGAAAGCCGAAAAGATAAAAGCGTTAGAGGGACTGATAGCCGCAAAAATTAACCCTGAAAACGAAGAAACCGGCGTTTTAATTGATGCAATGCTTACGTTTCGTTCATTAAGTGCATTTGACAAGATGATTGATTTTATAAACAATCTGCCGTCGCACGTAAAGAACACCGTTATGGTGCAGGAGCAACTCGGATTTGCCTTAAACCGCATTGAAGAAAGACAACAGGCAGTAACTGTACTGGAAACCGTTATCCGGCAAAATGGCCCCAGCAGCGAAACCTACGGAATATTGGGCCGGGTTTATAAAGACATGAGTGATGATGCAGCCGCTGCGGGAAACAAACGTTTGGCAAAAGCCAATTTTGAGAAGGCAATAGAAACGTATCAGAAAGGCTTTGAAGCCGATTGGCGCGACGCCTACCCCGGTACTAACGTTCTTACATTGCTGGAAATCAAAGGGGATAGAGCGAAAATTAACGAACTGGCGCCCGTCGTGATTTATGCCGTGCAACGAAAACTTGTCACTAAAACTCCCGATTATTGGGATTATGCAAGCCTACTGGAAATCGCTATTATTACCAACAATGAGTCGGATGCAGAGACCTATCTTGACAAAGCCCTTGCTTGCCCGGTTGAAGGCCACTGGATGTTCGAAACGACTGCGAAGACATTGGATAAAATTGTTGCGGCACGTAAAGATCGAGACGAGGATTTTCGATTAGCCGAAGAAATGAGCGGAGCCTTAAAGGAACAGATCGGTAATTGAGAGCGCGGGTATTTAACGAAGCTGTTTAAACTTTTTTTAAAATGATAAAGAATTAACGTGTTTTTTGTCATTCCGACCGGGACGCGGAGTCGAAGGAGGAATGACAAAAATGTGCTTGGTTTTGACTCGAAAGAAAAAGTTTGAATAGGTTCAACAAAAAAGCCGGGGCTTACTTTCCCGGCTTTTCTATGAATGAACTGCCTCACTGATTGATGTCACGCTATACCGGGTCTTACAAATCGGCAATGGCTTTGTTGATTTCGTCTTTCGTTTTGCCGGTTTTCTGCTGAACCTTGCCCCACATTTCATCTTCTTTGCCTTCTTCGTAGGCTAGGTCATCGTCGGTTAAATCGCCATAGGCTTGTTTGATTTTACCTTTCAGCTCGTTCCAGCCTCCTTTTAGGGTTGTCTCGTTCATTGTCGTAGGGGTTTATAACATTGAGTTGTGCCCGTAATCACCCTGATTACACCAACAAAACTATGCGGAAACCAAATTGTTTTCGGCGATGTGCCGGGCAATGCGGTCGGAATCGATGTTGAGGTGATACAAAACGCCGGTAATGGGGATGGAGAATCCCAGGAAATATAAACCTTGCAGAGATGGCTCACTAAACCACAAATCTTTAGGGTAACCGCGCTCGTTTGTCACACGGGCTACTAAATCGTTGGATAAAAAAGAAGCCAGTCCCGGCCTATAACCCGTTGCCAGAATAATGGCATCGAAGGTCAGTTCGCGACCGTCGGCGAAGGTTACCGTTTTAGCATTGACCCGCTCAATGCGCGGCACGACTTTTATGGCTCCGGCCTTAATCTGATCGAGGGTGCCGATGTCGATAACGGGCGTTTTGCCCCGGCGGGTATCGTAGGTAGGCGAGTTCTGCGGTTTGCCTAATCCATAGGCCGATACGTCGCCCACGTTGATTTTTTGTGAGAGACCAGCCAGCAAATCGCAGAGCCAGTTGGGGAGTTTGCTGAGCAGAATAGCCGTAGGCTGAGCCGGTCGCCCGAACACTTCCCGCCGAATGATGTTAATGGGTCCCCGCACCGAAATAAATGGTTTGGCGCCATTTTCCAGCAGGTCGAGGGCCAGCTCTGCGCCGGTATTGCCCATCCCCACGATGAGCACATTTTCGTCGCGAAATGGCGCTCCGTTCCGGTATTCACTGCTGTGCCAGATGATCCCCCGAAAATCCCGCTGGCCGGGCAGTTCGGGTACGTTAGGCACACGATTGTAACCAGTGGCCACCACCACCTGCTCAGCCTCAAATGTATCGGTTTCGGTTTGCACCTGCCAGTGCTGGTCAGGCATTTGCCGGATGCTAACAACCTTCTGGTTGAACAGCGGCTTAATACCGGCATGTTCGAGGTATCGTTCGAGGTACTCCACAAACTGTAGCCGCGAAACATACGTTGGGTAATCGGCCGGGTAGGGAAAGTATGGCAGGGCCGAGTATTGCTTAACCGTGTGGAGATGCAGCCGGTCATAATGATTTCGCCAGCTAAAACCGACATAGTCACTGGCTTCGAGCAGCGTAAACGGCAATCCCCGATGCGCGAGCTGCCCGGCCATTGCCAGCCCCGCCGGCCCCGCACCGATGATTAAAGTCGTAGTAGTCATAAAAGTCGTAGCAGTCGTAAGTCATAAGTGAGCCGTGCGTCAGCCACTTACGACTTACGACTGCTACGACTTACGACTCATTTAATCCGTGTCCAGGTCTGGGTTTTGCCGAGCAGCGAAATGCCCACATACCCGCGCACCAGAAGCGTGTTGGGGTCTTTCAGTGTCATTTTGCAGTTATACTCTTTTCCATCTTCAGGATTGTATATTTTGCCATCGCTCCAGACATTATCGCCGTCGTACTTGAAATTATACATCAGCAACAGATTCATCAGTGGCCGCGACCGCTTCGAGAGGTCGGTGTTTTTCTCATCCGTCCGGGGTTTGCCGGTTGTCGGATCGGTAGGTTGCCCTAACCAGACAAGCTTACCGAAGTAAGTGCCGCCCTGTTTGTAAATCTGGACATGCCCTTTCTTTGTACCGTTCAGCCAGGTTCCCACCACCGCATCCGAGTTATCTTTCGGCGCAAAAGCAGTCAGGAATGCAAACAACGCAAGAATGGGCAACGCATAACGCATACGTTTCATGGGTTTCTGGAATTTAGACTAAAAATTTGTTGTACTAACGTAAATATGGCGAAAAAAGTCTGACTTATGTTCAAACGCGATCCTAACCGCAGCTACCCAACCGAAACCGAATCGCGGGTGATTATCCGTTTTCAGGACTGCGACCCGCTGCAACACCTCAACAACGCGAAGTACTTCGATTACTACTTCAACGCCCGCGAAGATCAGGTGGCCAAGCTGTATGATTTTAACCCCGGCCAGTTGTTTCGGGAATTGAAAACAAGCTGGGTGGTGTATCAGCACCAGATTGCCTACATCCGGCCCGCGCTGGTGAGCGAATGGGTACGCATCATCTCCCGGCTCATCTATGTGAATGAGGATACGACCGTAACCGAATACATCATGACCGACGACGGCAAAACGCACCTCAAAAATGTGCTCTGGGTTACGTCAAAATATGTTAGCGTGCTTACCGGCAAGCGCATTCCACATGACGAGAGCGTAACCGAACTACTCCAGACGATTCTTGTGCCGAACATAGATTTCCTGAGCCTGAACTTCAACGACCGTATCAAAGATATTAAGCATCAGGTTGTTGTGGCGCATGTTTTGTAATCTTGTTATTGCCCGCCGGATGGACAAACTATCAGCCCACTGCTTTAGCTGTGGGGGTTAACGAACAATCCACCGAATGACAACGAACCGCTCCGGCGGCCAACCGTTTCAACAGTTTCCACTCTGGTAAACCGTTGAAACGGTTGGCGTAGCGCCCACTTTTTGTCTATCCCCACAGCTAAAGCAGTGGGCTAAAAGGGTTTCTGCTACTAATTCCGTCAAATCAATTCTTGGCGCTTGAGAACAAAAAATCTCTGCGAATCTCTTTCCCTCTGTGTATCTCTGCGTTACAATGATAATAACCCATTTTTTATCCTTATTCGGAGATTAAATTAAACCATTTCATGGACAATTGTTCAAAGGGACAAATACAACCTGAAACACTACACGACCATGAAAAAAATGCTGATGACAGCCGCTACCCTGGTTGCCCTGCTCTCGACCGGCGCATTCGCGCAACGCTACGGCTTTCCGCAAACTCCACCCAACAATTATCCGCAGCAACCTGGTTATAACCAGCCGGGGTATAATCAGGGGTACGGCCAACCGGGGTACGGCCAGTATAACTATGATTACGACGATTATCGGTTCGACCGGCACCTGGATTGGTGGGATCGTGAGTTGAATTTATCCCGTCGGCAGGAGCGCGACATTCGCCGGATTCGCGACCGGTTCAATCAGCAAACGCAGAACATCGACCCCCGCGATCCCCGCCAGCGCGATTTCTTCCGGCAGGCCCGTCAGCGACAGTTCTTCGACATGATGGCCGTGCTCCGCCCCGACCAGCGCGATCAGGTAATTGCTCGTATGCGCCCCTACGAACGCAATGCCGGACGTGGCCGGGGTTATGGGAATGGAGGATACGGAAACGGAGGCTATGGCCGTAATTCAGGAAGTGGACCTTATGGCTATTGAGTGAAGAAGGAGGAAGGGCAAAACAGTCGGCCAGATTGGTCGGCTGTTTTTGTGTATACCGTCCACCATAGACTGTAATCTGTTATCTAACAATGAGTTGTCAGAATTACTTTTGTTTCGTAATTTTCCGGGAAACTCATTTTCCAAAACTATATGTTATTTCGTCAACAAATCCGGCAAACTGGCGTGGTGCTGGCCGTAGTCGCGACGACTGCTTTGGCTAAGCCCACTCCTCAAAAACCCAAGATGACCCAGAATCCATTTCTTTCGCCGTACACGACCCCCCATCAAACGGCGCCTTTCGACAAAATTAAAAACGCCGATTACCTGCCCGCCCTGAAAGACGGACTGGCACAGGGTCGCAAAGATGTTGACGCGATTATTGCAAATCCGGCAAAACCCACGTTCGAGAATACGATTGTTGCCCTCGAACGTTCCGGCGATTTACTCGGCAAAGTAACCTCGGTACTCTTCAACCTCAATAGCGCTGAAACCACGCCCGAACTTCAGAAAATTGTGAAAGAGGTGTCGCCAATGCTGAGCGAATACGGCAACGACATTACTCTGAACGAGAAATTGTTTGCCCGCGTAAAGGCCGTGTACAACACCCGCGCCAGCCTGAAACTCGACCCCGAGAGCGATATGCTGCTCGAAAAGGCATACAAACGGTTTGCCCGGAACGGCGCCAACTTAGATGAAAAGGGCAAAGAACGGTTGCGGGCCATCGACAAAGAACTCTCGCAACTGTCGCTGCAATTTGGCGAGAACGTCCTGAACGAGACCAACGAGTACACAATGGTCGTGACCGACGAGAAAGACCTCGCCGGGTTACCCGATTTTGCCCGCGAAGCCGCCAAAGCGACCGCTAAACAGAAAGGCAAAGAAGGTTGGGTGTTCACTTTACAAGCCCCCAGCTACGGTCCCTTCATGCAGTATGCCGATAACCGCGACCTGCGTAAGAAACTCTTCATGGCGTTCAACGGGCGCGGTTTTCACGGCGATAAAAATGACAACTCGGCTATTATCGAGAAAATCGTGAACCTGCGCTACGAGCGGGCGAACCTGCTGGGCTATAAAACCCACGCCGACTTCGTACTGGAAGAAAGTATGGCGGGCTCGAAAGACAAAGTGCAGGGTTTCCTGAATGAACTCGTGACCTACGCCCGCCCTGCCGCCGAACGCCAGTTGGGCGAATTAACGACTTACGCCAGAGCGCATGGCTTCACAGAAGATAAATTGCAAAGCTGGGACAACAGCTACTATGCCGAGAAACTGAAGAAGGAAAAATACGACCTCGACGACGAAACGCTGAAACCTTATTTCAAGCTCGAAAACGTGCTGAACGGCGTGTTTACGGTGGCCAACAAACTCTATGGCATCACCTTCAAAGAGCGCACCGACATTCCGGTTTATAACCCGGAAGTGAAAACGTTCGACGTGTTTGACAAGGATGGGAAGTTCGTGGCCGTGTTCTATGGCGATTACTTTCCTCGTGCAGGTAAGCGTTCCGGTGCCTGGATGAACGACATTCAGGGTCAGAAGATTGAGAACGGCGAGAACATCCGTCCGCACATCATTAACGTCTGCAACTTCACCCGTCCTACCGACACCAAGCCGTCGCTGCTGACCTTTTATGAAGTCACAACCCTCTTCCACGAGTTTGGGCACGGGCTGCATGGGATGCTCGCGAATGGCAAATACGAAAGCCTGAGCGGCACGAGCGTTCCCCGCGACTTTGTGGAGTTGCCCTCGCAGGTGATGGAAAACTGGTGCTATGATCCCGAAGCGCTCAAACTCTTCGCGAAACACTACCAGACGGGCGAAGTCATTCCGAATGAACTGATTGAGAAAATCCGCGCCAGCCAGAACTTCATGGCGGGCTTAGCCAATCTACGCCAACTGCGCTTCGGATTAGTGGATATGTATTACCACGGCCAGAAACCCACCGGCGAAACCATCTCGCAGGTTGAAAACAGGGTTGACTCGGTAGCCAACCTGTTCCCGCGCGTAGAGGGCGTCGCCTTCAGCCCGGCCTTCTCGCACATCTTCGCGGGCGGCTACTCGGCAGGTTACTACAGCTACAAATGGAGCGAAGTGTTGGACGCCGACGCCTTTGAGTTCTTCAAGGAAAAAGGTGGCTTAGACAACAAAGCAGCCGCCGACAGTTTTCGCAAGAACGTCCTCGAAAAAGGTGGCAGCGAAAAACCCATGGAACTCTACAAGAAATTCCGGGGCCGCGAACCCTCACCCAAAGCAATGCTCCGACGAAGTGGATTGATATTGTGATAAATAAGTGGGGGCGGCCATTTGGCCGCCCCTGATTTGTTGTAAGAGTAATGTATATAGACAAAAGATTTGTATCAAACAGGAATATTAACAACGAGCACAGACCGGCTCATTTAGAAAACAGCATTCCATTTGCTCATAACTGCCGTTTAAACTGTAAGTTATAGTTTATAGTGTTCACCGACTTAACTCTTTTAATCTGTTTTTCGCTTCTTCATACATGGGTGTTATTTGAAGCGCTTTTCTATACATCTTAATAGCCTCTTCCTTTTTGTTTAGCGCAAGATAAATATTACCCATTGTAACCAGTATTAAATCCTTATCTGGGAACTCACTTATATTATTTTCTGAAATCACTTCTGCTTCCTTATACCGTTTTAACGTCAGTAACTGCTCTGCGATAAAATTCATAGAAATCCAGTCAATATAGTAATGTGCCGAATCTGCTTTCATTTTTTTGTAGTCAGCAACCGCTTTTTCAACACCTACCTGTTTAATCACCGTTTCCATTTTTTTGTGTACGGGTTGCTTTAAGGAAACAGGTTTATTATACAATACTTTATACAAATTAGTAGTAATACCAAAAAAATCAGTTGGTGAACTATTGCAGAGTATGATCACTAAACTTTTTGTTGAAGGAATTCTTCGGATAAAAGAAATAAACCCATCAGTCATTCCCAGGTGAAAATTTGACGCAACACTATCTGTACGTGTATACTTAAATTGTTTATTAAACCACCCATACCCGTATTGGGCTTGTCCAATACCTGGTGTGAACATTTCAGCCGTCAGTTCTTTGTTCAGCAATGTATGATTGGCTAAAGCCATATGAAATTTAAAAAGATCGTCTACGGTTGAATAGATGTCGCCAGTCCCCATCGTGTTTGACTGGTCTCTGAAATCTGATGACGTATAACCACCAAAACTATAATCATATCCTGTTGCTCTGTTGGGTATAATTTGCGTATGATAATAAGAACCTGAATTAATCATTTTTAATTTTTTAAAAATGTCATCAGCCATAAGTTGGGCATAGGTTTTTTTAGTTACCCTTTCCATTAGATAACCCAATGTAAAATATCCCCAACTACTATAAGCATACTGGGTACCGGGTGTGAAAGCGAGAGAAGAGTCCATAAACACTTTTACATATTCCTCTCTGGTAAAGTTTTGACGACTTATTCTTGGGAAAAAGTCTTTTATTATATCATAATTCGGCAGACCAGATGTATGGGTAAGCAATTGCCTTATGGTTACTTTTGCAGCAGGTTTATTTCTAAATTCGGTTAAATAATCGTCGATAGTATTATCTAAATTAAGTAAGCCCTTTTGCACTTGTAGTAGCACTAACATGGCAGTCAAAGGCTTTGAAACAGAGCCAATCATAAACTTTGTATCTGTCTTATTCGGAATATTCCACTCTCTATTAGCTAAGCCAAAGGCGTCTTTATAAATAACTTCTCCGTTTTCAGCCACCAATACTGCCCCATCAAACATGGTATAGTTATGATATGCCTGCATTATTTCTGATAACTTATCTTTTTTATTTTGGGCAAACACTGTCCGGCCAATCGACAGGCTGACAAGCAGAATAATTAGGTTTGAATTCATATCCTGTCAGTTTAGAATGGTTTATATCACATATTACGTGTAACTCGTTTATTAATACCTGTTTATTACGTTTAATCCCGTACACTAATATAGATAAATTAACAAGTTTAAAAATAAAACTCTTTATAGTCCTGCTTACAAAAAGGATTTTTATTTAGCCAATCAGTGGTGGAGACTGTGTAGAAATACGTAGGCCAATAAATAACAAAAAAGCCGGACGTAAAGTCCGGCTTTATGCTCAATCCTTACTTCTCCGCAACTACCACTACCTCCTGACTCTGGTACTTATACCGATATTCAATCAGGTCGGCGACTAAGCCAGTCCAGCCGGTTTGGTGGCTGGCGCCAAGGCCCATGCCGTTGTCGCCGTTGAAGTACTCATAGAAGAGATACAGGCCTTTGAAATGCGGGTCGTCCTGCATCTTTTTGTCGATGCCGTAGGCCGCTATCTGGCCCGCGTCGTTGCGCCGGAAGATGTTGATGAGCCGTTCGGCAACGAGCACTGTCGCTTCTTTCACGCTCATGATATGCCCGGAATTGGTCGGGTACTCCACCTCGAAATCATCGCCGTAGTACTGGTAAAACTTTAGCAGCGAGTCGATGAGCAGGAAATTTACCGGAAACCAGATAGGCCCGCGCCAGTTGGAGTTACCGCCAAACATGCTCATCTCCGACTCGGCGGGCACGTAGCGCACCTGGAAAATCTCGCTGTTCAGCTCAAACTGGTAGGGCATTTTCTCGTGGTACTTCGATAGCGCCCGGATGCCATAGTCGGACAGAAACTCGGTTTCGTCGAACATCCGTTTCAGAATCATCTTCATCCGATGGCCCCGCAGCAAGCTCAGCAGGTGCGTTTCGCCCTTACCCGGCTCGTGCCAGCGCGACACTAACGAAGCCAGATCGGGACGGTTGGTGAGCACCCATTCCACCCGGCGTTTGAAATCGGGTAATTTCGAGAGCAATTGTTCGTCTAAGATTTCAACGGCAAACAATGGAATCAGGCCCACCATCGAACGGATTTTGAGCAGCCGCGCGTTGTTGTCGGGCATGTGCAGCACGTCGTAGTAGAACTGGTCCACTTCGTCCCACAGGCTGATGTTCTGTCGGCCAAGGTTGTTCATAGCCGACGCGATGTGCAGGAAGTGCTCGAAAAACTTACTCGCCATGTCCTGATACGTAGGCCGGGTCAGCGAAATCTCGCAGGCAATACGGAGCATGTTCAGCGTATACATGGCCATCCAGCCCGTACCATCGGCCTGCTCAATGCGCCCACCCATCGGCAGGGGCTGGCTCCGGTCAAACACCCCGATGTTATCTAAGCCAAGGAAGCCACCACCGAAAATGTTATTGCCTGATACGTCTTTCCGATTGACCCACCACGTAAAATTCAGCAGCAGCTTATGAAACACCCGCTCTAAGAAATTCACGTCGCCAACGCCGTTCATTTCCTTGTCGATTTCATACACCTTCCAGCAAGCCCAGGCATGAACCGGCGGGTTCACATCGCTGAAATTCCACTCATAAGCCGGAATCTGACCATTCGGGTGCATATAATATTCGCGCAGAATTACCGCGAGTTGCCGCTTGGCAAAATGGGGGTCGAGTCGGGCCAGCGTGAGGGTATGGAACGCCAAATCCCAGGCCGCAAACCAGGGGTATTCCCATTTGTCGGGCATACTCAGGATATTGGCCGTATACATATGCCTCCAGCTTTCGTTGCGGGCATACACCCGCCCCTGAAACGGCACCGGCATTTTGGGATCGCCTTTAAGCCACTCGTTGACGTTATAATAATAAAACTGCTTGCTCCACAACATGCCCGCATAAGCCTGCCGCTGAATAGCCAGCAATTCGGGGTCGGTTACGTTCTTCTGTAAATCCGCGAAGAAGTTATTCGCTTCAACAACTCGCTTGTTCCAGATTTCGTCGAAATCGGCGAAAGGTTGGGTCATGTGCGTCTGGTCGCTGAAGCGCAGCCTAATGCTCACGCTGCCGCCCGCCGGAACTTTCCGAACATACTGAGCCGACGCTTTTGTACCAATCTGGTTAGGATTAACAAAACTCTTCTTTCCCCCCGATACGATATAATTGTTGATACCATCCTTGGGGTATTTTGCCAGGTTAGGCCGCCCGTACAATCGCTCCGAATTCGTATCGTTATCGCAGAACAGCAGCGCGTCGGCATCCTCGCAGTAGAGTTTATACTTGCCCAACTGCTTGTGGTTCACCTCAATTTGGTTGTTGGCAATGCCGTTAAGCATTGGTCGGGTATTGTATTGCTCATACCCCCACGACCAGGTATTCCGAAACCAGATCGTCGGCAGCAGCGTAAGGGGGGCCGTTTTGTCGGAGCGATTATGGGCCGTAACAGTCACTAACCAGTCGTTCTGGTCGGCTTTGGCATATTCGATAAAAATGTCGAAGTACTCGTCTTTATCAAATATGCCCGTATCGGTTAGTTCAAACTCGGGTTCCTGCCGATTCCGGCGCGACGATTCAATAACTAAGCGATTATAAGGAAATTCCTGCTGCGGGTATTTATACAGCATTTTCATGTACGAATGGGTGGGGGTGCTGTCTACATAATAGTACAGTTCCTTCACGTCTTCGCCATGATTACCCTCCGGTCCTGTCAGGCCGAAGAGTCGTTCTTTCAGGATGTTGTCTTTGTGATTCCAGAAGGCCAGTGCAAAACAAATATGCCCTTTGTTATCGGCAATGCCGCCAATGCCCTCTTCGCCCCAGCGGTAGGCACGGGAGCGGGCCATGTCGTGGCTTACAAAGTTCCAGGCATCGCCATAGGGGCTATAATCCTCACGGACAGTGCCCCAGGCCCGTTCGGAAAGATAAGGTCCCCATTTTTTCCAGCCTTTATTGTCGGCTCGTTCGTAAATACGTTCGCGTTCAGAAGTAGGCATAAGTTTCAGACATGTCTGCCAGAAAGGCAGTTCTCAGTAGCACGGTAGATACAGACCTCAAAGATAGTATGCGTGCTGAGTATTTTTTAAGATTGAGTTTGCACTTTTTTACGGTATACAGCAATTGTTCGGCCAGTCAGAAGGAATACACGCATTTACTTCGGCAAATTGGTGTATGTTACTAAATAGTATATTAGGTATTATTTTGATTTGCTGTTGTTCTTATTTGTTAGACGAATGGCGGGGTGGGTTGTCACATCTGTTTGGCATAGAACACACGAGTTTATCTACTTATTGATAGGGTAACCGGATACCTATTTACACGTATTTTGTTCCGCTTTACCGTTGGCTGGCAATAGCTGTGGGGGGCTAACAACTTGTGTTCTTCGTGGGTTTACCCGTTTTTTGTGTTATGAACCCGCAACCCAACAATCCCCTGCACGGGAAGACCTTAGAGGCTATTCTAACTGAATTAGTCGAATTTTACGGCTGGGAGCGGCTTGGCCGGAAAATTAGAATTAACTGCTTTACCAGTAACCCCAGTATCAAATCGAGTCTGACGTTTTTACGCAAAACCGACTGGGCCAGAAAACAGGTAGAGGAGCTTTATATGCATATGCAATCGCATTGATATCGGATTAGGGATGTCGGATTGATGGCTGACGCAAGAGAGTTGATGCGTCAGCCATCAATCCGACATCCCTAATCCGATATTCATTTATTTCTCAACAGCCGCTAACACTCGTTTAATCAGTTCGTTGGGGTTTCCATTGTGCCATCGCCACACGATCACGATGTCGTGTTCAGGATCGACCCAAATGGTGTTCGACCCGGCGCCAATGGCTGCGAAACTGGTGCTCGGTGCATCGGGCCAGGGCTTTTTGCCCGTTTGGCTAATTCCTGTATTGAGCCACCACAAATACCCGTAGTCGGGACCGATGGGGTTAGGTGTTGTGGCTTTTTTTACCCAGTCGGGCGAAACAAGTTGCTCAGTTCCCCAACGACCCTGCCGCAAAAACAGGTAGCCAAAGCGGGCTTCGTCGCGGGTATTAATCCATAAGCCACCGCCCCAGCGTGTACCACCACTCACCGACGACATCTGTTTCCCATCCACCTCCGCCACCGCATTTGGGTAGGGGATATACCGCCACGAATCGGATGCGCCGATGGGATTCATGATTTCATCGCGAACCACGTCGGGCAAGGGTTTTTTCCATAACCGAAGCAGCGACAGCGCCAGCCGATTCACCCGCACGTCGTTGTACTCGTAATAGGTGCCCGGCCTCTGGAGAGTACGCGGTTTCCGTTCACCTTTCCCAAACGCTTCTTTGCCAATAAAATCGCTGTTTTTGCCCCACAGCGAACCTTCCCACTCGCTGGTTTGCTGAAGGTGATTTTCCCAGGTAACCGCTCGATTTTGCTCCGAATCGTAACCACCATCATGGATGAGTTTAGTAACCGGATCGTGAATATCAGGAATCATTCCCCGCTCAAGAGTAATACCCGTTACTGTGGATAGAACGCTTTTCGCCACGCTGTAGGTCGGGTCAGGGCGTTGCGTGTCGCCCCATTCGGCCACGATATAGCCATGCCGCAAAATGATGCCATTGGTGGCGGCACGGCTGGTCGGCATGGGGCCAAGTAACTTACCGAAAATTTCCTCCTGAGTCGAAAAGTCAGGGGTCATCTGGGTTGTTTCCTGCGTTTTCGCAAAGGCTACGGCGGAGTCGAGCAGGACCGCGTTCATGCCTGCCTTTTCAGGAGAAATCCGTGCCCATTTATCGCCTTTGGGTGGGAAATAAGGAGTTGTCGACTGAACGGGTGGCCGATGACAGGCGGTAAGTAAGCCAATCAGCAGAAGAAAATAAAAAGGACGGGTCATTAGGTTGGCCAGGCCAGGCTCCGGCTGACCTATTTAGGCTATATACAACAGGTCAGCCGGAGCCTGGCCTGGCCGTTACCGTTCTAACTTAAATCCTTCATCCACCCGGACCCGCGTCGGTCGGTTGGCAATATCCCAGCCGGTGAGGTAAATCCAGTGGGCAATGCGCGTCACTTTGGCGGTGTTAATACGGTCGGGTTCGTCTTTGGGCGTATGATAATCGGGGTGAAGCAGCGTTGTGAAGGCAATGGCCGGAACACCCGCCCGGGCATAGGGGAGGTGGTCGCTCCGAAAATACCAGCCTTCGGGGTGGTCGGGTTTATCCCAGAGCGTATCGAGTTTGAAATGGGCTTCCGACTGGTTCACCGCCAGAGCCGCATTGACCAAATCGGTCGAGTTGCGATGTGGTGATTGCTGACCCAGTATGCAGGCACTGTCGGGGGCATTGCGACCAATCATTTCGGCGTTCAATACGGCCACAATCGACTCCTTCGGCACGGTGGGATGAGCCACGTAATAGCGCGACCCCAGCAAACCCCGCTCTTCGGCCCCATGAAACACAAACAACGCCGACCGTTTGCCGGGTTTCTGCACAAATGCCCGCCCGATAGCCATCGTCGCCACGCAGCCACTGGCGTTATCATCGGCGCCGTTCCAGATTGAGTCACCCGCTACGGCCCGCCGAACCCCGTCGTGGTCCTGGTGGGTACTGAACAGCACATATTCATCTTTAAGCGTAGGATCGGTACCCGGCGCTTTTGCCACAATATTTACCGATGGGTAGTTGAAACTTTCCACGTTCACAACGTTGGTGAACTGCTGTCCGGGCTGTTTCACCCAGTTCAATGCCGTAGCCGGAAGCCAGACGGTAGGCGCCTGCGAAAAAACGCGGGTATTTGGGCCGCCGGGTAAATCATACCGGCCCCGCTCAAGGCTGGTTGTCCAGCGATCAAAGTAAAACTGTGCCTGAGCATCCGAAACCCATATAACGGCTAAGGCGCCCGCTTTCACTAATTCAGCCGCCCGGCGGGTCATCGTCCCGAACAGAAATCGCCGATAGCTCAGGTCAGCCGGGGCCGTTCCCGAAAACTCCAGGGCTACGGCTTTGCCTTTCACATCTACCTTTGCCAGATCGTCGGGCGTTCCCTTGCCAATGAATACAAGGGGTGCATCGACCGACGCAATGGCCGGGGCCAGAATAAACGCATCCTGACCATGTGTGAGTTGATGCGGGCCAATGACCAACCGGCTGGTTTCGGTGATGCGGGTGCGCTGAATATGAAAAAACTGAAAAAACGTACCGTCGTCGCCGGCGGGTTGCAGGCCCATAGCCCTGAGTTGGTCAGCAATCCAGGCCGAGGCTTTCAGTTCATCTAACGTACCTCCCTCGCGGCCCCGGAAGTGATCGCCCGCCAGCGCGAAAAGGTCGCGTTTGATGTCGCTCTCCTGAATGGCTGACAGGCCGTTAGTCGGCTTCGCCATGCTGGCTTTGGGCTGGCTATAAACGGCAATGGGCAATAAAGGCAGGGTGAAGACAAGAACGAATAAACGCCAGATTTTTTGTTTGCTGAGATAGGTCATGCTGGTTGTATTGTCAGAGAGAGAACAAATCTACGTAGAGACGCAATATCTTACGTCTCCTGACCGGATGGTTTTATTGCTGACGCACAGGAGACGCAAAGATGCGTCTCTACGGATGAAAAACAGTATCTTGGGAAACCAAACGACCTGCCATGAAAAGACAACTCCTCATTTACAGTTGCTTTGCCAGCATCTGGCTTACACAACCCCTAATCGCCCAATCTCGAAAAGCCAGCACCGATCCCATTACCCGTTTTGATGCCTATGTGCAGCAGGCTGTGCGCGACTGGCATGTGCCGGGCCTGACCGTTACGGTTGTGAAGGACGGAAAAGTGCTCTTCAAAAAAGGCTATGGTGTTCGGGTGTTACCGGAGTCGCGTTCGACTAAGCCCGAACCGGTTGACACACAGACGCTTTTTGCGATGGCGTCGACCACTAAAGCCATGACAGCCGCCTGCCTCGGTATGCTCGTGGATGAGGGGAAACTCCGCTGGGATGATCCCGTCGTGAACTACCTGCCCGATTTTCAGCTCTACGACCCCGCCGTGACCCGCGAACTGCGGGTGCGCGATTTGCTCATTCACAATACCGGTGTAGGAAATGCCGATATGCTCTGGGCCGCCATGCAGATTCCATCCGACGAAATCCTGCACCGGATGCGGCTGATTAAGCCAGCCTATTCGCTTCGCGCTGGTTTTATTTATCAGAATATCATGTATTTAGCTGCTGGAAAGGTGGTGGAGAAACTAAGCGGAATGCCCTGGGAAACGTTTATCCGTACCCGCATTTTCGAGCCGCTCAACATGCGCCGGACGAAAGCCCTGTTTAAGGAAGTGACCGATGCGAACCGGGCCAAACCACATTTTGCCGTTAATGATACGGTTCGCTTAGTGGATAGCCCAACGGAAGAAGGACTGGTGGATGCGGTAGGCCCGGCGGGGTCGGTCTGGTCGTGTTCGGATGACTTAGCCAACTGGATGCTTTGCATGCTCGATTCGGGGCGGTATGGCGGCCTGGAGCGTAAAGCACTGCTTAAACCCGCTACATGGGCCGAACTATTCAAGCCGCAGACACTCGTTACTGACAGTCAGTTTTATCCCACTCAGCAGCTAACCAAACCCGTTTGGAAGACCTATGGATTGGGCTGGTTTCAGCACGATTATCGGGGCCATCGGGTCAATTTTCATACGGGTAGCCTGACCGGTATGGTGGCTATTCATGGACAGTTACCCGACCAGAAATTAGCCGTTTATGTGCAGGCCAATCTCGACCATGCCGAACTCCGCCACGCCCTCATGTACCGGGCATTTGACGAATTTGCACGGTCCGACGCTCGGCTGGGACTATCCCGCGATTGGAGCGCTGACTTTCAGAAACTTTACGACGGGCTTAAACAGAAAGCCAAAGCCGCCGAACGAAAAGCCGATAGTACACGGGTGCTCAATACCAAGCCATCGCTACCTCTCCAAGCTTACATAGGTACTTATAACGATCCGCTCTATGGCAAAGCTGAGGTGACGATGCAGGACGGTAAACTTCATCTGTCCGTAAACAGCTTACTTACCGGTCGTTTGGATCACTGGCATTACGATACCTTCCGGCTGACATACGATCAATTCTGGAATGGCACCGACCCAATTAGCTTCACGCTGAACATCCGGGGGCAGGTTAGTAAATTGAACTTAGCGGGAGCGGAACTGACTAAAGCACCTGAGACTATGTTAGAGGGGAAGTAACTCGTTTACAATCAGCTAATTAGTAAAATATTGAAATAAAAATATACCTGCTGGAAACAATTTTTTAAAATTAAATGTATCTACATTGAATGTCGAAACACGAAAAAACTTTTTAAACAAATGGAAACGCAAACCGCCACCGTCTGGGCCATTGACCCTACGCACTCAGAAGTGCAATTCAAAGTAAAACACTTAGTTATCTCGACCGTAACGGGTTCTTTCGGCCAATATGAAGGCCAGATTACAACAGAAGGCGATGATTTTACGAATGCCAACGTGTCGTTCTCTGCCGACATCAGCAGCATCAGCACAGGCCACGAACAGCGCGACGGGCATCTCAAATCGGCCGATTTTTTTGATGCCGAGAACTTTCCGAAGCTGACGTTTACCTCCACCAGCGTGACCAAAACGGGCGATGATACCTATTCGGTTACAGGCGACCTGACCATTCGGGGCGTTACCAAATCGGTTACGCTCAAAGCCGAATATGGCGGACAAATGCAGGATTTTTACGGGCAGACCAAAGCTGGGTTTGAACTATCGGGCACTATCAAACGGAAAGAATTCGGCCTGACTTGGGATGGCGTTACCGAAGCCGGTGGCGTTGTTGTGAGTGATGATGTTAAACTGGTTATGAATATTCAGTTAACAAAACAGGCTTAATCAGGCTGTTTTCAACCCTAAAAGGCCTTTCGAGGCCTTTTAGGGTTTTATATTACCGTATCAGCACCAACCGTCCCCGGATGACGGGCTTCTCGGGGGTGGTATAGAGCGTATAAGCATACACGCCCGTTGAGAGCGAGGTTCCGTTGAGCGTACCATCGAAAGGGTTTGTATAGCCCCGCCCGGACGAATATACTACTTCACCCCAGCGATTAAACACCGTTACGATGGCATCAGGGAAGGCTTCGATACCCGGTAAATCCCAGACATCATTCAGGCCGTCACCATTGGGCGAAAATGCATCCGGGACCCATACGCCCTCAAACACCGTAATGTAAATGGTGTCCTTCGCTTCACAGCCCGAACTATTTTTAACGTTAATGGTGTAAATAATGTCTTTGGCAATCTCGGTAATCAACGGATTAGCCAAAGTGGGGTTATCCAAATACTGCCCCGACACCCATTGGTACTGGTTTGGATTGCCGGTATAGACGGGATTCATCGTGAAGGTATTGCCCCGGTAGGTCGTCATTGAATTGGGCAACTCAATGGTCGGAATAGGCGCGACAACCGCCAGCCGGGTTGATACCGTTCCGGCACATTCGGGAGCGGCTTTTACCGTGTAGGTTATGGCATGATTGCCAACACCTGCCTGCGCCGGACTGAATGCATTTCCCGTTACGCCCGGCCCGGCAAAGACACCCCCAGCCGGGCTTCCTTTAAGGGTATAAACAGGCGAAGCCGGGCCACATACATCTGGAATTGAGTCAAATACGATTGGCACCGGGGCCAGTTGCGTAACGACATAGGGGGGAGACTTGCCTTCACAACCATACACGTCAATGGTCGTTACGCTATAAGTGCCCGCACTTTTGGCGGTAACCTGGTTATCCACGCTGCCCGTTGTTGCGGCTACGCCATCTTTCTGCCAGATATACCGAATCCCGCCACTGCTTTGCAGCATCAGCGAATCCTGCGGACAAATGCGGGCTTGTCCGCTGGCCGACTGAATAACCGCCAGCACCGGGGCCGACCGGTCGAGAGTGGCTGTATCAGTACGGGCTTTACAACCATATTGTACATAGGTCAGCACGGCCCAGAATTTACCGGCAGCAGCCATCCGAAGGGTATCGGCGGTTTTACCGGCCAATGGTTGATTATTCTGATACCACTGGTACGTAACATTTGGTGCCTGGGTGGCTGTTAGCAATACCGAACCCGTTGTGGCACACAAATGGCCCGTAGCCGACACTTTGGCATCGGCCCCGATCACAATGACGTTTAGGGCTTCTGAATTGCCAACTTTACTACATACGGCCTTTTGCGACACCACCACCGAGTATTCACCCGTTGCCCGCACGGCTAACGACGAACTGGTGGCTCCGGTCAGGTTGACACCGTCGCGTCGCCACTGGTAATTCCAGGTGGGGTTGATGGTAGCCAATAGAATGGCTGAGTCGCCCTCACAAACGGTGGTTATGGGCAGCTTGGGCCGATTTTTGATTTGCACGGCGGGGTCGGGGGTGGTTTGGGGTGGGCAGTCGATGACTAAAAACTGGAAATCGCGCCGAACCTCACCAATCTTCACGCCATTCCGATATTCCTCTACCTTAACAGCGAACACAAACAGACCTAATTCCGTAGCCGTTACCGATAGCTCACCCGTATGCGCGTCGATGGACAAGGTTGGGCTTCCCGGCACGGCGTTGGTGGCATTAAACCCTGATTTCCAGCTTACATCCGGGTAAGGGCCGGGTGAAACGGCATTCTGGGTGTTTCCCGTACCGCCTTTCTGGTTCAGCGGGGTTATCATCGAATACCGGAGTTCATCACCATCGGGATCGGTGCCACCGAACGGAAACGTGAACGGGTCGCCAAGGCAGATGTACTCGCCGTTGATAGGGCCGAAATGGGGCGACGAATTGGGAAACAACTGGTTGTTCTGATACAGCGCCGGAAACTCAAGGTAGAAGGTAAAGCCGGTTTGGTCGGGGCCGTTAATGTTGTCGATGCCCGCATTCCGGTTGCGTGTCTGATACGACATATAGTACCCTTGCGGATCGGTGTAGGTGGCCGGAGAAAGCTGAATGGTAGCTTCGTAGGTCCACACAACAAAGTTCAGATTTCGTTGCGACGCACAGAACGCGTTGGCGTAAACTACCGATTCTTTGGCCCCGGTTTGCTGAACGGTGAAGCTCGTCATCTGGACATTATCGCGAATGCGGAAAATCCCCACCGACCCGATATTCGATTGTCGGGCAATGCCCTGGGTTCCGTTTTCTAAATAGTTGGTAACAATGATGCGGAAATGTCCCGGTACGTCGCCAATGGCCCGCATTTCTAATTGCCCGCCTACCTGATGGGTTGCCCGCGAGGCAAGGGGTGTGCAGAGGACCAATAGCCAGTATAAATAGTGGAGGATAGATGAACGCATAACCAAACCATTCTAAATTTTCTGTTCACTCGCAAGCGGTACGCGCACTCGAAAATTCAAAAACTGATTAACGCAATCTGTTAACTCTATTTCTTTCTTTGGGTATTCTATAAAAGTACGAATTAGTATAAAGATACGCATACGGTATAGTACTAATTCTGTAGTAAAATTTATGGTGCAATAGGGCCAGCTAATGAGTCCGTAATAAATCGAAACGTGTAGATTATGTTACTTAAGCTTTACCAAAAACGTAAGCCACCCTAATGCCACGTTGCACTAAGTAGCTACCAACAGTCCTCAGTACCGAAGCCGACAACGCGGTCAGTCGATGGTTAGCAGTGGTTTTTAATCGTATTTATTCTTACGGATATAGTATGGAAAACGTGGCAGTCTGCTGTAAGCTTTTTCGTCAGCCAGCGTACCTGTCGAAACGCTATTGGCTAATGAGAAAATCGGCCGCTCGTGCTTTTATTACTGCGACTGAAACCGGCTCGTGTGCGGTAGCCGTCGATTCCAGGAATAAAGAAACAGTCCTATATCAGTTATTAACTCATTATCAATTATTTAGTTATGGTAAAATCAGGCCGTTGGTTAGTTCTGTTTTTGTTAATGTCTAATTCGGTATTGGCTCAATCTAATTTGAAGATCTGGTATCAGCAGCCAGCCGTAGCCTGGACGGAGGCCCTGCCGGTAGGCAATGGCCGCATAGGTGGTATGATTTTCGGACGCGTTGAGGAAGAGCTGATTCAACTAAATGAAAGCACACTCTGGTCGGGTGGGCCGGTCAGCTCAAATGTCAACCCTGAATCACCAACCTATCTTCCCAAAATTCGACAGGCTTTAGCACAGGATGACTACAAACAGGCGGTAGCGTTAGCGAAGCGTATGCAGGGACTTTACACCCAATCCTACCTCCCCTTAGGCGATTTAGTGCTGAAACAAAACGGGGTCGGCGCTACGCCAACCGCTTACTATCGAGACTTGGACATTCAGAAGGCCATAGCCACAACGCGCTTTACGGTGAACGGCACCGAATTTAAACGAGAGATATTTACATCGGCTCCAGATCAGGTAATGGTGATTCGGCTAACGGCCAGCAAGCCCGGTCAACTCAATATCGATGCTGGCACCCGCAGCCAGTTACGATTTCAGAATAGCGGCAACGGGAGCAGCGAATGGATCATGAAAGGCAAGGCCCCCACGCAAGTAGAGCCTAATTACTACAATCCGAAAGACCGCCAGCCGGTTGTGTACGACGATGCAACGGGGTGTAAGGGTATGCGGTTTCAACTGCGGATCAAAGCCATCAATAAAGGCGGAACCCTGCAAACCGACACGGCGGGCATTCACGTTCGAAATGCATCGGAAATAGTGCTGCTGGTGGCGGCTGCAACCAGTTTCAACGGCTACGACAAGTGCCCGGACAAAGACGGGAAGGATGAGAACAAGCTCGCCGAAACAATTATAAATCAGGCATCTAAATCAACCTACCAAACCTTGTTGGCGCGGCACCTAACGGACTACCAGTCGTATTTTACTCGTTTTTCGGTGCAGATTACCGATACCACCGCAACCAATGCCAATGCCACACTGCCCTCCGACAAGCGGTTGAAAGGCTACAGCAACGGAACCTATGACCCCGGTTTGGAAACCCTTTATTGTCAGTATGGGCGCTACCTGCTGATTTCCAGTTCGCGGGTGCCAGACGTTCCGGCTAATTTGCAGGGTATCTGGAATAAGGAGTTGCGTGCTCCCTGGAGTTCCAATTATACCATCAACATCAATACCCAGATGAATTACTGGCCGGTAGAGGTGACGAATCTTTCGGAGATGCACCAGCCGCTGCTCACGTTTCTGGGGCCGTTAGCGAAAAATGGGGCCGCCGTGGCAAAGGAATTTTATAACATGCACGGCTGGGTAGCCCACCACAACACCGATATCTGGGCTATCGCCAATCCGGTAGGCGACAAAGGGCAGGGCGACCCCAAATGGGCCAACTGGAACCAGGGAGCGGGATGGCTGTGTCAGCACCTCTGGGAGCATTACCGGTTTACGGGTGATAGAACGTTCCTGCGGGAAAGCGCCTATCCGCTCATGAAAGGCGCGGCTCAGTTTTATTTGGACTGGCTCATTGAAGGCGATGACGGATACCTGATTGTGTCGCCTTCCGTATCGCCCGAAAACGATTTTATTGATGCGAAGGGACAGCATTCGCCCATTTCGGTAGCAACCACGATGGACATGTCGATCATGTGGGATTTGTTTACCAACCTGATTGATGCCGCTACCGTCCTGAACATTGAACCGGAGTTTCGTCAGCTACTAATCGACAAGCGAAAGAAATTCTCTCCGTTGCACATCGGCCATAAGGGCAACCTTCAGGAGTGGAACAAAGATTGGGAAGACGTTGACCCACAGCATCGCCATGTGTCGCACCTGTTTGGGTTGCACCCGGGTCGGCAGATTTCCCCAACAACAACCCCTGATTTTGCCAATGCAGCCAAAAAAACATTAGAAATTCGGGGCGATGCCGGAACGGGCTGGAGCCGGGCCTGGAAAATAAACTTCTGGGCGCGGCTACTGGACGGCAACCACGCTTATCTGTTACTTCGTCAACTCCTGGCCTACACCAGCCAGACCGACACGAACTACGGAAGTCAAGGCGGTGGGGGCACCTACCCCAACTTTTTCGATGCACACCCGCCTTTTCAGATTGATGGGAATTTCGGGGGCACAGCGGGCATGGCTGAGATGTTGATTCAGAGTCATTTAGATGACATTCATCTGCTGGCTGCTTTGCCAGATGCCTGGAAGGAGGGAAGCGTGAGCGGCCTGAAAGCGCGGGGCGGGTTTGATGTGGCTATCCGCTGGAAAAATCACCGCCTGACCACTGCTACCGTGAAATCGCTCAATGGCGATCTGTGCAAAATAAGAACCGCTCAGCCCGTGCGGGTGAAAGGAGCAAAAGCCACCTCGAAAGCCGCCAGCATAGGCTATGTAACGACGTTCCCGACGCAAAAAGGGGGCGTGTATGAGTTAATGGGTTTGTAGTTTTCTGTTTACCGTCTTGTGTTTGCAGTTGGGTATTTCAAACGACGACTTATGTACGTTCCGGCAGAACTACCCTTGGTGAGAAAGATTGCTGGAATGAGCTGGCAAATGGCTACCGGCAGACCAAACAGGAGGAGTAGACCATAGACAAGCCCGAGAAAACCCCGCAAATCGAAGAAAAACAACAAAGACGACTCCAACAAGGGTTAGGCTTATGAATCCCCAAGATTTATTTAACGACATCAAGGCGATTAAAGCCCAATTAGATGAGTTAGGCAAACGCCCCGCCCCGGCCACGGCAGAACAGTTAACCCAAGTGACGGAGCGGCCTATTACGTTAGATGCCAAGAGTTTTGCTCAGTATGTACTACCTCATTTAAAGCAAGGTTTACCCGATACTATCGCCATCGAAAAAGCGGCTAATGAAGCGGCTCATCGAATTGCCCAGACCGCTGATCAGGCGGCTCAGACGATTTACCAAGCCGCGTGAGGTGTTCCTCGTCAGGTTCGGATTACCGGCGACATCTACGGGTTTACCAACTTTTATGCTGCTATAACTTATGGGTTGGTGTTGCTAACTGTAGTCGTAGGAGCCTGGCTACTGTGTGATCATTACCGGGAACAGGCGCAGGAAACCGTTATCTATAAGCAGGCTCAGGAGGTAATTCGAGAACGAGATTATTACTACAACCAGATTCAAGATTATAAGCGCAATAACTCGAAATACGCCCGGTTGTTCCCAGCCTATGATAACAAAGGATTTTGGGGCCAGTTTACTAAACCCTAATTATTGGTCTATAGTGCAAAACGGGGCCATCCAGTCGGACCGCCGAAGCGGCCGGACCAAAATGAAAATAGTCCCGCAAAGTGCTGATTCTGAGCGAATAGACGGTAAAGAAAAGAGTCGTTTTCTTTACCGTCTATTCGCTCAGAAAATCGTGATATAGCGCAAAGCTGATAGAAATATCAATGATAACACGTCTATCAGCTATTTTACAGAGATACGGGAGAACTCTGTATTATCCCATGGAATGGAATCCAACTTTGTTTCCTTCTGTGTCGATAAAAAGGGCAATAAAGCCCCCGTTGTCACCGATAGCAGTTTTCGGCAGAATAACTGTCCCGCCGGCATTTTCTACTCTGCCTAATGGAACCGAAAGGTCATTTCCGCCATCTAAGTAAACAGTTGTGCCGATCATGGCAGGCACATAGTTTTCCCCGCAGGCAATTGCTCCGCCAAATCCGCCTTTTTGTGGATCAGACGGTAAATAGGCATATTGCCTATTAGGGTCGTCATGAAGTTGAGCATCTAAAACGTTTGCGTAAAAAGTCTTTGCTCTTTCGAAATCTGTTGCTGGTAGTTCAAACCAATTCAGCGAGTTTACCATGTTTATTGACGTTTATATGCGTGTTTATTAACGTTTGGGTTTATTAATCAGGCAAATACGGGGAACTTGAGCTGATCAATCTGCACCTCGGCTTTGCGCGTGTTTTCCGCAGCGTTGAACAGCAGCCCGGCAGCATCAATGAACTCTACGTGTTGAATACCCAGCGTCTGCCACAGAAACTGAGCATACGGCGTGGCGAAATCCTTGTCGCTGCCCCTGGTTCTGCCTCCACTGGTATAGACGATGTAAATGCTGCGGGCGCGGAGTAAGCCGTGCAAAACGCCGTCAACTTCCCCAAAGGTCACGCCAGGACGGGTGATATGGTCGACGTACGCCTTGAACGTGGAGGGAACGGTCCAGTTGTAGAGCGGCAGGCCGAGCACCACCACGTCGGTGGCGAGCAGTTCGGCCACCATTTCGTCGGAAAGCTGTATAGCGGCTTGCATGGCCGGGGTTGGGTTTTGCATGGAGTACAAAATCCCATCCACGACGGCCTCCGTTGGGAGCGGCAGGCCTGCCGCTAAATCGCGGGTTGTGACGTTAGCCTCGGGATAGTCCCGCAGCAGGCGCGCCACCAGGCGGTTGGTCAGGTGCCGGGACACGGAATCGGCATACCGCGGGCTACTGTCGATGTGCAGAATTTCAAGGGGGCGATTGGGGGAGTGAGTCATGAGAAAACGTGTTGAAGTGGTTTAACCATTGATCCCGTTGACAGCGAGGAACGCTTTTTGGGGTGATTGTAGATACAGGTTGTAGAGCGTTTCCGTAAAACCGACGTGCATCTCGTACACGTCGTTGGAGATTCCTTTCAGGATGGCCTCGGCCACCTCCGATGGCAACATTCGGTCGTCACCGGGTACGTCTTTTGAAAAATTCGTATCGACCAATGGGGGCATGACCTCAAATACCTTGATGCTGGTCCCCTGGCTCAAGGCCAGTCGCAACGTCTGAGAATACGAGTGTAAAACGGCTTTAGACGCACTATACGTTGGGGCAAGACCGCCCGGTGCAAAGGCCACTACGGATGTGTTATTAATCACAGCGGCTTCCGGCTGCGATTTCAGTAAGGGCAGTAATTGTTCCGTCAACCGAACCGCCGACAGAAAATTAGTGCTCATTTCCTGGGTTGCCTTTTGGTGGGCATCAACCCCTTCGCCCAAAACATACAGGTGGGCTAAGCCTGCATTATTGAATACTATATTCAAGTCCGGGTGTTCAGCGTTGAGTCGCTCCACCAGGCGGTTTACATCCTCCTCCTTGTTAATATCACAGGGAATGGCGGTCACATTTTTCAGGGTGTTGGCGGCCTCGTTGATCGTGGTGGCGTTCCGACCGCAAATGATAACCTGATTGCCCCGTTGGGCAAACAGTTTGGCGGTTTCATAGCCAATTCCTGACCCTCCGCCGGTAATCAAAATAGTGTTGTTTGACAGTTGCATTTGCCGAGTCGGTTAAGTGAATTTTTGATCGTTTGCTCAAAAAATGGTGAAAAAAATAGAACTCAATTTATTGTTTGAACCGCTATCTGTGCGATGGCTTCCAGGCGAAGTCGTGCGTCTGGACCTGAATGAGCCAACACCTGCATTCCCCGCAAGCAGCCGTTTAGAAAACGGGCCAATGTCTGTATCTCTTCCGGCGAACGTGATTTTATCTCGCCGTGAGCTTGTGCGCCAGTCAATGTTTCCGTCAGGGCTTCTTCCAAATCATGCTGATGAGCGGCCACTTTTCGGCTCACTTCCACGTCATGGTCAGCACATTCCATCGCTGCGTTGGTCATTAAACAGCCCTTGCGACCTTCTTCGGATGCCAGAAACGTAACCGATGTCCGAAAGACGTTCTCAATGGCTCCCCGATAGGAGCCAGGCTGACGCAATAAATTGGGTATAAAGCACCCTGCGGTGACAGCGTAGTGGTCCAGCGCGGCCAGAAACAGCGTGTGTTTATCACCGAAGGTATTGTAGAGGCTACCCGGATGAAGGTCCAATTCCTGCCCTAAATCTTGAACCGACGTAGCCTCATAGCCTTTGCGCCAAAATAGGTGCATGGCTTTATCGACTAAGGGTTCTCGATTGAATTTAACAGGGCGACCCATGTGCTTTTATCGGCTACGAATGTGAACAGAACTGTTTTTGAGTATTTAATCAAAAAGGTCTGCATTTGGTTCCATGAATGAATAAAAAAACTGATTGGATTTTAGTGTAATGCAATCTGTTGTATAATACTTCTTATGTTAAGGGAATAAATACAGAAGGGGGCCATCTTGTCAGGTAAGCCGCTTTCTTAGAAAAATAGAATAGGGTTATTTATTCCCCTTTCCAATCAGGGACTGTTCAACCGGGCAACAGGTGCAGCAGTCGAGCGGCTGCCCGTTCCCCATCCGCTTCGTTCAAAGAGTAGAACTCAACCGAGCTACCCACCAGGCGCACCCCATCCCAGCGGCCCATACTATCGCGGTAAATAACCGCATAGCCGACCAGATCGCCCAGTTCAGCCCGAATGTCGTCCAATACGTTTTCCATGTCATTGCCGGGCCGCCGGAGCGGTCACGCTCTTACTGCCCTGATCCAGATCAATAATGGCAATGACGCTACCCTTGACGGTGTAGGGGTAGTTCTGCCGAAAAGTAGATAATTCGTCGTTTGAAATACCCAACTGCAAACACAAGACAGTAAACTTCCTACGTTCCCGACGTCATAAACAATTTCAACTGCATCCGGTCGTTCTGTCGAAGTTGGTCGCCGATGGTTACCCGCTGGATAATTGAGCGCAGCGACGGAGCGGTGCCGCTAATCGGTATTGTTAACAAAAGAGGCTGTGTCAACGCTTTTCGCTTGATAATCTGCCCGATATAATACGTCAAATCAATGGTGTAACTATCGGTAAGCAATAGAGCCGATGGGTCAATCACGTAGTTTCCTCCGGCCAGATCGGCACCGGACGCGCCCCCCGGAATAGCCGTCAGGTATTCATTCTGGCTATTGGTCTGGTAAAGAGCCAAGGATGATGGGGGAGGGGTATTGTCGCGGGTATCCTGCCGAACGGGGCTGATGACCAGCAGGGCTTTATTGAGGTCCGCAAATTTCTCAGGCCGGTAAAACTCATTCAGATACGGAAACTCAATCCGGGTTTGTAAACCGGCTCCCAGCGAAACGAAGGTCGTATGATTGGTCAGGTTGCTGCTTACCGCATCCGACCGTTGCTTTAGGGCACTCAAGGGCGTACCCGAGCGGTCATTCTGCAGTTGCGTAAAGTGCAGCGTCGACATGGGGAACAAGAGTGTCGAGGCTGTTTTGTTCAGGTCTGTGTCGTGGTAATAGAGTCGCAGCCCACTAATCGTGGAGGCTGTGGTTAAGCCAATGAAGGTGTTTGCGGTTGGTTTTCCCATAAAGGCAAAGCCTGCCAGGAAATCATTCAGCGAGGTGTTATCCGCAATGTCGCCACTAATGATTTTGTCAAACAGCGACTGAGCCAGGGCGTTGGGTAAGCGCAGTTTGACCATCCGGGTGTTGGAAAGCGGACGCGGGGTAATCGTTTGCTGAACGAGTGGTGTAGCCTCGTAAGGAACCGAACTGGTATTGTAATATACCTGAGCGGGCATGGGGCGGCTCAGGCGGTGTAGGCTCAGGCTAAAGGCCGAGGTCGTATCGCCATACACAAACGAATACCCCATTTCGACCACTAATGAGTCTACCCGCAGGTTAGTTTGAGAAACCAGCGAATTGGCCGGATAATTAATGGCCGCAAAACAACGTGCGGTCGTCCGGCCCGTTTGCGCGTCTGACCACTGGCCCAGAATAACGTCGAGATCTTGTGCGGTGCCCGTCGTTGCGAACGAATCCGGCCGCATCACCGTCGAAGTCTTAATCGTCACCGAATCAACCGATTGAATCAGCAACTGCTGCGGGTTGATGACCGACTGACCGACGTTGAGATCACCCGATTGGCAGGCAAATAGCACAATACCGGCCAGCCAAAGCAAACCGGCGTACCAGAGAGTACGCATAAGTAAATAATTCAGGGAATGGTTACGCCTAACTGGCGTAGTTCATCATTTGTCAGAGTGGGCAGAGCCTCCTTCTGATGTATTTTCTCAACGACCCGTTCACCCACCCGCCGGGCCTGGGCCTGGTTGGCAAAACCTACCATTCCCGACTGACCAGGAATGGTAGGCTGGTGAATAAACGGTTTTCCGTTGTTCAATATCGTATAACCCCAGCCGCTCCGGGTAGCAAATACCTGAACCTGGTACTGGTTTTGCTGATAATAAAACAACCAGGCTGTTGCCAGAATAAGTCCCAAAATAACCAGCAGTAAAATTCTGCGTATCAGAACCGTGCGCGACGGCTGGTTATCGATTGTCGTTGTTTGCACTATGGTAACACCTGCTCAATCGTTGGATCAAAATCCCACAGATCGTCGAAGCGATTGGTGCCGTTGCTACCCGTTGCTACATAGCCTTTGTTGCCAATGGCCCAGCCAACTGCATTCACACGGTTGGCTCCCTCAAAAGACCCTAACGACGTCCAGGTGTCGGTGGCGGGGTCATACTGCCAAACGTTAGTATTATCCCCCAGCGTTACATAGCCTTTGCCATTAATGGCAAAACCAACCCCACTACTCCGTTGAACGGCCTGGTCGGTCAGGAAGTCAAGCTTCTGCGTCCATACGTCCTGCGCCGGGTCATATACATACCAGTCTTTCACAACAAGCCCGTTGTTATTACCCGTACCGGCATACGCCTTGCCATCAATAACGAAAGCGACACCGCTTACCCGTTTTGAGCCACCATAACTGGCTACTTTCGTCCAGGCATTGGCGGCTGGGTCATACGCCCACATGTCTTTCAGATAGTTTCCGTCATTACCACAGGTAACATACCCTTTAGCGCCAATGCCAAAAGCCATCGCACCGTAGCGGGCCGTTCCGCCAAAATCGGCTGCTTTAGCCCAAGTATTAGTGGCTGGATCATATGCCCAGAAATCTTTGAGTTTATCGCTCACCGTATTGATGCCGGTGCCGATGTAGCCTTTGTTACCCACAGCAAAGCCCACTCCCGAATACCGGGCAGCCCCGCCAAAGTTGGCTTTTTGGGTCCAGGCATTTTTGGCTGGGTCGTAGGCCCAGAAATCCTGAAGGCGCTCATTGCTGGCATTAAGTCCGGTTCCCATATAAGCAATGTTGCCGATTACAAAACTGGACGCGCCGGAACGGCCCACGCCTTCAAACTCTGACTTAGTGCTCCAGTCGCCCAGAACCGATACAGTGGTAGAACCGCTACAGCCAACCAATAAACCCGCCCAGCCAATGGCAAGCACGCCCATTGCCCAGTTCAGGCGCTGTTGCGTTTTATGTTTGTTAGTTGCGGGAGCGAGTGAAGTCTCGGAAGATACAGGTTGCGGCTGAGTGTTGGTGGCCGAAGAAAATCGAAATGGTAAATGAATCATGAAAAGGAGCGTAAACGAACGAACTAAAACGTAAAGTTATACCAATTTGAGTTAAGAACGACGATTTTGCCAGCCTGACCGCGAATGAACGAGCGTTACGTACAAGGTGGGCAAGCGTTATACAGCCCAGACAAACGGGCAAATACATCCGGCAAAATTACGCCAAAGGAGGCTTACTTACTAACGTGCCGGATTCATAAAAATTCTTAATTGTTGCTACACGAATTAAATAGAATGGACAAAACCAAACGGCTACGGCATAAAGACCCGCTTTGTGCCGTAGCCGTTGGAATGGCTTTTGAAAAAACGTTGTAGGTTTACCCCACCAACCATTAAAATCTACAGATTAAGGCTCTTCAACTGCCGAACCATCGCGTGTCCACCTGCCTTCCGCTGAATGGATGAGCCTACAGCGAGGAGTGGATTGCGAGCCGCCACAGCTTGCCGACCATTAGCCGACCCCGTAATCTGACCCAAAGCGACTTTTAAAAAGGCTTCGTTAGTATCGCCTAATGGCAGCAGCGTGAGGGGTTCGTCCACTTCCACGTTCGGCGTAAAGCCTGTTGAATAGTCCGATTGTCCCGCGCTGTTGTACGATTTAAATACAATGGGTTGCATGCCCCATTTAATTTTACCGGTGTCGTCGGAGATGGTAATCGAGCCGACGTTTTTCCCATAGGTAGTGCCACCAATGGTCGTCACGGTCATGTAGGGACGCAACCCGTTGATGATTAATTCACTGGCCGAGGCTGTGTGGTCGGTGGTGAGCACAAACACGCGCGACAGGTTATTCCCGATATTCTGGGCCTTATCCAGAAAATTCTGTATGAAGAAACTGCTGCCGTATTTGGGGTCATTCAGCAATTGCTGCGTCACATTAGCATTCCACTCTTCCCGGAAATACAGTTTGCTGGAATTAACGCCTTTGCCAATCAGGCTGGCTAAGTTGGCCGACGAAGAGGTATAGCCGCCCGGATTGTAGCGTAAATCCAGCACTAATTCATTGACACCCTGGGCTTTGAAGTCGCTGAAAACAGCATCGACCTGGGCATCGTATTCGCTGGCCGTACTGCCATTAGCGCCCGGCACAAACTGGTTATACACTAAATACCCCACTCTTTTGCCGCCAACGGTATAGACCGAATCTAAGAATACGGGATTTTCCTGATACGTAGTCGCCGTTACGCTAATGGTTTTATCGGTGTCCACCAGTGTTGATCCACTAACGGTTGCCAAACTAAAGGTATACGACGTCCCTGAAAATAATAGATCGGCATAATTGGTCCGGTTGAGTAATTGCCCGTTGACCTTTGAAATAATGTCGCCCCGTTTCAGGCCCGCTTTTTGCGCCGGAGAGCCGGGCAACACATACAGGACCTGAGCAATCACGCCATCGGAACCCGCCGAACGCAGGTATAGATTATATTCCATACCCGTGGTAGTGGTCTGGCCGCTCAGACTGGCCGATAGTTCATCAGCACTTTCCTCAATCCACGAAAAACGGTCGCCGGTTGGATTGGTGGTGGCGTCGTATTTATTTAGGATAGAATCGAAAAATACATCAGGCGTCAGCGTTTTGTCGGGATTAGCCGGAATTTTGTCGTTCCAGTAATATACCTCCCGCATATTCTCCAGAATCCACTCATTTACGGTCTGGTTTTCGGAGGTTGACGTGGTCGTTTGGGGTGTCACATCATCGGTCGTTTTTTTACAAGCCGACAGCGAGAACAGAAAGCCAGCCAGCACCATACAGCGCACCGACCAGACCGACACCCGGTTTTTAGTAGTTATCAGGTTAGTCATTTTATTGAGTTGTTCCGTAGAGTTTGTTGGGTAACTAAACACAGCTACTTACTACTTAATACGAGCCTAAGCAACGGAATGTTGCAGAACATGACAAGTAAATTCTGGATTTAATAAGTCTTTAATCCAGCTATTATGTTGGCATGGCATGCAATGCAAGGCAGTAGAAACCTGTTTATAATGTACTTTGACGCATGAATTGGGCATAGATTTTCAGGATGAATGGTTTTATTGCGCTAGCCTGTACTGGCTGACAAATTCCCGGAAAAATCATCCTTCATCTTATCAATCATAAAAATCTGCGTTCTATATCTATCAACCGAACTCAATTTATCAACCTTGTGGAAAGACGTACTGCGTTAAAAAATATAGCCGGGGCTGTTGGTGGGCTGATTAGTCTGCCTGCCTGGGCCAATAGCTGGACGGTCGAGACGGTTCGCTCAACGCAATCGATTCTCTCGCCGGGCCAGACCGATTTGCTCGCTGAAATGGCCGAAACCATTATTCCGGCGACGGACACCGCAATGGCGGACCATCCCGGTGCCAAAGCGCTTCAGGTGCATCAGTTTATTCAGAAAATGGTAGCCGATTGCTACGATAAACCCGCCCAGGAGCGACTTCAAAAAGGACTCGATTCATTAGACGGGCTGGCGCAGAAATCGTTTGGCAAACCCTTCGCCCAGGGCGACACGGCCCAGCGAAGGGCCCTGCTTACGCAACTCGCGCAGGACTCCGATCAGAAAGAGTTCTATTTTTTGGTCAAAAACCTGACCATTCGGGGCTACATGACCTCCGAGTATGTCATGACTAACCTAACGCATTACGAATTCATCCCCGGCCATTACCACGGCTGTGTACCTGTGAAAAAGGTGATAAGTGGTAAGTCGTAAGTGCTGGCGCCGGATTTACTGATGCGCCAGCACTTACGACTTACCACTTACGACTTACTACTTACTCTTATGTCTTATCTCAACATCGACGCTCAGGCGCAGAATACATACGACGCCATTGTGATTGGCTCCGGCATTAGCGGGGGCTGGTCGGCAAAAGAATTGACCGGCAAAGGGCTTCGTACCTTAGTCCTGGAACGGGGCCGTGACGTGCGGCACGTAACCGATTACCCTACGACCAACATGCAACCCTGGGAGTTTGAGCACCGAAACCAACTTAAGCGGGAAGTTCGGGAAGCTAATCCCATTATTAGTAAATGCTACGCCTTTTATGAAGGCACGGAACAGTTCTTTGTGAAAGATGCCGAGCACCCGTATGTGCAGGAAAAGCCCTTCGACTGGATTCGGGGGTATCAGGTGGGTGGTAAATCGCTGATGTGGGCACGGCAAACGCAGCGGTGGAGCGACTTCGATTTTGAAGGCCCCGCCCGCGACGGGTACGCTGTTGACTGGCCCATTCGCTATGCCGACATTGCGCCCTGGTATAGCTATGTCGAGAAGTTCGCGGGCATTACCGGCAACAAAGACGGACTGGCTACCCTGCCCGATGGCGAGTTCCTGCCCCCGCACGAATGGAACTGCGTGGAGAAACATTTTCAGCAGAAAGTGGCGGCTAAGTACAAAGACCGGCATGTGATTATGGGGCGGGCCGCTCACCTTACCCAACCCCAGGCCGTTCATTTTCAGCAGGGCCGGGCGCAGTGTCAGCACCGAACCATCTGCGAGCGGGGTTGCCCGTTTGGCGGCTACTTCAGCAGTAACTCCACGACCATTCCCTGGGCTGCTAAAACGGGTAAGATGACCCTGCGGCCTAACTCGGTCGTGCATTCGATTATTTACGATGAGAAAAAAGGCCGGGCGACGGGTGTGCGGGTTGTTGATACGAACACCAAGCAAATGACCGAGTACTTTGCCCGGATTATTTTCTTGAACGCGGCTGCACTGAATTCCAATTTAGTGTTGCTCAACTCCACCTCGCACCGCTTCCCCAACGGCTTAGGCAACGATAGTGGCACACTGGGCAAATATGTGGCGTTCCATAATTACCGGGCCGGTATTTCGGGGGAATACGACGGCAATCTGGATTCCACAACCGACGGTCGGCGGCCCAACAGCCCGTATATTCCGCGTTTCCGCAACGTGCTCAAACAGGAAACGAGCGGTCCGGCGTCCCGGTTTCTGCGGGGCTATGCTGCTGGATTCTCGGCCGGGCGCGGTTCACGGGCCGACCAGAGCGGTATTGGGGCCGACTTAAAGGCTAATCTGCTGAACCCGAAACTGGGCGGCTGGTATGTCGGGTCGCACATGATGGGCGAGACCATTCCGAAAGAGACGAACTACGTCGCACTCGATTCGTTGCTGAAAGACCCGTTTGGGATTCCGCAATTGAAAATCTCCATCGCTTACGACGACAACGATGATAAAATGGTGAAGGATTATCAGGAGCAACTAACCGAGATGTTTACCGAAGCGGGTTTTAAAAATATCCGTGTTCGCGACGACAAGCGAAACCCTGGTCTCGACATTCACGAGATGGGTGGCGTGCGGATGGGTAAAGACCCGAAAACCTCCATGTTAAACAAGTGGCACCAACTTCATGCCGTAAAAAACGTGTTCGTAACGGATGGCGCCAGCATGACCTCGACTTCCACGCAAAACCCCTCGCTCACCTACATGGCGTTCTCCGCCCGTGCGGTGGATTATGCTGTGAAAGCCATGAAAAAAGGATTGGTGTAAGAGCCAAATCCTAAATAACTTCCACCAAAAACACAAAAGCCGCTCGCACCCGAACGGCTTTTGTGTTTTTGATGCAAAAGAGAAAGCATGAGTATTTATATCCGCACGGTGAAGGTAACGCCGTGCGGAATGCCGAAACGTCACGATGGGTGCCTGGGTAGCAAAACGCAAGGCCCGAATCAGTAAACTATCTTTGTCTGTAGCTTTCAACTCTGAAGGCACGGGCGCGCTGCCCCTAATTCACTAATCAACCTATAATTCATGAATCAGTCACCAAACATGACCCGCCAGCAGTTTCTGAAGCTCGGTGCTTTAGCAACATCAGCAGCTTTGCTGCCTCAATTGGATGCATTGGCCGCATCACCCAAAACCGTTGGCCTGCAACTGTACACGCTACGCGATCTGATGGCAAAAGACCCCGATGGAACCCTGAAGAAAGTGGCCGAGATTGGCTATAAAGAAGTGGAGCCGTATGGCTATTCGGATGGAAAGTTCTTCGGTAAAACACCCAAAGAGTTTGCGGCTTTGCTCAAAAGCCTGGGACTGGTAGCGCCCAGTGGACATTATACAACCGGTAAAACTATGCCTAATGCCAAAGGAACCCTCCTGAACGATTGGAAACGCGCTGTTGACGATGCCGCTGCCATCGGGCAGAAGTACATGGTGTGCGCCTATCTGTTCCCCGACGAGCGGACGAAGTTAGACGACTACCTGCGCTTCGCGGACCTATTTAATAAATCCGCAGAGGTGTGCAAAGCCGCTGGCATTCAGTTCTGTTACCATAACCACGACTTTGAGTTCAAACCATTGAGCGGAAAAGTACCTTACGATGTGATCCTGGGAAACACCGACAAAAACTTAGTGAAACTCGAACTGGATTTATACTGGGCTACCTTCGCGAATCAGGACCCGGTTGCCCTGTTTAAAAAAGCGCCCGGTCGGTTCCCGCTCTGGCACGTAAAAGATATGGAAAAAACAGCCGAGCGAGCCTTTGCGCCGGTGGGTACCGGTTCGATTGATTTCCAGCGCATTTTTGATGCGAAGAAAACCGCAGGCATGACCCACTATTTTGTGGAGCAGGACGTTTGCAAACTCCCGCCCTTAGAGTCTATTGCGATTAGTATTAAAAATGTAGAGAAGTTGAAGGTATAAAGGCAACCAAACAATAACCTGACTAAGGCAGTTAGGTAGTTTTCGCATCAACCGGCAAACGGGGAGAGTCCTCTGTTTGCCGGTGTCCGTATGCTACTGGAATTAGTAGTCGCTAAACCAGTACGAATGCGTATATTGAAGACTTAGTTAAATATAGGAAAAAGAAAACTCGACTTTTTAAATGGAAAGTCGTCGAGGCCTATTGCTCAAAACGAGTCCAAGCCGCTGAATTAGAAGAACAGCTGGGCATCTCTCGTACGGAACTCCGCCGTCTTAATCGCTGGTATTATCGGTGCCGTTTACTTCCCCTTTTACACCCTAAGAACCGTCGTAAGTCTATGAAACGGGGTGCTAATTATGTTAAAATACTAGAGCGCAAGCTGGCAGAAATGGAAAAAGAGAATCAGTTTTTACGTCTGCAAACAGAAGCCTATCAGACTGTTGTTTAGATCGCTGAAGAGCAATTTCATATCTCTATCGTAAAAAAGCCTGGCCGCACCGGCGGACCGGCCAAGCGGCCGAAAAACTAACTCGTCGCTACCACTTAGTGGGTATGGAGTTGATTTGCAGACTGTTTGGCCGGGTACGTCAAGCTTGGTATGCGGCTACCAGTCGAATGGAAAGAACGAGCTTCCAAACGGACGCTATCTTGCAAGAAATCAGGCGGATACGTCGTGAAGTGCCGGGTATGGGTACCCACAAATTGCATAACGAGTTGAAGGTATTCCTGACCCAGCACCGAATAAAATTGGGTCGAGATCGGTTGCACCTGCTTTTAAAAGAGCATGGTATGTTGGCTAAAAAGAAGGCTAGTAAGGTGGCTACTACGGAGTCTAATCATCCGCATTACAAGTACCCCAACATGGCTAAAGACTTAAAGCCAACTCGGGTGAATGAACTGTGGGTGAGCGATTTGACATACATTTCTATGGGATCTAATTACGCTTATTTATACATCATCATGGATGCCTTTTCGCGCAAGATTGTGGGTTGGTCACTCCAGAAGACGATGCATGCTTAAGGAGTCCTGAATGCCTTGAAAATGGCCTTATCAGCTCGTAAAGACATTAGTCAGCCACTGATCCACCACTCAGACCGGGGCGTGCAGTACTGTTCATGGGCGTATGTGCAGCGGTTACGTCAAGCCAACGTTACCATCAGTATGACTGAGTCAGGTGACCCAAACGAAAATGCAATGGCCGAGCGGGTGCTTCGCTCGCTAAAACCGGGCCGCCGGAGCGGATGATTGCAAATTGGCTCGTGGTTTCACTTCTTTTTCAGCAGCAGAGGAAGCCGTGTCAAGAGCGACCAATGCTTATAATACAGTTCGTCCCCATGCATCGTTGAATTACTTGACCGCCCGGCGGCCCGGTCCGCATCAGATGCATCAACGTAAGCGAAAGCCTAAGCTTCGCTGGTATCCGTCCAAGAAAGTCAGGTACGGGAATGTACAATATGAGGACGCTTACCGGTGATTTTAATATCTGTCCAACTCAATCAGTAGCATACGGTTTTGTTAGTCCATTGATCAGTTATTAAAAATTAAAACCGAAATGCAGCCCTAGTTCAGGCGTATATTTTGGCCACTTGTCATCTTTCTCTTTAAAACCATCAGGCATTTCAGTGTGATAAGGTCGGCCAGCAATACCAAGTGATGGTTGTATGAAAAATCTATCATTAAAGAGCTTAATGTGATAACCAACTCGAAAAGTGTTGAACAGATGGAACCCTTTACCCACCTTATCGCCTTCTTCATTCACAAATTTTTGCCACATAGGCATTACGTGTACTGCTGCGTAAAGACCTTTCCATAAAAACCTTTGATAAGCAAGAGCGATACCATAATCACGAATATACCCCGGAAATTGTTCTTCCGGCTTTCCGTATGATTTGTTGTAAAATGGGTTAATACCAAGTGCCCAGGCATATTTCCAAGTTATTAGTTCAAGAGAAACTACATCCCTTCCTGTAATGCGATAACCGAAGTTGAGTTGAACAAAATCAGGTCTGTTTACAGATGATAAATTACCCAACACAAACAGTGTACTGCCGACAAAGCATTTTTTGTAGGTGCTATCCTGCTTTGCATATTGTGCATTTAACGTTAAACTGCTTGTTAAAACTAAAACAAGTCCAATCCATAAAATTTTCTTTTGCATATCTGTTTTATTTGATGTTAAACGATAGCGCAAAAGTAGATTGAGGAATTACCTAATCTCGTTCACTTAAGTTAAGAAAGGATTTACTGTTCAATTTTTTCAAGAGTTCTGGCTTTTAGTCTGCTTGAGATTTATACCTAAAAAACTTGCTAAGAATTTGACTGTCTTTGGGTATTGGTTTAGAAACCTCCTGAATTTACAAAACTTCAGGAGGTCCATACCTGGTGCAAATAACTACTTTCATCTAATCATTGTAGTTTTAAAACTTAAATCCAAAATCAAGCCCAGGTTGAATAAAGTAGTTATTCCATTTTTGTTCTACTGCTTTAAAAGATTCTGGAACATTAGTTCTTACAGGCCAATAACTAATTCCAATAGCTGGCTCAAAAAAGAAGCGGCCTTTAAAAAAAATAAACTGGTAACCTAAATAGAAGTCCAGATATAACGTATATCCATTTCCAATCTTTCTATTATTCTCATCCATATATTTTTCAAAAGCATTTAATGCATAAACGGATGTATAGACTCCTTTCCACCAAAACCGCTGGTATCCTATTTGAGGAGCAAGTATGCGTGCATGTCCAGGATAGTTTAGTCCCGGTGCATCAAATGATGGTCCAAAAGGGATACCTATTGGCCAAGCATAAATAGACCTTTTAAATCTAAATTGAACAACATCTTTAGGTGTTATCCTATATCCAGCATTTAATTGTATATACTCGGGATTGTTTGTTTTATCTAAATTTCCAAACATTAAGAATGAACTCCCAACGAACCACTTTTTATAGGTGCTGTCTTGTTTAGTATTTTGTGCTTTAACTTGTAGAGTGCTTGTCATCATTAAGGTTAAAGTGAACAATAAAATTTTCTTTTGCATATCTGTTTTAATTGGTATTAAACGATACTGCAAAAGTAGATTGAGGAATTACCCAATCTCGTTCACTTAAGTTAAGAAATACGTTTTAGCTCCTTTTTTCAAGAATTCTTGCTCGTAACCTACTTAATGATTGGGGTTTAATACCTAAATAACTCGCTAATTGGTGTTGTGGCACACGTTGGATAAGGTCTGGTCTTTTTTGTATTAAGTTCAGGTATCGTTGTTCAGGAGAAGAAGTCTTAAACTCGTCAAAGTCTATTTGTTGTTTTGCTAGCAATTCTTCCGACAATATTTTACACATTGTTTCAAACTTTGGAAATTTACTGTTCATTTCTGCTTCCATATCAGAGTTTGAAACTGTAACTATAGTGTTTTCTATACAACTTATATAATATTTGGATGGAGCTTTATTTATAACACAATGAGGTGTTAAGGCGTCCATTTCTGTATAGAAAGCAGTTGTTTTTTCTTCTCCGTCTATTATGTAATAAATTCGAATACAGCCTTTTAGAACAAAGTAGCTATCTTGTGATTTCTGTCCTTCTTTGAGTAAAGTAGTCCCTTTCTTTACCGAGCGAAATAGGTCTAACGAAAGTATTGCGTTCTTCTCATCTTCTGTCAGAGAAATGTATTTTGAGATAAAGTCAAATAGTGTGTTTGTCATTGTTTTGTTGTTGTTACGGTCGTCTGTTACACTTGCCACCAACTCGCCGATTGCCGCACTGTCAATAAAAAATGAGAACCGGGCCGTCGACGGTCGGCCGCTGCCGTGCGTGCTTTGTATCGTTATATTTTTTCAAACTTGCCTGCCAAGGCATTTGTCATGTCAGCCGCAAGCTGGAAATGGAAGCTTAAGCCTGTCTTTCAGGGATGTGCAAGCTGTCGCACGGAGCCTGCAAACACTCATTTTTTATATTTGTCTGGCGCACTCAACGCCAACAGGGGTTGATGGCCTTGCAAAATACTCAAAAAAACAAACGGTGCTGCGGCCTTTACACCCCTGCCTGAGTTGGGCTGCGGCCTTCGCGACGGGACGTGAGTCCTGTCGCCGAGAAGCTGATTTACAGAGATTCAGGACCATATTGGTGCCTGTACTTGGGCCGGTAAAACGTGATACCATCCACAAAATCGAAATCTTTTTTGTTGAAGGTGAATAACTCAACCCCATACGTTAGAGCGGTGGCCGCGATAATCATATCGGCGATGCCCGGTCGTTTTGCGTAATGTTCCCAGGTCAGATTAAGCAGTCGGCGCGAGATTTCGGCGCCCAAACCAATCACGTTAAACTTGTTAATAGTTTCGACCGTCTGGCGCTTTTCGCTACGTTTCATGCCGAAATACATTTCCGCTTCCGAAATTACACTAAGATATAAACGGTCAAAACCAAGCTCATCTAATTCCTGAACCATTGCTGGCACACCCCGGAAATAGTCAAACAATACGTTCGAATCGCACAGAATTATCTTCTTTTTGGCCATGCTTTCGCCCGGATTGAGGCCATTGTGCGTTCGCCATTAGCCCAAATACCACCGAAAGCGGCTGGCGTCTCACCAGATTTGGCGTTACTTTTGCGTAGAAGTGGAATATTGATTTCGGGTTCTGGCTCCGTTTGAATGCCAATGCCATTTTCCATCAATAGCTTTATGGCTTTGGCGTAATCCTTATCGTTGACCGTTAGTGTTTTCATTGTCTTGTAGCGTACAGCACAATATTACAACAACTTGGACACAAATTCGGCTTGTTTTTAACGGCTTTTGTTCAAGCCTGAAATTCGGGGCTGTTGGTCTGTCGAACGCTACGTGGTACACCCACTTTTTAAAGCATACTAACGGGGGCGTTTCTCGTGTCGACCGAAAACCGACTAACGAGCAAAAAGTCCAACTTCTGCGGCCTGCAACTTGTCGACCGGAGCCAGCAAACACACTTTTCTATCTGTCTGTCGCACCCAGCGCCAACAGGGGTTGATGGATGAGGGCGCAAGATAGCTGAACAAAAGTCACTTGCAACCTTTACACCGCCCGGCGGCCCGGCCCTGTTTGGTTGGGCTGTTGGCCCGACTTGGGAGCGAGCAACCTGTCGCCCGACAAGCCGCTCCCACAGAGCGCATCCATGTTATCCTTTTTGTGCCAAAAACCACAAAACTATCAATGGCATGGGTATTAAAATATCCGGGATTGCGGATACAGAATTTCCAAGGTTAAAATTCTTATGCCTTTTCATCTCTTTTATATGAACCAAGGCCGCCCCTAACAGAAATGAACTTGTAAAAATAATGGTTGCCAACCAAAAATTGTCCCGAAATACAAATGAAAACATACCCATAAGCCCCATACCAAGACAGCAATATCCCAGTTCAATTTGAAATAAACTTCCCGTTTGCCATCCTATTTGTTTGGCTATTTTATCACTCCTAAACAAATGACCATAAGCACTTATTAGACCCATTAGACCGACTGAAACTGTAAGTTGATATAACAGTAGGGTTTGAGCAACCGTATGAATGTCTTTGGGTGTATTATCAGTAGAAAGGGCAACTACACCCGCTATCCAACCTAATATGTAGCAGACCAAGAAAATCATAAATTTACCTCACGTTTATTGCGAACTTAAACCTTATCTATTGGGGTGTTGCCATTGTCAACCGAAACCCCGAAATGGAAGCCCAAAGCTACCTTGCGGGACATGCAAGCTATCGCATGCCAGCCGGAAATGGAAGCACTCGCTTTTACGCTCCACCCAACGCCCCCGAGGGCTGATGGATGAGCACACTACTCAAGACAACAAACGGAGTGTCAACCTTTTCACCCTCGCCATGTTGGGCTGCAAACTGCCCCTCGGGACGGGATCGTTGTCGCCAGACAACGATCCCACAAAACCAACCAAAAAGCTATCCTGCCGCCAGACAGCCCCCCGCGCCACGCTAAATATAAAGTCAGTTTCGCCTTCCTCTCAAATCCGTGCGGTCAGTAATACGAACAAACCGCTTGGAAAGAAAGCCCATAAAGCCAATGGCAAACAGGCTTGTTACAATCAGGTGGCTACAAATCGTGTTGATTTCAGCAGCGTATCTCAACAGAAAACTCATGGCTGTAGGGACTAAATGAGGAAAGACAATGTACGGTTTTAAAGTTAGCAGGCTAAAGCCTTTTTCTTCGAGAAGGTTAGCTATTTAATTTGCTTAAAAACTATCCGAGTGGGGCGTTTCCTCTGTCGCCGACAAGCTCGAAATGAACGCCGAAAGTCGCCGAACGGGGCGTTTCTGGTGTCCACGGGAGCCCGAACCGAAAGCCAGTGCTTCGTGTCCGAGCCGTATTTTGTGTCGCACGAGGCCCGCAAACACGCTTTATCAGCTTGTTGGCTGCACCCAACACCCACAGGTGTTAATGGTGATAACGCTACGTGCCTGAACAACAGCCGCTTGCACCTTTACACACCTGTTCGGTTGGGCTGCAAACCGTCCTCCGGGACGTGCTGCCTGTCGCCCGACAGCCGACCTAACTTAATGCATTTGTAAACTCTTCAAAATACTTTGCGGATGCGACGCGGTTTATTAACAGCATTTGACCATTGCGATTTACCACAGACTCATCGCCAAAATGACCTTCAAGAATTACATCCTTTTGCTTAAGATAAACTGTCACCGCTTCATGGTAAAAGATATGACCCTTGCGGGGTTCAAAAACGTTGTAGGCATCGACAGCCCGAAATTCAATTCTGGAAAAAATGAAACTCCATGTTTCCTCCTTACAAAAGGTGTCCGATCCCTCTCTTTGGGAATCGTTCACAATATAAGTTAACCCAGGGTGAAATAAGGAGGCCATCAGTTTCGCATCATGAGTTACCAAGCCCTTAGCATATTTCTGTAGCCACAGTTGCCCTACTGATTCGTTGTGATTAGTTATCATGCTTATAGTGGTTGATTAATCTCGATTTGGTTGCCCGCATTATCCAGTATCCAAAAATTACGAACCCCTGCTGGTTCTACTGTCATCACATCTTGGAGTATATAAACCCCTTTGCATTTCAACTCATCAGCCACTTCATCAATGTTTTCAACCTGTAGACCGATGTGCTTGGCTCCCTGCGTGGCGATAGCTCCAAAGGCATCACGACCTATGTCAGGACTGGATGCGGAGCCTTCGGTATAAAGTAATTCGATTCTAATGCCTGACGATGAAATAAGATGGACAATTTCGGTTTTCAACTCTGGGAAACCAAAACGTCTTTCGGTGCTAAATCCTAACGTTTCAGTGTACCATTTTACGGATTCGTTCAGATTGGGAACAGAGAGAGCAAAATGATGTATTTGCCTGAAGTGCATAGCATTGAGTTTTAGTACTACTTTGTTAACCTGACCTACACCAAGAAGTTTGGCTTGTCGGCCACAACCCCAAATTGCGAAACTAAACCTGTCCAAATGGGGCGTTCGCACTGTCAGCCGAAACGCCGAAATATGGAAGCCGGGAGCTGCCTTATCGGGACGTGCAGCCTGTCGCCCGAACGCTGAAATGCAGACACTTGAACAGCAAACACCCAACGACCCAGGGGGTTGATGGCGGGTGATACTATGTGCCTGAACGACCAGAGCGTCAGCCTTTACACCCCCTGCCGGTTGGGCTGCTACCTTCCACCAGGGACGAGCATCCTGTCGCCCGCA